>Ga0268299_1000606_pt1 | contig 100910 bp, 96 predicted proteins | sample NOBtaG_FD_193484 | JGI IMG/M metagenome (GOLD analysis project Ga0268299, IMG submission 193484) | Activated sludge microbial communities from bioreactor in Nijmegen, Gelderland, Netherland - NOB reactor | ecosystem: Engineered > Bioreactor > Aerobic > Activated sludge | place: Netherlands...
CGAGAAGGGTAAACGCCCGCGCGCGGTGCGCGATCAACGCTATGACTGCGCCTGCATCTTCGGCGCTGTCTGTCCGGCACGCGGCATTGGCGCTGCGCTGGTCATGCCCCACGCTGACACCCCGGCGATGAACAGGCGTCTGGTGGAGATCAGCAGAGAGGTCGCCCCCGGCGCGCATGCCATTGTCATTATCGATGGCGCCGGATGGCGCACCGCAAAGTCACGCATCGCGCCAGACAATATCAGCCTGATGCGATTGCCCTCCTGTAGCCCGGAGCTCAATCCGCGGGAAAACATCTGGCAATACATACGCCGGAACGCCCTCGCCAACCGCAGCTTTGAGAATTACGAGGCCATCGTCTCTGCATGCTGTAAGGCGTGGAATGACCTCACCGCTTTGCCGGAAACAATCAAATCCATCGCAAGCCGGGAGTCGTTCGAGTATGGCAGATCATAGGGCCGTTGGTAGAATTACATTCTGTGAAATTGATGTTTCCTGCACTTGCAAAAAAAAGCCCGGAACGAAACGCTCCGGGCTTTTTTGTTGAGACCGTTTGCGACGCCGTTAGAAAGCGTAGGCGATGTTGATCGAAGCGAAGTCGCGGTCATCCAAAGGCGCGTCCGGACCGAAGTTCGTGGTCCAGCCGAGCGATCCGGTCCAGCGCGACTGATAGTTCGCCGCCACTGACAGGCCAATCGCCTTGCGTTCGGCCATGTAGTTGCCGAGTGGCGAAGGTGTGCGCCCGCCAAAATCCCATTTCCATGCAATCTGGGGGACCAGATTGACGGGGCTGCCGAATACGCGGTTATAGGTCATGTTGAAGACACCCACGGCGCCCCATGAGAATGGGGTGGCGTAATTGGTCGGCCCCTTCAACTCAGAGTTAAGCTTGTAGGTGGCCGCCGCGAGTGGGTTGAACAGCCCTTCGCTGTTGCTGGAGGCAATAGCCGAGCTGGTGGAAATGCCTGGCACATAGACCATGCCCACTTCTGTCACTATGGCGCCGCCATCCGCCGCCAGCATCTGTACGACCGGGTTGGAAGCGAACAAAGCGGACGTTACAGTGGTTTGCGCTGTGAACACGTCCTCGGTCGGGATTTTTAGATATCCATCCGCCTGCACATGCTTCGGGTTGATGGCTGAAGACGTGACCTGCGGTATCAGCGGCGTAATCGGGGCGCCATCGGGGCCCGCATCCACGTGACGCAAGAAGGCAACATCCGCCGGACGGCCCGGAAGCACCGCAAACGCCAGGGGATTAACGGCGGCAATCTGCGGGTTGATCGAGACATATTTACCCTGGGCAGCGGCGGTTTCCGCTGCAGCCTGCAGACCAGGCGTACGGGTAAGCCCCGCAGTGGCGATTGTCCCCGGCGCCAGGCCCAGCATGGCTTCTTCCGCAGCGGCCACGTCGGCAAAGCTCAATTCCCCCGTGCGCGCCACAGTCAGATTCGCGACCTGCGAATTGGCTGGATCAAAACGGCCCGTCGGATCGGCGATTTTCTTGCCGTTGAATGCAGCGCCGGTGCGGAACGCCGTCTGGCCGTCAAGATCGTTCGCCAGAGCCTGAATTTCGCTGCCAACATAGGCAAGCGGCTGATCATGACGATAGGTCGCCTCACCCTGCACCGCCAGTGACCCCACCGTAGTGCTGAAGCTGACGCCAAGCAGCTTGATATCCTCCGGATATTCCAGCCGGTATGTCTGGCTATTACCAAGCAGGGCGCTCAGGGTGCGCTCGGACTGGGCGGCATTGCCATTACGCAGGCGCAGCAGATTGTTACAGTTCGTCATACCGCCCGGACGCGCGACATTGACCGCCGCAGCACTGCCCAGTGGACTCGAGTTGGCGGAGCCAAGGCCGCGGGCCGCCAGCAAGGCGCCCGTTGGCGCCAGCGCATTACAGGCATTCTGAATGACGTCAAAAGTATCATTTGCCAGACGCGGCGCGCCCGGTACGGCGCCGAATCCTGTCCCCAGCCAGCCGCCATAGGCCGCCGAAGCTGGAGTGCCCGGATTTGCCGCCAGAAAGCCACTGCCAATAGAGCGCGCAACGGCCGGATTGGACATGGACACGTTCAGGATCGGTAGCCGTGAATGATAGTTCAGGAAATACAGGCCGAATTCGCTGCCATTATTCAGTTCTTCCGCGAAATAACGCAGCGCCACGCCAAACTCGCCACCATCATCGGCATTGACGTCATTGGCCCGTTCGATCGACGCCGAGGGTACGTTTACCGCCTGCGGCGTATTCCACACCTGGTCGGCTTCGAGGCCGGCGGAAATTGCGAACGGATTATAGCGGGCATCGTCGCCAAAATCCGAGATGCCAGCACGCAAGGGCTGTGAACCACGGCCAACAATGTCAGCAGAGCTGAAAAAAGTGCCTGCGGGATCGGGAACGATATTGTCAGCCTTGAATTGGTAGAAGCCCTCGACGCTGAAATTGTTGGGCAGGCCGAGCGCCGCCTTCACCGCCAGAATCGGGGTGAAGAATTCTTTCACCTCGGAACCCGGCTTGCGAGTTGCAGCAACGTCGATCGGGTTGATGACGTTCAGGCCGTTCTGGATGAAGGTGCTTTCACCCCAGCTGATCACCTGGTTGCCGCCGCGCAGTTCCAGCGGCAGGCCGCCAACTTCAAAGCTGCCGCCAACGAAATAATCCAGAAGTTTGGCGTTCTGCGACACTTCGCTGCGCGCCGCGCTGTCGAGATCGCGGAAGTCGGTATTGTCAACGATCGGATCGACGAACGCCGTGCCGCGCACAAAGGCGTTGAAATTGCGCCAGGTGGCCGATGCTTCCGAAGTCGCTTTCAGCGCGCCGGAGAACACGTCCCACTGGCCGTAATTCAGATTGCCGTCATCGCTATTGGAGCCATATGAGGACTTATAGAGGCCCGTGGCGTCCCGAAATTTGCAGCCGCCAGCAGACTGGCCAATATTTTCACAATCCCGGGCGCTGGTGCGCATCGATGCGCCGGCCGAAAGCACCGTGTCAACCGACCCGGTAACCTCGCCATAGCTGTAATCAACCGCGTTTGCCGGCTGCATCAGCATGGTGGAGCCGAGCAGGGCGATGGTTGACAGCGCAAGACGCCGGCTGGCGTTCAGCGCGACGATGCTGGAACTGTAGGGTTTCTTTTTGTGGAACATTCATGCCTCCTGGGTGATGTGATCTTGTTGTTTTCGTTGTGGTGGGTGTTGCCGGTGTGACCGGAAAATGTCACGCGAAGCACCCCAAAAAAATGGACGGTTCGGGTGGAGGCCACGAACCGTCCAAAGTTATTGAGGCATGGCGCCGCCAAGACGGCGCTACGCTGTAACGGCGCGGAGTCCACGCCGTGTCTGCAAGGCACGCGATCAAAGGTTGATCAGAAAATCTTGCAAACCTCATTTTGACATTCACCGTCAAATTTCCTTGCCGGACGCTTCCTCAGCGCCGGACATCATTGCGATCTGCGAGATGAGGGAGCGTTGCCAGCATTTTTGTCAGTAGCGTACACATGACGCCATTACGCCCCGCTATTTGCCAAATTTGAACCAAGCCCCAACCCGCTAACCGCTTTTACAAACTATACGGGGTACGATAACGGTCGCCCCCTTTGCCAAAACGACACTCTCCTGTGTCTGAGCCACACAGGCTGCGTCACTGATTTAGCCTTGCCGCAAGCTATGAAGATGCAGGCTGAGTGTCAATAAATTTAGTTAGTAAAATTACTAACAATAATTTCTAATCAGAGAATGTCGCCAAAAATTGTAAAAATGCAACAGATGGGGGCAGTTGGTATTTGCGGCCAGACAGGCGGCAAAATTGTGCGCCCCAATTATACAGGGGACGAAATAAGCCTTGAACTACCCGGAATGCGCGTGATTTTTGGGCGAGTCCGGCTCCGAACATAAGGTCCCGTCCTTGCCTGGCTTGCGCGTGAAGCCTGTGACCTGCTGCCTATAGGTCATTGGGGACCGGCATCATCTTTTTTATGGTCCGTCCTTTCTGAAATGCAAAAAGGGCTGCGGTTGCCCACAGCCCTTTTTTCAATCTCAGCCAAGAAGGATTGGTGACTTACATCATGCCGTCCATCATGCCGCCGCCCATTCCTCCCATTCCGCCCATGCCACCCATTCCTCCCATGCCGCCCATTCCGCCGCCGTCACCCTTTTCAGGCTTATCGGCGACCATGGCTTCGGTCATGATCAGCAGGCCAGCGACGGAAGCCGCATCCTGTAACGCGGTGCGCACGACCTTGGTCGGATCGATGATGCCTTCCTTGAACATGTCCACAAACTTGTCGGTTTGCGCATTGTAACCCATGTTCTTGTCTTTCGACTCCATCAGCTTGCCAACAATGATCGAGCCATCGACACCGGCATTTTCGGCGATCTGCCGTGCGGGCGCCTGCAGGGATTTGCGAACGATTGCGATCCCGGCTTTCATGTCATCATTGGTGGGTTTCAGCGTGTCAAGGGCGCGTATGGAATATACCAGCGCGGCGCCACCGCCAACCACGATGCCTTCTTCCACTGCGGCGCGGGTTGCGCTGAGGGAATCGTCCACGCGGTCCTTGCGTTCTTTCACTTCGACCTCGGTTGCCCCGCCGACACGGATGATTGCAACACCGCCAGCCAGTTTGGCCAGACGTTCCTGCAGTTTTTCCTTGTCATAGTCCGACGTGGTTTCTTCGATCTGTGCACGGATCTGATTGCAGCGCCCATCAATGTCTTTTTTCTTGCCGGCGCCATTGATGATCGTGGTGTTGTCTTTGTCGATCATGATTTTCTTGGCGGTGCCAAGCATCGCAAGCGTAACGCTTTCAAGCTTGATGCCCAGATCTTCGGAAATCACGGTGCCACCGGTAAGTACTGCAATATCCTCCAGCATGGCCTTTCTGCGATCACCAAAACCCGGCGCCTTGACGGCCGCGACCTTCAGGCCGCCACGCAGTTTGTTGACCACCAGCGTGGCAAGGGCTTCGCCTTCCACATCTTCCGCAATGATCAGCAGCGGACGGCCGGATTGCACAACGGCCTCCAGTATCGGCAGCATCGGTTGCAGACTGGACAGCTTTGCTTCATTGATCAGGATCAGCGGATTGTCGAGAACCACATTCATCTTGTCCGCATTGGTGATGAAATAGGGCGACAGATAGCCACGATCAAACTGCATGCCTTCCACGACATCCAGCTCCGTCACCAGGCCTTTGGCTTCTTCAACAGTGATGACGCCTTCCTGACCAACCTTGTCCATTGCCTTGGCGATCATCTTGCCAATTTCGGATTCACCGTTGGCGGAGATGGTGCCGACCTGTGCAATTTCTTCGGAAGATTTAATCTTCTTGGAGCTTTTGAGAAGATTTTCAACCACCGCAGCAACAGCCATGTCGATGCCGCGCTTGAGATCCATCGGGTTCATGCCGGCGGCAACCGATTTGGCGCCTTCGCGTACAATCGCCTGTGCAAGCACGGTGGCCGTTGTTGTGCCGTCACCCGCGACATCGTTGGTCTTTGAGGCAACTTCGCGCAGCATTTGCGCGCCCATATTTTCGAACTTGTCGGCCAGCTCGATCTCCTTGGCAACCGTCACACCGTCTTTGGTGATGCGCGGTGCGCCATAGGATTTGTCGATCACGACATTTCGGCCTTTGGGGCCCAGTGTGACCTTTACGGCATTGGCCAGGATATCAACGCCCCGGAGCATCCGGTCGCGGGCGTCACCGCGAAACTTTACTTCTTTCGCCATCGTGCGAATTCCTTCTGTTTGTCGACCTGTCGCTGAGAAATGCACGGGCCCTCCTGGGGCCCGGGCACGGCTGATATTGGGATCAGCTCACGATTCCCATAATGTCGCTTTCCTTCATGATCATCAGCTCTTCGCCCTTGATCTTGATCTCTGTGCCGGACCATTTGCCGTACAGCACGCGGTCACCGACCTTGACATCCAGCTTGGCAATCGAGCCATCTTCACGCCGGGCGCCCGGCCCAACAGCGACAACTTTGCCTTCCTGCGGCTTTTCCTGGGCAGTGCCCGGAATGATAATGCCGCCTTTGGTTTTTTCTTCTGCGTCGAGCGGCCGGACTAGAACCCGGTCATGCAATGGTCTGAAAGCCATCTGCGAAGTCTCCCTCAATTCATAATGTCAGTGATTACTGGGGCCATGAGGATCACAGCCGATTAGCACTCATGGCTGATGAGTGCTAATTCGTGTCAGGTTGTAATTTGCGGGGCGCCGCCTGTCAAGGCCGGATAAAGCTGCGAGGATCAGAATGAAGTTGATCCGTGCTGCACCGATGCGGCGACCAAAATCATGTTCACATTTTCACCGTCTGTGGAAAGTGGAACGCCCAGACGCTGAAAGGAAATATGTTCCCTGGGGGATTGGCGGACCAGGTTTCCAGCAAGATAGGCCGGTTTTCTTTTCCGCACAGTATATAGACACGCTTCAATCAGGCTGTCGCGTTGATCGCCAAGCTCAATGTCGTCAAGATATTTTCCGGTGAATTCGCCGCCAAAGCCATTCACCACATGGGTGCCGATCAAGCGTGTCCGGAAGCGTATATCGTTTTTGTCATCTGCGATCACATCGATCAGCATGGTATGCGGTAAAAAAGCCTGCATTTCCACGGGATTAATATCGGCACGCGAAGGCATTAGCCGGCCGCCACACTTCTCCTGCCAATAAGCATAGAGCTGCGCCAGAGGCTTTGGCAGGCTTTTCTCATCAAAATCCAAGGCCGTCCCCCAAATGTAGGTGGTTTACAATCAAAACACGTAATCCTGCAGAATAAAAGATAGGGCAGTTTAAAGCAAGATTATTAAAACAACAAGTGGCGTAAGTAACCATAAATATTATAGGATTTTTTATTTGATTAATTTTTTGAAAATAAATGTTATATAAATATACATGGTTAATTTTATGTAAATATAGAATAAGTATAAGTTATTTGAAATAAGTTTTATGATCAAATTTGTATAATCATATAAGACGTTATTATAATTCTAGCCAATTAGAAATATTTGCAAGAATTACAGCCTGGCAGATATATTAAATATTATTTTAATATTTATTTAGGAACGGTTATGGCGCTTTTGTGGTTCAGGGCAATCTGCCTAACGAGGTATACCCCTGGCCGGGGCTGGCTGTTTCCTGTGATTAGGTTAAACTGGACGCCGTCAACCAATTGAAGGATCCCCCCATGCAACTCAATCTTCAGAGCAAAACGGCCATTATTACCGGAGCGTCAAAGGGCATTGGCCGCGCCATCGCCCACACACTGGCGGAGGAAGGATGCCATCTGCATCTGGCGGCGCGCACGGAGCCTGATCTGGCGGCTGTGCGGGATGCCATCCACGCCAGGCATCAGGTTTCGGTCACAATCCATCCGATGGATTTGAGTGACGGCGAAAATGCCAAGCGGCTGGTGGCCGCCTGTGCGGATGCAGATATTCTGGTGAATAATGCAGGGGCCATTCCCGGCGGCGCCATTGATGCGGTGGACGAGGAACGCTGGCGTCAGGCATGGGATCTGAAGGTCTTCGGCTATATCAACATGTGCCGCGAAATGTACGCGCTAATGAAGGCCCGCAAGCGCGGCGTGATCATCAATGTAATTGGCGTGGGGGGCGAACGGCCCACCGCGACCTATATTGCAGGCGGGGCGGGAAACGCCGCACTGATGGCGTTTACACGCGCGATGGGGGCGGTCAGCGCCAATGACGGCATTCGTATGGTCGCCGTCAACCCCGGCATGATTGAAACCGAACGCCTGACTGCGCTGGCCCAGGGCATGGCGGGTGGCGTTGAATCCCCTGCCTGGCAAAAAATGCTGGCGGCGCTGCCATTCGGGCGCGCGGGCAAACCGGAAGAAGTCGCCGACCTGGTGGCGTTTCTGGCCTCCGAACGGGCCAGCTATATCAGCGGTACAGTCATCACCATCGACGCAGGCGCCGCCGCGCGCGGGTAAGTTAATTTTACAAAAGGTTTATGTTGGAGAAAACCCTTGTTGACAGAAGCGGAATTGAAAGAACTGCTATCACAACCTGAAACAGATCGTATTGAGCGCACTGTTTCTATTGATGGTGTTGCAACGGGACGGGGCGCTTGAGCTATTTGGGGGCTCCGCGCCCCGTCCCGTTGCATCACCAGGCCATACAGGCCTAAATCAACAAAGGACTCTACTTATAAATGGATGAAAGTTGGGGCGCAGGTCATCTGGCTTAGAGGATAGGCCCTAAGACATCCGACCTTTGCCAAAGCTGCCGGGCGCAGCTCAGTCAGGCCAGTATTATGGGGGATAGCAGCAGACTTGCGGAAAGCGAATCTCCCTTCTGTAACGTAGATGTTCCTGATGTACCGGCGTTGTCCGTGCCGGGATGGCTAAGCGAGGTAAGCCAGATATCATGCTGATTGGCCTTATATTCCAGCCTGACATATTCATTTCCCTGTACCTGGTTCAGCATTAACGCTAGTCTTTCTTCCGGCCATTCATACTGGATTTCCGGCCGCCGATGCCGCAAGAGAATGTCCACATCCTGTCCACCACCGAACCGGAAGCCCGCCGCAAAATCGCTGGTGGTTGGATGCAGGGCGTCATCGGAGGGTTTTCCGTCCATATCAACAGGCGTTAAATTGCCGCGCAGGATGCTTTCGCCGCGCCAATCCGGGTGTAGCCTTAGGCCCGTACGCGCCGCTAATGGCCTGGTACCGATATTGGTAACGGTCAGATCGATCCGCAATCCTTTGGCGTCCAGCGCCAGACGCTGCAAAAGCTGATAACTGGATTGCAGCGCTTCATTCTCGCCTGCGTCTTTGTGTAACGTAAGCGTGGCGCGGATATTTGACGCATCCTGCACAATCCATCCGGCCAGTCCGTCTTCAGGGCTGGTGGCAGGCGCGACTGGAATACAGGACATCTGATCCGCATTACGCTCCGCTATATCTTCTGCGCGTGCCGGGCGTAACAGGTCAAACGTTTTTCCGGCGGGCGAAATCCAGCGCAATGCCGAAATAGCGCCACCGCAATCGGGTAAAATTTCGACAGATAATCTGCCATCCGTGAGGGATATTTTACGCATTCTTTCCGCGCCCCGCGCTCATGCTGTCCGGCCATTATAGCGCATGCGGTGCGTACAGGAATAGCCCGGAAATAATCAGGCGTAGAGGTGGGTGCGATTGCGCGCAAGGGCCTTGCGCAAAGCGGTGGCGAATTCCTTGCGTTCTTCCGCTGTCAGGAAATTTCCGAATACCAGATATTTTCCATGAGAGCGCACCGCAAGCAGGGGGGCGCTTGGCGTTGCGGCGATCAGTTCGACCTGCGCCCAATAGGCCTGCAGGTTCCAGCTAAGAATACGTCCATCGGGAAGGAAACGCCGGATCAGAAGGCAGGCGTCATCAAGCTGTACGGTTTCGTAAATCCGCCCGCTGCGGAAATTTATCCGGAACGCGAGATAGATCAGCACCACATCAAGACCGAAAAAACCCAGCACTGGCCACGCGCCCATCAGATAAAAAGAAAGACCCGCAACAAAACTGAACACGGTGAGGCACGTCATCAAAGTCATAAAACCACGCGGCCCCAGGGAGCGATGCGGATACAGCACGGCGTCAAAATGCAATCCGCCTGCCGTGCGCCCGGCGGCGCTGTCAGCGGAAATTTCCGGTGTGATCCTGGATGCGATGTTCGTATGAGCGTTCATTTCTCCAGACTAGGCGAGACGGGCATACCGCGAAAGTAAAAAATGCGTTAAGCATATTGTATGGTTAACGCACACATGACGCCCACACACATGACGCCTAAGGAAATTTCGCAGTTTTTCACGCGCCTGCGCGCGCGCGATCCTGAACCCAAAAGCGAACTGGAATATCTGAACCCCTATACGCTTCTGGTCGCGGTCGTATTGTCCGCACAGGCCACGGACAAGGGCGTGAACAAGGCGACAGGGCCATTATTCGCCGCCGCTGACACGCCGGAAAAAATGCTGCAACTGGGCGAAGATCGCGTACGCGATTATGTAAAAAGCATTGGTTTGTACCGTACGAAAGCAAAAAATATTATCGCCCTGTCAGAATTACTGGTGCGCGACCATGGCGGCAAGGTGCCGCGTTCGCGCGCGGCGCTGGAAACCCTGCCGGGTGTGGGGCGCAAAACCGCCAATGTGGTTTTGAATGTGGCGTTTGGCGAGCCCACCATGGCGGTCGATACGCATATTTTCCGGATCGGCAACCGTACCGGTCTTGCCCCCGGAAAAAACCCGCGCGAAGTCGAAGATGGGCTGGTGGCGAATATCCCGAAACGCTTCATGCGCCATGCGCATCACTGGCTGATTTTGCATGGGCGTTATGTGTGCAAGGCCCGCAAGCCCGGCTGCCTCCATTGCGTGGTGCGTGATGTGTGTCACTATGGCGATAAAACCATTATCTGACGGCTGCGATTTTTTATCCCGGCATGGCGGCGTTGCGGGTCAGGATCGCCCCGATGCATTGCCCCGGCTCGGGATCCTTGCCGCCATCGCGCGCGCTGGTTTCGGCATGGGACACCCGTCCGGCTCCCCCCGCCTCGGCATAGATGAACAGGAACAGCACGCAGTCTCCGTGGGTGTATTGCCAGACTTCGGCAAAGGGTTCCTTGCGGCTGAGGTCCGGTTTGCCCAGCAGCCGTTCAACCGATGGCGCATCCAGGCCAACCAGATCATTTGCCGTATAGTTCCCCTTGCCCTGCGTGCGTGGTGTCTTTGGCTTTCCCTGGGGCGGCAATGCGGTCAGGGCTTTTGGGATTTCAGAGGTGACTTTGCCCTGTGGCGCTTTTGCCGGTTGTTCTTTTATCTCGGGTGTCTGTGTCTGGCGATAGGTGGCTTTCGGAATGCCGGCATATACAGCGGCCGGCCGCGATGGTTTTGGCCGGGGCAGGCCATTTGCAGTTGTGCGGGTGGCTGTTGCCGGCGCCTGCGCTGTCGTGGATTTAGCGGTGGTGTCCGCCCGTGTTGCGGCAGACTGCGGGTTTGTTTTAGGGGCCTTATCGTCCTTGTCCCAGCGCATCCAGTCTGGCTGCTTCAGCCTGGAAAAATCCAGCTTCTTCAGGTCCAGCCGTCCGTCATTGGCGCACGCGCCCAGAGTCACGCTGAGCATACATGTCAGCAGCAGCGTTCTGATTATTGGAATATTCCCCCGCCGAATCATTGGCCTCAAACCTGACAGTTAATAGTGATGTTATGCGCTGATTGACCGCCTTTTATCAACCGGGATTGTGTGCCGCCGGACCGCTTGCATGCCAGCCACATGGCTCTATACTGCGCCGCAACAACAGGAGCCTGCTTTATGACCAAACCAGCAAGCCGGGATGTGACCGGCATTGGCAATGCCATCGTTGATATTATTGCCCAAACCGATGACGCTTTCCTTGAGCGCCATATGATTGCCAAGGGCGGCATGACATTGATCGACGCCGCCGCTGCGACCCAATTATATGGGGCGATGGGGCCAGGGGTTGAAACCTCGGGCGGGTCCGCCGCTAACACCATTGCAGGCATTGCCGCGCTGGGCGGCAGGGCGGCTTTTATCGGCAAGGTGCAGCAGGACCAGTTGGGCGAAGTGTTCGCCCATGATCTGCGCGCCCTTGGGGTGCGGTATGACACTCCCGCCAGCACCAGTGAAAGCCCGACCGGGCGCTGCCTGATTCTGGTGACGCCGGATGCGCAGCGTTCGATGAGCACGTTTCTGGGGGCGGGGCAGGAATTGCACCCGCGCGATGTCGACCCCGCCACTATTGAATCAGCACAGATCACCTATCTGGAAGGCTATTTGTGGGATCCGCCCCATGCCAAGGAAGCGTTTCGCAAGGCGATGGACATTGCGCACCATGCAGGCCGTCAAGTGGCCATGAGCCTGTCGGATGCCTTCTGCGTGGAACGGTATCGCGATGAGTTCCAGCATCTGGCGGCAGGCAATATTGATATTCTGTTCGCCAATGAATCCGAGATTATGTCGCTGTATCAGACCAGAACTTTTGATGATGCATTACAGGCAGTGCGCGGCAAATGCGCCATTGCGGCGCTGACCCGTTCGGAAAAGGGCTGCGTGATTGTGGCGGGCGATGAGGTGCATGTGATCGAAGCGGTAAAACCCGCACAGTTGATCGACACAACGGGTGCAGGCGATCTGTTCGCAGCAGGATTTATGTTTGGCCTCACCCATGGGCGCGATCTGGCTGCCAGTGCGCGCATCGGGGCCCTTGCGGCGTCCGAGGTGATTGCGCATCTGGGTCCGCGCCCCCAAAGCGATCTGAAGGCGCTGCTGAAAAAATCCGGGCTATAGGCTCGCCAGATATTCGCGCAGGCCTTCTTCCAGGCTGATACGCGGGGTGATGCCCAGAATTTCCTGCAAACGCGGGGCGGTGCCGATACTCATTTTGATGTCGCCGGTACGCGCCGCCTCCCAGCCAATCTGCGGCGCGGCATTGCCGCAGATATGCGAGATCACCTCGGCCAGTTGCTGCACCGTTGTCCCGTTTCCGGTGGCGATGTTCATGACTTCGGCCCCCTGCCAGGGCTGCGCCATGGCGCGCTGTAAAATCTGCACAACATCGCGCACGTAAATGAAATCCCGGGTCTGCTGGCCATCGCCAAAAATCCTGATGCCTTGTCCCTTGCGCAGCCGGTCGGCAAAAATCGACACCACCCCGGCATAGGGATTTTCGGGATGCTGGCGCGGCCCATACACATTGAAAAACCGGAAGCCGCGTGTGGGAATCTTGTGCACCTCCCACGCCACATAGCCATGCTGTTCACAGCCCAGCTTGTCCGCGCCATAGGCGGTCAGCGGCAATACGGGCGCGCGTTCATCCAGCGGAATATAGGCCGGCGCGCCATAAACCGCCGCCGACGACGCATACACCACCGGGCGCGGGGCATGCGCACTGTCCGCGCGGGCATGATCAAATATATTGATGGCGCCAGTCAGATTGACATCATGGGTGCGCCGCCATTCCTCAACGGAACGCGGCACCGACGCAATGGCGGCCAGATGAAAACAGCCCTCCACGCCCTGCATGGCCTTGCCTGCTGTGTCATAATCGGCGACATCGCCCGTGATCAACTCAACACCCGCAGGCAGATTGTCCCTTGTGCCGGTTGACAGATCATCCAGCACCCGCACTGTATGGCCATCGGCCAGCAACGCATCGACCAAATGCGAACCGATAAACCCGCAGCCGCCTGTCACCAAATAAAACGCCATCTGATATTCCTGTTTTCTAATAACCCGGCAAGCCGTTGCGCGCCAGCAGCGCCGAGACAAATTGCGATGGAACAGCGAAGGTGAACCCGGTCGGCGCCTCAATCGCGGAGGCCTGGGTTTTCTCGCGCACCGCTACGCTCTGCACCACGCCCAGCACCTGTTTTGTAGCCGGATCAAATAGCGGGCTGCCGCTATTGCCGGGATAGGCGTTGGTGTCAATCTGATAGACAATGAACGAATTGCGCAAACGCCGCACCCGTTCCGCCGTTAATTGTCCCTGTGAATAGGCGGCGAAGCTGCGCTCCTTGACCGCCGATATAATGCCTTCATGGGTGATGGGATACAGCCCCAGCAAACTGCCCAGCGGATAGCCGGTGATGGCCGTGCGGGTTCCTTCCGGCGCCATGCTCTTTGCCAGAACAAGCGGCGGCAATTTTGCAGGTCCGACAATGCGCAGCAACGCCAGATCATGTTCGGTATCTTCCGCCACGACATCAAGTTCAAAATGTTTGGTATCGGCCTCGATCCCGTAAAAGGCCTGCAGGGATTCCTGCGTCTTGGCGTTCAGCGCTTTCGGCAGAACATGCGCATTGGTGATGATATGACCGCCGCCCGCGATGACAAAGCCGGTACCCATCAGACGTACCGGCGGCTGGCCCAATTGCTGATAGGTGCCAATGGCGACAACAGAACGGCGCACCTGCTTGATGGCGTCAATTATATCGGATGCTTGGGCTGGAGCCGATAAGCCTATTAAGAGCGTCATTGCGAGCGTAGCGCGGCAATTCAGCGCCACAAACTCAGACATGTATGTGCGGCTCCTGGATCGCCACGCCGCTATGCGGCTCGCGATGACACTGGTAATCATGCCGCCCCTGTCTCCTTGCGTAAAAACGCCTCCAGCATCAGCAGCAGCCACAGCGCCGGACTGTGATCGCGCCGGCCCGACTGATGTTCGTCCACCAATTGTATCAAGGCGCCGGGATTGAAATAACCACTATCAGCCAATATGGGGCCACCAACCGTGTCGCGCAGCTTTTGCCGCAGGGGGCCACGAAACCAGGCGGCCAGCGGAATGGAAAACCCCTGCTTGGGCCGGTACAGAATATCGTCCGAAACATACGGCTCGCAGGCTTTTTTCAGCAGATATTTGCCTACCCCGCCATGCAGTTTCTGATCGGGCCGGATACCGGCCGACCATTGCGCGAACCGGAAATCCAGCATGGGGCAGCGCACTTCCAGCGAATTGGCCATGCTGGCGCGATCCACCTTGGTCAGAATGTCACCGGGCAGCCAGGTTTTGATATCGGCATATTGCGCGCGCGCCAGCACATCATCCGTGCCGGCCGCATTCATATGGGTACGGATGATATTTGACGGGTGATAGCCCGCCAGTGCGCGGGTTTGCGATTGGCTGCGAAGCCGCGCGCGCATATCATCGTTCATCACCGAGACACTGGCGAAAAACCCGCCTGCTGAATCCGCGCCCAGCTCCTGAAAGGTGTTTTTGGCGCGCAGATAGCGCGGCGCCCAGTCCAGCTTGGGATATATCGCGCCCAGCGCGCCAAAAACCGCCTTGCGCAGCGGCAGCGGCAGCCAGGCGCGCATCTGTTCCTGGCGGGCATGAAACAGATAGCGGCGATAGCCCGCAAACAATTCATCGCCGCCGTCCCCCGACAGCGCCACGGTGACATTTTCCCGCGCCAGTGCGCATAGCCGGAACGTCGGCATCGCGGAACTGTCACCGAACGGTTCGTCATAAAAATCAATCAGCCGGTCGACCAGATCAATACTGTCAGGATCGACAATGCGGCTGTGATGATCGGTGTGATAGCGCGTCGCCATCTGCTGCGCATAGCCGGTTTCATCAAAGGCCTTGTCCGCAAAACCCATTGAAAACGTTTTCACCGGCGTGCTGCTCAATCCGGCCATCAGCGCCACGATACACGATGAATCGACGCCGCCCGACAAAAACGCCCCCAGCGGTACATCGGCGATCATGCGCAAATCCACCGCTTCGCGCAGTTGCGCCATCAATTCTTCCACCGTGGCCTGGTGCGTACCGGCGACATCGGCAAACTTCACATCCCAATAGGCGTCGATCCTGGGGGCCGCATCGCCGCGCCGCCAGATCAGGCGGTGGGCTGCGGGCAGTTTCACAATGCTTTTATAAATGCTGCGCGGATCGGGAATATAACCAAAGGCCAGATATTCCTCGATCGCCAGCGGATCAATTTCGCGTACCATGCCCGGAAAAGGCAGCAGCGATTTCAGTTCCGATCCGAAAACACAGGTTCCATCCGCCAGCAGGCTGTAATGTAGCGGCTTCTTGCCCATGGGATCGCGCGCCATGAACAGGGTTTCGCGCGCCACATCATACAGGGCGAAGGCGAACATACCGCGAAAATGCTGTACGCAATCCGCGCCCCATTGCCGCCAGCCATGCAGAATGACCTCGGTATCGCTATGGGTCTGGAAATGATGCCCCAGCGCCTCTAGCTGCTGTTTCAACTCGCGGTAATTATAGATTTCACCGTTAAAGGTGACGCCAATGCCGCCGTCTTGCGTCAGCATCGGCTGATGGCCGGCCGCCAGATCAATGATCGACAGCCGCCGGTGGCCAAAGCCCAGACCGGGCTGATCCCACATGCCAAAGCCGTCCGGCCCACGGTGAACCTGCGTGTCGTTCATCCGCGACAACAGTTCCCGGTCAATGGGACGTTTGTCCCGGCTATGAAATATTCCGACTATGCCACACATATGAATGGAATATGCAGGCGGGATCGTAAATTGTCCATGAATACCCGGCGCTTTTTACAAACGCCGCTACATCGGGATCGACACCTTGCCCAGCCGCGCGGTGAGTTTGCGGTTTTCGCGGTAATCCACCGGCACCGCAATGATCGCCGGGCCGGGCTGGCGGAAAGCTTCTTCCAGTGCGGGGGTCAGTTGATCCGCCGATGTCAGGGTCTTGCCCCACATGCCAAACGCCCTGGCCAGCAATTCGAAATCCGGATTGCCAAATTCAAGTTTGGAATGGCGGCCATCGAACGAATCCTGCTGCTTCCATTTGATCAGGCCATATTCACCATCGACCCACACCATGACGACGATATTGAGTTTATAGCGCACCGCTGTTTCAAGCTCCTGCACATTCATCAAAAAGCCTGCATCGCCATTGATTGACAGAACCTTTCTATCGGGCAGGGCCAGTTTCGCGCCGATGGCGCCGGGCAGGGAAAAGCCCATCGAGCAGAAACCGTTCGAGATCAGGCAGGTATTGGCCCCCTGACTTTGATAATAGCGCGATATCCACATTTTATGCGCGCCCACATCGGACAGCACAATGTCGTCCGGCCCCATGAATTTGCGCACGTCCCACAGAATTTTCTGCGGCTTTACCGGAAAGCCCGTATCGTCTTTTTCCGCCGCGAAATCCGCCAACATGGTGTCGCGCAGTTTTTTACGCGCAGTGATATCGAATAGCGGCAGACGGTCTTCCGCGCGGGAGTTCAATTCCTCATTGATCTGCCACAGCGCGTCCGCCAGATCGGAGACAATATCGACGGTGACCGGGAAATGCGCATCCACCTCGGCAGATTCAAAATCGATATGGATGATTTTGGCTTTCGATGCGGGCTTGTACCAGGCGACGGGACTGTATTCCACCGGATCATAGCCGGCGGTGATAATCACGTCGGCATCGGCAAAGGCCAGATTGTTATAATCGCCGACCCCTAAGCCCATGGTGAACAGGCAATGCGGATCGTCCATCGGCACCGCGCCCTTGCCCATGAAAGTGTTGACGACGCCAATGCCGGTTTTGCGGGCCAGCCGCTGCAACTGTGTGGCGGCGCGTTTGCGTACCGCGCCATTGCCCGCCAGAATGATCGGGTTTTTCGCCGCGAGGATCAGATCGACCGCCTGGGCAATGGCCTTGTGGTCCGCCGCCGGACGGCGCAGCCGCGTGACCGGCAACGGCACGCCATGCACTTCCTCATCGGCAATGTCTTCGGGCAGTTCAATGACGCAGACGCCGGGCTTTTCCCGCTCGGCCAGTTTGAAGGCCTTGCGCACCACTTCTGGAATATTTTCCGGGGCGACGATGGTTTGCGCCCATTTGCTGATCGGTTTGAACATGGCGATGGAATCCATGTTCTGATGGCTTTCCTTGTGCAGCCGTTTGGTCGAAGCCTGACCGATGATCGCCACCACCGGTGCGCGATCCATGTTGGCATCCGCCAGCCCGGTCACCAGATTGGTCGCCCCCGGCCCCAGCGTCGCCAGGCAGACGCCCGCCTTGCCGGTCAGCCGCCCATAGGCGTCGGCCATGAACGCCGCGCCCTGTTCATGACGGCACAGAATGAATTCGATTTTACTGTCCAGCAGCGAAATCATCACATCGGCGTTTTCTTCGCCGGGAATGCCAAAAATCCGCTCCACACCCTCAGCTTCCAGACATTTTATAAACAGATCGGACGCTTTCATTGTACTTTCCTCTTAAATTTCGTTGGAGCGGATGACCATCATTTTTTCGGTCTGCATATCGTGAATGGTGTGCACAATGCCGCCCACGCCATGGCCGGATTCGCGTGCGCCGGCAAACGGCATCCAGTCCACCCGGAACGCGGTGTGATCGTTCACCATCACCGCCGTGGCGTCAATGCGGTTATAAACGCGCAGGGCCGTATCGATGTCGCGGGTGAACACGGCGGCCTGAAACGATACGGCCAGGCTGTTGGCCCGCGCAATCGCCTCGTTTATGTCCGTATATGCATACACACAGATCACCGGCCCGAACACTTCGGATATGGAAACCCTGGCGTCTTCGGGCGGATTGAACAGCACCGTCGGCTGGTAACAGGATGCGGAAATTTTATTGCCGCCGGATATCAGCTTTGCCCCGCCCGCCACCGCTTCGCGCACCCAGGCATGCACCCGGTCGCATTCGCCATGAGTGATCAGCGGGCCAATTTCCGTGTCGGCGCGCGTCGGATCGCCCACTTTCATGGCATTGCCCAGTCTGCCCAGTTCCTGCGCCACACCTTCGGCAATGCTGGCATGGGCATAGATGCGCTGCACCGAAACGCAGACCTGACCCGCATGATAAAAGCCACCCTTGGCCAGACGCGGCAGATTGGCCGCCAGATCGGCATCCGCCGCCACAATGACCGGCGCCGCACCGCCATGTTCGAGCGCACAGCGCGTCCCCGGCGCCAGTTGCGCGCGCAGGCCCCAGCCCACCGCGCCACTGCCAATGAACGAGAAAAAACCCACCCGCTTGTCCGTCACCATTTTGGTGGCAAGCGCATTGGTCTCGGGTATCACGACCTGACACCAGGCTTTCGGCAGGCCCGCCTCATGCAGAATTTCGACAAAGGCGATGCAGGACAGGGGCGTCGCGCTGGCGGGTTTGACCAGCACCGGACAGCCAGCAGCAACCGCCGGTCCCACCTGATGCACAATCAGATTGAACGGATGATTAAACGCGCTGACGGCGGCCACCACGCCGATCGGTTCATGCTGGGTAAAGGCCAGATGCCCGGCAGAGGCGGCGTTCACCCCCATCGGGATGACAGTGCCCGCATCGGTGCGCAGGGTTTCGATGCACACTTCGATGCCATCGATGGCGCGGGCGATTTCCACGCGGCTATCGATCAGCGGTTTGCCGCCTTCGCGCGCCGCCTGCAAGGCCAGTTCCTCGGCCCGCCCGGAGATGATTTTCGCCGCAGCGCGCAGAATTTCGATACGCCTGGCTTTAGCAAGCCAGGCGTCGCGGTTGCGGTACAGCGCGTAAGCAGAAGCCAGCGCCGCCTCGACCTGCGCTGCATTCATGCGCGGCAGTTTGGCGATGACCGCGCCATCAAACGGGGCGGTGACTTCCAGCAGTTCCCCGCTCATATCAGGCACGCCGTATCGGAAGGCTCGGGAATAATTTCCTGTTCTATCGCGCCGATCTTTTCGATCTCGATGCGCACCCGGTCGCCCGCTTTCATGAACAAAGGCGGTGTTTTCGCAACGCCCACGCCCCCCGGCGTGCCGGTGGCGATGACATCACCGGGTAACAGGGTAAAGGCCTGGGTCAGATAGGCAATCTGGTCAAAACAGTTGAACACCAGATGGCGTGTATTGGAATCCTGCATCACCGCGCCATTCAGCAGGGTGCGGATCGACAGAGTGTGCGGATCGCCCACTTCATCGGGCGTGACAATCCAGGGGCCAAACGGGCCGTGTGTGTCAAAGCTTTTACCCATGGTCATGGTTTGCGAATGCATTTGCCAGTCGCGCACACTGACATCATTAATGACGCAAAAACCCGCGATGACCTCAAGCGCGCGTTCCTTTGGCACATGGCGGCATTTGCGGCCAATCACAAAGCCCAGTTCGCCTTCATAATCCAGCGAAGTGGAAACCTTTGGCAGGTGAATCTGGCCGTATGGCGCATTGACGCAAGTGGTCTGTTTGTTGAACCAGAGCTGTTTTTGCGGGGTCTCACGCTTTGTTTCGGCTATATGGTCGGCATAATTCAGCCCGATGGCCAGAAATTTGGACGGGCGCAGCACCGGCGCTTCCAGATACACGTCTTTCAGGGGGATCAGGGCGCCTTTCGCCGCGCGTGCAGCTTGCAGCGCGGGTGCGCCCGCCTCCAGAAAACTGCGCATTTCGGTGGGCAGCGCGGGGGCGGCGGCGGATAAATCAAGGATGCCCCCATCCTGCACCACGCCAATGCGTGTACGGCCCGATTGCGTGAACGTCGCCAGTTTCATTTCCGTCTCCCCGCTTTCATTTCAGCACACACACTTTATAGTGCATTTTTTGTTTTGTCTGGAATGATAACAAATGGCGCACCGTTTTTTTCTGACTGTACTCCTTGTCCTGACGGCTTTGCCTGCAATGGCGGGCGAACGCATTGTGTTTGCGACCGACTGGAAGGCGCAGGCCGAACATGGCGGGTTTTATCAGGCGGTGGCGAAAGGTTTTTACACCGCACGCGGTCTGGACGTGGAAATCCGCCAGGGCGGGCCGGGAGTGAATATTCCGCAACTGATGGGCGCGGGCGCGATTGATTTCGGCATGGGATCCAGCAGCTTCATGCCGCTGAACATGCTGCGCGAAGGCATCCGGGCAAAGGCTGTGATGGCGGTGTTCCAGAAAAGCCCGGAAATTCTTATGACCCATCCGCGCGAGGATATTCACAGTCTGGCGGATATGAAGGGCCAGCCCATCCTGTTGGCGGACGCCTCCATCGGCGCGGTGTTTGTATGGCTGAAGGCGCGCTATGGCTTTGAAGACGCACAGGTGCGCAAATATACTTTCAACATGGCGCCGTTTCTGGCTGAGCCCAAAGCCATCCAGCAGGGCTATCTGACCTCCGAGCCGTTCATGTATGAACGTGAAACAGGCCGGAAGCCGCAAATCTTTCTGTATGCGGATCATGGCTATCCCAGCTATGCCACGCTGGTGATGGTGAATATAAAAGTGATCGAGGCGAAACCGGAACTGGTGCAGGCTTTTGCCGACGCCACCATTGAAGGCTGGCGCGATTATCTGCATGGCGATCCCGCACCCGCAAATGCGCTGATCCAGCGCGATAATCCCGAAATGAACGCGGCGACAATCGCGCAAGCCATAGAAAAAATGAAAGCCTATGGGATTGTTGAATCCGGTGATACGCAAGCACTGGGCATTGGCGCCATGAGCGACGCGCGCTGGGCGGAATTTTTTAACGTCATGCGCGATAGCGGCGTCTATCCGGCGGACATGGATGTGCGCGCGGCCTATACATTGCAGTTTATTGATGGCAAGCCGAATTAAATGCTGAGCATCACGCATCTTGGAAAGATATTTTCCGGCGGCGTCGCGGCGCTGGAAAATGTCAATCTGCATATGGCGCGCGGTGAATTTGTATCGCTGCTGGGCCCGTCTGGCTGCGGGAAAAGCACCCTGCTGCGCATTATCGCCGGGCTGACCGCCCCGAGTTCCGGGCAAATGGAATGGGCGCCACCGCCCGCGAAAAGCGGTATTGGCGTGGTGTTTCAGGAACCCACCTTGATGCCCTGGGCCAGTGCCCGAAAAAATGTCGAGGCGCCGCTGCGCATTGCAGGCGTCGGGGCGCATGCGCGCCATGCCCGCGCCATGGAAATGCTGGCGCTGGTGGGATTGGAAAATTTTGCAGACGTCTATCCGCGCACTTTGTCGGGCGGCATGAAAATGCGTGTGGCGATTGCGCGCGCGCTGGTGACCCAACCGCCAGTGCTGCTGCTGGATGAACCATTCGCGGCGCTGGATGAAATCACCCGCCAGCAACTGAACGATGATCTGCTGGATATTTGCAGCAAAGCAAAACTGACCGTGCTGTTCGTCACTCATAGCGCGGCGGAAGCGGTATATTTATCCAGCCGTGTACTGATGATGCGCGCACGGCCCGGCACGATATTGCGCGAAACGCGCATCAACGCGCCCGTACCGCGTGCGGATGGGTTTCGTCACTCGCCACAATTTGCCGCTTATTGCGGGGAAGTTTCCGCTGCATTGCGCGAGGCAATCGCATGAAGGCCGCACACATTACGCCATTCCTGGTGGTGCTCGTCATACTGGGTCTGTGGGAAACGCTGGTGCATCTGTGGCAGGTTCCGGCCTTTGTGTTGCCGCCACCTTCGGCGATTGGCCATGCGCTGGTTGATGATCTTTCTTCGTTGCTGTTCAGCGCCTGGATGACATTGCGCATCAGCCTGACGGCCTTTGTGCTGGCGGTTGCAGGCGGCGTTGCGCTGGCGGTGCTGTTTTCGCAAAGCCGTTTGCTGGAAATGGCGCTGTTTCCGCTGGCGGTGATTTTACAGGTGACGCCGATTGTGGCCATTGCGCCGCTGATCGTCATCTGGGTGGGCATTGATAATCCCAACCGGGCGCTGCTGCTGATGGCGTGGATTGCCGCGTTCTTTCCGGTGCTGTCCAACATGACCCTGGGGCTGCGCGCCGCCGATCATGGCTTGCTGGATCTGTACCGGCTTTATGGCGCCACGCGCTGGCAGGTGTTGACCCAAATTCGGCTGCCCTCGGCGCTGCCTTATTTGCTGTCGGCCATGAAAATTTCCGGCGGACTGGCGCTGATCGGCACAGTGGTGGCGGAATTTGTGGCGGGAAGCGGCGCCTCCATGGGGCTGGCCTGGCGGATCATGGAAAGCGGCAACCGCCTGCAAATCGCCAAAATGTTTGCGGCCCTGCTGTTGCTCTCGCTGCTGGGTATTGCGATTTTCTTTTGTCTCAGCGCCCTGGAAAACCGGCTTTTACGCCGCTGGCATGAAAGCCGGGTGGTGCGGGAAACATAATACACTATATAATGGTGTAAATTATATAATTTCACATTAATATTGACATATTCCCAATTTTCCCACATATATGGCGGTAGAATAGGGTTTTCAGAGGCCGCAAAATGTATCGTTATGATGAATTCGACCATAATTTTGTCATGGAACGGGTCGCCCAGTTCCGCGATCAGGTGGTGCGCCGCCTGAAGGGTGAACTGACCGAGGAAGAGTTCCGCCCGCTGCGGCTGATGAACGGCCTGTATCTGCAATTGCATGCCTATATGCTGCGTGTCGCTATTCCCTATGGGGTGCTCTCAAGCCGTCAATTGCGCAAGCTGGCGGATATCGCCACCAAATATGACCGGGGTTATGCGCATTTCACCACCCGCCAGAACCTGCAATATAACTGGCCAAGGCTGGAAGACATGCCGGACATTCTGGCCGAACTGGCGTCGGTTGAGATGCATGCGCTGCAAACCAGTGGCAACTGCATCCGCAATATCACCGCCGATCAATATGCCGGCGTGGCCGCAGACGAGGTGGAAGACCCGCGCATTTGCGGCGAGATTTTACGGCAATGGTCCAGCCTGCATCCGGAATTTTCATTCCTGCCGCGCAAATTCAAGATCGCTATCACCGGCAGCCCGCGCGACCGCGCCGCCATCAAGCTGCACGACATTGGCATTGTCATGGTCAAAAATCAGGCGGGCGAAGTGGGCTGTGAATTCTGGGTTGGCGGCGGGCAGGGCCGCACCCCGGTGATCGCCAAATGCATCAACAGTTTTGTGCCCAAGCGCGACATGCTGTCTTATTCCGAAGCCATTCTGCGCGTTTATAATATGCACGGACGGCGCGACAATATTTACAAGGCGCGCATCAAAATTCTGGTCAATGAAATCGGCATTGAAGAATTTACCCGCCAGACCCATGAACAATGGGGCCATATCCGCGACGGCGCACTGGATGTGCCGGCCGAGGAGATTGCGCGCATCACGGCCTATTTTGCGCCGCCCCCTTACGAAAGCCTGTCGGCCGATCCAGCCGCCTTCGTACAAAAGCGCGATGGCGATCCCGCCTTCGCCGCCTGGGTGCGCAGCAATGTGGCCGCGCATAAAATTCCCGGCTACGCCATCGTCAATATTTCGCTGAAGCCCATTGGCGGCATTCCCGGCGACGCCACGGATGTGCAGATGCATGTGGTGGCCGATCTGGCCGAACGTTACAGCTTTGACGAACTGCGCGTGACGCACGAACAGAACCTGACATTTGCCGATGTGCGGCAAGGCGATCTGTATGATCTGTGGCGCGCGCTGGGCGAACATGGATTGGCGACGCCCAATATCGGGCTGGTCAGCGACATTATCGCCTGCCCCGGCCTGGATTATTGCGCGCTGGCCAATGCGCGCTCCATCCCGGTGGCGCAACGCATCAGTGAGCGTTTTGCCGATCTGAAACGCCAGCATGATATTGGCGATCTGAAGATCAAGATTTCCGGCTGCATCAATGCCTGCGGGCATCATCATGTCGGCCATATCGGCATTCTGGGCGTCGACAAGAAAGGCACGGAATTTTATCAGATCACGCTGGGTGGCAGCGCCGATGAAAATGCCGCGATCGGTGAAATTCTGGGTGCGGCGTTTTCCTATGATGAAGTGGTCAATGCGGTTGAAAAAGTGGTCGACACCTATGTGAAAATCCGCACCAACCGTGACGAGAATTTTCTGGCCACCGTGCGCCGCACGGGCATTGCCCCCTTCAAGGACGCGCTTTATGCAGTACATTAAAAACGGTAAAATCACCGCCGATGAATGGGTGCATGTGGGCGTGGACGGCGACCTGCCCGCAACGGGCGGCGTCATCGTGCCGCTGGCGCGCTGGCTTGCGTCGCGCGATGCGTTGCTGGCGCGCAAGGCGCCGCTTGGGTTGCTGCTCGCATCCACCGAATCGCCGGAAAAAATCCGCGATGATCTGGGCCGCTTTGATCTGGTCGCGCTGGAATTTCCGATTTTCCGCGATGGCCGCGCCTATTCCTATGCGCGTCTGTTGCGCGAACAATATGGTTTCAAGGGCGAGCTGCGCGCGGTCGGCAATGTGTTATATGACCAGTTTTCATTCATGCACCGCTGCGGCTTTGACGCCTATGAAGTGCAGAAGGATGCGGACGCACTACGCTTCGCCAAAGCACTGTCGGAATTCACCGTGCGCTATCAGCCGGACCCGGATGGCTCGCCCAGCGTCATTCAATTGCGCCATCAACCGCAGCGCAATGTCAAAAATGCAGGAAGCCGTCCATGAGCACCGCCACCAAACGCATCAACGCCGCCGCCCAGGTAATCACCGCCAACCGCCTGCGCGACGGCATTGTGATTTATCTTCAGGTGCATGGCGATCATCATCACTGGTGCGAAAATATCCGCGACGCGAGCGTGTTTGACGCGGGCGATGCCGATGCCATGCTGGCGCAGGCGGCCGCCGATGTGCGCGAAAATCGCATTGTTGATCCCTATGCGATTGGTGTCAGTGCGGATCACACACCCCTGACGCAGCGCGAAGCGGTACGCGCGGGCGGCCCGACAATTGCCTATGGCGCGTGAAAGTTTTGCTGTCACTATTACAGATGTTGCACACTTACCGATCTGCGCGGCGCCAGGAAAAACCTGTCCGTTAAAGTAATTGGCGCGGTAATTAATCTGCCCAGTTGTGACACATAACTATATCCCGACTGAACCATGATCACACTCTGGTTCGGCGCCACAAGTCCCGGCGGCAGCGCATAGATCGAACCAACGCCCAGCGCCGGCGCTCCATTTCCCTCGCTCCACGCAATCCTGGTTACACCGCCTGCATCCGCCACAATGCTTGAAACTACAAAGGACAGACTGCTTATATCAAGGGGCTGCATCACCGCGCTGCCGGCCATAAAAATGTCTGCAATATCCGACGTTGACACCGCCTTGGCCTGGGCAACCAAATCAGCCGTGGTGCTGGTTGCGGATACCAGCTTTCGATCAGCAATCATCAAACTGCTTATTTCAACCGTGCCAAAAATCAGGGTAACCTGCAATGGCAGGATAAGCGCAAACTCCAACGCTGAGATACCGCGCGAATCACGCCAGAATTTGCTTTTCGTCAGCCATTTCAACATTGCATCAGTTCTCTGTCCGGGCGTTCGTTTTTCGGAGGCTGCGGACTTTTCATATTTCTTATGGTTCATTGCGGAACGCAGCAGTTGATAGCAGCAGCCGTGAATTTGTGCTGCCAATGTTGCCGAGAATCAGCCCAAGTCCGGGCGTATATACTCTCCAGACATAATAAACCCTGACAACCACTACCTGTTCTGGTCCGCCCGGAATGAACGGACCAGGAATTGGATTGCCATCAATATCAACTGGCGGTGACATATCGGCATCGGCAAAAGCAGGATATGTGCGCACGTCAACATTCAGATCCGCGCCGCAATTAATGAATCCGGATGTTGTGTCACAGACGCGCTGGCGAAATTCGGCCAGCCCGCCACCGCTCAGCTGAAGCTCCCGGGTCCGGATCGTGCGTGAGGCTTCCTGAACGCCGCTTTCAAGGGCGCTGGAGACAAAGAAAATGATCGCGACTTCGAGAATGGCAAAAAACGTAAACAGGAATGGCGTCGCAACCAGTGCAAATTCCAGCGCCGTTGCACCCTTTATGTCGCGCAGGAAACGGCTAAACCGTCCCCTTGCAGCCCGTGAAACTTTTTTGCGCACTTCGTTACCTCATAACATTAGCACCACGCCATGATTGAATACTAATAATCAATTAAACAAAAATTAAGTATATATAAAAAAATAACAATATGTTAACTGTTTACCTTCTATTAAATTGTACATCTACTATCGGCCTTGAGGACAGATCTAATGTTTTTTTTTGCCGCTTCCAGGGTTTCTTCATGAGAATGTGCCGCGCTTGTGACGTGGCGCACATTAATCCTGTTATTACTACACCATATGTCTCTGCATGTAGCGCAGCAATGTGGACGAGGCAGGAAATCAGGGTCAACGGCGGATAATCTGCCATGGATTTTTTACAGCCGGGTTCTGGAATATGGCAATGGCTGGAAGGAAGAATGATGATGGAAAAGCTGACAATCCCGAGCCCCATTCCTGGAAGTGGTGCAGGCAATGCTGATCCTGGTTGCAGGCGGAAAACCGCTCCGGGTTTTCCCGCAAACAAGCTTTCCCGGCTGCTCTTCAACAAACAGGGGAATGTTGCCATTATCTTTGCCCTGGCGTTGCTGCCTACCCTTGCCGCCATCGGCGCGGCGGTCGATATTACCCGCGCCCTTCAGGTAAAAGCCCGGTTGAATTCGGCTTTGGATGCTGCGGGTCTCGCTGCGGGTAAAAAGATTGATGCGAGTGATGCGGCGATAATCGCGACAGCTAACGCCTACTTCCAGGCCAATTATCCGGCGGATGCGTTAGGCGTGCCCGGCGCGTTATCCGTGAATATTACGAATGATAAGATTCAGTTGAGCGTAACAGCGAATGTCGAAACCACCATTATGAAGATAATGGGCTTCAATGATATTGATGTCAGCTCTACGAACGAGATCAGCCGCGAGGTCACGGGCCTTGAAATAGCGCTGGCGCTCGACAATACCGGCTCAATGGCGGGCACAAAGCTCGCCAACCTGAAAACCGCGTCCCATGAGCTTATCGACATTCTGTTTGGTGCCGAAAACTTTCCGTTGTATCTGAAAGCGTCCCTGGTGCCATTCGCGGCAGGCGTGAATGTTGGCCCGGATTTTAATCCGGACTGGCTGGATACGACGGGCGCTTCCAGCATTCACAGTGAAAACTTTACCACTGGAACGAATTTGTGGACGCTGTATAACAATATAACCAACCGGGACTGGAATGGCTGTGTCGTGGAACGGCCCGGCGGCCTTGACGAATTAGATACGCCCCCAGCCGCTGGTAATCCCGATACACTCTTTGTTCCCTGGTTTGCGCCCGATGAACCAAATGGTTCCAGCCCAACTTATCCCAACAGTTATCTTTCAGATGGCGTCAGCGGTTCTGCAACCGTCAGGCAGATGTCGACGGTCAAATATCCTGGCTCCAGCGTAAGTGTGACCTCTAGAGGCCCGGATTATAATTGCAGGAACACGCAGCCGATAACTCCGCTGACTAATAACAGGCTGTTGCTGGAGAGCCGGATCGATGAAATGCAGGCGTCCTACATTACGCACATTCCCATTGGCCTGGCCTGGGGATGGCGTACATTGTCGCCAGGTGCGCCCTATACGGAGGGATCTCTGTACACGGACGAAGATACGATCAAGGCGCTGGTGCTGATGACCGATGGCGAAAACACCATCACCGGGAACAGTACCCACAACCGGTCAACCTTTTCGGGCTATGGTTTTCTGGCTAAGGCGCGGCTTGGCACGACCAGCGCCAGCACCGCCGTAAACAGGCTTGACGAAAAAACCAGCCGTTTGTGCGCTAATGTGAAAGCGGCCGGGATCCGGCTATATACCATCGCATTCCAGGTGAGTGACACGACGACATTGAACTTGCTGCGCAACTGCGCCAGTACGCCGGAACAGTTCTTTCCTTCCTCCGATGCCGAGGCGCTGAGCACGGCCTTCAAGACCATCGCGGCGGAGTTGGCAAGCCTGCGCATCAGCAAATAATACCGCCCGCGCAAAAGCCCGCTGGAATATTATTCCGGCGGGCTTTTGCGCTTTATGCACGGCTTGCGAAAGCAACTGTTGAGTGTTATGCGTCATCCCCTCACGTATAATTCCGGGTTTCAAAACATGCGCTGCAAATTGCAGAAATTGACCGTACTTTTTATAGGAATTTGGCTTGCCTATACGCCGAACGCAGGCAAAACGATGGCGCAGGATTATAGTGCGGGACAGTTTGTCATCGCGCATCCCTGGGCGCCGCCGACCTTGGGCCGGCAGCGTATCGGTGTGGTATATTTTACGGTGCGCAATTCCGGCGCGCGGGCCGACCGGCTGCTTGGTGTTGATCTGCCGCAAGGAGGACAAGCCCGGATACACATCAGTCAGATGCAGGAAGGTGTTATGCGGATGCGTCCGGTTGACGCAGCTGTGATCCCTGCCGGGGGTGAACTTGCCCTGCAGCCCGGCGGTATGCATGTGATGTTGAACGGCCTGCCCGGTCCATTGATCGAAGGCGGACGGCTTAAGCTAGTGCTGCGCTTTGAAACGGCGGGGCCGGTGGACGTGGAGGCCGTGATCGAGAAGCACCCGTCCGCGTCACATCAGGACCACTAAGCTTCCTGCTTCTGGCCTGTGCCTTCGCCACAGTCAAACTGTTGCTGCATATCGCGCGCGGGCGCATCTGATCCCGCACAGCCGATAATTTTGGCAGGTACGCCTGCCGCCGTGCAATGTGCGGGCACATTGATCAGCACCACACTGCCGCCCCCCACCCGGGCGCATTCACCCACTTCAATATTGCCCAGAACGATGGCGTTTACGCCGATCAGACTGCCCTTGCGGATTTTGGGATGCCGGTCGCCGGTTTCCTTGCCGGTGCCGCCAAGGGTCACGCCTTGCATCAAGGATACGCCATCCTCGACCACGGCGGTCTCACCGATCACCACACCGGTGCCATGATCAATCAGAATGCCACGGCCAATGCGCGCGGCGGGATTGATATCAACGGCGAATACTTCCGAAATACGGCTTTGCAGATACATGGCAAGGCCGCGCCGCCCGCTACGCAACAGCCAGTTGGCGATGCGGTAACCCTGCAGGGCGTGAAAGCCCTTAAAATACAGCAGCGGCTCCAGTAGTGATTTGCAGGCCGGGTCGCGCTCATGCACCGCCACCAGATCACAGCGCAGCGCGGCGCCAATTTCGGGATCATCCTGAAACGCCGCCTCGATCAATTGCTGCATCGCCAGCGCCGGGGTTTCCACCGTGCTCAGCCGCTGCGACAGAAGATAGGCCAGCGAATCCTCCAGCCGGCTCTGGTTCAGCACGGTCGCATAGAGCAGGCTGGCAAGAACCGGTTCGCTGGCGGCCAAAAGGGCCGCTTTGTCGCGGATTTCCGTCCATACCGGGTCATGGACAGCCAATTTGGCGGTGGGTTGTGACATGGCGCACTCCGTAGCTTCAGGGCGCATTGGGAAGCCCTGGCCGTAAATATAGGGCTTCTTGTCCAAAAGGGCAAACAGGCGGGAACCGCCACGCTTGCCGCAGGCACTTTGACAATCTATTATCAGAGTATTAGCGTCCGCCTCTGGTGGCTGGCCCCCTAATCAATGAATGGCGCTGGCGCGTGATGGCAGCGCGGCAAGAGCAAAAACAATAAACACAAGGGAGAGAAATGTCATGAGTGAGAGCCTTACAGCAATAGCGCAAAAAGCTGGTTTGAAGCTGGATTATGATCCCGATACGCTGAAGCAGAAATATCTGGCCGAACGCGACAAGCGCGTGCGCGCAGACGGCAACAGCCAGTATATCGAAATCACCAGCACGGGAAAATTCGCGCATTTCATCGATGATCCGTATGTGGAGCCTGGCTTCACCCGCGAGCCATTGTTTGATGAAGTCGATGTCATTGTCATCGGCGGCGGCTTTGGCGGCTTGCTGGCGGGCGCGCGGCTGCGCGAAGCGGGCGTCAGGAAAATCCGCATGATTGATCGGGCGGGCGACTTCGGCGGCACCTGGTACTGGAACCGCTATCCCGGCGCCGCGTGTGATATCGAGGGCTATATCTATCTCCCGCTGCTGGAAGAACTGAACTACACCCCGAAAGAAAAATATTCCCACGCGCCGGAAATTCTGGCCCACAGTCAGGCGATTGGCCGCAAGTTCGATCTCTATGACGACGCCTGTTTCCAGACCGAAGTCACGGGCATGACCTGGGACGAAAAAGAATCCAAATGGACCGTTACCACCAGCCGTGGCGACAAGATGAAGGCGCGCTTTGTCGCCATGTCGAATGGGCCGCTGAACAAGCCAAAGCTGCCGGGCATGACCGGCATTGAAGAATTCAGGGGCCACACCTTCCATACCAGCCGCTGGGATTACAATTACACGGGGGGTGATTCCACCGGCGGCCTGACCGGCCTTGCCGACAAGCGCGTGGCCATTATCGGCACCGGAGCCACCGCCGTGCAGTGCATTCCGCACCTCGCAGAGGGCGCGAAACACCTGTATGTGTTTCAGCGCACGCCGTCATCTGTCGATGTGAAAAATAATCACCTCACCGATCCGCAATGGGCAAAAAGCCTGCAACCGGGCTGGCAAAAAGAGCGCATGGACAATTTCAATGTGCTGGTTTCCGGCGGCTTCCAGGAAAAGGATCTGGTCGGCGACGGCTGGACCGATATCTTCCGTAAACTGACGGGTATTCTGGCAGGCCCGGACAAGCCCGCCGCCGGGTCCCCGGCGGAAATGGCGGCGCTGGCCGAGCTGGCCGATCAGCAGAAAATGCAGGAAGTTCGCGCCCGCGTGGACAATATCGTAAAGGATCAGGCAACCGCAGAGGCGCTGAAACCCTATTACCGGCAGTTCTGCAAACGCCCCTGCTTCCACGAGGAATATCTGCCCACCTTTAACCGCCCGAACGTGACCCTGGTGGACACGCTTGGAAAAGGCGTGGACCGCATTACCGAAAAAGGCGTCATGTTCAACGGCAAGGAATATGAAGTTGATTGCATCATCTTCGCCACCGGCTTTGAAGTGGGCACCGATTACACCAGCCGTTCCGGTTACGACATCCTTGGCCGTGGCGGCATGACCCTGAGCAACAAATGGGCCAACGGGCTTTTGACCTATCATGGGTTCTACACCAACGGCTTTCCGAACTGCTTCTTCATGGGCATGACGCAAACCGGCCTGACCGCAAACATTCCGCATATGCTGAATGAACAGGCGCAACACATTGCCTATGTCATCAATCACGCCATGAGCAGCAATGTCCGGGCCGTCGAAGCCTCGAAACAGGCGGAAGACGAGTGGGTCAGCACCTGCCAGCAAAAGGCCCGCCTGGGCGAGCGTTTCTATGCCGAATGCACACCCGGCTATTACAACAACGAAGGCAAACCCGGCGAAACCGGCAACGGCTTTCTCAATGGCCAATATGGCGGCGGCCCGGTCGAGTTCTTCAAAATTCTGGACAATTGGCGCAAGGAAGGCGAATTGCGCGGGCTGGAAGTTTCATAACCCGGCCTCGTTAAACGTCTGAAAATCAGGCCGCCCCCGGATGCCGGGGGCGGTTTTTTCATGTTAATTATGCGAACTATCAGCATGCTTGCAGGAAGGGCGATCATCTCACTATACTGACCGCAACAAGATAACCGGCAAGCATGGGAGAGCATGGCATGAGCGACAAATATACGGCGGTGGCTGAAAAAACCGGGATGAACCTGAAGTTTGACCCAACCGCGCTTCTCGAAAAATACAATCACGAGCGCGACAAGCGGGTGCGTGAAGATGGCAGCAGCCAGTATCGCGAAACCAGCGGACAGTTTGCGCATTTCATCGAGGATCCCTATGTCGAGCCGGTCACCCGCGAACCGCTGTTTGACGAAGTAGAAGTAGTGGTCATCGGCGGTGGCTTTGGCGGCTTGCTGGCTGGTGCGCGGCTGCGCGAGGCGGGCGTCAAAAGCATCCGCATGATCGAAAAGGGCGGCGATTTTGGCGGCACCTGGTACTGGAACCGCTATCCCGGCGCGCAATGCGACATTGAATCCTACATCTATATGCCCCTGCTGGAAGAGCTGAACTATATCCCGCGTGAGCGTTATAGCCACGCGCCCGAAATCATGGCCCACACCCAGGCGATCGGCCGCAAATATGATCTCTATGATGACGCCTGTTTTCAGACCGAAGTCACCGGCATGCAATGGGATGAAAAAGACGCGAAATGGATCATCACCACGGATCGTGGCGATCGCATGAAGGCGCGCTTTGTCGCCATGTCCAACGGTCCGCTGAACAAACCCAAACTGCCCTCGATGACTGGCATTGAAAATTTCGGTGGGCACACATTTCACACCAGCCGCTGGGACTATGCCTATACGGGCGGCACCTGCGAGGGCAATCTGACCGGACTTGCCGACAAGCGCGTGGCGATTATCGGCACTGGCGCCACCGCCGTGCAATGCATCCCGCATCTGGGTGAGTGGGCCAGGGAACTGTTTGTGTTTCAGCGCACCCCATCATCGTGTGACATACGCAATAATGCCCCCACCAAGCCCGAATGGGAAAAGAAGCTGCAACCCGGCTGGCACAAAAAGCGGGTCGAAAATTTCAACTTCATGGTGTCGGGCGGCGGCAAGGCCGATGATGATTCCGGCGATGGCTGGACCGATATTTTCCGTAACATGAGCGCGCAGCAAAGCATGAACCCCGGCCTTGTGCTGAGCCATGAAGAAAAAGAAGTTCTGAACGAGCTGATCGATTTTGCAAAGATGGAAGAAGTACGCACGCGCGCCGCAACCATCGTAAAAGATCAGGCCACCGCCGAGGCGCTGAAGCCCTATTACCGGCAATTCTGCAAGCGCCCGACCTTTCATGATGAATATCTGTTCACCTATAATCGGCCCAATGTGCATCTGGTGGACACGCGCGGCAAGGGCGTAGACCGCATTACGCAAAAAGGCATCGTCTATGATGGCGTGGAATATGAGGTGGATTGCATCATCTTCGCCACCGGCTTTGAAGTTGGCACAGCCTATACCAACCGTTCCGGCTATGACATTATCGGGCGCGGCGATGTCGCCCTCAGCACCAAATGGGCCGATGGTCCGCGCACCTATCATGGCTTTTTCTCCAACGGTTTTCCCAATTGCTTCTTCATGGGCATGATCCAGTCCGGCATGACGGCCAATTTCACCCATATGCTGAACGAGCAGGCCAATCACATCGCCTATGTCATCAGGCATGCCCGCAACAGCAATATCAAGATGATAGAGGCTACGCCTGAGGCGGAAAAAGGCTGGGTGGATGAGGTTCACCGCACGGCAAAAATCGGCGAGGCCTATTTCGCCTCCTGCACGCCGGGCTATTACAATAATGAAGGCAAGCCCGAAAAAACCGGCAATGGCTTCCTGACCGGGGCCTATGGCGGCGGTCCGGTCAAATTTTTCCAGATACTGGATGAATGGCGCAAGGAAGGCGCGCTGCGCGGGCTGGAAGTTTCGTAAGGCTGTTTGAACTTTGCCTTGCATGATGTAGCTCCCTCTCCCCTCGCGGGAGAGGGTTGAGGTGAGGGGGCGATTGCGAAGGGGGCTGTCTCACACCCCATCCATGCGCCGGTAGATAAATTCCGGCGCGGGCGCCGCCGCCTCACTTTGCGCGGTTTTGAACATTTCGTCATGGCGTGGCGACAGCGCGCAGGCCGGATCGGTTGCGCCTGCATCGCCCGTTAGCGCCAGCGCCTGACAGCGGCATCCGCCCCAATCCAGTTCCTTGCGCTCGCAACCCTGGCAGGGTTCCGGCATCCAGGCTGTGCCGCGAAAGCGGTCGAAGGCCGGACTGTTTGCCCAGATTTCCGCCAGAGATTTTTCACGCACATTCTCAAATACAAGTCCGGGAATGGTGGTGGCCGCATGGCACGGCAATACGCGCCCCACCGGATCGACATTCAAAAAACGCTGGCCCCAGCCGCCCATGCAGGCCTTGGGGCGCGAGGCATAATAATCGGGCACCACATAATCAATCACCAGCCGGCCCGACAATTGCGCGCGCGCCGCCGTGACGATCTCGCTCGCGCGGTCAATTTGCGCGCGCGTCGGCATCAGGGCGGCACGGTTGCGCAACGCCCAGCCATAATATTGCACATGCGCCACCTCAAGCCGCCCGGCGCCAAAGCGTAGCGCCGTTTCGATCATCGCCTCCAGATGGTCCAGATTGCCGCGATGCATCACCGCATTCAGGGTCAGCGGCACATCCGCCGCGCGCAGCATCGCGGCGACCGCGGTTTTTTTCGCCAGCGTATCCCTGGATCCGGCAAACCGGTCCGCACCCGCCGCATCCGTATCCTGCAAACTCAGTTGCGCATGATCCAGCCCCGCCTGCGCCAGCGCATTGGCGCGCGCCTGTGTCAGCGCCATGCCGGAAGTGATCAGATTGGAGTACAGCCCGCATCCGGCGGCATGCGCAATCAATGTTTCCAGATCCTTGCGGATCAGCGGTTCGCCACCGGAAAAATGCGCCTGCAAAACGCCAAGGTTCGCGGCCTCGGTCAGCACCCGCCGCCAGTCATCCGTGTCCAGTTCATTCGCCGCCCTCTCCAGCGTCAGAGGATTGGAGCAATAGGGACAGGCCAGCGGGCAGCGATGGGTCAGTTCGGCCAGCAGTGCCATTGGAGGGGCGGGCTGGTTCATATGCGGATAAAACCCCGATGCAGCATGCCGGCCAGCATCTCCGTCACATCGGCCTGAATGATTTCCTGGGGCGATGCAAATTCCAGCGCCAGCTCCCGGCACAGCGCATCCACACTGACAACGCCATCACAGCGCGACAAAATGATCTGCGCGATTTCATCCAGCAGCAGCACCCGTTCCGGCGCATTCAGCATCCATTGCTGGCGCGCCGCATCAAACCGCATTTTCACGCCGCGCGCCAGTGCGGGACAGGAATCTGCGGTTACGATTGCCGCGCTCATGTATAATCCGTATCCGGAATAAATGCGCCGGGCGGAATATAGCCAGGCTGTACATAGGCGTAATAGAGCGCATCCAGTTGCGCCCACAGCACATCGGTTTTGAAATAGAGCGCATCCAGCACGTCCTGCTGCTGGGCCATCGTCGTCGCATGCTGCTGGCAATAGGCCAGTGCAAAACCCGAATCCTGCGGGGCCTGCGTCAGGCGCGCATCGAAATAGGACAGGATTTTTTTATCCACATAATCATAATTGGCCAGCATGGCGGCAACCCGTTCCTGGATCAGCGAGGGTGCGAATAATTCCGTCAGCGAAGACGCTACCGCCTGCAACAGGCTTTGATCGCGCACATAGCGCACATAGGCGTCCACGGCGAATTTTGTCGCCGCCAGAATACCAGCTTCCGACGTGACATAATCCGCATCCAGCCCAAGGCCGGACGTGAGGCGCAGCCAGCGTTCGATGCCGCCCGTATCCGGGCCGCTGCCGTCGTGATCGGAAATCCGGCGTATCCATTCACGGCGCAAATCCGGATCGGATGTGCGCGACATCAGCGCCGCATCCTTCATCGGAATGCGCGACTGATAGTAAAACCGGTTCAACGCCCAGGCCTGCAACTGGCCCTTGTTCAGTTTGCCCGCATGCAGAAATTTGTGAAACGGATGCTGGTTATGGTAGCGATCCGCGCCAATTTGCCGCAGCGCGGCTTCCAGTTCCGCAGGGCTTAACAGCCTCGAAATGCGCATGCGGCTATTGTTATTCATAGGCTGATTTCCATTCCATCCATGGCGACTTCCCATCCGCTGGCCAGAACGGCGGCGCGTTCCGGGCTATCCAGGTTCAATACCGGATTGGTATTGTTCAGATGAATAAACAGACGCCGCTGCACACCCAGTGTTGCAAAGGCCTTGATGCTGCCCGCTGACCCCGACATGCTGATATGCCCCATGCGTTGCCCGGTTTTCACACCTTCGCCCGCTACAATCATTTCATCATCCGTATACAGCGTACCGTCAAACAGAACCAGCGGCGCATTACGCAACCGTGCGGCAAGCTGTGGCGTCATTTCCGCGCATCCCGGAATATAGAAAAACTTCCGGCCGCTGGAAATGTCCAGAATTTCCAGTCCCACCGTGTCGCCGCCAACAGTGCCGAAGTCCTTGCGCGAACTGTCTTCCAGATACAGCGCCACTTTTCCCGGCACGGCAAAAGCGGTGATCTGCAATCCGGGCAGCGGCGAAAACGGCGCGTCCAGATATATTTCCCGTCGCGTAACAAAGGCCGGGTTCAACACATTGAACACGCTGTTCGCACCCAGCGTATCCAGAACCCGTGACGTGGCGTGCAGTGAAAAGGTCTGACTTTCGCGCAGGCTCAACAGACCCGCAATGTGATCAATATCCGCATTGGTCAAAACCACCGCGCCAATGGGCGACGCGCGCAACGGTCCATCGGGGCGGGGCTGTAATTGCCGGTTGGCTTCGATCTGCTGGCGCAGGTCGGGCGATGCATTGCACAGGCACCAGGTGGCGCCGTCAACAGTTACAGCAATCGAGGATTGGGTCTGTGCAGGCGCGTTGGCGTTGCCATTGCGGGCGCGTTGGCAATTTTTATTGTTGGCGTTCCATTGCGGAAAACCACCGCCCGCCGCAGCGCCTAATATCAGAATGCGCACAGGATGCTTCCAGTCGAACTAGCCCATTTCCTGCTGAGGACGCAGCGCACCTCTCCGGCGTCATTGCGAGGAGCGTAGCGACGCAGCAATCCAGAGCCACAAACTGAGGCTTGAGTTTGTGGCTCTGGACTGCCACGCTTCGCTCGCAATGACGGAGCAGGAATTATGATATAAAGTGGCGATAACGCCCTATTCACCAATCTCGGCGCAGGCGTAGCAATTAATTTCCATGCCGACGCTGATTTCGGTAATTTTGGGCTTTCTCCAGGCCATCTGCATATCCTTGTGGTCGTCATTATTATTCAGGCACACAGTTTCCTTAAAATCCGGGGATTATGCAAGCAGTTTCAGCCCCACAACGCCGCACCGGGCGGATGCAGGACGCCGCCCGCCGCGCTGCGCAACCCGTCCGCCCGGTCATGTTGCAGCAATAGCGGGCCATCCAGATCCACAAAATCCGCCAGTCCCGCCAGCAGCATGGCTGGCGCCATGGCCAGCGAGGTGCTGACCATGCACCCAACCATGATGCCAAAGCCCAGATCGCGCGCGGCCCGCGCCAACGCCAGCGCCCCGGTCAGGCCGCCGGTCTTGTCCAGCTTGATATTGATCAGGCCATAGCGCCCCCGTAATTGCGCCAATCCGTCGATTTCATGACAGGATTCATCGGCACATAGCGGCGCCGGCCAGTCATGCCCGGCCAGCACATCATCTGCGCCCGCTGGCAGCGGCTGTTCAATCAGCACCGCATTCAGCGCTTTCAGGCGCGGGCTGACCGCCTGCAACAGCGCCAGATCCCATGCCTCATTGGCGTCGATGATCAGCTTTGCGTGTGGGGCCGCGTCATGCACGGCGCGCACACTCTCGATCACCGCATCTGCGCCCAGTTTCAGCTTCAGCACCCCAAACTGCGCCGCATTTGCCGCAGCGGCCCCCATGGCCTCAGGCGTATCCAGGCTTAACGTATAGGCGGTTACACAGGGGCCGGGCGCCGTCAGTCCCGCCAGCTTCCAGACTGGCGTACCGCTCTGCTTGGCCTCCAGATCCCATAGCGCACAATCCAGCGCATTGCGCGCCGCACCAGCAGGACAGGCGTGCTGCAAGTGCGCGCGGGTCATGCCCGCTTCGATGCGCGCCTTAAGCGCATCGATCTGCGCCAGAACGGAGGCAATGCTTTCACCATAGCGCCCATAGGGTACGCATTCGCCGCGCCCGGTATGTGCGCCCTCGGAAATGGCGGCCACCACGACCTGGGCTTCGCGTTTTGCGCCGCGCGAAATGGTAAAGCTGCCGCGTATCGGCCAGTTTTCCTGCGTAAGGTGCAAATGGCGCATGGCGGCCTGCTATTGCGCGGCGTCGAACATGTCGTTCTGCGCTTCGCCTGGCGCGGTCACGCCCTTGCGCAGCACCACGTCACGATCCTGATAATAAGTGGCGCGGAAGGTGGCGTACCAGTCCAGCGAGTCCTTGCGCAGGGTATCAAGCGGTTTGATCAGGTTTTCCCGCGTCGTAATTATGTAGCCAGCCGTACGGCCGGTCTTGATAGAACGATCAACCTCATTGCTCCAGTTTAACGGATCGGCGGCGCTGTCCACAATACGCGCCAGATTGTGCCGCACGGTGCCTGGGCCAAGGATTGGCAGAATCATATAGGGTCCGGAAGGCACATGATAGGTGTGCAGCGTCTGATCAAAATCCGCCGGATGGTATGGCAGGCCCCCGCGTGTGGCGACATCGAAAAATCCCAGCCCACCCACAGTGGTGTTGATCACAAAACGCCCCAGCGTGGCGGCCGCATCACCCGGCTGAAATTGCAGCAGATCATTGGCGAACACGATGGGCGAATCCAGATTGCGGAAGGCGTTACGCACGCCCTTCTTGATCGGGCCGGGCACAATCCAGCCATAGCCCGCAGCAATCGGGCGAACCAGAAAATCATCGATAAACTGATAAACCGCAAACAGCGGCCGGTTCACCGGCTGCCAGGGATCCCATATGGCGTTTTCTTGCGGCTCCGATGCTGGTGGGTGCACGTATTCCTGTGACGTTGGCGCACGCGGGGCGGGTATCAGGCCCGCTGCAACAACGGGCTGCGCTTCCGCTTCAACGGCATCATAGCGTCCGGGGCGGGCCGATTGAATCTGGTCCTGAAATCCCGGGAACGCAATAACCGCCGACCGGGTGATGGCGTCACGCAAATCCGGGGCCACAGAAATTGCGGCGCTGACAATGGCCTGTGCCGCACCAGGATTATTGGCGATCGCCGTGTTCACCACATAGCTGAAAGTGGTGGCCGATTGCCGGCGGCCTTCTTCACGCATGCGCACCGCCAGCAGGGGATCGCTGGTATAGTCGCTCATGCGCACGATGCGGGCCTCATCCTGCCGGGCAAGGGCGGCGGCGTTGCGCAGATCGGCAAGCACATGCGCGGGCAGGGAGGGCGCGGCGTGAACCTGCGCCGGCAAGCCGCTGAGCGGGATAAACCCCAGGATCAAAGCCGTGGCTTTTATTCCAGCCCGTAACCGGTACCGTTGTCCTCGTCCGCAAATTCCCATATATCCCCCGATCCTGCCAAACCTGTCTATTCCGGGCGAAAAGCCGCCGCTTCCGTTTCCGCCCTGGCAACCTGGTCCGCAGCCAGGCGCTGGCTTAATTGCGTGACCAGTTGCGCGGCATCGGCAACCCCCTGGTTGGCGGCAATCAGCGCCCATTTCAGGGCCGCAACCTCATCACGCGGCATGCCCCTTCCTTCTGCAAGGCGCAACGCCAGATGCTGCTGCGCGCGTAAATGGCCACGCTCGGCCGCCTTGCCAAACCAGATGGCGGCCTTTTCATCGCTCTTCCCGACACCGGCGCCATCGCGATAGGCTTTCGCCAGACTATATTGCGCCTTGGCAAATCCCTGCCCGGCGGCCATGGTGATATAATTCAACCCGGCGGCTTCATCCTTCGGGCCGCCCAGCCCTTCGATCAGCATTTTGCCCAGCGAATATTGTGAATTGGCAAAACCTGCGGCTGCGGTAATTTTCAACTCCCTGATGGCTGCGGGATAATCCGGTTTTCCACTTTCATCGGCTATCAGCGCCAGCGCCAGATTGTGCCGCGCCCGCATATGTCCCTGATCGGCTGCCTTGCGCCATAATTGCATGGCCAGGGGGACATCCCGGGCAACGCCGCGCCCTTCATTGTAGAGGACGCCCATATTATACTGCGCCCTCGCGTCACCTGTTTCCGCCAGCGGCTTCCAGATTTCCAGCGCGGCGGCAAAATCACCCTGCTGATATGCCCCATAGCCTTTGCTGAAAGCGGCATCTTCGCCGCCATCGCAACCCGCCAGCGTAAGCCACAGGCTGGCGGCGGCAATGCTCAGGCCAGGCAAAAAACGCCTTTTACCGGAAATGGCCCGGCGTCCGGTATGTATCATTCTGGTCCCTCCGCCGGCAGTCCAAGGGTTCGTGCACGCAGCACCTCAAGCAGTCCCGCAATTCCGGTTCGCTGCACCAGGGCTGAATATTCTTCCCTTTGGGTAATCGACATGCTGATACCACCAACTGAAACATCAATGATCTGTGGCTGTCCGTCAATCATGCGCAGCCGCCAATCTACACGTATGGGCTCCCGCCCGCCGCCGGTAATCCGTGAACCAACGATCATATCCTGCTTGCCTGCTTCGGCGGCGCCCAGAACCTCAAATTTCTCATCCACATAACCGCCCAGCATGGAGGCATAATTTCGCAGCACAAATTCGGAAAAAAGCGAAAGATATTCATCCTGCTGGTCCGCTGTCGCTGTCTGCCAGTAACGTCCAAGCGCGAACCGGCCAATAAAACCCATCGCAAACTTCCGCGCCAGCATATCACGAAATATGGCCTCGCGCCGCTCTATTGGCTGGCCGCCTTGCCGCAAAACCGTAATCGCCTGGGCGCCAAGATCTGAAATAAACTGTTTTGCCTGTCCGGCTTCCACACGCATGATTGCCTGGGCCTGGGCTGGCGCCATTGGCGTCAAATCAGAAGACAATATTCCCAGTGCAACCATCATCCATAGTGCGAGCAGGCCCGGTTTGTATGACGTCATTCGCCTGTGATCCTATTTGTCTGTCGCGACATAGACGCCATTCCAATCGGGGCCTGGTGGGTTTGCCTGATATTCCGCAATACGCTCTTCGTACATCGCATAAAGTGTCTGGTTGGCGTCTGCCTTTTGCCGCAGCTCGCCGAGAAGTTTTGTGGCCTCATCCCAGCGTTGCGCCCGGTAGGCTACGAGCATGCTGTCGTGTATTTTTTTGAACGCCAGAAAACTTTCCGATGCAGCCATTTCCCCGCCGCCCATCAGGGAATAGATGCGCACCGCTTCGGTCTTGCCCTTCACCGCAATGAGATCCAGTTCCAGCAATGCAAAATCATCCTTGATCCTGGCATAGGTGACTTCGCCAATGACAATATTGGCGCCATAATTTTTCGATTGCGATTCCAGGCGCGACGCCAGGTTCACCGAATCTCCCAGAACAGAATAATCGAAACGCTGTTCCGATCCCATATTCCCGACAACACAATCGCCGGTATTCAGCCCGATGCCGATTTTCAGCGGGTAAAATGTCCGGTCTTCACGTTCGGCTTCAGCTTTGAGATCCTGGTTCAGAAATTCAAGATCATGGTACATCTGCAGCGATGTGCTGCACGCCTGCGCGGCATGATTGGGTACATCCAGCGGCGCATTCCAGAACGCCATGATGCAGTCGCCCATATATTTATCAATGGTGCCGCCTTTCTCCAGAATGATATTCGTCATTGGCGTCAGGAAGCGGTTGATCAGGCTGGTAAGACCTTGGGGGTTCCCCTTGAACTGTTCCGAAATGGTCGTAAATCCGCGCACGTCACAAAACAGAAACGTCATTTCCCGCGTTTCGCCCCCCAGCTTGAGGCGGCTGGGATCCTGGGCCAGTTGCTCCACCAGCGCAGGCGAAAGATACTGGCTGAAAGCGCCGCGCACCTGGGCTTTTTCCGCTTCCGTCCGCAGGAAATTAAGCAGCGTGCCGGTGATGAACATCAGGCCGACCGTGATGGACGGGCCAATCGGATCAAGCAGCCATTGATATCCGGAATACAGATACCAGGATGCACCGATCGCAAAAACGATGCCGCCTGCCGCCACCGCCGCGCACGAAATGGCGGAAACCCGCTGCAGCAGGACCAGAATAACAATGCCGAAACTGACCAGAAATACGATCTCCGCGCCTTCGGCCCAATCCGGGCGGGAAAGAAAATGTCCCAGCAGAATTTGTTCCAGCAACTGAATATGAACCTCCACCCCTGCTGCGGCCGGGTTCAGCGGCGTCGCCCGCAAGTCTTTCAGGCCCGCCGCGCTGGGGCCGACAAACAATATGCTTCCGGCAACACGGGACGGATCGAAATTTTCTTCAAACAATTGCCAGACTGGAATCCGGCGTGAGGGCACATCGTTGGTATAATGCACCCATGCCTGGCCGGTGCTGGTTGTTGGCACTTCAATGCGGCCAACCTTGATGGCCGTGATGCCGGTTTTTTCACCAAACGATTCTGCCATATTGGCGCCAGATGATTTGACGATAAAGGTTGATGCGCCCTGCACAATGCGCAGCGCTTCCATGGCCAGTGTCGGATAGAGCGTTTCACCCTTGCGTACAAGCAGCGGCACACGCCGGATAATATTATCCCGCTCGGTGATAAAGTTAAAACTGCCATTTCCCGCCGCAGCTTTTTCAAGCATGTTCAGATTTGTAACTGCGCCATTGAATACCGGAATAAACTGGCGCGGATCGTCGCCCGCATGGGAAAATCCCGATTTGCGCACCGGCTCGAAACTGTTTTGCGCTTCGGTCAGGGTGAAGCCGGTGACCACATTTGCCTGGCGCATGACATCGGCCAGCACCTCATCATGGTCCGGCATTGCGCCAATGACCTTTGATATCTGCTTTAGCTCGGGACTGTCTCCAAGCTGCGCCAGAAAATTGTCCGGCGAAGTGCGGTCCGGTTCTGCAAATACCACGTCAAAAACAATCGCATAAGCCCCCGCATTGGTGGCGCGCGCGATCAGATCGGCAATAAGGGTTCTGGGCCAGGGCCATTGCCCCAGGCGGCTCAGGCTTTCATCATCAACGTCGATTATCTTGATCCCAACGCCAGCCACGGTTGCGGGATCAATATATTCACGCGGTTTTATACGCTGATACAGATCAAATGTCTGGTTTCGAAGATTTGTAATAATGAAAAACGGATCGTAATAATTCAGTGCAAAGGACAATAAAAGCACAATTGCCGGTATAAGGTTTTGAAGTTGCCGCACTATTTTCCGAATCAGCATAAATATGGTTTCCGGTTTTTTAATCATAACCACAGGATTCTTAAAAATACCGTGTGGCTCCAGTGATATTTTAACTAATTATGCTTACCATCACACGATGTCCTGATTAGCATTGAATGGCGCCTTTGTACTTCCAATATCCTGTTCGGGTGGGTGTGATTGTGAGGCCTGCAAAATGATACAGTTTTTCATGGAACTCTGGCGGAACTGGTTGATGCTGTTTCATCCGCTGCCTTATGGCGATCCCTATCTGGCCTGTGGGGCGTTGCTCGTGCTGTATTTTCCGGTACGGCGATTCATCAGCTCTATATTCTAGCAGAACCTGCTCGGGATGCATTGTTCTTGTTAAAAATTAACCAATATTTAACAGGGTAAATAAAACGCAATTAAGGCAAAAACTGCTTACGTTAATATTGATTTTATTATTTTCTAAACTTATATTAAGGAACTCATATTCATCGGAAGATAGTAATCATGGAAAACAAGAACGCACTTATTGATATGACCGCAGAGATTGTTTCTGCCTATGTTGGTAATAATGAAATATCCGCTGCGGAACTGCCCAGCCTGATCCAGCAGGTCTATGTCTCGCTGGCCGACGTGTCGCATGGGGTTGCGCTCAGCGATAACGAGCCGCTGAAGCCCGCGATTGCCGTTAAGCGTTCGATATCGTCCGATTACATCGTCTGTCTTGAGGATGGAAAGAAATTCAAGTCCCTGAAACGCCATCTGCGTGCCCATTATGATATGAGCCCGGATGAATACCGGACGAAATGGGGCCTGCCCAAAGATTATCCGATGGTTGCCCCCAATTATGCCCAGGCACGCTCGACGCTGGCCAAACAAATGGGGCTGGGCCAAAAAAGCAAGCGCAAAAAAGCAGGCTAGTCATTGGTCTTGACAGGGTGGCGAAGGCCTAAAGCCTGAAATTGCGGCACCAGTCTGCGCGTTTTTTACCGTCATAGATGTTTGCCAGCCCCGCCTGCACCAGTGCTTGCGCGATGTCGCCGCCCGTGCTGCCCGTGACGCGGGCCAGTACGCGACCGCCATATTTATCCTGATCGATGTCGCTTAGCCAGACGGACGGCTCCGCATTTTCATCGATATACAGAATATTATGGATAAAATCGCGGGCGCGGTCGGCCAATTCGCGTTCACGCGCGCAACGCGCCGCCAGTTCCGGTGTATCGATGTGCGCAATGCGCACATTCACCCGCAGTTCCTGGTTAAGCCAAATGCGCGCACGCACGGTTATCGTGTCGCCGTCAATTACCCGTTCGACAATGGCAGGCACTGGCCCCTTCAGGCGCTTGCCGCCAGAGGCGGCATCAACATCCTGAATGGCAAAAGACACCAGGAATATGGTGCAGATGATATGCCACCGGATTGCAACCGGTACAGCAAGGCGTCTCATTGTTTGAAGCCACAAACGCATATTACCCACACTTTAACGAGAAAATAAATATAATACCCGCAATACGGCATAAGCAGGGATCACATGAAGGGGCATTATAGACGAAAATGGGTTTATAGTCAAGTTATTTAGGATAATATACCGCTTTATAGAATATAGACCTAAAAAGCCTCACCATCCCTCACCGCTGCCGGAAGCGGCCCCCCGGGTGTCAAAGTAGCGGGCATATGAACTGAAGATAATCAGGCAGCAGTCTGGGACGAGGGGTCTTTCAATTCATCCCAGATTTTGGCAAACCCCTGATGGGTGTCTGCAAACAGTTCGATCAATTTCGGATCAAAATGCTCCCTGGGATCAAGACGGTCGTCGCCGCTGAGGATAATATTCCTTGCCTGCTCATGGCTGAAGCCAATCTTGTAGGGCCGTTCCGAACGCAGCGCATCATAGATATCGGCAACCTGAACGATACGTGCGGAAATGGGAATGTCCGTACCGGCCAGCCCGTTGGGATAACCGGTGCCCGCCCATTTTTCATGATGGTTCAGGGCAATTTCTGCGGCCAGTTGCAAGCGTGGCGAGTCGCATAAAATCTGGTGGCCATAGGTCGTGTGGCGATCCATTTCGGCCCGTTCAAGATCATTGAGCCGTCCTTTTTTCTTTAGCACCGCCTGATCAACGCTCATTTTTCCGACATCGTGCAGCTGCGCGCTATAGTGAATCTCGTCGCAAAAATTCCTTGGCATGCCCAGATGCTGCGCAATGAAAAAACTATATTCATTGGTGCGCACAATATGATTTCCAGTGCCTTCGTCATGAATTTCAGCGGCCCGCGCCAGCAAGCCAACCGACAGCAGGAATGCTTCTTCGGTCTGTTCCTGCAAAGTGCCAATATGCGCGCGTTGGTCGGCCAGTTGCCGGTTACGGTTCTGCAGCACTTTGTTCTTCAGGTGAATTTGATCCATCATGTCTGTGCGCTCAATGCTGGCGCCAAGAACCCGTGCGACCGGCGCGACAATCGCCGCCATATGCGGATCAAATGGAATGGGTTTGCCGCCCGGTCCGATCCGGTTGATCAGTTGCACCACGCCAATGACCTGATTGGTGTAATTTTTCAGCGGAAAACACAGCACCGAGACGGATTTGTAATGCTTTGCTTCATTGGCCGGATTGAAGGAATAGGGCCTGGCCGGATCGATGTTGTAAACATCGTCGATGATCACGGTTTCGCCGGTCGCCGCGACAAAGCCGGAGATGGTTTTATTATTTACGGGCATTTCAAAGTCGGCGGCGTTCACACGGATGCGGTTATTTTGCGCGTTAACCGCCTGCAAAATTGCGCCGCCGCGTTTGCGCCGGATAATAAAAACGGTGCCGGCTTCCGCCCCTGTCAGCAAACGGGATTTGTGCAATACGCGCGCGAGGAGTTGCGACAGCGACTGGCGCGGCTGCTGTTCAACAAATTCAAGAAATTCCTGCGCAAGATTGCGTTGATAATCCATTTTCAAGCCATCAAACCTACGCCATCAATAAATGCAATTCCATCATGATTTATGGCATGGGATCATTTACCATGCGTAAACAACAGATGTAGGAGTTTTTCAGCACTAATCGATGTGTCAAACAAACGCTTATCTGCAAGAATGCTGACTCTATCAATAAAAAGCAAGCACCAGACATCTGATCCGTCATCCGGATCAAAATCCGGGGTATATTGTCAAGGTACGAGCTTTATCAATTGATAATAAAAAAACTACTGTTTTTTTGAGCCGCCGAACCTGTCGCTATCATATGAAACCATCAAGGACCCCATGAATGCATAGAAACCTAACGGCATTTCTCACAATATTTCTCCTGCTCACCGTCCCAGCCGCCGCAAAGGAAGTAAACCGCGTGGTCATGGCCACGGGCGCCGTGACCAGCGGGTATTTTTTGCTGGGCGGCGGTGTTTGCGCACAGATCAATGCCGCCGCCGGTGCCGGCGGGCTGCGCTGCGCAATAGAGACCAGCAAGGGCACGGTCGCCAATCTGCTGGCGTTACAGGCCGGACAGGTAGATCTGGTGCTGGCCCAGTCCGATTGGCAGCACCATGCCTATGCCGGAAGTGTAAGCCAGTTTTCCGGCGACAAGGCCATCAAGGACATGCGCGCCCTGATGTCGCTTAACGGGTCGCCGCTTGTGCTGCTGGCGCGCGCCGATAGTGGCGTCAAGGGGGTGGAGGATCTGGCGGGCAAAAAACTGGATATCGGCAAGCCGGGCACGGGGCGGCGCGCCGCCATCGATGATCTGCTCCCGGCGATGGGCTGGGATTTGGGAAAATTCAAACTGGCTTCGGAACTGCCGGAAGCAGAGGCGATCAAGGCGCTGTGTGGCGGCAAGCTGGACGCGCTGGCGCTGGCGGGCATTACGCCGGATCGCAATGTTACGCTGGCCATGCGCACATGCCCGTTGAAAATTGTTCCCATAACCGGGGCCGTTGCGGAAAAGCTGATTGCCGCCAGACCCTATTATTCCGTGGTGACAATACCCAAAGGCAGTTATCCGGAAGTGAAGGCCGACGTGCCAGGCATTGGCCTGCGGGTAATCCTGCTGGCGTCCGGCAGGGTAACGGAAAAAGACGCCTATGCCATCGTCAAATCGGTCGCGGACAATCTGGATGCGGTGCGAAAACTGCATGCAAGTTTTGCCAGCATCAACCGCGCGGGCCTGTCCAGTGCTGGCATATCCGCGCCGCTGCATGACGGCGCCGCGAAATATTACCGCGAAGCGAAATAAAAAATAAGCCAGTCAGTTTCCTGACTGGCTTACTGGAATAATGCGCGGGTTTAACCAGGCGGATTATTTCGCGGATTCTTCTTTCAGATAGGCGATGATATTCGCCAGATCGCTATCTTTCTTGATCCCGACAAAGGCCATTTTGTTCTTGGGTATAAAGCCCTTGGGATCGCGCATATATTTTTCGATGGTGGCCTCGTCCCATGTGGTCCCGGCTTCGCCCGCCGCCTTCATCGCGTCGGAATAGTTGAAGCCATCAAGCGTGCCCGCCTTGCGGCCAACAACGCCATGCAGATTGGGTCCGACCTTATTGCCGTCCGCCGCCACGATGGAGTGGCACGCCTGACACTTCTTGAAAACCTTTGCGCCTGCGGCCGCGTCGCCTGCATCAAGCGCCAGTGCATTACCGGTCAAAGCAAAGGAAACCAGCATTGCCAGCGCAACAGCGCGCGGGCCAAAATGACTCACTTTCATAAAACACTCCTGCGTGGGTTGGGATACGGCTGGGCCGCATGTGGGTAGAACAATCGCTCGTTCAATTACAGTCAACCGCTGAACCTGGCAAGTCTATCCGGCGGGTTTGTCAAAAATGCGGCGTCAGGCGTTAAGGCTATGCTAAAAAAGCCATGGATTTATGAGAAAGAGGGGCATTAAAAATGGATCTGACGGAATTGATGGCCAGTTTGCCCAGGGATCGCCTGAAAAAGATGGTGCGGGCCGGACGCCAGGTCCAGGAATGCCATCGCCTGCTGAACAAGACCGGGGCCAATGTGGTGGGGCAGGTTCTGGCCCATCAGGACACATTCTACCAGTGGAACCATTACCCCAAGGGCGATGTGTATGACCGCGAAACATTCAGCCAGTATTATTACCATGCCCATCGCGGCACGTCGGGCGAACACGGCCATTTCCATACCTTCATGCGGGCGGGCGGCATTGCCCCGGGGGTCGAACCCGCCCCCTATACAGGCGAATGGCAACGCCCCCTGGGCAAGGACGCCATTGCGCATATTATCTGCATATCCATGGACCCGAATGGGTTGCCCACCGCGCTGTTCGGCGTCAACCGCTGGGTCACCGGCGAAACCTTCTACCGCGCCAAAGACGTGATCAGACTGATTGATCATTACAGGATCGACCACACCTTCCCGTGTCTGGCCACCAATCTATGGATCGGCGCCATGCTGCACCTGTTCTATCCGCAAATCTGCGTCCTGCTCTATCAGCGCGATGCGGCCATCGCACTGCGGCAAAAGGAATATCCCGGCAAGGACATTTATGAAGACCGGCAATTGGAGATCACCTCCTTCCTGCCCATCTCCGTCGAAGGGCAAATGGCGGCCATGGATAAAGTGCTGGCGTGACGCGGCAGACGGGGTAATCCGGAGGTGTCGCTATGGGGGAGACATGTCTGTGTTAATTCATGCATCCAAAGGGAAGCGTCCCCTTAAAAAGGGAGACGTCCCCTTAAAGGAAAAAAGGATAAAGGGTAGTGTCCCCTTTATCCTTTTTTATCCTTTATCCGGCGGCCCCCTGCCCAAATCGGGTTCAGGGGGCGCGCGCCTCGCCAGAAAAACTCCGGCCCGGCTTATGCGTATATAATAAGCCTATAGGCTTATTTTGCCGCCTTCTTGCGCCGCATCAGGCCGCCAAGACCAAGCAGCCCGGCGCCGATCAGGGACATTGACATGGGTTCCGGTACGCTGGGAGGCGGCGGCAAAATATCATAGAAATAGTTGATCGTCAGTGTCGCCGCCGCCTCTGAGGTAAAATTCGTAGCCAGATTGCCAGACCCCGAGCCAGTTGAGCTGGCCAACGCTTCGGCGGCCAGAATAATGTCTCCCAGGCCGATAAAGGGCGCCAGGCCCACAAACAGGGTATTCGACGCCGTATCCGTATCCGTCAAACCGCCGAGCGTGCTGCCCGAGGCGCCGTCAAAATCGATTGTCCCGTCGTAAACGGCGGCGGCTTCGGTGATAGACGCGAGCGGCGTCACTGTGACGGCGATGGATCCCCCCGGGGTGTCTACGTTGATTACTGCAGACAGGTTAAGCGTAATGGCCGCCGCAGTGGGAGCAAAGTTTTCATAAGCGGCGGACCCCTCTACGGTGCCCGTCAGGGTATACTGCACACTTGTCAGCGTACCCAAAGCGGGGTTGAACTTGCTAACGGAAAAAGCTTCATCCCAGTTGGTTAGCTGCATCGCGATCGTATCAGAAAAACTGACGACTGCCGCGCTTGACGGCGCAATTCCTCCTGCCAGGCCCGCGATAACAGTGGCGGGAATAGCGATCAATCTTGGGAAAACTCCTGAAAAAACCTGGATCATCTCAAATATCCTCTCATATATTAATATCTGCCATTAATACTGCTATCGCAAATCCCAGGGATTTAGACTGCATCATCAAAGGCTTCAAAAGATGCTGTACACGAAGGACCCAAACCCGGCAACCGAAAAATGTGAATGATCGGCTAAAAACATAAAGGCGTCAGGTACATAAAGGCGTCAGGTTAAGACGCCGCCTTCCCCCGCCAGAAAGGCGCGTAGTGCCGGAGAAACCGGGGAGGGATAAAGCGATAAGGAATGGATAAGGGGACGTTACCCTTTAACAAGAAATCGGGGTCAGGTCGTGCTATGCCAGTTTGTAATGCCCGAGAATCAACGGGCTCCCTCCTTTTATATTCTACGGTCCCGACCTGCAAACGGGGATGATTGTTTTGATTGCCCGTCATTGAAATAGTCTGACCGGACGATTTTTCCATTCGGATGGGCCGCGCGAAGAAAAAACGAACATCGGGGGCGAGGCCAGATAATGGATCATTCGCGCCTGCCCCATTGCCCCCGGGCCGTGGCTAAAGTAATACTGGGGTGTGAATTCTGGCGGCCCACAGAAAACAGAAAAAGGCAAGAGAACACAATGGATTTCAACGACACACCCGAAGAAGCCGAATTTCGCGTCAAGGTATCCGGCTGGCTTGAGGCCAACGCAGCCAAACGCCCGCCCAGCCAGACCGGCAGCGCGCCCTTTTCCCTGATGGGTGAAAATGCCGGGGCTGTCGCACGCGCCAGGCAGTGGCAGAAGGTCAAGGCCGCTGCGGGTTATGCCGCGATCACCTGGCCGAAGGAATTTGGCGGCATGGGCGGAACGCCGATGCAAAGCGTCATTTACGGACAGGAAGAGGCGCGCTTTGATGTGTCCAGCGCGATCTTTGTTGTTGGCATTGGTATGGCCATGCCTGCCGTGATCGTGCATGGCACGCCCGCGCAACGTGAGCGCTTTATTGGCCCGGCTCTGAACGGCGAAGAAATCTGGTGCCAGCTTTTTTCCGAACCGGGTGCGGGTTCCGATCTGGCGGGGGTGCGCACCCGCGCCGAAAAGCAGGGCGATGAATGGATCGTCAACGGGCAGAAAATATGGACCTCGTTCGCCCATCTGGCGGATTGGGGCATTCTGGTGGCGCGCACCGACCCCGCAAAGCCAAAGCATAAAGGCCTGAGCTTTTTCCTGGTCGATATGAAAAGCCCGGGCGTAACCGTCAAGCAGATCAGGCAGATTTCCGGCGGCAGCAGCTTTAACGAAGTGTATTTCGATAATGTGCGCATACCTGATTCCATGCGCGTCGGCGCCGAAGGCGATGGCTGGAAAGTGGCGCTGACCGTGTTGATGAATGAGCGCATGGCCATTGGCGGGCTTGGCGGAGGCGCGGGCCTGACCGAAATGCTGAACCTGACCCATGATGTTGAAATTGGCGGCGCGCCCGCCATCCGCAATGCTGCGGTGCGTGAAAAGCTGGCCGACTGGTATGTGCAGTCGCAAGGCCTGAAATATACCCGCCTGCGGTCCCTGACGGCAATGAGCAGGGGCCAGACGCCGGGACCGGAAAACTCCATCGCCAAGGCGGTTGGCGCCGCCTATGGTCAGGACCTGCCGGCCTTCGCCATGGAACTGATGGATATGGGCGGCATTATCCGCGATCCAAAACTCTCGCCCGCGGGCGCGGGTTTTCAGGAAGGCTGGATATCGTCACCGGCCATGCGTGTTGCGGGCGGCACCGACGAAATTCTGCGCAACATTATCGCCGAACAGGTGCTTGGCCTGCCGGGCGATATTCGCACCGACAAAACCGTGCCATTCAACGAACTGCCAGGCGGGCGGTAAGAGCGGGCAACAAGGGACGGCATGAAGACGACCCGCTATTTTGAAGAACAGGTGTTGCCTAAAAGGCCCTATATTGAGCGGCGCTGGAAACCCCTTGCGGCGCGATGTGCAGGCCAACGGACGCATCCGGCACTGGTGGCTGGTTGATGATGCGCCGGACGGCAAAGCGCGCTATATTCGGGTCGTCACGCTGGAGGATGGCGAAACCATTCTCAATGCATTCTTTGACAGGGATTTCAGGGAGAACAATCCATGAAGCTGCACTATTATCCAGAGACCGGCAGTCTTTATATCGAGCTGAAAGCGGCGCCCGGCGCAGAGACCCGCGAAATTGCGGAAGGGCTGATCGTTGATCTCGATGCGCAGGGCCAGGTCATAGGTTTTGACATAGATGGCGCTTCCGCGCGCTTCGATCTGAGCACACTGGAAACCATTGCCCTGCCCCTGACAGTCACCAAGGCCGCGTAATCAGTTCAAAGATAATAAAACAGTCCGTGGAAATAGGGTTAGCCCAGAGCTAACCCCAAAATTGTGGCGGAAAAGGGGTCAGAAGCCTTTTCCGTGTGATGTCAGGACCGGAGGGCTTTCAGTGTTCCGGGTGTTTAAAGGGTAGCGTCCCCTTTATTCCACTAAAGGGTAGCGTCCCCTTTATTCCAAAAGGGTAGCGTCCCCTTTATTCCACTGTTAATGCGCCCAGCCGGTCGGATAGGGTGTTGACGTTTCAAGACGCGAGACGGCAGCAGGCCAGTATGATCGAACGTAACAAGGAGAAAAATTCTTATGCAAAAGACGACCACGTTCCTGATGTTCGTTGGCGACAAGGCGGGAAAAGCCGAAGAGGCCATGCGGTTCTATACCTCGCTTTTTCCCAATTCCCAGATCAAGAGCATTGCCAAGTACGAGTCAGACGAGTCGGGCGGAAAGAAGGGCATGGTCAAGTTCGCGGTTTTCACCCTCCACGGCCTGGACTACATGGCAATAGACAGCACCGCGCCTCATCAGTTCACCTTTACGCCATCGATTTCCATTTTCGTGCAATGCGACAACGAAGCTGAGTTGGATGATCTTTATAAGAATCTGTCTGAAGCGGGGCGTGAGCTGATGCCCCTCGGCGATTACGGATTCAGCAAGAAGTTTGGCTGGGTAAACGATAGGTACGGCGTATCGTGGCAGATGAACCTACAGTAATTGTCATAGTAAGAATTGGATCAGACTATCCAAGACGCTTCATGAAGGACGGTGGGATAAAGGGGACGGGGATACGGGGATAAAGGGGACGCTTCCCTTTTTTGTTTTCCAAATCGGCAGGACCTGTTAGACTGCGCGGATGCCCAGGCTTGCCAGAAGCGTAATCGCCAATCTGCCGCACCACATCACGCAGCGGGGCAACCGGCGTGAGGATGTGTTTTTTACGGATGAAGACCGTCAGGCCTATCTGTCGTGGCTTGGGCAGTACGCCCAAAAACATGGTGTGGAAATTCTCGCTTATTGCCTGATGTCCAACCACATACACCTTGTCGCCGTGCCGTCTGACGAAGCGGGATTGCAGCAGGTGCTCAAACCATTGCATATGCGTTATGCGCAGCGTCTCAACCGTGCGCGGGGCTGGTGCGGGCATGTCTGGCAGGGACGTTATTTTTCCTCGGCGCTGGATGAAGACTATCTGTGGGCGGCGATCCGTTATGTGGAGCGCAACCCGGTGCGCGCGCGGCTGGTGCGCAAGGCCGGGAACTATGCGTGGTCCAGCGCGGCCGCGCATTGCGGGCTGCGCGATGATCCGATATTGACGCAGCAAAAACAGTGGCGCAGGCGGTTCGATGCGATGGGTGACTGGCCGGCCTGGCTGGCTGCGCCCGACGAGCCGGCAAAGATGGAAATATTGCGCCGGAATGCGGACAAGGGGCTGCCCTGCGGTTCGGAGAATTTTATTCGTAAAATCGAAAAAATTGCCGGCAGAAGCCTGGCGTTTAAGCCGCAGGGAAGGCCCAGGAAAACGGACGGCGAAAACAAAGGGTAGCGTCCCCTTTTAACTTTAAGGGTAGCGTCCCCTTTTAACTTTTAACTGTGACTCTCTTGCCAGGATGATTGTCTGCTGACGTGGTTTGACAGCGTTATTTTCCGATTGACGATTGTCGCGTTACACCATATAATCAGCCGTGATCAAATCGTTCCGTCATCGCGGCCTGAAAGCGCTCTATGAAGGCGGGCTACCGGGTAAAGTAGCCCCAAACCACATTGCAAAGCTGGACCGCATTCTGACTATGTTGGACCGCAGCAGCGGGCCAGAGGGAATGAACCTGCCTGGCTTGCGATTGCATCCGCTCAAAGGCGTCCTGAAAGGGTATTATGCCGTATCGGTTTCGGGTAATTGGCGGGTGACATTTCGCTTTATGGATGGTCACGCCATGGATGTCGATTATTTGGATTACCACCAGGAGGCCTTGTAATGGCGATGAAAAACCCCGTACATCCCGGCGCGATTGTGCGCGAGGAATGTTTGATACCACTGGACCTGACCGTCACCGAAGCGGCAAAGCGGCTCGGGGTTGGGCGTCAGGCGCTATCCAATCTGGTGAACGAAAAGGCGGCGGTTTCTATTGAAATGGCCTACCGGCTGTCCAAGGCGTTTGGCTCGACCCCGGAAACATGGCTTGGCATGCAAATGGCTTTCGATCTGGCGCAATCGCGTGATCTGGAACGGATGATCAAGGTCGAACGCGTCAAAGCCGCCTGAACTTTATCCAGTCTTTGACACGCCGGGGTTCATCCGGGTTAAGCTCACTCAATAACACAAGGAGCGCTCCATGCCCGTTCTGCCCAATTCGCTTGAAGCCCGTGATGCCGCCAGCGTGCTGCATCCCTATACCAATATGGCCAGTTTTCCGCAGGCCGGGCCGTTTCTGATTGATCGGGGCGAAGGGGTCTATGTGTTTGACCGCGACGGCAATGGGTATATCGAGGGCATGGCGGGGTTGTGGTGCACCTCGCTTGGGTTTAATGAAAAGGAACTGATCGAGGCCGCGACCGCGCAGATGCACAAATTGCCTTTCTATCATGTGTTTGGCGGCAAGGGGCATGAGGGCGCCATTGAGCTGGCGGATAAACTCAAATCCATGATGCCGTTCAGGGCGGGCAAGGTGTCGTTCTGCGGCTCCGGCTCCGAGGCCAATGACACGCAGGTGAAGCTGGTCTGGTATTACAACAACATTACCGGACGGCCGAAAAAGAAAAAGATCATCAGCCGCATCAAGGCCTATCACGGCGTGACGGTGGCCACCGCCAGCCTGACCGGGTTGCCGCATCTGCATGCCGACTGGGACTTGCCGATTGCCAATATTCTGCATACGGATTGTCCGCATTATTACCGCTTTGCTCAGCCGGGTGAAACGGAGAGCGAGTTTACTACGCGGCTGGCAAATAATCTGGACGCGATGATCCAGCGCGAAGGGCCGGACAATATTGCGGCCTTTATCGCGGAACCGATCATGGGAGCCGCGGGCGTTTTAATTCCGCCTGCGGATTATTTTGAAAAAATTCAGGCGGTGCTGGGCAAATATGACATTCTGTTTATCGATGATGAAGTGATCACCGGCTTTGCGCGCACCGGCAATATGTTTGGGGCCGAAACCTATGGCCTGCGCCCCACCAGTATGTCGCTGGCCAAGGCGCTGTCATCGGCCTATGTGCCGATCGGCGCGGTGATCCTGCCGGAATTCATGGATGAAGCGATTGCCGAAGGCAGCAGGCGCAATGGCAATTTCGGCCATGGCTTTACCTATACCGGGCATCCGCTGGGCTGCGCCGTGGCGCTCAAAACGCTGGAACTGTATGAGCGCATGGACATTGTGGGCCGGGTGCGCCGCGTCATGCCGCTGTTTCAAAAGCGTTTGAAAAAACTTGGCGATCATCCGCTGGTGGGTGAAACGCGCGGCGTCGGCCTGATCGGCGCGCTGGAACTGGTGGCCGACAAAACCACCAAACGCGCCTTCAAGCCCGCACAGGGCGTGGGCCTGCTGGGGCAGAAATGGGCGCAGGCCAACGGGCTGATCGTGCGCGCCATTGGCGACAGTCTGGCGCTGTGCCCGCCGCTGATCATCACGGAAGAAGAAATTGATCTGATGTTCGACCGGCTGGAACGCGGGCTGAATGAAACCGATGGGCAAGTGACGCGCGAGGGGTTACGCTCCGCATAATAATAAAAGCATGGGAGGACGCAATGAAAACGCTGAAAATCGGCAATGTCACCGTGGACAGGGTGCAGGAATGGGCAGGCAATCTGTTCGATGTCGCGAGCTTCTGGCCGGGCCGTTCCTGGGACGCCATCGAGGGCGAGCGCGACTGGCTGGAGCCGCACTTTCTGCTGCCCAAAGACAAAATGAAACAGGGTGTATTACAGGCCAGCCTGCACACATTTCTGATCCGCACCCCCAGGCATAATATTCTGGTCGACACATGCGTCGGCAATCACAAGCCGCGCAACAGTCTGCCCGCCTGGAACATGATGAATTCGGATTATCTGGCGAAGATTGCGGCGCTGGGCGCGAAGCCCGAAGAAATTCATTATGTCATGTGCACCCATCTGCATTTTGATCATGTCGGCTGGAACACAAAGCTTGAAAATGGCCGCTGGGTTCCGACCTTTCCCAATGCGCGCTATATTTTCGCCAAAACGGAATATGAGCATTGGCTGAATGACAAGGACGGCCACGCCATGGACGGATCCTTCGAAGACAGCGTGCTGCCGGTGGTTGAGGCGGGCCGCGCCGATCTGGTGAAAAGCGATTTCGCCATTGACGACACGATCTGGCTGGAACCCACGCCGGGCCACACGCCGGGTTCCGTGTGCATCAATCTGTCCAGCGGCGGCGGCAGCGCAATATTCACCGGCGACGCCATTCATCATCCGATCCAGATCGCCTATCCGGAATGGAGCACGGCGTTCTGTTCCGACGCCGCCGGATCGGAAGCCTCGCGGCGCAAAATCATCAACAAGATATGCGACACGGACACCTATATCATGGCGGCGCATTTCATGGACCCGACCATCGCCCGCGTGGTGCGCAACGGGGACCGCTGGAAGTTGAAGGTATAAAAAACCAGTAATAAAAATGAAAGTTGAAATAGACATGTCAGGTGCAATTCTTCCAGAACGTAAATATATCTATAACAGCATGATGACCGACAGCCGCCGGTGGGACGGGTTCAGGCCCCGCGACGGCGATATCATCATTTCGACGCCACCCAAATGCGGCACCACCTGGACGCAGATGATCTGTGCGCTGCTGATATTTCAGAAAACCAGGTTTGACCGCATGCTGCGCGAAATGTCGCCCTGGCTGGATGCGCCATTAAAGCCCATCGCGGAAGTGCTGGGGGTTCTGGATGCGCAACCCCACCGCCGTTTTATCAAAACCCACACGCCGCTGGATGGCCTGCCCTATTTCGAAAATGTCGCCTATCTTTTCGTGGCGCGCGATCCGCGCGACGCTTTTGTTTCGCTGGGCAATAATATGCGGAACATGACGCCTGACGTAATGGGCCAGATGGCGGGCAATGCCCAGGCGCGCGGCGTGACCCTGCACCCGCCGGCGGCGGATGGGCATGCGGCGTTTCGCGGCTGGCTAAACGCCGATGGCGTTGCCCCCAATCTTCCGGATTTTGACATCTTGCATCACGCGCGCACATTCTGGGATTTCCGGCATCTGCCGAACATTCATCTGCTGCATTACAGCGATATGAAAGCCGATCTTGGCGGCCAGATGCGCCGCATCGCCGATGCGCTGGGCATCAGGGTGGATGCGGCCCTGTGGCCGGAACTGGTGGCGGCGGCGGGATTTGAAGCCATGAAGGAAAACGCCGATGCGCTGGTTCCGGGGCCGGGGCATCCTGATCCCTGGGTGGAAAATTCCCGTTTTTTCAACAAGGGCGCCCAGGGCCAATGGCAGGGTGTTCTGGAGGATGCGGAACTGGAACTTTACCAGCAGGTGATGAAAAAACGTCTGACGCCGGAACTTGCCAAATGGCTGGAGCAGGGCTGGAACGGATAAGCGCCCATAACAACAAGGGGGGAAATGCAATGAAAACACTCAACATCGGCAATGTAACCGTGGACCGGGTGCAGGATTGGTGGGGACCGGTGTTTCATGTGCCGCAGACCTGGCCCGGCAGCACCTGGGAACAGGTAGAGGCCCAGCGCGACTGGCTGGAACCGCATTTCATCTATCCAAAGGGCCAGGGCAAGGATGGCGTTCTGGATGTCAGCCTGCATACTTATGTGATCCGTACACCGCATTTCAATATTCTGGTCGATACCTGCGTCGGCAATGACCGCAAGCGCGCCGCCATTCCGGAATGGAATATGATGAATACGGACTATCTGGCGAAGATCGCGGCCTTTGGCCTGCAACCCGAAGATATTCACTATGTGATGTGCACCCATCTGCATTTTGATCATGTGGGCTGGAACACCAAACTGCTGAATGGCCGCTGGGTGCCGGCATTTCCCAATGCGCGCTATATTTTCCACAAGACCGAATATGAATATTGGCGCGATCACCAGGATCATTTCGCCATGGATAATTCCTTTGCCGACAGTATTCTGCCGGTGGTTGAAGCCGGGCGCGCCGATCTGGTACAGGGTGATTTCGCCATTGACGACACCATCTGGCTGGAACCCAGCCCCGGCCATTCGCCGGGCCATGTCTGCATCAATCTGAAAAGCGGCGGGGATAGCGCGCTGTTCACCGGCGACGCCTTCCACCATCCGGTTCAGGTCGCCTATCCCGAATGGGGCATTTTCGCCGATACCGATCCGGCGGATTCGGCCCGCTCGCGCCGCAAGATCATCGATAAAATCTGCGATACGGACACTTATATCATGGCGGCGCATTTCATGGACCCGACCATTGCCCGCGTGGTGCGCAACAAGGACCGCTGGAAACTGAAGGTGTAATCATGTCAACGACCACACGCCCGGAACGCAAATATATCTACGATAATATGACCACCGACAGCCGCCGCTGGGATGGGTTCAAACCCCGCGACGGCGACATCATCATTTCGACGCCGCCCAAATGCGGCACCACCTGGACACAGATGATCTGCGCGCTGCTGATTTTCCAGAAAACAAAGCTGGATCGCAAGCTGAGCGATTACACCCCCTGGCTGGATATGCCGGTAAAGCCGGTTGCGGATGTTCTTGCTGTGTATGAGGCGCAAACCCATCGGCGTTTCATCAAGACCCATACGCCGCTGGATGGCATTCCCTATTTCGAAAATGTCACCTATCTGTTTGTGGCGCGCGATCCGCGCGATGCGTTCTTTTCAATGGGCAATCATCGGAAAAATATGGACCCCGAAGTGATGGCCAACATGCTGCGCGCCGCCCAGGCGCGCAATGTGCTGCTGCAAAAGCCCGCCGCCGATGTGCAGGGCGCGTTCCGCAACTGGATCAGCAATAGCGGCATACCCGAGGATGGCCAGCCGCTGGAATTTAATGTGCTGCATCACGCGCGCACATTCTGGGAATTCCGGCATCTGCCGAATATTCATCTGCTGCATTATAATGATATGAAGGCGGACCTTGCTGGACAGATGCGCCGTATCGCGGATGCCGCCGGCATTTCTGTCGATGCGAAGTTATGGCCGGAACTGGTGGCGGCGGCGGGTTTCGAGGCCATGAAAGAAAACGCCGACACGCTGGCCCCGACCACCGCTGGGCCAAAACAATGGCTGGATAACGCGGCATTCTTCAACAAAGGCGAACATGGCCAATGGCAGGGCATTCTGGGTGACGAAGAACTGACGCTGTATCGCCAGATCATGGACACGCGGCTGGAACCGGATCTTGCGCACTGGCTGGAACGAGGCTGGAACGGATGATCACGCCGCCGCCGCGCGCCGCCGCGCCAGCCAGATGATCACGGCGGAGGTAACGAACATCATGCCGCCATACACGGCGGGCGTCAGGATCAGACCGGGTTCCTTCAACAAGGTTCCACCGATCATATAGGCGGTGGTGACATTCTGCACGCCCGTTTCAATCACCACCGTCATGGTGCGCATGGTATCCAGTTGAGCCATGCGGCAGGCCACATAGCCAGCGCTGCTTGCGCTGACCAGCAATGCGATAACCGCGATAAAGGCATAATGAAGGTCCGCCGCTTCAAGCCCGTTGGCGATCATCACGCTGGCCAGTAAAATACCGGCAAACAATATCATCGCCACGATACGAAAATAATTTTCAACTTTTCGCGCAAAGACCGGAAAAAAATAATTAACCGCCATCCCGGTGAATAATGGCAGCAGAATAAAAATTCCCAGCCGCGAGACGGTATCGATAAAGCCAAGCTGCACCGAGGCATTCATGCCGGCAAACTGCGCCAGGCCAAAATTTACGACAAGGGGAATGGTGAACACGGTCACCACGCTGCTGATCGCAGTCAGCGACACCGCCAGCGCCACATCGCCGCGCCCCGCATAAACGACCGCGTTGGAGGTAACCCCGCCCGGACAGGCCGACAGAATCACCAGCCCGCCCGCCACCAGAGGCGGAAAATCGAAAACCGACAATACGGCAAACGCCGACAAGGGCAGTAATATCGCATGGCCCAGAATGCCGACAATAGCCGGGCGCGGCGTACGCAGCACCCGGGTAAAATCCGCGCCGCTTAGGGACAGCCCCAGCCCCAGCATCATGATCATCAGAATGACGGGAAGCGCCACCTGTGTCCCGAACATCAGTGCATTCATGATTTCCCCCATTCCCTTATGCGTGCCGGGGCGCGCCAGCACGCGCTTGTAGGTTAAGGTTTTTTACGGCACTATTGCCAGGGGAAAATTATCGGGAAGGAACCGCTATGGATGCTCTGTTGCTGACAATTATTATTCTGCTGCTGGTGGTCGCTCTGTCAGGGGTCAAAATCGTACCGCAATCCCAGGAATATGTCATCGAGCAATTTGGCAAATACACCAAAACGCTGCCGCCCGGCCTGAATTTCATTATCCCGATTCTGAACCGTGTGGCGAACAAGGTCAGCATTCTGGAGCGCCAGTTAGAGCCGCAACAGATCAGCGTCATCACCAAGGATAATGTCGAAATTCATCTGACGGCAGCGGTATTTTTTCGCATCATTGATCCCGCAAAATCGGTGTACCGGATTACCGACATTGACGCGGCGGTAAAAACCACAGTGACCAGCATTGTGCGCTCGACCGGCGGTCAGATGGAATTTGACGAGGTGCAATCGAAACGCGAATTTATCAGCGAAAAAATACAGGCCTTGCTGTCCGAGGCGTGCGCGGAATGGGGTATCGAAATCACCCGCACGGAAATTCTCGATGTCTCGGTTGACGCCGCCACCCGCAGCGCCATGCAACAACAGCTTAACGCCGAGCGTGAGCGCCGCGCCTCCGTCACCAAGGCCGAGGGCGACCGCCAGGCGCAGCAATTGCGCGCAGATGGTGATCTGTACACCGCACAAAAACATGCCGAAGGGCGCCGCGTGCTGTCCGATGCCGAAGCCTATGCCACTACCCAGGTTGGCGCCGCCATTCAGGCCAATGGTCAGGCTGCGATTGATTTTGAAATTATGAAACAACAAATTCAGAGTATCGCCGAGCTGGCAAAATCCCCAAATTCAAAGCTGATTATAATCCCGACCGACGTGACCAAAACGCTTGGCGGCCTCGCGGCATTGCTTGAAGGGTATCGCGCCAAATGAGCGGTATAATTGACAGCGTACTGAACAATCCTGCGATTAGCTGGGCGTCGTTCGCTGCAATTTTGCTGATCATCGAAGTGGTGACTCCAGCCGGATTTTTCCTGCCCTTTGCTGCCTCCAGCCTGTTGCTTGCCGCCGCCGCGTTGACCGGGATTTTGCCGCAATATTTTTTGCTGCAAGTGGTGCTGTTTGCGGCCCTCGGGCTGGCGCTAATCCCGGCGGCCCGTAAACTGCTGCGCCGTTACAGCGACACAACACCGGACATCAACAAATATTGAACAGGGTTTTTTGCCCGCGCCGGGGAATTATATTTAACTAATTGATATTAAATATAAAATTGATTTATGTAATGTTACCGGTACAGTGTCCGGTTTGCTCAAACAGGGCGGTGTTTCCATTGAAAAATTTCTCGAAGCTTTACACGAATAAAGTTTATATCAACCTGATTGAGGGATGAGATGCGCAAATCACCATTCAAGCCGCTGAGCTTTGGCGACATCAGCGTGGATCGCTGTGTCGAGCATGAAGGCGACTTTTTCCCGCCCGCCCGAATGTTTCCGCTATCAACCCCCGAAGCGGTCGATGCCGAGCGCGACTGGATGGAGCCGCATTTCATTAAACCGAAATCCGCCGGTGGCCGCATGCAGGCCGGGCTGTTCGCCTATGTGATCCGCACCGGCAGGCATACCATTCTGGTCGATACCTGTGTCGGTAATGACAAGCCGCGCGCCTTTTCGCCGGCCTGGAATATGAAAAAGACCAACTGGCTGTCCGATCTGGCGGCCATGGGGGTGGCGCCCGAATCCGTCACACACATCATGTGTACGCATCTGCATGTGGATCATGTGGGCTGGAACACGCGGCTGGAAAATGGCCGCTGGGTTCCAACCTTTCCGAACGCGCGCTATATTTTTCACAAAACCGAATATGACCATTGGCTGACCGATCAGGGCGCGGTGGGCATGGATGGCTGCTATGATGACAGCATTCTACCGGTGGTCAATGCGGGCCTGGCCGATCTGGTGAAAAGCGATTTCGCCATTGATGATTCAATCTGGATTGAACCCAGCCCCGGTCACACGCCGGGTCATATTTTTATAAATCTGAAGGGCGGCGGAAAAAGCGCGCTGTTCACCGGCGACAGTTTCCATCATCCGATCCAGGTCGCCTATCCGGAATGGTCCAGTTTTGCCTGTACGGACAAGGAACAATCGGCGGCGACACGGCAAAAGACTGTCGCGCGGTTGTGTGATACAGATATTTATATGCTGGGGGCGCATTTCGCTGCGCCCACGGCGGGCCGGGTGCGGCGCAAGGGCAGCCGCTGGAAACTGGAAGTCTGACAGGAGAAAATCATGCAACTCATCATTAATGGGCAAACCAAAGACGTCGATGTGGAAGCCGGGATGCCGCTGTTATGGGTATTGCGCGATGTGCTGAACCTGACCGGCACAAAATTTGGTTGCGGTATTTCCGCCTGTGGCGCGTGCACCGTATTGGTGGATGGGGTGGCGACACGCTCCTGTTCGACACCGGCCAGCGCGGTTGCGGGCGCCAGCATCACCACCATCGAGGCGCAAACCGTCTCAGGCACACTACTTGATAAGGTGCAGCAGGCCTGGATCGCGCATCAGGTTCCGCAATGCGGCTATTGTCAGTCCGGCCAGATCATGGCGGCGGTGGCGCTGCTGTCAGAAAATCAGGCTCCGGCAGACGCCGATATTGATGCGGCCATGAGCAATATCTGCCGCTGCGGAACCTATGGGCGCATTCGCGCCGCCATTCATTCGCTGGTAACCGCATAGGAGGCCCGTCATGGTAATGATCACACGGCGTAAATTGATGGTCAGTGCGGCGCTGGTTGGCGGCGGCGTTGTGCTGGGCTACGCCATGGCTCCGTTTTCTACAATCGACCGGGCGCGCAAACTGGCCGCCGGCGACGGCGCACTGCTGGTGACCTGGGTAAAAATCACCCCCGATAATCGCGTGACAGTGATTGTGCCGCATTCGGAAATGGGCCAGGGTGTGCATACCGCCATGCCGATGATGCTGGCCGAAGAACTGGATGCGGATTGGACGCTGGTCAGCATGGAACAGGCGCCTGCCGATATGGCGTTCGCCAATGGACCTCTGGCCAAGGGATATTTGAGTGGTGACGCATCGATTCCCAAATTCCTTTCCGGACTGACGGATTTTGGCGGCCGCAAAATTGCCGAGTTCATGAATATGCAGATGACCGGCGGCAGCACGGCGGTGCGTTTCACCGGGGTGGTCGGCATGCGCCGGGCAGGCGCCGCCGCGCGCTGGATGCTGATCCAGGCTGCGGCGAACGAATGGAAGGTTGCGGCGGACGAAATCACCACAAAAGACAGCAGGCTGATGCATGCCGCCAGTGGCCGCAGCGCAAGCTATGGCGACATGGCGTCAAAGGCGGTGGATTTTGACCCGCCCGCCAATCTGCCGCTGAAAGACTCCAACGCCTATACGATTGCCGGTACACCCAAACAGCGTTTCGATATTCCCGCCAAGGTCAATGGATCGGCGATCTATGGTGTGGATGTGCGGCTACCAAACATGATGTTCGCCGCCATCAGGGCCTGTCCGGTATTTGGCGGCAAGCTGAAAAGCTTCGACGCCAAAGCCGTGTCGGCCATGCGCGGCGTTAAATCCGTACACGCCGTTGGTGAAAATTCTGTCGCGGTCATTGCCGATAATTTCTGGCGCGCGCAACAGGCCATGTTGGCGCTGCCCATAGAATGGGACGAGGGCGCCAATGCCGCGCATAGTTCAGCATCGATTCTTGCCGGAATGCAGGCCGCACTGGAAAAAGGCGAATTTGAGAATGACCATGCGTTTGGCGACGCCGAAGCCGCAACAAAATCCGCCGCAAAAATAGTTGAGGCCATCTATAGCGTACCCTATCTGGCGCATGCCACCATGGAGCCGATGAATTGCACGGCGCATTTTTCCAGCGGCAAGCTGGAAGTGTGGGGCGGTTTTCAGGATGGACTGGGCGCGCGGGTGCGTGCTGCCAAAGTGGCGGACTTGCCGCTTGAAAATGTCACCCTGCATCACACCGCCATGGGCGGCGGTTTTGGGCGGCGCGCATCAACGCTGAATTATCTGGATCAGGCGGTGCTGCTGGCCAGGCAGGTGGATTATCCGGTGAACGTCATCTGGTCGCGCGAAGAAGACATGACCCAGGATTATTACCGCAACATGTCGGTTTCAAATATGCGCGCCGGGCTGAACGCCGCTGGCCGCCCGGTGTCGTGGCAGCAGGACTATACCGAAAAACGCGACCCGGAAGACGCCACCTGGATCCCCTATGCCATCGCCGACCGGCGCGCGCGCGCCGTCAGCGGCACGGACCCCATTCCGTTTGGCGCATGGCGCAGCGTCGCGCATACCCAGCATGGCTTTTTCATTGAAAGTTTCATGGACGAACTGGCCCATGCCGCGGGGCGCGATCCGTTCGAATATCGCCGCGATTTACTGGGCGATGCGCCCGAACAAAAAGTGGTGCTCGAAGCCGCCGCCCAAATGTCCGGCTGGGGAAGCCCCTTACCGCTGGGCCGCGCGCGCGGCATTGCACTGCGCCAGTCGTTCGGGACCATCGTGGCGCAGGTAGCCGAGGTATCCGTGAATAACAATGGTCAGGCGCGCGTGCACAAGGTCTGGTGCGCCGTTGACCCGGGCGAGGTCATCAATCCCGACACTTTGGTGGCGCAAATGGAAAGCGGCATCATCTATGGCCTGACCGCAGCCCTCCATGGCGAGATCAGCATCGCCAATGGCCGCGTGGTGGAACAGAATTTCCCCGATTATGAAATGCTCCGTCAGGAGGACGCGCCCATGATCGAGGTAAAACTGATGCCGTCGGGCCGCCCCGCCGGGGGCGCTGGCGAACCCGGCACGCCGCCCATCGCGGCGGCGGTCAGCAATGCCATATTCAGCCTTACCAGACAACGCATCCGTTCACTGCCGCTGCGCAAACATGATCTGCGCGGAAATGTGGAGCAGGCGCAGGCGGGGTGAATTAGGTAAGCGAGAATAATTGATGGTCGCAAAATGTTGAGGATAATAGTATGCGCAAATGGCACGTAGGCTTAGTCATTTTTGTGGTCATCGCAACTGTATCATATCTGACACTTACGGTCTTCGTGATACAGCCAATCGGTGCTCTCCCAGAAGGCAAAACTTTAATTATAATTAGGAAACATAATTTACAGTTCATAGATAGTGCAGATGGGTTCTGTTATCGGAACCAAGATCGGGTCAATTTGCTTTGCAGGATGATGATCCTTGGAACAGTCATTAAGGACTCTCCAATTCTGCTCAGGCTGCCTTATAGCGAAACGCTTTACAATATCTCTACTGGAGGAATGCAGTTTGATAGGTAAGGAGAAATAATAATGGATTTTTTGTTAATCCTCGCGCTACTCGGTTTAATTCCTGCAGCAATTGCGCATTCGAAAGGGCGAAGTTTTTTTGGGTGGTGGTTGTATGGAGCTTTGATTTTTATTGTTGCACTGCCGCATGCCATTCTTGCGCGTTCAGATGTGATGGAACTGGAAGTTCGACAACAGCAAGAAGGTATGAAGAAATGTCCTTATTGTGCTGAAATGATTAAAGTGGAAGCTGTAATTTGTAGGTTCTGCCAAAGGGAACAAGTAATCAAATCAGCATAAGTCGGAGTTTGTTACTCTGGATTGCCCGAATAAATCGGGCAATGACAAAGATAGGTTTGGATAAGCATCAATCTATTCCAAAACAGACACTTAGGAAACGTGTTAAAAACCAGGAAACGCCCATGACCAAAACCACCGTTCGCCCCTTCAGCCAGTATGTGAATGTGCAGGAAGGCTGGATTGACCGGCGCATATTCCATGACCGGGAAATTTACGAGGCGGAACTGGAGCAGATTTTTGCGCGCTGCTGGCTGTTTGTTGCGCATGAATCACAAATCCCGAATGCCGGTGATTTTCTGACCACTTATATGGGCGAGGATGCGGTGATTGTGTCGCGGCGCAAGGACAAGGGCGTTGGGGTGTTTCTCAATAGCTGTCCGCATCGTGGCAACCGGGTGTGCTTTGCCGATGCAGGCAATACGCGGCAATTCATCTGCAATTATCATGGCTGGTCGTTCGGCAATGATGGCGCCCTGATGGGGATGCACGAAGAATATGTCTACAAGCAAGACCCGGCGTTTGATAAGACCAGACATGGCCTGGTCAATGCGCGGGTGGAAACCTGGAAGGGCCTGGTGTTCGCTACCTTTGCCGATGATGCGCCGAGCCTGAAAGAATATCTGGGCGCCTTCGCCTGGTATCTCGACATGATGCTGGACACAGATGAAGGCGGCACCGAATTTGTTCCGGGCACGGTGCGCAATGTGCTGAACTGCAACTGGAAATTTCCGGCGGAAAATTTTCACGGCGACGCCTATCATGTGGGCTGGACCCATATGGCGGGATCGCTGGCTTACGGCGGCAAGCCGTTTGCCGGTGATCAGAACACTTCGTTTCAGATGACATCGCAGGGCCATGGCTGGGAATCCGGTTATGACGGCAGCGATATGCGCGGCCTTGGCAGCATGGCGATTGCGCAATATGTGATGCAGCAACGCCCGCTCATCGAACGCCGCCTGGGGCCGGAACGGGCAAAGATGATCGGCGCCATCGCATCGGTCAGCATGTTTCCGAATTTCTCGTTTCTGCCCGGCATCAATACATTCCGCGTCTGGCAACCCAAAGGGCCGGACAAGACGGAAATCTGGGCCTGGGCGCTGGTCAACAAGAACGCGCCTGAAGAGGTGAAGCAGGATATCCGCCGCTTCGCCATGCGGTCCTTTTCGCCCAGCGGCATGCTGGAAATGGATGATGGCGAAAACTGGGAAAGTGCGACCCGCGCCAACAAGGGCGTGGTGACGCGCCGCCAGAAACTGCATTACGCCATGAACCGGCTCGCGCCCGAGGGGCCAGCCAATTATCCGGGCCGGGTGCGCCAGGGGCAGATGGGCGACAATAACCAGATGGCGATGTATCAACGCTGGGCCGATCTGATGGACGCGAAAGACTGGGCCTCTGTGCCCAACCGCGATGTGCAAAAGGCGGCGGAGTAAATCATATGGCTATGCCGGACATTGAGCTTGTGCATGAGGTCGAACAGTTTTTATATCGTGAGGCGCGCCTGCTGGATGCGGAACAGTTTGACGCATGGCTGGAAATGCTGACCGAGGACATTCATTACTGGATGCCGTCCATTCAAAACCGCTACCGGCGCGACAAAACCCCGGCGCATTCTCCCGGCCATATGGCGCTGTTCGACGAAGATCTGAAAAGCCTGCAATTGCGCATCAAGCGCTTCAACACCGGTGTCGCCTGGCCCGAAGACCCGCCGACACGCCATTGCCATGTCATCACCAATATCGAAGTGGAACTGACGGAAAACCCGAACGAATACCGCGTCTATTCCGCATTCGTGAACCACCGCAGCCGCACCGAACAGGACGAAGACACCATGATGGGCCGCCGCGAGGATTTATTGCGCCGGGTCGATGGCGCACTGAAGCTCGCGCGCCGCAAGATCATCACGACACAAAGCACGATCCTGGCGAAAAATCTGAGTGTGTTTTTGTAGCGTGTTTTGTGTTTCAGGTTAACACTCTACGGCGTCATCGCGAGCCGTGAAGCGGCGTGGCGATGACGCTGAGAGTGGCGGTGCTTCAACATAAATTCATCCCTCGGCTAAATCGCGCCGAAAATGATCTGTGTGAACTTGCCGACTGTAAGAAAGCCTTTGCCCCAATCCGCATCGAGATCGGCAAGGGGTTTTGACGCCGCCCATTCTTCGGCTGTTTTGCCCGCTGCCTTTGCGGCCAGCACGCGCTCGCGCACTGTTGCCAGCATGGCGCGGAAACGCGCCAGATCGGCCCTGGTTGCCAGCGGCCCGTGCCCCGGAATGATTTTGGTTTTGTCATCGGCCAGCGCCAGCACCGTATCCGCCGATTTGATAATACCGTCCAGCTTGCCGCCAGATCCGGTATCCGTAAACGGGAACAGACCGTTGACGAAAGTATCGCCGGTATGAATGACATTGGCGGCGGGCCAATAAATAATTGCATCGCCGTCCGTATGGCCGGGCTGCATATGCATGATGCTGGCCGTCTGGCCATTCAGATGCAATGCCGCCTTGTCCGAAAATGTGATCACCGGCAACGCACCAGCGGCGGCGGGCGGAACCACCATTTTGAACGCGGCCAGTTCGCCGCCTTTTTCCATCCGGGCGCGCACGGCCTCATGGGCGATGATGGTGGCGCCCGCCTTGCCAAAATTTTCGTTACCGCCGGTATGATCGCCATGCCAGTGGGTGTTGATGACATATTTTACCGGCTTGTCCGAAATCGCCTTCACCGCCGCCATGATTTTTTCCGACAAGGGCGCATACTGATCATCGACCAGATAGACGCCATCCGCGCCGGCCGACACGCCAATATTGCCGCCTTCGCCCATCAGCATATACAGCGTATCGCTTAGTTTGATGGTTTTGATTTCGACACTGGAAAAGTCCTGCTGCGCCAGCGCAGGCGGCATTGCCACCGCACCCGCCGTTAAACCAAGCGCTATGCTCATCAAGATTGAACGCATTTTCATTTCCCCCGTTATGGCCCACATGAAGCTACAGTCTCGTGCTGCGCGCATGAGAGCCTAATGAACTGTGCACATGGGTTCAAGGGGTAAGGCCTGGTCTGCCGGCAAGATATGCCTTGGCGTTTGCGTATGTTGCCTGCGGGGTTCCAGCCGCATCTATGCGGGCCCAGCCGATGCGGCCCGTATCATATTCCAGTTGGGCTTGCACAATATCTGCTGTCGCATCGGAGGCGTCCCCGCTTCGCGCGCCAACACGGCTTGCCAGGATCTCCGGCGGCGCATCCAGCCACAGGCCCTGAAACGGCACGCCCAGCGCATGCGCCACCGTTTCAATTGCAGCACGTTCCGTGTCGCGCGCATAGACTGCATCGGCGATGACGCTGTGCCCGGCCTGCAACGCCATCTGTGCGCGCTTCAGGATACAGGCATAAACTTTTGCGCTGTTTTCCGGTGTGTAGGCGGATTGCGGCAATTGTTCCAGCAGGGGCGCGCCCGCAAGCTGTTTACGGATTTCATCACTGCGCAAAATCAGCGCGCCGGGTGCGGCCCCAATGGCGGGCGCCAGTGTGCGCGCCAGCACGGATTTGCCGCTGCCTGAAAAACCGCTGACGGCAAGCAGTTGCGGCGGGGCCGGGCGCAGAAAATTTTGCGCCAGTGTGAAAAAATTATGGGCCTCTGTAATCAGCTGCGTATTGTCTGGTTGTGACAGCGACGTGCGCGCCATGACAAAGGCGCGTATCCCCGCCCGGCACGATAAAAACAGCCCCAACAGGGATAGCCCTTTGATACAGGCGTCTGCGCTGTCCGGCGCCAGATGCGCCACATATTGATTGAGGCAGTGATTGGCCAGTGCGCCAAACCCACGCCGCCATAAGTCCATCAGTAAAAAAGCCAGATCATATAAAATATCGATTTTGGCGATAGTGTCATTGAAGGTAATGCAATCAAATGGCGTGGGTTCGCCGTCAAGGCAGAATATATTTCCAAGATGCAGATCGCCGTGGCAATGGCGCACCCATCCCGCCGCCTTGCGGGCATTCATCAGCGGCGCATGCGCATCCAGTGCGGCCAGGCTTGCGTCACGCAGTGCGTTAATCGCTGCGGGAGGAAAAATATCCCCGGAAAAATTTCGATATTCGGCATCATTGCCCAGCAAGTTGCGGCGAAAAGCTTCCGCGCCGCCCGCTTCATATTCTGGCGGGATGGCAGTATGAAATGCGGCAATGTTACGCGCCAGCCTGGCAATCAGTTCGTTCGTCAGCGCACCGTCAACGGCCATCTGGTCAAGCAGCGCGGCATTATCAAAGCGCCGCATTTTTACCGCCCATTCAATGGCTGCGCCTTTGCCATCAAGCGCCAGACGGCCATCCGTCTTTCGCGTGACCGCGACAAGACCAAGATAGATCAAGGGTGCGGTGCGGCGGTTCAGCACAATTTCGCGTTCGCAATCCTTATGGCGCAACGTAATGGTGGAGAAATCGAGAAAACCGAGTTTGACGGGTTTTTTGATTTTATAGGCATGGGCGCCAGCCAAAAACACCCTGGATATTGAGGTGTCGATCACCTGTACCGGGTCAGGCAGGCCATAGGCTTTGGGTGTGGCAAGAAATGCGGCAACTTCCCGCCACTCTCCTGCAGCATCAGTCATGAAACGCCGGGTGTTTTTCAAACCCTGCCGGATCCTGATGAATAATCACTTCGGCGCCGGGGAAGGCGGCTTTCACCCTCGCCTCCACCTCGTCTGCAATCAGATGGGCGGCGTGCAGCGTCATGTCCGGCTGCATTTCCAGATGCAACTGAATGAACGGCGTTGTGCCGGCAAGCCGCGAGCGCACATCATGAATGGCGATGACCTCTTTATGGGCCAGCGCGATTTCGTGGACCCTGGTGCGGTCCTCATCAGGCAGTTCGCGGTCCATGATCTGATCATAGGACGTGCGAAATATCTGCACGGCGCTATAGCCAATCCAGCCTGCAATCGCCATGGCAATCAACGGGTCGGCGAATATCAGTCCAAAGCGCCCGGCCAGCAGAAGTCCGGCGATAACGCCAAGGTTCAGCATGACATCGCTGGCGTAATGCAACGCATCGGCGCCAACGGCGACCGACCCGCTGGCGCGCACGACATAGCGCTGAAGCCCAACCAGCGAGATGGTCAGCACAAGCGCAAACACGGTGACCGCAATGCCGATATTGCTTTGGACAACCGGTTGCGGGTCGAGGATGCGCTGTAGCGATTCAAAACCCAGAAACACCGCCGAGCCGCCTATGAAGGCCGCCTGTCCAAGGCCGGCCAGCGCCTCTGCCTTGCCATGGCCAAAACGGTGTTCGGAATCAGCGGGTTGCAGGGAATGACGGACCGCAAACAGGTTCAGCAGCGACGCCGCCCCATCCAGAATGGAATCGACCAGCGTGGCCAACATCACCGCCGCGCCCGTGGTGTAGAGCGCGCCCAGCTTAACGGTGATCAGGGTCGCTGCAACGCCAACCGAGGCATAGGTCGCCAGGCGCATCAGGCGCGCAGCGCGCGGAGGGGCGAGACGCGAAGCCATATCTGATTGAAATAAACTCATATACAGCCGGTTATAACGATAAATCGTTCAGGGGTAAAGCAGGCCACAGGTCCAGGGTGCATCTGGCGCTTCGCGGGTGAATAAAAACCGGTCATGCAGCCGATAATAACGATCCCGCCAAAACTCGACGCCAATGGGCACCACGCGAAACCCGGACCAGAATTCCGGCCGTGGCACAGTATCGGGAAATTTTGCCGTAAATTCTTCTACCCGGCGTTCCAGCACTGCGCGTGTTTCCAGTGGCTCGGACTGATAGGACGCCCAGGCGCCGATCTGCGCCTGACGCGGGCGGGTGGCGAAATATTCATCGGCCTCCGCATCCGTAACCGGTAACGCTTCGCCCATGATGCGCACTTGCCTGCCCAGGCTTTTCCAGTGAAAGCACAGCGAGACGCCAGGATTTTCGCGTATCTGCTGCGCCTTGGCGCTGCCCATATTGGTAAAGAACAGAAACCCCCGCTGTTCTGGCGGGGCGCCTTCCCCATCAATACCGTTCAGCAGCACCATGCGCAGATCAGGCCAGCCATCATTGCCCGCCGTCGCCAGGGACATGGCGTTAGGGGCCTCTTCCTTTGCAGCGGCCTCATTGAACCAGGCGCCGAACAGCACGAACGGATCGGATAAATCAACGGGGCCCGCATTGGGATCGCCCTGCCTATTTGATGCGCCGGTATTTGCGGTCATGCTGTTTTTAACCTCTCGCTAATGTGCCATCCGGTAGTTTTACACTGCCTATATATGTTTTGCCGCCATATTTTAGCCTTTCTTGACGGTATATCTGTACCGAAGCGCTGCGGTAATATGGTCGTGGAATGAAATCAGGATTTTTATGTTGGATTAGGCCGTTCCACACTACATATAGAGCGTATAAACGCGCCATTGGTCCGCTGCCACTGCGCGCATGTATCGAATTGCAACGAGGGTGAAAATGAACCGTATTTCAAGTGTGCTGATGGGTGGCCTCATGGCGATCTCGCTGGTGGCGTGCGATACCGAGGCCGGACAGAAGCAACAGGTCGGCACCTTGCTGGGCGCCGTCGGCGGCGCGCTGGCCGGTTCGGCCATTGGTGACGGCAGGGGCCAGATGGCGGCGATTGCGGTCGGCACCCTGCTGGGCGCGGGCATCGGCCAGGAAGTAGGCAAATCGCTCGACAGGGCCGACCGGCTCGCCATGCAGCAGACCATGACAAGCACGCTGGAGCGCACGCCTTCGGGGCAGAGCACCACATGGCGCAATCCGGATAGCGGCAATTACGGCACCTATACGCCGCAACCGGCCTATCAGACAGCAAGCAACCAGACCTGCCGCGAGTTCCAGCAAACCATTACGGTCGGCGGCAAGCAGCAAAGCGGCTATGGCACCGCCTGCCGCCAACCGGATGGTAGCTGGCAGATACAAAATTAACGGGGTTTTTTCCAATATCGGCGCAGCACCGCTAATTCTGCGGTGTGCGCTTGAATCTGAGCGGGTACGCAATGCGTGATCCATATGAAGCTCTGGGTGTGCCCAAGACCGCCTCGGCGGCGGAGATCAAGGCTGCCTTCCGTAAACAGGCCAAGCAGTGTCACCCGGACACCCATCCGGGAGATGCCAGGAAAGCCGCCAAATTCCGGGAAATTTCCACGGCGCATGAAGTGCTGTCGGATAAGGAGAAACGCGCGCAATATGACCGTGGCGAGATTAATGCCGATGGCAGCCCGCGCGCGCAACAGCGCAGCTATCAACATGCGGGACAACGCGCGGGCGGCGCGCCATTCGGCTTTGAGGCGGGTGTCGATGATGATTTTCTGTCGGAATTTTTTAGCGGCCTGCGTGGCGGGGGCCGCCGTCAGGCCCGTGCAAAAGGCGAAGATATGCGCTATCGCCTGAACGCGGCGTTCATAGAAGCGGCCAAGGGTGGCAAGCAACGCATCACCCTGCCCAACGGCAAGACGCTGGATGTGAACATCCCCGCCGGGGTGCAGGAGGGCCAGCAGATACGCCTGCGCGGCCAGGGCGAACCGGGCCTGGGCGGCGGTCCAGCGGGCGACGTCCTGATCGAAATCACCATTCTACCGCATCCCCTGTTTGTGCGGGAAGGGAACGATATTCACCTGACCCTGCCCATCAGCCTGCAGGAGGCGGTGCTGGGGGCCAAAATCGCCGTTCCCACCATTGATGGCCCGGTCACCATGAATGTCGCCAGGGGGGCGAATAGCGGCAGCAAACTGCGGCTTGCCGGTAAAGGCTGTGTGAAATCAGGGGCCAAGGGCAGCGCGGCAACACGCGGCGATCAGATCGTCACCCTGCAGGTCCGCCTGCCGGATAAGCCGGATGCGGCCCTGAGCGCCTTCATCAAAGACTGGACGCCGGAACATGAATATGACCCACGCGCAAAGCTGAAGCTGAATTAAATCCAATCTTAACCATGCTGAAACCATATATGCTTGCTGTTTTGGGCATATTGCTCTAGAGCACGGCCCAGCTTCCCCCGCCGGGCCGGCAAGCAACCCCAAGGATTCCAATGCAAATACGTAATATCGCCATCATCGCGCATGTCGATCATGGCAAGACCACTTTGGTAGACAAGCTGCTGCAACAGAGCGGTTCCTTTCGCACCAATCAGAAGGTGGCCGAAAGGGCCATGGATTCCAATGATCTGGAGCGCGAACGCGGCATCACCATCCTGGCCAAATGCACCAGTGTGGTGTGGAAAGATGTGCGCATCAATATCATCGACACGCCGGGCCATGCGGATTTTGGCGGCGAGGTGGAACGCATCCTGTCCATGGTCGATGGCGTGATCCTGCTGGTGGATGCCGCCGAAGGGCCGATGCCGCAGACAAAATTCGTGACCTCCAAGGCGCTGGCGCTGGGGTTGCGTCCGATTGTGGTGGTCAACAAGATCGACCGGCCTGACGCCCGCCAGGATGAGGTGCTGAACGAAATTTTCGATCTGTTCAGCGCGCTTGACGCCAGCGATGAACAGCTTGATTTTCCCTATCTCTACGCCTCCGCCAAACAGGGCTGGGCCAGCGAAACGCCCACCCGCCCGGAAGACACCGAAAATGGCATGGCGGTGCTGTTCGACCTGATTGTTGAAAAAATTCCCGAACCAAAAATTGCCGATCCACGTGCGGATGCCCCCTTTGCCATGCTGGTAACGATTCTGGAAGCTGATCCGTTCCTGGGACGCATTCTGACCGGCCGTATTGAAAGTGGGACGGTCCGCTCGAACAGCATGGTCAAGGCGATCAGCCGCGATGGAACCAGGATTGAAAATACCCGCATCAGCAAACTGCTGGCGTTTCGCGGGCTGGAGCGGGTGCCGGTGGAAGAAGCCCATGCCGGCGATATTGTCGCCATTGCGGGTTTCAGCAAGGCGACCGTCGCCGACACATTGTGCGACATAGAGGTGGAAACCGCGATCCCATCCACGCCGATTGATCCGCCAACGCTTGCCGTCACCTTTTCGATCAATGATTCCCCGCTGGCCGGACAGGATGGCGACAAGGTGCAAAGCCGGGTTATCCGCGCGCGCCTGATGCGCGAATCCGAAGGCAATGTGGCCATTCACATCCGCGAAACCGAAGACAAGGATGCGTTCGAGGTCGCCGGGCGCGGTGAATTGCAACTGGGCGTTCTGATCGAGACCATGCGCCGCGAGGGCTATGAGCTGTCGGTCAGCCGTCCGCGCGTGCTGTTCCGCGATGATCCCGAAACCGGCAAGCGCATGGAGCCGGTGGAAGAAGCGCAGATTGATGTGGATGACGAATATACCGGCATCGTCATCGAGAAACTGACCCAGCGCAAGGCGGAGTTGCGCGACATGCGCCCGTCCGGCGGCGGCAAGACGCGCGTCACGCTGCATTGCCCGTCACGCGGGCTGATCGGCTATCACGGCGAATTCCTCACCGATACGCGCGGCACCGGCATTATGAACCGCTCGTTCCATGGTTATGTGCCCTATAAGGGCGTGATTGAAGGGCGGCGCACCGGCGTGCTGATCTCCAACAGTCCCGGCAAGGCGGTGGCCTATGCGCTGTGGAACCTGGAAGATCGCGGCGAAATGTTCATCGAGCATAACACGCCCGTGTATGAAGGCATGATCATCGGCGAACATACCCGCGAAAATGATCTGGACGTGAACCCCATTCGCGGCAAGCAGCTGACCAATATCCGCGCCGCCGGCAAGGATGATGCGGTGAAACTGAAAAATCCGCGCCTGCTGTCGCTGGAACAGGCCATCGCCTATATCGCCGATGACGAACTGGTGGAAGTAACGCCGAAATTCATCCGCTTGCGCAAACGCTATCTGGAATTTAATAACCGCAAAAAGGCCATTCGCGAAGCGGCGGGATAGCAGTGGCGTCATCACGAGCGAAGCGTGGCGATCCAGAGTCTCACCGCACGGCCTTCATTTGTGACGCTGAATTACCACGTCGCTTCACTCCTCGCAATGACGACGGGATGCCGCGCCTAAGGATCGCAACCCATGCAAGATACAGAACTCCGTACACTGATAGAATTTGCCGGAACCCTGGCGGATAGTGCGGGTGCTGCAATCCTGCCGCATTTTCGCACACCTGTTACCGTTGATAACAAAAAAAACGATGGCAAGTTTGATCCGGTCACCATTGCGGACCGCGACGCTGAACAGGCCATCCGTATACTGATTAGGAAAACATATCCTGATCATGGCGTCCTGGGCGAAGAATTTGGCGCGGTTGAAAGCCGCAACGGCCTGACCTGGTGCATTGATCCCATCGACGGCACCCGCGCCTTTATCATGGGTGTGCCGCAATGGGGGGTGCTGATCGGCCTGCATGATGGCGCGGTGCCGGTGCTGGGCGTCATGGACCAGCCCTTCACCGGCGAGCGGTTTGTGGGCAGCCGCCTGGGCGCGCATGTCACACGCAACGGTGTATCCACGCCGCTACGCACCCGCGCCTGCGAAAATCTGGCGGATGCGGTGCTGACCACCACCCATCCCGGCGCGTTTGGAAAAAAATCCGAACATGACGCCTATCTGCGCGTGGCGGCGCGCACCCGCATGCACCGCTATGGCGGCGATTGCTATTCCTACGCCATGCTGGCGCACGGGCTGATCGATCTGGTGATTGAAACCGCATTGCAGCCCTATGACATTCAGGCGCTGATCCCGATCATCACGGCGGCGGGCGGCGTGATTACCAACTGGCGCGGCGGCCCTGCCGATGAGGGCGGGCAGGTGATTGCGGCGGGCGATGCGCGCGCGCACGCGGCGGCGCTGGAACTGTTGCAGGCGGACGCGGATTAGCGCCGAACAATACAGACAAAAAATCGGACGCTTGCGTTTTTCCCGCATTTTCCATGGATCATAAATCACGACTTATCATCACCAATATGCAGGGCGGGTTCCATGCGCTCATGCAGTACACGGATTATTTCGATTACTCCGGGTTGCGCGGCGCGATAATAGATAATGTGAACCGGTCTTGTTACCTTCTCTCCTGGAACATCGCCGCGCGCATGCCGGATATGAAAACTTCTGATGCCTGTAAAAATATTTCCCCGGTCTCTGGTTGCCGGGCCTTCCGGATTGGCCGCAACCTTGCGCAACGCCGCAGCGGAAAGCGCTGCATAACGGCGCCTGCCTTCAACGCCATGGCGTTCAACACTCAGCGCCAATATATTTTGAAGGTCAGCTTGCGCCGGACCGGAGAGATGAAATCGCGCCATTGATCAGCGCGTGTTTGCGGCCTGGGCTGGCGTTAAGGATTCGAGATAATCGTCAATGTCTGCCTCCTCGATGCTGGCATACTCACCACGCCCAAGCGCGTCTACACCCGCCTTGATCTGCATGCGCAGCGCTTTCAGTTTCAGCGCGTTCTCGCTCCGGCGTTGTTGCAGCACACGCAGCGCATCACGCACAGCCTCGCTGGCATTCTGGTATTCACCAGACTTGACCACCTTCTCGACAAAGGCGTGCTGCTCCGGCGTCAGGCTAATGTTGCGGGTTGGCATCGCTATATCCTCCACAAGACACAGGGGATAATACCGGGTATGGCAATATTTGCCAATCAAATTTAACCCGCCCGGATGCGGGGTAGAATTCCTGCAAAGAACAGCTAATTAATTGTTGCTATACCCCCGAAACTCTACAAAATTATAACTAATGCGGGCGGGTTAAGTCTGAAAGACTTGGCCCAAATCCATCACAATAGCGGGGAAAACATGTCATCGGATACGGAACAACAATTGGGCGAACGCGCGATCGTCATCGGCGCGGGCATGGGCGGGCTGATGGCGGCGGGCGTGCTGGCCAGATATTTCCCGGTTTCACATCGGAAATTATTGAAAACGGGGCCATCGTGCCGCGCTTTGGCCTGGAATTTCATGTCTGCGACTGGCTGGGCTGGTTCCCAAAACGCGATATTGGGTTATCCGGCATATTCATGACACGTCCCTTGCTGGAAGGCACGGTGCGCGGCCTGCTGGCGCGCAATGGCGGGGTGACGATCCGCGATGGCGTCACCGTCGGCGGCTGGAAACTGGAAACATGCCGGGTTTCTGTTCGCCGTCGAGGGCGGCTGCTGGATTTGCAGCCTGAATGGCCGTTTCGACGAAGCGCCGCCGACTCGGTGCTGGGCCGCGAGGATATTGAAATATGATCCGGTCGTATTGAGTTCGCGTCAACCATTTTGCCATATGGCCCCTGGACCCCGGAATAAATCCGGGGTGACACTGAGGGTGGGGTGAGTCACCATTCAACAACTGGCGCAAAAAAACAGGAGCCAAAACCATGAGCTTCTCCGTCCTTGAAAACACCACAAAATCCTTCCGCCACACGACCCATTATCTGTCCTGCGGCAACCCAGACGCCACGCCGATAATATTCGTACACGGATGGCCGGAGCTTTCGCATTCATGGCGGCATCAATTGCCGGTGATGGCGGGGCTGGGATTTCGCGCCATTGCGCCGGACATGCGCGGCTATGGGCGCTCCAGCGTGTATGCCCGCCATGAGGATTATGCGCTGGAGCAGATCGTTGCGGACATGATCGAACTGCTGGATTCGCTGGGCGCGAAGAAAGCCATCTGGGTTGGCCATGACTGGGGATCACCCGTGGTGTGGGCGATTGCGCAGCAGCATCCAGACCGCTGCCATGGGGTGGCCAATCTGTGTGTGCCCTATATTCCGCAGGGCCTGTCGGTGGAAAGCGTGCTGCCGCTGGCGGATCGTAAAATTTATCCAGAGGATAAATTCCCCGCCGCGCAATGGGATTATCAGCTTTTCTACCGCGAAAATTTTGCCGCCGCCTGCGCGGGTTTTGAGGCGAATATCCGCAATACGGTCAAACTGCTGTTCCGCGCCGGCAGCCCGGATGGCAAGGACCAGCCCGCGATCACCGCACCGGTGCGCGCCAATGGCGGCTGGTTTGGCCCCGGCGTAAAGGCCGCGCCGGATTTTCCACGCGATGCATCGGTGCTGAGCGAAGAAGACGAACATCGCTATGTGGCCGCACTTGAGCGCAACGGCTTTTTCGGTCCCGATAGCTGGTACATGAACGGCCCCGCCAACGCCGCCTATGCCGAACGCGCCAGGGCCAATTGGCGGCTGAATATGCCGGTGCTGTTCCTGCACGGGCAATATGATTATGTGTGCGAAACCGTCGAATCGCGTCTGGCCGATCCGATGCGCGCGCATTGCGCAAACCTCACGGAAGCCATCATCAAGTCCGGTCACTGGATGGCGCAGGAAAAACCGCTGGATGTCAACGCCGCGCTGGCCAAATGGCTGGCGGCGCAGTTTCCGGCATTGTGGTTGAAGGCTTAACCTGCCGGGCGCTTCATAAAGCGGTCAAACGCCGCCCAAAACTGCGCGCGAATTTCATCCGTCTCCTGAAGAATTTCATGACGCGCGCCGGGGATGCAGACTTCTTCGCATCTGCCCAACTGTCCGGCCAATTGTTCCTGATATTCGGGCAGGGACACCTGTTCCTCTGTGCCATAAAACAGGATGGATGGCGTATCCATGGCTTCGCAATATTCCGGATCAAGCACCATTTCCACGGAACGAAAGGCTGCCTCCAGCCAGTCAATTGTCGGGCTGCCCAACGCCAGATCCGGATTGGCGGCCAGTATATCTGCGTTGCGTTCAAAACGTCTTTCGTCACTGGTCAGCCGGTTGTCTTCAAACGGTTCGTCCTCACGCCGGTAGGATTTGCCTTTGGGGACATAGCTTTCACCAAAGCCTAGCGGCTTACCCATGCAGGCGATAGCGCGCGCTAAAAAATGCGGCAGGGGCGCTGTATTGATATACGCCATCGGGCTGCACAGCACGGCGCGGGCAAACGGTTCCGGCCGGTCATGCAGGTACCGCACGGCAATATGCGCGCCCATGGAATGGGCCATCAGAATATAGGGTGCCTGCAATTCCGGCGCGGGCCGCACGAATTTTTCCAGAAAACAATCCAGATCGTGATGATATTCCGCAAAGTCCCGCACATGGCCCTTATGGCGGTCCGGCAGCGCGCGATCCGAAAGTCCCTGGCCGCGCCAGTCAAACGCCGCCACCGCATAACCCCGGGCGCGCAACTCAGTGATGGTCTCATAATATTTTTCGATACATTCGGTGCGGCCCTGCAGCAGCAGCACGGTGCCGGCCGGCTGTTTTCCGGGCCAGCAGGCGGCGCGCAGGCGCACACCATCCAGGGTGCGCAACCAGGCAAAGCGTCCGCCTTCCGGTATCGGGTTTACAGCAAGCACGCGCTCAGGAGCCCTGCGCCACGCGATAGGTGCCCAGCAGTGTGTCGATTTTCAGCACCAGCGGCATATCGCCGGTCAACCGGATTTTGCCCTGGGTAAAAACGCTCTGGCTGTCCGCCTGGCCGGACATCAGCCGCCACATATCTTCCAGGCTGAGCGAAATCACACAATCGCCGCCGCCATTCTCGCGGGTGATGCGGTGCGGCACGGTTTTGCAATCCACATACAGATGGCCATGCGGCCCCAGATCATAGGTCCAGCTTGCGTTAATCCCGCAATCGGTCCCGATCCGCGCGGCAAGGGCGGCAATTACATTTTCTATCATCTCATCATTCGCGGGCATTGGCTGGACCCTTTTTATTGCAGTGTGCGGCCTTTTTATCAGATCAGATGCGCAGACACAGCATGCTAAATTTCTTCCTGAACGCCAAGTTCCACGACCTGGGGAACGGGCAGATGGAAATAATCCACTGCGGACTGGGCATTGCGGGACAGGGCAATGAAGATACGCTCGCGCCAGCGCGAAAGTTTCGGCAGGCGGGCCGGAACGAAACTAACCCGGCCCACAAAATAGGATGTGGTCAGTTCTTCAAATGTGAAGCCTTTTTGACCCAATAAAGCCAGGGCGGCGGGTACATTTGGCTCCTCCATAAAGCCAAAATGCAGCACGACCCGGTAAAAGCCGTGACCAAGATCTTCGATGCTGGCGCGCTCGGCGCGGGAAATGCGGGGTTCATGCGAAATATAGATGGCCATCAGCACCACACGTTCATGCAGCACTTTATTATGCTTGAGATTGTGCAGCAGAGTGCGCGGCAAACCCTCGCCCGCGCGGGCCATGAATACGGCGGTGCCGGGTACGCGCACGGCGCGGCCTTTGGCCAGTCCGGCGATAAACTGTTCCACCGGCAGCGGATCGCGGCGCTTGGCGGCGGTAATATGTTCGCGCCCCTGCTTCCAGGTCATCATGGTGACATACAGCACGATGCTCAGCAGAATGGGCAGATAACCGCCATGTGGCAGCCGCGTCAGGGTGGCGCTGAAAAACGCCGTATCAATGACGAAAAATAGTAATGCGGCGATGGCGATGCGGATATGCGCCTTTGGACGCGCCTGCCAGAAAACGATGCTGGCCAGAATCAATGTCACCAGCATGGTGCCGCTTACCGCAATGCCATAGGCGTCGGCCAGGTCAGCCGATGACCCAAACGATGTCACCAGCACCAGCACAGCGGCCAGCAGCAGCCAGTTCACGCGCGGCACATAAATCTGTCCGGTGGCCTCGGAAGAGGTATGGCGGATATGCAGGCGCGGCAGATACCCCAGTTGCACCGCCTGACGGCTGATCGAAAAAGCGCCCGAAATAACGGCCTGCGATGCGATGATGGTGGCGAACGTCGCCAGTATGACCAAAGGCAGCAACAGGCTTTCGGGGCACAGCGAAAAGAAGGTGTGCTCCGTCGCTTTGGGATTGGCCAGCAATAGCGCACCCTGTCCGAGATAATTCAGCAACAGCGCCGGGAACACCAGAGTGAACCAGGCGATGCGGATGGCCGGCCGGCCAAAATGCCCCATGTCGGCATACAGCGCTTCGACGCCGGTGACGCTCAACACCACCACACCCAATATGGTCAGCGCGATGGTGCGATGCGTCAGCAGCAGGTTATAGGCAAAACGCGGATCAAACGCCCACAGCACATCCGGCTGCTCAAGGATCGAGGCAATGCCAAGCCCGGCCAGAACCACAAACCAGACCGCCATGACCGGCCCAAAAAAGGCGCCGACCCGTGTGGTTCCCTGATATTGAATGGCAAACAGCGACAGTAAAATGATCGCACTCAGCGGTACAACGAAGGGTTCCAGCTTTGGCGCAAGGATCTCGATGCCTTCCACCGCGCTCATCACCGAAATTGCAGGCGTAATGGTGCTATCAGCCAGAAAAAATGCAGTACCCAGCAAGCCAAGTGGCACCACAAGACGGGCATAACGCGAATAGGCGGGAAGGCCGCGCTGGGCGCGGGCCATCAGCGCCAGAATGCCGCCCTCGCCATTATTATCAACGCGCAGGATTAGCAGCACATATTTGATGCAGACAACAAGGATCAGCGCCCAGATGATCAGGGACAGGGTGCCAAGAATCTCGGCGCGTTCGGGGTGGAACGGGCCATTGGCGTCAAACGCCAGACCAAAAGCATAAATCGGGCTGGTTCCGATGTCGCCGAAAACCACCCCAAGCGCCCCTAACAAAAGTGGTGCGGACGCCTTGCCGGGGGATTTATGCATGCCAGGCCCCGTATTTTAATCCGTAAACAAAATGGCGCACCCGAAGAGATTCGAACTCCTGACCCCCAGATTCGTAGTCTGGTGCTCTATCCAGCTGAGCTACGGGTGCCTAATAGGCTTGTGCATTTTCCTGTCAGGGCCGCGAACCTAATCAAATGTAACCGCAATGACAAGCTTTGTTAACCCGGATCTGAAAAATCATATACGGCTATGGGAGTTATTGAACGATAACCGCTTGTAGCGTCATAATGCGATGCACTAAGATCATCACAGTCACTGAGGGTGGAATCACTCTTGAACCTTGGTGCTGGTGTGGGGTATTGGGGTTTTGTATAAAACAGGGACTGCGGCCTTTCAGGGGTGGGCAGGCGCAAACGGGTCGTTAGAGGGGATTGCATTGCATACATCGCGAGCTGTTGTCATTGCGGCGTCCTTGCTGCTTTTTGGGCTGCTGTCCGGTTGTTCCGGAACGGCGGATTCGCTCTGGCCCTCTTTTTCCGGCGGTAAGTCTGGTGGTGGCGGGCAGGTTGCAGCGCCGCCGTCATCGGGGGAACTGGCCGGGCAGCCGGTCATCGATTCGGCAACGGCCGGTGCGCCGCCTGTGTTGGGCAACACGAATTTTTCGCCCATGCAGCTCTCCCAGGGCGCGCCGACCGGCACCATGGTCGGGCAACGGGTCATCCAGTTGCGTGGCGAATTACAGGCGCTGGACGGGCGAATCAGCCAGCATAATGCGCGCCTGCAGGAATTGCGGGCGATCACCGTCGGCAATGCCCAGCGTTATCATGGCACGGTAGCCGCCGTAACGGCGCGCCTGCAACTGGGCACGACGCCGGGTAATCCCATCGTGATCAATCAATGGAATGCGGCGCAGGCCGATCTTGACCGGCTGAGCTCTGACATTTCTGCGCTTAACGGGCTTAGCAACGCCGTGGCCGAAGATGCCGGCATGGGCGAGTTTATGCTGGAAACCGCACGCGCAACCTATGGCCTTGCGGGCGCTATCGACGAAGATCATCGCCAGCTTGGCATTCTGGAAGATGAAACCAATCGCAGCCTGGTGCTGATCCAGCGGCTGCTGGGTGAACTGTCCACGGATATTGCCCGCCAAACCGCCTATGTCGGCAATGAACGCGCGCGCCTGACTACCCTTGCCAATGGCATTAAAAAGGGTGTGATGTTCGGCGAAACCCTGGCTTCGGGCGCCACGCTGGCGCCTGTTGGCAGTCAGGCCTTTTCAGGCAGGGCAAGTGGCGTTGCTGCGGCGGGGCGCCCGCTGGTCGTGATTCGCTTTGACCGTTCGGATGTTGAATTTGAACAACCGCTCTATTCGGCGCTGACGCGCGCACTGGAAAGCCGCCCGGACGCCCGTTTCGATGTGGTGTCTGTGGTGCCCGCCGGGGGCAATGCCTCCGATATGCGGCGCAGCCAGACCCAGTCGCGGCGCAATGCCGAGGCGGTGATGGCGTCAATTGCCGATATGGGCCTGCCCGCCAGCCGCCTGAGCATTTCCTCCACCACCAGCGGCGATGTGTCCAGCAACGAAGTACGGGTCTATATGCGCTAAACCCCGTGGGTGTCGCGGTAGCTGCGCATATGGGCCAGACTTTTGGCCTCGTACACGCCGCGCGCCAGGGCGCGGGCGACGCAGTCTGCGGCAATGCCGCCAATCAGCGACAGGCCTAAATGTTCGGACCCGGACAACGCCGCTGTACCGCTTGCCAGACAGAAAATTACATCGCCATCCAGCGGCGTATGCACCGGGCGCACGGCGCGCGCAAAGCCGTCATGGGCCATGATCGCCACCCGCTGCGCCTGCGCCTTGGTCAGGATGGCGTTGGTGGCGACGACACAGATTGTCGTGTTGCCGCCGGGCGCCGCATGTAATTTGCTGCCCGCCATGGGCGCGCGATCCAGCGCGCCGGAATGCGCGGTCTGTATTCCCAGTTCATTGTTCATGGCGAAGGGTGCGGCCCAGAATGTGCTGGTGCCCGGAATAACGGGTGAGCCGAACGGATTGGCCGCCACCAAGGCGCCGACCTGTAAATCCGCGCCATTCAATCCGCCTTTGAGGACGGCCGATGCGCTTCCCAGGCCGCCTTTGTAAATACCGGCTCCGGCTCCAAGGCCCGCCCCCGCATTACCAAGCTGAAATTCGCGTTCCGCCGCATCACAGGCTGCAATGCCAAGCTGACGATAAGGCGGGGTCATGCCCCAGCCTTTATTGCCGCCATTGGAAAGATCAAACAGGATTGCCGCAGGGACAATGGGCGCGGCCATCGAACTCGCGCCCATGCGAAAGCCGCGATCGCGCACACTCAGCCAGGCGGTCACGCCGCTGGCGGCGTCCAGCCCGTAAACCGATCCGCCGGACAGCACCACCGCATCCACCTTGTCCACCAGGCAGGTGGGGTTCAGCAGATCGGTTTCGCGGGTGCCCGGCGCGCCGCCACGAATATCGACGCCGCCCGTGCAGGGCCATTCGGGCAGCACAATACTGACACCGCTGCGCGCGGTGTGATCCTCTGCATTGCCGACGCGGATGCCGTCCACATCGCTGATCAGGTTCAGGGAGCCGGGAACCACGCCCGGTTCGGAAACATTCATTGCCATGGGGGCATGATATAGCATTATCTGGCGGCAAGGAATTGTCCAAGCATAGGGAAGTTTTCATGCGGGGGTTGGTGCGCAATATTATTGCCGTGTTGCTGCTTGTCTGGTTTGGCCAGCCTGCATATGCTGTCACCGCTGAACGCCATATGGTGGCGGCGGCGCATCCGCTGGCTGCCGAAGCGGGCCGGCAGATTTTGCGCGCAGGCGGCACGGCGGTGGATGCAGCCGTTGCGGTGCAGGCCGTGCTGGGGCTGGTGGAGCCGCAATCTTCCGGTATTGGCGGCGGCGCATTCCTGCTGCACTGGGACCAGGCCAGCAAACAGACCACGGCCTATGATGGCCGCGAAACTGCGCCTGCTTCCGTTGCCCCGGATTTATTTCTTAAACCCGATGGGCAGCCGCTGGGGTTTCGTGAAGCTTTCACCGGCGGGCGTTCGGTTGGCGTTCCCGGTGTCATCGCCATGCTGGCGCTGGCGCATGAGAAACACGGAAAACTTGCCTGGGCCGATTTATTTGCGCCTGCGATTGATCTTGCAGAAAAGGGCTTTCCGGTTTCGGCGCGGTTGCGCCTGATGACCGGCGCCATGCCGAAACTGTCTGCTTTTGCGCAGGCGCGGGCATTGTATTTTACGGCCGATGATCCGCCACAGCCGCTGCCCGTGGGGGCCATGTTGCGCAACCCGGATTATGCGCACAGCCTGCGTGTGATCGCGGCAGGCGGGCCGCGCGCCTTTTACACCGGTGATCTGGCGCGGGCCATGGTGGCGGCTGTAAAGGCGCAGGGCGGCGGCTTGTCGCTGGATGATCTTGCGCATTATCAGGCGAAACAGCGCACACCTGTATGCGGTGCGTACAGAGCGTACAGGATCTGCGGCATGCCGCCGCCCACATCCGGGGGTGTTGCGGTGCTGCAAATTCTTGGAGTGCTGCAAAGTTTTGAGATGTCTGCGCTGGCGCCGAATTCGGTTGAGGCGCTGCACCTGCTGGCGCAGGCCGGGCGGCTGGCCTATGCGGATCGGGGGCTTTATCTGGCGGATAGTGATGTAGTGGATGTGCCGGTCAACGGTTTGATCAGCCCGCACTATCTGGCGGGCCGCGCACGCCTTATGAAGCTTGGTCCGGCGGGGGCCGCGCCCGTGAAGGCCGGTCACCCCAAACGGCAGGCCCGCATCGATTATGCGCCCAATGCGGATGGGGCGTTGCCTTCCACCTCGCATGTCTCGATCATAGACGGGCAGGGCAATGCGGTGTCCATGACCAGTTCGGTCGAAGCGCCATTTGGCAGTCACGTCATGGCGGGCGGATTTATCCTGAATAATCAGCTTACGGATTTTTCCTTTACGCCGCAGGTCAATGGCAGGCCGGTGGCTAATGCGGTTGCGGCGGGCAAGCGCCCGCTGTCCTCCATGGCCCCCACATTGGTGTTTGATAAAGACGGCGCACTCTACGCCAGTCTGGGATCTCCCGGGGGCACCCGCATTATCGGCTATGTGGCGCAAACCCTGGTTGGGTTGCTGGATTGGGGGCTGGATATGCAGGCGGCGATCGATCAGCCGCGACTAATCAACCGTAATGGGCCGCTGGAACTGGAAGCAGGCACAGTGCTGGAAAAACTGGCGCCACGCTTCACAGCGCTTGGTCATAGTGTGGAAATTCAACCCACCTTCAGCGGCGTGCAGGGCATTCGCGTTACTGGCGGCAAGCTGGAAGGCGGCGCAGACAAACGCCGTGAAGGCGTGGCGCTGGGAGATTAGCGTTTAGCGTGGCGCAGCATGCAATTTGGGGATGGATATACTATCGCTATCGGGGATTTCGATGCGGAATGCCGTGCCATCAGGGCCGGTGCGCAGCAGCCGCAAATCGCCACCATGGGCGCGTGTTAAATCCCGCGCGATGCTCAGTCCAAGGCCGCTGCCGCCTTCGCTTGTGCTTCCGGCAAAGGGTTCGAACAGATAGTCGCGGGCGGCATCGGAAAGGCCGGGACCATCATCTATTACATCGATGGTGACAATTGGTCCTGATCGGGATGCTTCTATGCGTACCGTGCCAAAGCCGTTCATCGCCTGTGCCGCATTACGCCCGAGATTTTGTATGATGCGGAAAATATGATCCGGGTCGGCGTCAATTTCCAGATCAGAGGGGACTGCGTTCAGCCAGTGAATATGCGCATGTGGCGGCTGGCAGATGCCGGTGCCGATTTCAGCCAGCAGCGGCGATAGTTCAAAAAGCAGACGGCGCGGGGCTTTCTCGCGTGTGCCGCCATAGGTCAATGTGTCCGTACACAGATCAATGGCGCGGCCTACAGAGCCGATCAGGCCGGGCGTCAGGCGCCGGACATCGGGATCATCCACCGTCAGCAGCCGGTCCGACACCATCTGCACATTGGCCAGGATATTGCGCAAATCGTGATTGATTTTACTCACCGCCGTGCCCAGTTGCGCAAGCCGCGCTTTTTGTTTCAGGGATTGCCGCACAGCGGTTTGCATGCCAGCCAGTTCGCGTTCCGCCACGCCAATTTCATCGCGGCGGTCTGATGGTTTTATTTCGTGGCGGGTATCTTCCGGGTGTTTTCGAAAGCCGACCATGCTTTCGGTCAGCACCCGGATCGGACGCACCATCAAAAAATGCAGGGTGAAATAAATCAGCGCCGCAGTGGTGAGTGAGATCAGCAGGGACAGGCCCGCGACATTCCAGGAATAATCGATCATGGCCTGGCGCAACGGGCGTTCACGCATCACGATGTCAATAATGTCGCCGCCGCCATGGGCAGGGGCGTTCATCGCCCGGATATACCGGTGATCGCCGGAACGCAAAGTGGTGAAGGCGTCAATGATCGCGTCCAGCGGGCCGACATTGCGCAAATCAAAATGCGCATCGATGTTTGCAGGCAAATCCCCGGCCAGCAGCAGAAAGCGTACACTGTCCCGGCGCAGCGCCACCGCCAGTACGTCGGCATTGGTCAGCAGCTCCGCCTCAAGATATAGCGGCAGGGTATTGTTCTGGGCCGCCTCCACTGCGAGGCTGGCGATTTGCGCCCCCGCGATCTTGTTGTTCAGATATTGCAGCCGGAAATAGGCAATGGAGGGCACATAGATCATCACCGACGACAGGAGGATAAAGGCGATGGTTAAAACCATCAGCTGTCCTGACAGGCCAATCCTTGGGCGCAGAATTTCACGCATGCCGCAATCTATCGTCCATATATATGGCGCATAATGTTGTATTGGCTTTATGGGCCCTTTCATTGCTAATATGACACAGTATCTGTTCCGCCACTATGGCTGGATGGGCAGGTAAAACCAAACCAGAAGGTAGGAGTGCGGCGGGCAATATGCGCGCCGCTACTGATAAAGTGATTCCACATTTCCAATAATCAGCATAAGCGCATGAGCATAATCCGGCACTGGCTTTGGGGGCTTGCGGCGGCGGCCTTTGTTCCCGTTATCGTGTTCGGGGCCAATGGCACGGTTATTTTGCTGGCGCTGGCGGCGCTGGCGGTTCCTGGATTTTGGGCCTGGCGCGATGCGATTTATGATCTTGCCAAAAATCCTATTGGCTGGGCTTTGGGCGGGCTGCTGTGTGTCGCAACGATCAGCCTGATGTGGGCGCCAGCGCCTGAAGTCGCAGTGGATAAATTATTGCGGCTGGCGCTTTTATGGCTTGGCGCATGTGCTGCACTGGCGGCGGTGCGCAATGCCGGTACGGACATCATCAAGTGGCTGGTGCGGCTATTGCCGGCCGGCATTTGTCTGGTATTGATCCTGTACTGGGTTGAGCTTGCCACGCAGGCGCGGATCGTCACCCTGATCACCGGCTTGCAGGCGGTCATGCAGGCGCGTTTTCCCACGCCGCAGGAACAGGAAACTTTCCGTCTGATTTATGGCTTTGGCGCCATCAGCCGCGGGGCAGGACTGCTGGCGCTTTTTGTGTGGCCCGCCATGGCCTGCTGCATGGTTCTGTTCCCGGCAAAAGGCAAATGGCTGGCGGCGGTTTTGGGTGTTGCCGTTTTTGTAACGATACTTCCATTGCCGATGCAGGCGGCGCCATTGGCGATGCTGGTGGGGGCTTTGGCCTATCTCTGGGCCTGGTATGCGCCGCAGCGCGCGCCACGTTTGATGGCCGCAGCGGCCATCGTGCTTATCGCTGTCGTGCCGCTTATTTCGTATCATGTGTCCCGGCCCGAAGTGGTGGGAATCGAGAAACATACGCTGCCCGGGTCGTGGCAGCACCGGGTGGAAATCTGGCATTTTGTGGCGGAAAAAATTGCGGTCAAGCCGCTGCTGGGCTGGGGCTTTGACGCCTCGCGCAATATTGACGGCGGTCAGACGCAGTTTGTGCTGGAACAGCCCGACGGTACGGAAATTATTTATCCCGGCATCGGTTTATTGCCGCTGCATCCGCATAACGGCGTTTTGCAGGTATGGCTGGAAATGGGCGCGGTTGGGGCATTGACGATTATGTTGCTTCTCTATGGAATGGGAAAAAGTCTGGCCTCAATCGCCATAGATCACGGTCGATTGGGCGGGGCAATGGTCACTGCCACCACCGCAAGCGCATTGTGCGTCGGGCTGCTCAGTTTTGGGCAGTGGCAAAGCTGGTGGCAGGCCAGCCTGTGGATTGCTGCGGCGCTTTGTCTGGGCGTGTTGCGCGCGCCTAATCCTCGTTGAAACGCAGGCCGGAAGCTGCGGACGTTTTTGCGCGCGTTCCGGCATCCCGGCTTAACCCCTGGGCGGCAAGCTTGCCGAGATATTCCGTCCATAATTTTTTCTGGTTCTGGCCCATTTCGTAAAAATAGGCCCAGCTGTACAGCCCGGTGTCATGGCCATCATCAAAATGAATGCGTAGCGCATAATTTCCAACCGGATCAAGCCGGGTAATCGCGACATCGCGCTTGCCCGCCACGGTGACTTCCTGGCCTGGGCCATGTCCTTTCACCTCGGCGCTTGGGCTGTGCACACGCAGAAATTCTGCGCTGAACCGGAAACTGCTGGCGTCATCAAAGCTGATCTCCAGCAGGTTTTCCGCCTGTTTCAGTTTCACTTCCACGGGCCATGCGGGTGTGCTGCTCATATGACGCCGGTATCCGTCAGGGTGCGGGCTTCGTCCGGCAGCATGATGGGTATGCCATCGCGGATCGGATAGGCAAGCCCCGCCTTGCGGCTGATCAGTTCGTTCGCCGCCGCATCATATTCCAATGTGGATTTTGTCAGTGGACAGACTAATATTTCCAGAAGTTTGGGATCGACCTTATGGCTGGCGCGTTCGTTATTATCCGGCATGGCGCTTGTCCTTTCGCACAAAAATTTTATTGCAATGTTGTGTCTGGCGGCGGCGATGTTCCGGCCACAGCCATCTGAAGCAGCGTCCTCAGGGTTGCGGCGCGTTCCTGCAGGTTTTGCGCCTCCAGCAGCGCCTGTTTCTCCGGCAATTCAAACGGGCAGTTCATTGCCAGCATATTGACCAGATCTTCCGTTGGCGTATTTTCGATCGCCTTCCAGTCTGCGGAAAGCTGCTGCTGTTCCAGATAGCGTTTTAGGTCTGCAAGCAATGCAGGGCGGTCCACCTGATCAGCATTTCTGGGCGCAAGATCGCTGGCATAGGGCGTAAAATCCGCAATCACCTGACGGTAGAGCGTCGTCACCGGCAGTTCTTCGCGCACGAGAAAACGGCAAATCCCGTTCAGGATAATATGATAGCGCCCATCGCCGGTTTCGCTGAAAGAAACCAGCCGGCCAAGGCACCCGACACTATAAAGCCTGGGGCGGTCCAGGCCGCTGATGCCAACCGGCGCTGCGCCAACGGGCTGCTCACTGTGCGGCTGGATCATGCCAACAACCCGGTCATGGGCCAGCGCGTCATCGATCATCGCCAGATAACGGGGTTCAAAAATATTCAGAGGCAATTGACTGCCCGGCAATAGCAATACCCGCGCCAGTGGAAAAACCGCGAAGCGTTGCGGCAGCGAACTTATGTCAAGATAGTTCCGGGGCTGACGCATTTTTTGAACCGTGTTTTACGAAAACAGAATTGCGGACAGCTTGCGCCGGGCGTCCATGGTTACAGGATCCTCCGGGCCAAGCATCTCAAACAGGCGTACCAATTGTTTGCGCGCCGCCTCTTCATTCCATTTACGGTCCTTGCGGATAATTTCAAGCAGATGAGTGGCGGCGGTTTCATTGTCGCCTTTTGCCGCCAGTCCGATGGCCAGATCAAACCGGGACTGGTGATCGGCGGGATTGCTTGCCAGTGCGGCTTCCAGCCCGGCCAGATCGCCCACATTCTGTGATGTTTCGGCCAATTCCAGCGCAGCCCGTACGGCCACGATTTCGGCATGGTTTTCCTCAGCGGGCGGCGTCAGCGCCAGGATCTGGCGCGCGCCCTCCAGATTGCCGGCCTGCAGGTTGCACCGCGCCAGTCCGGCAATCGCCATGGGACTGGTAGTATCTTCCTGTAATATCTGGCCATAGGCCTGGGCGGCGGCGGCAAAATCGCCTGTGGCAAAGGCCTGGGCGGCGGCTTCCAGCAACTGGTCGGTTTGCGATGGGCCACCGGGCCCGGCCACGCGGTCAATCAGGGCGCGTATCTGGCTTTCCGGCTGATTGCCGACAAATCCATCTACGGGCTGGCCCTTATCGAAAACAAATACGGCCGGAATGGACTGAATGCGCAATTGCTGGGCAATCTGCTGGTTTTCGTCAATGTTGACCTTGACCAGCGCGACCCGGCCTCCGGCGGCTTTAACGGATTTTTCCAGGATCGGGGTAAGCTGCTTGCAGGGGCCGCACCAGGGCGCCCAGAAATCCACAAGAATTGGCCGTTCCATGGATGCCTCGATCACATCCTGAACAAAACTTTCGATGCCGCTGTCCCTGATCAATCCGGCTTCGTCAGCCTTTATCGCATTCCCGCCCGTAATCGGTTCCATTCGTTGCGCTCTTTCCTGATAGTTGCCGCCAGCAATTTTTAGAAGTGGAGGTTAACTCTTTTTATCCTTCTGTGACAGCATTGTGCAATGGGCAGCTTGCCATCATATCTGTGACGGGTAAGTAAGGGCATTTCAGGAATTCAGGCATGATCTCTCGTTTTCTACTGTTCATTACATTTCCGGCGCTGCTGCTGGCGGGATTGCCCGCGCGCGCCGTTGAAGCAGCGGATGCGCCACAATCGGCGGTCAGCGAACCCGGGAATTACTCCTTCAGCATCGCACCGGGCGCGCGTTTTCGCGATTGCGAAAAATGTCCTGAAATGACCGTGCTGCCACCCGGTCAATTTCGAATGGGATCACCCGAGGGGGAGCGCGGGCGAAGCAGTGATGAAGGTCCAGTGCATGAAGTGACACTGGAAAGGCCGTTCGCAATTGGCCGGTATGAAATCACGATTGCAGAATGGCAGGCCTGCGTGGACGCCAATGCATGCGGCGCGATACCGGATGACCGCAGGGGCGGCGGAACTAACCGGCCGGTTACAAATGTAAGCTGGCGCGACGCACAGCAATATACGCAATGGCTGAGTATGTTAACCGGCAAACAATATCGCCTGCCGTCAGAGTCCGAATGGGAATATGCAGCGCGCAGCGGAACAGATACACCGCATTTTTGGCCGGATCATCGCGCCGCATGCCCCTTTGCCAATGTCTATGACATTTCAGGTCAGCGTGTGCATCAGTTTGACTGGCTGCATTTTGAGTGTATTGACGCCAATGCAACGACGGCCCCCGTAGGCGAGTATCTGGCCAATAATTTTGGCCTGCACGATATGCTGGGCAATGTCTGGGAATGGGTTGAGGATTGCTGGAATGACAGCTATGCCGGCGCGCCTGCCGATGGTCAGCCCCGGTTAAAGGGGGATTGCAAACGGCATGTGGTGCGGGGCGGTTCCTGGAAGAATGTTTCCTGGGCAACACGATCCGCATTCAGGGGCTGGCAGGGAGAAAATGACAGGACCGACGCCAACGGATTTCGTGTCGCCCGCTTCAGTCAGTAGCCCGGCGTATAAACAAACCACGCCCCGCAGACTGGCTGCCCGGCAGCGGTTTATCACGCACCAGCCGCCACCCCATCTAGCGGATCATGCCTCCAACCCGGAACATCGCCCGCCGGAAAAAGGGAAGGCTACAGCAATTCCAGACTTTCTGCCTGCGGGCCCTTCTGGCCCTGGCTGGTGGACACCCGCACCCGCTGACCTTCCATCAGGGAATTCACACCGGCGCGTTCCACGACAGAGATGTGCAGGAAGATATCCTTGCCGCCACTGTCAGGCTGAACGAAGCCGAAGCCTTTGGCGGGGTTAAACCATTTCACAATGCCTTCGGCGGACCCGGTGGCAACGCCGCCGCCTCCGCCTCCACCTCCGCCGCCCCCACGCGGACCGGCTCCACCACCGCCGGACGAAGATGGCGCTGATCTGGGCGCATCCTTAACGGAAAAGATGTTTTCAATCTGGGGACCTTTTCGTCCCTGGCCTACCTCGCATTCGATCATCGTCCCCTCGCCCAGGCTGGCGTAACCGGCGCGTTCAACAACCGAGATATGCAGAAAGGCGTCGGGGGTGCCATCCTCGAAAGTAACAAAACCGAACCCTTTGGCGGGGTTGAACCATTTAACAGTAGCATTCGTCATGTGCGCAAAATCCAAGCATAAAGGGTCACCGTCCCATACAGTAGTAGAATTTTTTACGCCACGTATAGCTTTTTTTGCTGCTTCGTGAATTTCTTTGCGGTGTTATTCGCAGATGAGGCAAACTCATGGGGCATAAATTCCGGTATTAATCTCAGGAAGATAGCAGTTCTGCGGGCTGATACGGGGCTACCCTGCTGATCGCATGGCGGGTTTTTTCCCAGTAAAACGGGTTATCGGCCAGTTGCCACAAAGCCCGAAGCGACGCAATCATGGTCAGGCCCCAATAAAATGGCGTCAGGGCGATATCCCCCAGCAGGTCATAATGATTACGGCCGATTGCCCCCGCCATGGCGCTGATCACGGTGACGGATATCCCCATGATGAAAACGCTCTCATTCAGTTTTGTGAGCATTTCCGGCGCCATCGGTCCACATGCGCATATGCCGATAATAAAAATCAGCACGGCCGCCGGCATCGCCAGCGCCAGCGCAACGGTGCCGCCTACAAACATCTGAAACCCCAGAAAGGCCCCCGTCCCCAATTGACGCGATAGCAAAAGCGGCCTGCGCATATGCACCAGCCAGGTCAGCATATAGCCTTTCAGCCAGCGGGTGCGCTGGCGCAGCCAGTTGCCGTGCTGGCAATTGGCCTCTTCCATGGTGGTTGAGTCCAGCACCATGCACGCATAGCCGCTGCGCGCCAGACGCAGGCCCAGATCGGCGTCCTCGGTCACATTATAGGCGTCCCATCCACCCAGTTGACGCAGTATGCAGGTGCGAAAATGGTTCGACGTGCCGCCAAACGGGATCGGCAGCCCCAGCGCCTGCAGGCCTGGCAGCAGCCAGTCAAACCACATGCTGTATTCCAGGGTGAATTGCCGCGTCAGCCAGTTCTCGCGCGGATTATAATAATTCAGCCGCGCCTGCAGGCAGGCCAGTTGCGGCCCGCCCGCCTGGAACGCCGCCACCGCCTTGCGCAATTGATCCGTATCAGGAATATCCTCTGCATCATAGATCACCACATGCGCGCCGCGCGCAGAAGCCAGCGCATAATTGCAGGCTTTGGGCTTGGTGCGCGGGGCCAGCACCGGCACGCGCAGCACTTCGAATTGCGCAGGAAGATCAAGCTTTTGAATGGCCGCAAACGTGTCCCCATCATCGGCTTCGAGAACAAGTTTAATGTCCAGACGGTCAGCCGGATAGTCCAGCCGGGTCAGGGCGGCCACCAGTTGCGGCACACTGCCCGGTTCGCGATATAACGGTACGAGCACGGTATAGACCGGTAATGCGGCATCGCCGGGCGTCCCGCGGCCGGGTGCGGCCGTGCGGACACGCCACGCCGCATACAGACCCGCCGCAAGCAATACACAGCGAAACAGCGCAACAAATGTAAAGAGGACAGCCAATGCCCATCCAAGCATCTGAACGGATGTGCGCGGCGCGATCAGAACCAGGGCGGATAACAGCAGCAATATCCCAAACAGGCTCCAGCGCTGCGCGGCGCTGATCCCGGAATGGGCGCTGAACTGCGGCTGCTCCCACGCCAGCCGCCAGGCGGCGTTTTCGGCCAGGGTAAGCGGGTCTTCGGGATAATCAACGACAGATTGCCGGTAATGAAATTCCGCCATGTCAAATTCCCCCCGCACTTTTTTTATTATGGTTGATTTCGAGTGAAACAGGGTTTTTGCGGCCAGGCAATAATTATTAGCGGGCGCCGCTGCGTGCTGTCCGAGGACATGCCCGGCGCGCCCGGTATTGCCAGGTCCATGTTAATAATCATACAGTTAGAGTGTTTGGTATTTTGAACCTGTGGGGGCCGCCGCCTTGTCGACACATTACCGCCCGGACATTGACGGGCTGCGGGCCGTTGCGGTCATTCCCGTGGTGTTGTTTCACAGCAAGATCAGCCTGTTTGGGGTTGGTTTGTTTCCCGGCGGGTTTGTTGGCGTCGATATCTTCTTTGTGATTTCGGGCTATCTGATCAGCAATATTCTGTTGCATGACATCCGCCGCGATCAGTTCTCCATTCTTACATTTTATGAACGCCGCATCCGGCGGATATTTCCCGCGCTGTTCGCGGTGCTGCTGTTCGCGGCCTGCGCCGCGTTTGTGATCCTGCTTCCGGGCGCGCTTGGGGAGATGGATTATTTTGGAACGCACCTGTTCGGGGCCACCTTCTTTTATTCAAATTATCAGTTCATGTCTGAAACCGGTTATTTCGCGGCGGCGGCGGAGGATAACCCGCTGCTGCATCTGTGGTCGCTGGCGGTTGAGGAACAGTTCTATATTGTCTTTCCGGTCTATCTGTATCTGGTGTCGCGTTTTTTCCGGGACAGGCCTGGCCTGGTCACGATGGCGGTGCTGCTGGTTTCGCTGGTCTACAGCATCTATCTTGTGCAGAATAATCCGGCTGCTGCGTTCTATTCCACGCCTGCGCGCGCATGGGAACTGATGCTGGGTGCGATGATTGCAATCTACCCGCGCAAGGCGCCGATGGACCAGCGGCTGGCGCAACTGCTCACCGTCGCCGGGTCGGGTTTTATCATTTATTCAATCCTGTTTTACAGCGAGGCAATGCGGTTTCCGGGGGCCGCCGCCCTGACGCCATGCGTTGGCGCGGCGCTGATACTTTATACGGGCCAGAGCAATGTAACGCAGGTCAGCAGGCTTTTATCCACTGGCGCATTCCGCTATCCCGGCCTGATTTCCTATTCGCTGTATCTGTGGCACTGGCCGGTGCTGGTGTTTTACAGATTATACGCGATCACGCCGCTGACGCATGCGGAAACGGCGATGCTTCTTGCGGTCATGACCGCCGCCGCCTGGGCAAGCTGGAAATTTATCGAGGCCCCGTTCCGCACCCGCAATGTGCTGGCGCGGCAAAAGCCGCTGTTCGCAGCCGGCGCCGGCGTGATGCTGGTGAGCGCCGCCGCCGGCGCCATCATCGGGTTTAACGACGGCTTTCCAGGAAGAGTGCCGGATCAGGTAAATCGGATTCTGGCGGCGAAGGGGGATCGGGCGAAAATCGAGAGATGCGAGATAGTTATTCCGGAAGAAGCTGGCAAAGCAGCTCCTACAAAAATCTGTATGATAGGAGCGAACAACCCAGATAAAGTAACATTCGCTGTCTGGGGCGATTCATATGCCGAAATGTTGACGCCAGGGATTGATGCTGCGGCGAAACGAGCGGGGGTAAAGGGCATTTTGTTCAATCGTAACGCATGTTCGCCCTTGTTGGGTCACGACCGGCTAGTCAAAGGTATAGCAGGCTGTCCCGACAGTGCCGCCGCAGCCATAGCCTATCTGACGGGGCATCCCGAAATATCGCATATTTTCCTTATATCCCGATGGACGTGGCATGCAGAGGGAATAGGCTATAAGAATGACGAAGGCCCGCAGGCTTTTACACGTGATCCACTCACAGAGTCATTGTCGGTGGAGGAAAACAGACGGGTTTTCAAGCGTTCGTTTGAGAGAACCCTTGCGCAACTCCAGTTGCTGGGCCGCCAGGTGGCTGTGGTGACCTCGACGCCTGAAATGGGATGGAATATCCCCGCTATTGCCGCCCGGGCAAACATTTTCAGTCGTGATCTCGAATTCAGGCTCAGCATAAAGGAATATACGGACCGGCAAGCTTTTGTGACGGAAGTCTTTAATGAAAACAAGGAAAGATACGGTCTGACGTTCATCCGCCCGCATGAAGAAATGTGTGACGCTGAATATTGCGCGGTCTTTGACGGTGAAAAACCTGTTTACTCCGATGATGATCACATTACGCAGACTTACGCCCTGAAACTTTCGCATCTGTTCGATCCGATTTTTCAGGAGATGGCGCACAAACACAAACAGGAACTTCCGCCGCGAGATGCCCATAATTAAGCGGTTTCACCCTGTTGCGCCGGGGGTTCTATCTATCCCTGATGTGCATTAGGCTGATTCGTAACAAAAGCAGGGACAGGGGCGTTTGGTCTGGTAACTGTGTCCGCCAGTTTATTTTGTATCCGGAATGAGAATGAACCCTCCATCACCTGAGCAGGGCAGAGACTTTCTTCAACAGAAGGAAGTGAATATCCGTCAGGCCATATCGCATAACGCCACCTGGATTTTTATTTCGCGCTGGTCCGTGCGCGCGATTGGTGTTGGCAGTACGATTATTCTCGCACGGGTATTGGCGCCGGAAGATTTTGGTCTGGTGGCCATCTGCCTGCTATTGGTTGGCCTTGCCGAAACCATTGGCAGGGAAGCGCAAAATCTGGCGGTCATCCGCAAACAGAATCTGGACAGGGCGTTCATGGATTCCGCATGGACGCTGGCCATTATCGTCGGATTCGTGCTCGGGGCAGGGGTATTTGCGGCGGCGCCGCTGCTTGGCCATTATTTTAATGAACCAGGGGCCGTATTGCTGGTTCAGATCCTGTCCGCGCGGGTCTTCCTGATGGGCTTTCAGAATATCGGCATCGCGCTCTATATCAAGGATTTTGAATTCAGCAGGGCTTTCAGATTCGAAATTCTGGAAAAACTGGTTCCTGTTATCATCACGATTATACTGGCGCTCTGGCTGCGCAATTATTGGGCACTGGTCGCGGGCGCGGTTCTGGGGCATGCGATCGCCATTTTCATCAGCTTTATCGTGCACGATTACCGCCCGAAAATCTGTTTCTCCAAAATCCCGGAGGTGTGGTCGTTTTCCATCTGGGTGGTATTGGAAAAACTGGCGGTATTTGGAACGACGCGGATCGATTATTTTTTCATCCCGGCATTCGGCAAGGCAACGGAAATCGGCCACTATCATGTAGGAACGGAACTGGCGCGCATGCCAACCGGCGAACTTTTCCTGGTTCTGGACCGTGCATTATTTCCCGCCTATGCGCGGCTTCTGGACCAGCCCAAAGAGCTTGCAAACGCATTTATCAATATATTGTCGGTCGCGGCCATCATCTGCCTGCCGGTCAGCGTGGGGTTCGCCCTGGTTGCGGGGGATGCGGTGCGCCTGCTGTATGGCGCACAATGGATTCCCATGATCCCGATTGTTGAAGTGATATCGGTTGCTTCGGGCGTGGCCGCGCTCATCACGGTTGCGACGCTGGCATTGCAGGCCATTGGCAGGTCCAGGATGGCGGCAATTCTTACGGGCCTGCAACTGTTATTGCTGTTTATTGCGCTGTTTTCATTCAGCGGGAATTTTGATGGCGTAATGGATATTGCGATGGTGCGGTTATTAACCACGGCCGCGGTTCTGCCGGTATCACTGATCTGTATACAGATGATACTTTCAGTGAGCTATATTGAAACGCTGAAGGCGTTCTGGCGGCCATTGATAGCGGTATCTGCAATGGCGTGTGTATTGCTGTTTGTTGTTCCCGGCGACATGGATTTGCCTGTTGCCCTGCGCCTGGCGTTACGCAGCCTTCTGGGGGCGGCGGTTTATGCCGGCGCGATTTTATTGTTATGGCTGGCCGCCAGGAAACCACCGGGGGCGGAACGGGCATTGATGCGCGTGATTGGAAACCGCCTGTAGGCGGGCGGGATTCCGGTTTTGTCATGGGTGGCCGCCGTGCTAAACTGCGCCAGCAATAATATAATCAGCAGGGGCTGGGGCGATGCGGTTTGCGATTTTTGGCGCGGGTGGAATGGGGGCCTATTTTGGCGGCAAGCTGGCGCTTGCCGGGCATGATGTGGCCTTCGTTGCGCGTGGGCGCACACTGGCGGCGCTGCAATCCGGGGGGCTGCGCGTTGAATCCCCCGATGGCGATTTCGCCCTGACGCGGGTGCGTGCGGGCAATGACGCCGCCGCCATCGGCCCGGTTGACGCCGTGCTGTTCTGTGTAAAACTCTATGATGTGGCGGCTGCAAAGCCCCTGCTGGCGTCCCTGCTGGGGCCGCAAACCTTTGTGCTCACCTTGCAGAATGGCGTCGAGGTGGTGGACATGCTGGCCCCGGAAATCGGCCGCAGCAGGATTTTGCCCGGTGCGTCCTATGTTTCCGCCAACATTGTTGAACCCGGCCTGATCCGCCATGTGGGCGCCACGGGCCATATTGATTTTGGCGAACTGGACGGAAAGCTAAGCCCGCGCGCCCAGGCCTTGATCGATGCGTTTGGCGATACCAATGTCGAGGCCCGCTTCAATGCGGATATTACGGCCAGCCTGTGGACAAAATTTGTTCTGGTGGCGGGCTATTCCGGGGTTATGGCGCTGACGCGCGCGCCCATGGGCGTGGTGCGCGCAGAGCCCGCCACCCTGCGTCTTCTGGAGGAAGCGTTGCGTGAGGCCGAGGCGGTCGCCCATGCGATGGGAATCAATATTCCAGAGGGGCATAGCGATGCGCTGGTGCGCAGAACACAGGGCATGGCGCCGCAATTGAAACCATCTTTACTGGAAGACCTGGAGCATGGCCGCCGGCTGGAGGTGGACTGGCTTTCGGGTGGCGTGGTGCGGCTGGGCGAAAAAGTTGGCGTGCCGACGCCCGTGCACCGGGTTATTCATGCAGCGTTAAAGCCTTATGCGAACGGCGCCTGAAAATATCCTCGAACCGCGAATACGTGACGGGGCCTGGTTTGCCGCCGCTGTCGTGCTGGGCGTCGTGTGGGGCTTCAGTGTGGAGCCTGTGCATTTGCCGTCTGTGGCGGTTGCCGGAACGGGCCTGGAATTTCTTGGCTGGATGCTGGTGGCGGTTTTGTGCCTGTGTATGGCCATCATGGCCTGGATATTTATGTCCCGGAATGAAGAAAAAAGGTTTGGCGCGGTGTTGCTGCAACCCACGCCGCTAACTGTTCCGGCATTTTCTCCCAAAGCGCCGCCATCCATGCAGCGGCCTGCACCCGTGCCGCAGGCTGAATCCTTGCCGCAGGCTGAGCCTGCTGAAATCAAGGATCCATTCCTGGCGGCGCTGGATTATCTGGGCCATTCACAGGCAACCGTGCGCATTGGCGGCATTCTGGCGCTGGAACGATGGGTGCGCCAGGGTGGGGATTTGCAGCCCTGTGCTGGCACACTGACGGCCTATGTGCAGCAATGGACGGGTGCGGATGTGGAAGATCATAAAAAGCGGCCCGGCTTTGACGTGGTGGCGGCGCTGGCGGTTCTTGCGCGCCTGCTGCCGTCTGGCGATCCGATGCGCAATCTTGCGGATCTGCGGCGCACGCATCTGGCGGGCCTGGAATTACCCGATGCGGATTTGTCGCGCTTTCATC
>Ga0268299_1000607_pt1 | contig 100909 bp, 98 predicted proteins | sample NOBtaG_FD_193484 | JGI IMG/M metagenome (GOLD analysis project Ga0268299, IMG submission 193484) | Activated sludge microbial communities from bioreactor in Nijmegen, Gelderland, Netherland - NOB reactor | ecosystem: Engineered > Bioreactor > Aerobic > Activated sludge | place: Netherlands...
TGTGCCTGCAGCGCGGCGCCCATCGAGACGACCTCGTCGGGGTTGATGCCCTCTTTTGGCTCCTTCTGGAAGTAGTGCTTCACCGAGTTGCGGATGATCGGCAGCCGCGTCGGGCCTCCCACCAGGATCACCGCGTCGACGTCGGCCGCCGTCATGCGCGCGCTCTGCAGCGCCTCGTCGCAGACCTTGAACGTGCGCTGCACCAGGTCCATCACCATGCGGTTGAACTGGTCTTGCGTCAGCGTCTGCGTCAGATCCATCACGTTGCCGTTCGCATCCTGGCAGATGCCCTGGCAGAGAATCGACGCGGTGCCCTTCTGGCCGACGTCGATCTTCGCCTGCTCGGCGGCCTCCTTCAGCATCTGCAGGCAGTACTTGTTCTGCCGCAGATCGAGCCTCGACTTGGTGAGGAAGTCTTCGGCGAGCCACGTCATGATGCGATCGTCGAAGTCGTCGCCGCCGAGGTACGTGTCGCCCGCGGTCGAGAGCACCTCGAACACGTCTTTGCCGATCTCGAGAATCGAGACGTCGAACGTGCCGCCGCCGAGGTCGTAGATGACGATGCGCTGGTTGACGTCGCGCCCGAAGCCGTACGCGAGCGCCGCCGCCGTCGGCTCGTTGATGATGCGCAAGATGTCGAGGCCCGCGATGCGCCCCGCGTCTTTCGTCGCCTGCCGCTGGTTGTCGTTGAAGTACGCGGGAACCGTGACGACCGCCTTCGACACCGCGTGCCCGAGGTAGCTCTCGGCGATCGCCTTCATCTCTTTCAGCACCAGCGCCGAGATCTCGGGCAGCGAGTACTGGCGATCGCGCACCACGATGCGCACCGAGTTGTTCTGCCCCTCGATGATCTTGTACGGCATCACCGTCTGGGCCTTCTTCACCTCGTCGGAGAAGAAGTACCGCCCGATGAGCCGCTTCGCCGAGTACACCGTGTTCTCGGCGTTCGTGATGATGTTCTTCTTCGCCGCGTTGCCGACCAGCACCGTCCCGTCTTCGAGGAACGAGACGACCGACGCGTGCGTGCGCTCTCCCCACTCGTTGGGGATGACGTTCGGCTGGCCGTTCTGTACGACCGCGACGCACGAGTAGGACGTCCCCAGATCGATGCCGACTGCGATCTCCTGCTCCGCCATGGCTCCAAGACTACCTGCGCGCGACCACGTTCTGAAGGTTTAGAATGCGGCAGAACGGAAATTCGGCCGGGGAAGATCCGCCGCATAATAGGCGTATTAGAGAGGGCACATGTCTCGCTTCGTGGCGTTGATGACGTCGGAGCCGTTCCTGGTTCGGTGCGAGCTGCACCGGATCCGGCCCGAGGTCTCGCTCGACTCCCCGGATCAGGCCGTCGGTGTCGGCGCCTACGAAGATCACACCTCGCTCATTCGACGCTACGGCCCCGGTGTTCCCCGCCCCGAGCTCTGGGAGGCCCCCGAGTCCGACGCCGTCGTCCTCATCTCCCAGACCCTCGGCGTCGGCCAGGCGCTCGAAGAGAACATGCAGCCGTTCCGCTTCCGCCAGTGGCTCTTCGCTCACTCCGGTCACGTCGAGCGCGCCGATCAGGTCCGCAACGCCTTGATGGAGATGGTGCCTGACTACCTGCAGCGCGTCGTCCGCGGCGGCACCGTCAGCGAGGTGATGTTCGCCCTCTTCTTGAAGGGCCTGCGCGACATCGGCCGCATGGAGGACCCCGGCCTCGAGGCCAGCGTCGCCGCTCACGCTCTGGCGCAGACCGCGCGCACCATCGATCAGGTCGCCGGCGAGGTCAGCGGGCCCGGCAAGTCGCAGCTCGCGTTCGTCGCCACCAACGGCCGCATGCTGATCGCCGCGGGCCGAGGTCACGAGCACCTCTACTACCGGCTGCTCGAGGGCGAAGGCACCTGCGAGCGCTGCGGGCTGAAGGCCGGCGGCAAAGACAGCGAGCCGCTCGTCCGCGATCATCGCCGGCGCCGCTCGGTCATCATCGCGACCCACCCCGTGAAGGCCCAGGCGTGGATGCCGCTCGCCGACGGCGGTGCGCTCGCCGTCGATCGCAAGCTCACCCTCAGCGTCCTGGCGCCGACCGACGTCCGGTAGCCGGCGCGAAGACGCCGCGCGCGAACTCCCGCGCCATCACGACGCACGCGAGCAGCCCGAGCGCCAGGTACGCCCAGGTCGCCGGCTCGCTCGTGTCGCCGTTCATGAACAGACTGCCAGCTGCCGACAACCCCGCGACGGACAACAGGTAGTTTCCCATGACGAACCCTTCTGTTGCCGCAACAGACACATCCGATCGCCAGATCGGTAAGCGGCTCGTAAGGGACGGAATTCAGCGCGGTTTCTTCACCGGCCGTAGAACGACGCCTCCAGCACCAGCATCATGAGGTTGAAGGTGCCGTGCAGGAACGCGGCGCCCATCACCGAGCCCGTGCGCTCGCGCAGCCACCCGAACATCAGCGCGGGGAAGAACACGCCCAGCCGCCACACCTGGAAGATCGCCAGGTGCCCGAGCGCGAACAGCACCGCGGTCAACCAGAACGCCTTGCCCAGCCGCGCCCCGAGGAACGTGCGCCCGCCCGGCCACGCGTCGCGCAGCCGCGTCTGGATGAAGCCGCGGTAGAAGAACTCCTCCGGCAGCGCCACCACGAAGTACTGGTCGATCACCCACTCGACGAACCGGTCGGGCAGCTTGAACGCGAAGTGCGGCGTGCCCGTGTACGGAGCCAGCAGGCGCTGCAGGTCGTGCGGCAGCGCAGGCAGCAGCAGCGAGAAGCCCCAGTACCCCGCGACGAACAGCGGGACCGTGAGGAAGAGCAGCGTCAGCGTGAGGCGGAGCTCGTCCTTCCCCGGGGTCAGCGACACGCCGTACTCGCGGAAGCCCTCGCCGCGCCGGCGCATGGAGACCTCGGGCAGATAGAGAAACCCGAGCGTCGCCACCAGCTTCGCCGCCGGCTGGTAGATCACGTACGCGATCACGATCAGGCCGAAACAGATCGCCCACAGCGTGATCGCCTCGCGCGCCGCGTCGGTCGCGAGCCACCGGTCGAAGCGCTCGCGCGACGAGACTGCCGCGTTCACGTTCGCGTTCACGCGCTCTTCAGACCTTCAGCCGCTGCAGCATCCCCGCCGGGCCGTAGTACGTGAACACCACGCCCGCCGCGTTGATCTTGCACCCCGTCTTGAGCTCCAGCGGGTGGCCGGGCTCGAGCTTCACTCCGTCGAGCTGCGAGCCGTTGCGGCTGCCGGCGTCGCGCACCGTCCACGTCGCGTTCTTGCCCTGCATGAACACGAGGTGCAGCTGCGACAGCGTGCCGTCGTTGATCACCGCGTCGCACTCGCCGCCCCGGCCCAGCGTCAGCTGCCCGCCGTCTTTCTTCGGCTCCAGCGCCAGCGCGAGCGCCTCGCCGGCCGGCTTCGACGGCGTCGGCGTCGTCGACAGCCCCGGCCCGACCAGCGTCGTCGAGCCCGGCGGCTTCCAGCTCCCCGGCTCCCACAACAGCCAGTCGTGCGGGTGCGCTTTCTTGAACGTCTCGAGATCGGCGTTGCTGAAGCGGAAGGTGAGAGACGAGATGAGGTAGCTCTTCAAGGCTTGTGCTCGTGGGAGGTTCGCCGTTTCAGAGCCCAGTATTTCTGTTGGATGCGCAAGTTCAAGGGGTCTACGTGCAGCGCCGCCTCGTAGTTCTCGAGCGCGAGCGCGGCGTGGCCCTTGTTGTCGTAGGCGTTGCCCGTCACGAACTTCACGTGCGCCTGCGTCTCGGCGCCCGGGTGCTGGTCGAGGTAGCGCCTGCGCGCGGCGTCGATCTCGCTCACCGTCAGGCCCGCCGCGATGCAGCGCGCGACGCCGCGGTAGTTCGCCCGGTTCGCGTCGAACTCGAGCCGCTTGCTCGCCGCGCCCACCGTGTCGACCGCCTGCTGCACGCGCGCCAGCGCCGTGTCGATCTGTTCGAGCTGCTTCTGCGAGACCTGTCGCTTCTTGAGCTCCTCGAGCTCCTTCTTCATCTCGCGCGCGTGCGCCTTGATCTCGCTGAACTCCGCGTCGCTGCTCACCTGGAGCACGACGTAGTGATCGCCGTTGATGCGCTTCTGGTACTTGTCGAGCGTCGCCGCCGCGCCGCGGTCGTCGTCTTCGTGGTGCACCGGCGCGGCCACCTTCTGCGCCGGCAAGCCCTGCACCATGCGCGAGATGGCCTCCTTCTGCGCGAGGTTCAGGTCGAGGAACTGCACGCCGAAGCCCGGAGACATGCTCCACGCGCGCGCCTGGTCGGGCGTCACGTGGCGCACCACCTCGGTGAGGCACTCGAAGTCGCCGGCGACCGGCAGGCGGATCTTCAGCCGCGAGAACACCGGCGGCAGCACGCCGTCGGTGCAGAGGAACATGCCGCCCTTCGAGATGTCCTGACAGGGCAGGGTGCCCAGCCCCGACACCACCGCGTCGAAGCGCGCCGTGTGCCGCGCGTGCACCGGCTGCGGCGTCGTGACCGGAGCCGGCGTCGCCTGCGGCGCCGACGGCCGCGGCGGAGCCACGTTGCCCAGCGGCGGCGTGCCCCCCGGGTTCGCGACCACCACCACCGCCGGAGCGCTGCTGGTCGACGTCGTCCGCGGCGTCTTGATCGGGTCGACCAGCGCCTCGAGCCGCGCGTCGACGAGCGAGTCGGTCGGCGGCGTGTGCCGCTGGAAGGGCGAGAGCGCCTCGAGCGGGTCGACCGGCTTCGGCGTCGGGTTGTGCGGCGCGGTGCGCTCCCACGGCGGAGTCGGGATTCGCGGCGTCGGCCCCGGCGGCGTCGGCAGCGGCGGCATCACCAGGTACGGAGCCCCCGGCTGCGGCGACGCCATCGGCCTGCCCAGGCCGGGCATCTGGTGCGGCAGCGAGCCGAGCACGTCGGCGAGCGCGGTGCCGAACGCGTCGGCGTTCTCGAACCGATCTTCGGGGCGCTTCGCGAGCGCCTTCATGATGACGTCGCTCCACTCCTTCGGAACCGACGGCGTCACCACGTGCGGCGCCTCGGGGATCTTCTGCTGGTGCGCGATGAGCAGGCCGGTCAGCCCGCCGCCGCTGAACGGCAGGCGCCCGGTCGCCATCAGGTAGGCGATGACGCCGAGCGAGTAGATGTCGCTGCGGCCGTCGATCTTCTCGCCGGTCGTCTGCTCCGGCGCCATGTACTCGGGCGTGCCGACGATGGTGCCGATCGACGTCGTCTCGCTCTTGTGCTCGGCGGCGAACAGCTTCGCGATGCCGAAGTCGAGGATCTTGACGAAGTTCTCGTTACGCCCGCGCTTGATGAGGAAGATGTTCTCGGGCTTCAGGTCGCGGTGCACGACGCCGTGCGAGTGCGCGGCCTGCAGGGCGTCGCAGATCTGCAGCAGCATCGGCACGGCGAGCTCGACGTGCAGCGGCCCGCGGATCGCCTGGTTGAGCGTGCGCCCCTCCAGGAACTCCATGATGAGGTAGTACCGGCTCGGCGGCACCACGTTCATGTCGAAGATGTTGACGATGTTCTCGTGGCCGATCAGGTTCACCGCGCGCGCCTCGGCGTAGAACCGCGACACGAGCGCAGCGTTCGACGCGAGGTGCGGGTGGAGGATCTTGATCGCGACCTTGCTCCCGATGACCGTCTGCTCGCCTAAGTACACCGTGCCCATGCCGCCCTTGCCGACCATGCGGATGATGCGAAACGAGCCGATGGTGCTGCCGATGAGCGGGTCGCTGTCGGACGACGGCGCCGGCCCGGGCTGGCCCGGCGCAGGCGACGCCAGCACCGAGCGCGGCAGCTCGGGCGGCGGCCCCGGCGGCGGCATCTGCATGCCCGTCGCGACGGCCGACTCCATCGCCATCGTGCCCGACGCCGGCGGCCGGATGACCGTAGGGCATGGGGCGTCCGCAGCGTGGAGCTGCCCGCAGATGGCACAGGGTGTACGCAAGATGAGGAACCGGGAAGTTTACAGTGCCAGCAGGGGTTTCGCAGCGGGGTTTGTTCCCACCGGGTAACGCTGCCAGAGCCGTCTTGCACTTCGAAGTCAACCCCCCCGCAGGGAGGCCACGAACTCCTTGGCCCCGAGCGCGTTCAGCACGTCGGCCCGGGTCGTCCAGCCCTTGCGCGCCGTGGCGAGGGCGAGAGGGAGGTGGTGGTGGAGCTCCTGCACCGAGTGCGCGTCGGTGCTGATGACGAGCTTCAAGCCGCGCTGGAGCGCGAGCCGCACGTGCTCGGCCTTCAGGTCGAGCCGCTCGGGGCAGCCGTTGATCTCGATCGCGACGCCCTTCTTCGCCGCCTTGTCGAGGATCTCTTCCATGCGCATCGGCGCCGGCTCGCGCCGGTTCAAGAGGCGCCCCGTGGGGTGGCCCCAGATCTGGAAGTGCGGGTTGTCGAACGCGTTCAGCACGCGCTTCGTCATCGCGTCTTCGTCCTGGCTGTAGCGCTGGTGAATCGAGCCGATGACGACGTCGAGCTGCTCGAGCACCGAGTCGGGGTAGTCGAGCGAGCCGTCTTCGAGAATGTCGCTCTCGATGCCCTTGAGCAGCGTGATGCCGTCCAGCTGCTCGTTGACCTTGTCGATCTCGTCCCACTGTTCTTTCAGCTTGTCGATGCTGAGGCCGCCCGCGTAGCTCGACGTCTGCGAGTGCTCGGTGACCGTGTAGTACTCGAGGCCCATCGCCTTCGCGGCCTGCGCCATGTCCATCAGCGAGGCGCGCCCGTCGCTCCAGGTCGTGTGGCTGTGGATGTTGCCGAGAATGTCCCCGCGCTCGACGAGCCGCTTCGGGAGCGCGTGCTTCAGCGCCGCCTCGATCTCGCCCCAGTCTTCGCGCAGCTCGGGGGGCACGTAGTCCATGCCCAGGAGCGCGTAGAGCTCGGCCTCGTCATTGATGACGAGCTTCTCGAGCTCCTTCAGCTCTTCCGTGCTCCGGTCGACGCGGTGCACGCCCCACTCGCTGAGCTTGAGGCCCTTCTCGATGGCGAGGCCGCGCAGCTTGATGTGGTGCGCCTTGCTGCCGGTGAAGTGGTGGAGCGCCGTCGCGTAGTCGCCGTCGGGCAGCACCCGCAGGTCGACCTGCAGATCGCCCTCGCGCAGGCGCACGCTCGCCTTCGAGTCGCCCTGCCCGAGGATCTCGCGCACGTCGGGGTGCTTCGTGAAGGCTTCGAACACGGGCTTCGGGTCGGGCGCCGACGCGATGATGTCGACGTCGGCCACCGTCTCGCGCATGCGGCGCACGCTGCCTCCGAGCGATGCGCGCACCACGCCCGGAGCCTTCTTCACGTGCTCCAGCAGCTTTTCGGCGCGCGGCAGCACGTCGGCGAGCAGCTGGCGGCCGCTGCCCTTCGTGCGGCGGGCCACGTCGATGCCCGCGAGCAGCTTGTCTTCGGTCTGCTGCCCGAACCCCTTGAGGTCGCGCACCCGGTGCTGTTTGCACGCGGCCTCGAGGTCGTCGATGGTGCCGACGCCGAGCAGCTCCCAGAGGACCTTCGCCTTCTTGGGGCCGACGTTGGGGACCTTGAGCAGATCGAGGATGCCGGGCGGGTACTCGCGCTTGAGCTGCTCGAGCGTCTCGAGCTTCCCGGTCGTGACGAGCTCGGTGATCTTCGCGGCGATGCTGGCGCCGACGCCCTCGAGCTCGGTGAGCCGCTTCTCCTGGACGAGCTGGCCGAGGTCGTCGGCGAGGCCCGCGATGCGCTCGCTCGCGATGTCGTAGGCGCGCGTCTTGAACGAGTTCTCGCCCTTGATCTGCAGGTAGAGCCCGAGATCGTGGAGCGCGTTCGCGACCGCGACTTTGTCGTTCAGCTTCACCGGGAACGCTTATAACCGTTTGGCCGGTGCGAATCGTTCTGAGTGGTGCGGTGCTGCTGTGTGCGTGCTCGGGGCCCGAGCCAGAGCACTTCCTCTGGTCCGACGACGTCGCCAGCCTCGACAACCCGTTCCCCGACGTCCGCTTCCTGAAGTCCGGCGGCGGAGCCGAGCTGCGCACGGACTACTACCGCCCCTTCCTCATGCCGAAGGCCGTCACCGCCGGAGCGAAGCGCCTCTTCGATCGCTACCAGGCCGACGGCCGCACGCAGCTGCACGGCTTCGGCAACTTCAACCCCGCGCTCTTGCGCACGAGCGTGCCGGTCGACCCCGCGTCGCTGCCGGGGAAGTTCGCGCGGCTGCGCAAGAGCGGCGCGGCGTACGAGGTGCTCGAGGCCGACGTGCACGTCGAGCACTCGACCGCGACGCTCGACGGCACGGGGCTGACGCCGGGCGAGGGCTTCCCCGAGTTCGTGTTCGTGCGGCCCGCGGTGCCGCTGCCCGAGAACGACGAGGGGCTGCTCGTGGTGAAGAAGGGCGTGAAGGCGAAGGACGGCGTCGAGCTCGGCCGCGGCCGCGCGTGGGATCGCGCGAGGCCCCCGCTCGCGGCCGCCGCCGCCGCGCTCGGCATTCCCGAGTCGGACATCGTCTTCGCGCTCGAGCTGAAGGCCGCGCCGGTCTCTGCCGACTACGCGAAGCTGAAGGCGTTCGTCGACGGGCCGCAGGGGCTCGCGGCGATCACGATTCCGCCGAAGGGTATGGAGGCGAACATGCCGGTCGGCGTGTGGACGAGCGCCGACGCCGACTGGTCGGTGATGCACCGCTGGCTGCGCAGGGCGAGCTGGGTCGGGCCCATCGACTCGGTGGGGCGGGTGGTGATCGGCAGCATCGCGGCGAGAGATCCGCGCGAGAACGGCGCCTGGAAGCCCGAGTGGGTGGCCGACGCGTCGGCGGCGCCCGTGGTGCCGCTGCGCTTCGTGCTGACGGTGCCGCGCGGCACGAAGCCGGCCGGCGGGTGGCCCACCGTCTTCGGAGCGCACGGCGTCGGCGGCCGCAACCTTCCCTCGTCGAGCAGCGACGACTCGTACTGTCTCGAGCAGGCGGCCCTGCTCGCGGACGTGGGCATCGCGTGCCTGGGCATCGACGCTCCGTCGCACGCGACGCGCGGCAACTTCTTCGGGTTCTTCGACATCGAGAACGTGCCGGTGATGCGCGAGAACTTCCGCGAGATGACGTTCGACCTGATGCAGCTGGCGCGCGCAGCGCCGGGCATCGACGTCGACGGTGACGGGCAGGGCGATCTCTCGCCGGAGCTCGGGTTCTTCGGCAACTCGCTCGGCGCGATGATGGCGTCGTCGTACGTGGCGATGGACGCGCGGGTCGGCTACGCGCTGCTCAACGTGCCGGGCGGCGGGCTCTCGAACATCCTGGTGAGTCAGGTGAACAAAGACCGCATCGGCCTGCTGATGGTCGCGAAGACCTCGGTCATCTTCAACAGCGCCGAGTACTACAGCTCGTTTCCGATCGTGCGCGCGGTGTCGCAGCCCTTCCTCGAGCCGGCCGACATGATCAACGTGTTCCGCCTGGTCGATCGGGAGCGGCCGGTGCTGATGCAGATGGGCATCGGTGACCAGACGATTCCGAACCACACGACGCGCGACCTGAAAGAAGCGGGCGGGCTGACCGAGCTGGCGGCCGCGTCGAGCGGCAGCCCCGTGCGCGGCTTCCATGCGTTCGACCCGCAGCGCTTCGGGAAGACGGCGTCGTACGACGGGCACAACGTGATCAACGACATTCCGGCGGTGCGCGCGCAGGCGATCGACTTCTTGAGGTCGAAGGGAACTACATTCACGGTGCCTCCATGAAGCGAAGGACCCTCGGCCCGGCGGATCTGAAAGACGGAGAGATGCGCGGCTACCCTGTCGGGAAGCGCAACGTGCTGATCGCGCGCGTCGGAGGCAAGGTGAAGGCGCTCGACGACTGGTGCAACCACGCGGGGTGCCTGCTTTCCGGCGGCACGCTCGAGGGCAACACGGTGACGTGCCCGTGCCACGAGGTCGGCTTCGATCTCGACACGGGAAAGAACCTGACCTCGCCGGGCATCTGCGACGATCAGACGCGGTACGACACCGAGATCGAAGACGGCAAGCTGGTGGTGATCGACTTCCCGGAAGTCTGATGCTGTCGGTCGCGCGCGCTGCATCGCTGAAGCCGCTGCTCGATGCGTTCGCGGGGCGCTCCGATTGGTCGGAGCGGAAGCGGTTCGACCCGATCGAGTTCCCGGGACGGTACTCGCGGCCGCGCGACGTCGAGGTGGCCGGTCTGCTCGGGGCCGCGCTCGCGTACGGCCGAGCCGATCTCTTCAAGCCGAAGGTCGACGGGCTGCTGTCGGCGATGGGCAGCTCTCCCGCGCAGTACGTGGCGGAGCTCGACGTGAAGCGGGCGGCTTCGTTGCTCGACGGCTTCGTGTACCGCTTCAACCTGGGCGCCGACCTCGCCGTGCTGCTGCTCGGCATGGGAGCCGTGCTGCGAGAGCGCGGCTCGCTGGAGGCGGCCTTCGTGGGCGAGACGCAGCACGAGCGGCTGGCGAAGCTGACGTCGACGATTCGTGGGGCGGCTCCGCTCGCGCGGATTCGCAAGGCGCTCGGCCGCACGCGAGGCCTTTCGCACCTGCTGCCGTCGCCGCTGGGGCCGGGAGCCGCGAAGCGGCTGAACCTGTACCTGCGGTGGATGGTGCGGGGCCCCGACGGCACGGACTTCGGAGTCTGGAACAGCGTGAAGCCGTCGGAGCTGATCATCCCGCTCGACACCCACGTGATGCGCATCGCCAAGCTGCTCGGGCTGACGGCGCGCAACGACGCGTCGTGGCGCACGGCGGAGGAGGTGACGGCGTCGCTGAAGCTGCTCGATGCGGCCGACCCGGTCCGCTACGACTTCGCGCTGTGTCACTACGGGATGAGCGGCGCGTGCCCCGCGGTGCCGGTGCGCGCGAACTGCCTGCGCTGCGAGCTCAAGGTCGCGTGCCGGCGGGGCAGGGTGCTGGGGGCGAAGGCCTGAACCGCGGGCGCCGGCCTCCACCGGCGGCCCCTGCTCCGGCCAGCGCCTGCGGCGCGCCCTCGAGGGCGCCCTTCGGGCTGGCCTGGCCGCGCACGTCGCGACGGCCGGCAAGGCGACGGCCGGCTTTTCGTCGCGCGGGTGCAGTGATGGCAGGCCCGAAAAAAGGGATGCGTCCACGCCGGTGCGATGTTCGTAGTTTTCCACGAAGAGCGCAGGGGCTCTGACGCATCGTGAAACGGCGGGGCCTGGTGTCGCGTCCGCGATGAACCGCCGTCTCCTCGTTTGCCGAGACGCCGCCTCGGGGGCCCGCGTCCCACGACGCAGGCCTTGGAGCTGCAGCAGCCAGGCACCCTGCCACGTCGCCGTACCGAGCGAGGTCAGGCCTTGGCGACGACGTCCGGAGCCAGCTCGAGCCGATCGTGATGCACCTGCAGCTTCGGGTGCGAGATCGTCCGGCAGCCGGGACACCACGACGTTGCGCGCCCGTTCAGCACGCGCAGGTAGATGTCTCCGCCGCAGATGGCGCACGCCTCCGGGAGCATCGTCTCAGTGCTGTTGGGGCGTTGCAGGTCCATGACTTACGGGTAACCGGTGCGCCCGCGCACGCAAGCTCCCCGTTCGGTCAGCCTTGCAGGCCGAAGATCGAGCGCAGCCTGCGCAAGATCTCGTTCGCCTTGGTGCCTTCCGGCTGCGGCGCTCCGGCCGCGGCCGCCACCGCCTCGAGCTGGCCCCGGCGCTGGGCCAGCAGCTCGGACAGCTGGTTCGCGCGCTCGGGCTGCGTGGTGAAGTGCCGCGCGAACGCCTCGCGGTCGAGCTCCAGCACCACGACGTCGGTGGTGGCGACCACCGTGGCCGAGCGGGGATCTCCGGTGAGCAGCGACATCTCTCCGAGATAAGCGCCGCGCGCGAGGCGCGCCACCTCGGTGCCCCCGCGTGCGACGGCCACCTCGCCCGAGACGATCACGTAGAACGTGTCGCCCTGATCGCCCTCGCGGATCAGCGTCTCGCCCTTGCCGAACCGGCGCTCACCGGCCGCCCTCGCGAGATCGGCCTTCTCTTCCGCCGAGAACGGCGCGAAGAGATCGAGCTGCGAGAGCAGCGCGAGGTGCGAGCGATCGGAGCTCGCGTCGAACGGCCGGGTGTGCACGACCCGCTGCGGGTACGGGATCTCGATGCCCGCGCGCGAGAGGCGGTACCACAGCCGCGTGTGCGCCTCGTCCTGAGCGACCGGCGAGTCGTTGAAGTCGAGCACGAAGAAGCGCACCGAATAGAGCACCCCCGAATCGCCGAACGCCTTCAGCCGGCACAGCGGAGCGGGGGTCTTCAGCACGGTGGAGATCTCGCCCAGCGCGGCGATCACCTCGGTGCGCACGGTGTTCGGCGGCACCGAGTAGGCGATGCTGATGTCGAAGTCGACTCCCACGGGCTGGGTGCCGGGGCCGTAGTTGCGGAGCGGGCGCTTGGCGATCAGGCTGTTCGGGAGCGTGATCTCTTCGAGCCGAGGCGTCACGATGCGCGTCGCCCGCCACGCGATCTGCACGACCCGCCCGAGGTACTCGCCGAAGTCGTCTGAGACGCTGATCCAGTCGCCGGCGCGGTACGGCCGCTCGAGCTGCAGGGCGAGCCCCGCGAAGAAGTTGCCGAGCGTCTCTTGCAGCGCGAGGCCGAGGACGACCGAGAGGATCGCGGAGGTCGCGAGCAGGCCCGTGAGATCGATGTCGAGCTGCGTCTTGAGAATCGGAACTGCCGCGATGACGTAGAGGACAAAGTCCAGCAGGTCGCGGAGGATCTTCGGCGTCTCGCCGACGTTGAGCCGGCGGTAGCCGAACAGCGCGACCGCGACGAACGCCCGAACGCACCCGAACGCGAACGACAGCATCCACGCGACGCGGATCGCCTTGTCGACGCCGTGGAAGTCGAGCTCGCTCAGCACGTAGCCGAGCCCGCGCAGCGCGAGCCAGCCGCCGAGGAACATCAGGGCGCCGCGGAGGTCGGCCTTGAGCTGCTGCTCCTTCGCGACGGCGCGGGCGATCGCGACGAGCGTGAGCAGCACCAGGCCGATCACCAGCGCCGTGTTCCCCTGCAGAAAATGCATCAAGGCGCCGCGCGCCTTAGCACAGTCGCCGCTCGCATCACCTCCAAGCCGCGGGATATGTAGGCGCCATGGCACTGAGCGAAGTCCAGGGGCAGCCGCGCGCGGTCTCCGCGCTCGAGAAGTCGCTCGTCTCGGGCCACGTTCACCACGCGTGGCTGTTCGTCGGTCCCGAAGGCGTCGGCAAGGAGCTCGCCGCCGTCGGCCTCTCGCAGGCGCTGACCTGCCCCGAGAAGCCGAACGTCGGCTGCGGCACGTGCTCGAGCTGCCAGCGCGTGCTGCGCCGCAACCACCCCGACGTGACCTGGGTGCTCACCGAAGACGAGCAGGTTGCGCGCGGCATCGTCGGGCGCGGCGACTTCGATCACACTCCGTCGCGCGACATCAAGGTCGAGCAGGTGCGCGCGCTCGGCGAGCGGCTCGCGTTCCGCGCGCTCGAGTCGAGGCACAAGGTCGCGCTGCTCGTCGACGCCCACGCGATGAACCCGCAGGCGCAGAACGCGCTGCTCAAGACGCTCGAAGAGCCGCCCAAGGGCACCGTGCTCGTGCTGACCACGTCGATGCCCGACAAGCTGCTGCCGACCATCCGCTCGCGGTGCGCGAAGGCGTGGTTCGGCCCGCTGCCCGAAGCGTTCCTGGTCGAGAAGATCACGGCGAAGAAGAAGGTCGACGTGACGACGGCGCAGCAGGTCGCGCGGCTGGCCGGTGGCTCGCTGTCGCGCGCGCTGGAGCTCGACGTGAAGAAGCTCGAGAAGCGCCGCGAGATCATCGAGGCGTTCGAGGCGCTCAAGCGCGACGACGCCCGCGGCTGGCTCGCGTTCGCAGAGACGTACGGCGACGGCCGCGTCGAGGCGGAAGACGCGCTCGACGTGCTGCAGGTGTGGCTGCGCGACGTGCTGGCGGCGCAGGTGGGCGCGGTGTCGCTGGTGAACTCCGATCTGCGCGAGCTCGCCGAGAAGGCGGCGGTGAGAGACGGGGCGCCGGCGATCTTGCGGCGCATGACGGTGCTCGACGAGGCGAAGAACGCGATCAGCGCGCGCAACGGAGCGGTGCGGCTGCAGCTCGAGCGCATGTTGATCGAGATGCTGGCGTGAGCGACGCGGAGCCGGCGCGGAAGCCGCCTCCGGTCGGGACGCTGTCGCTCTTGTCGGTGCTCTACTTCGTGCAGGGCCTGCCGTACGGGTTTCAGGACACGGCGCTGCCCGGCTTCCTCACGAAGCTCGGCGTGTCGATGACGACGATCGGGTTCGCGAGCGCGCTGTCGTGGCCGTGGGCGTTGAAGCCGCTGTGGGCTCCGGTGGTCGATCGGTACGGCCACGCGGGCTTCGGCCGGAGGAAGTCGTGGATCGTGCCGCTGCAGTTCCTGCTCGCGCTCGCGTGCGTGGCGGCGGCGTACAGCGAGCCTGGCTCGGCGCTGCCGCGGCTCATCTTGATCGTGCTCGTGATGAACGTGCTGACCGCGACGCAGGACATCGCGGTCGACGGCTACGCGGTCGATCGGCTCGGCAAGGCGGACCTGGGCTTCGGGAACGCGGCGCAGGTGGTCGGCTACAAGATCGGAATGCTGGTCGGCGGCGGGCTGCTCTGGGCCTGGTACGCGGAGCTCGGCTGGAGCGGCGTCTTCTTCGTGATGGCGGGCTGCTGCCTGGTGGGCATGACGGTGCTCACGGCGTCTCGCGAAGAGCGCGTCGAAGTGCCGGGCGCGGCGGAAGAGCGCGTCTCGTGGCGTGAGCTCGCCGCGCGAATGCGCACCGCGCTGACGCTGCCCGGCACGGGGTGGCTGCTCGTGTTCGTGGCGACGTACAAGATGGGCGAGTCGCTCGCGAACAAGATGTGGGTGCCGTTCCTGGTGAAGAAGGGGGGCCTTCCGCCCGAGGTGGTGGCCTCGTGGATGGGCACGTGGGTGATGGTGGCGTCGCTGTGCGGGTCGCTGTTCGGCGGGCTGCTGGCCGCGCGCATGCAGCTGGTGCGGGCGGTGGCGTGGTCGGCGGCGATTCGGGTGCTCGGCCTGGTGGCGCAGTGGGCGCTGGTGGCGGGCTTCATTCCGCTGACGAAGGCGAACGTGATCGCGGTGGCGGCGGGCGAGCACTTCTTCGCCGGGGCGCTGACGGTCTGCATGTTCGCGCTGATGATGTCGCGGGTCGACAAGCGCATCGGGGCGACGCACTACACGCTGCTGGCGGCGATCGAGGTGTGGGGCAAGGCGCTGCCGGCGCTGGTGTCGGGGCTGCTCGTCGAGGGCATCGGGTTCGCGAACACGTTCCTGGTCGCGGTCGCGCTGTCGGTCGCGTTTCTCGCTCTGGTGGGGCCGGTTTCGGGTCGCGCGGGCACCTCAAACGTGCCAGATAACCGCGCGTGAGCGACGAGCTCGAAGACGCCCTGCAGGCCATCGACGCCAACGATGAGTCGCCCGTCTACCTGCTCTGGGGCGAGGAGTACCTCGTCCGCAAGGGCGCCGAAGCCCTCATCGACAAGCTCGTCCCCAACGCCGCCTCAGGCCTCAACCTCGTCACCGCCGACGGCCTCTCGCCGAAGGAGATCGCCGCCGAGCTCGCGACGATGCCGCTCTTCCCCGGCCGCAAGGTCGTGCTCGTGCGCGACCCCGAGTGGCTCGCTCCGAAGAAGGGCCGCACCGACGCTCTCGGCAAGGCGAAGGAGGCCTGGAAGCTCAACCGCCGCCGCGAAGCCGCCCGCCGCGTCCTCGCCATGGCCGCCCGCGCCGGCTGGGGCCCCAAAGATCTCGACCCCGCCGACCCCGACGCCTGGGAGCGCGAGCTCGGCATCTCGCTCTCCGCTCCCGACCTCCAGTTCTTGAAAGAGGTCTCCGAGTTCTGCCTCGCCGAAGGCCTCACCGCTCCGCAGGGCGACGAGAGCGCGCTCGTCGACCTCATCAACAAGGGCGCCGGCAAGGGCCAGATCCTCGTGCTCGCCGCCACCGACCTCGAGACCAAGAGCCCCTTCGTCAAGCTCGTCAAAGACAAGGGCACGCTCATCGAGCGCAAGGTCGCCGGCCGCCTCAAAGACCTCGACCTCACCGAGTTCACCGCCGAGACCCTGAAGCCCCACGGCAAGAAGCTCGGACCCGGCGCCCTCGAGAAGCTCAAAGACCGCGTCGGCGGAAACTTCCGCCTGCTCGCCTCCGAGCTCAACAAGCTCGCGCTCTACACCGAGGGCGCCACGATCAGCGTCAAAGACGTCGACCTGCTCGTCGGCCACGCGCGCGACGAAGAGTACCTCGAGCTCAGCGACGCCCTGCAGAAGCGCGACTACGACGCCACCATGAAGTACCTGCACGAGGCGATCGGGCAGGGCAGCGCCCACCTCCAGCTGCTCGGCGCGATCACCAGCATCGTGCGCACCATGCTCATGAACCACGAGCGCATGGTGCAGCTCTCGGGCGGCAAGCCGCCGCGCAACTACAACGACTTCCAGGCGCGCGTCTTCCCGCAGATCGAGGCCGAGGCGAAGGCCGCCAAGATCCGCGTCCCGCACCCGTACGCCGCGTTCATGGGCATGCAGGCCGCGGCGAACTACGGCCGCAAGGTGCTGCTCGCCGGCCTCGAGAGCTGCGCCGAGTCGGATCTCGCGCTCAAGTTCGGCGGAGACGAGCTCGTGCTCGAGCGCCTCGTCTGGACGCTGTGCGGCCGCGCGTCACAGTGGGACTCCGGCCTCGCCACCATTCGCCGGGAACAGGAGCGCTGAACAGTGGCCCCTCGCCGAACGTACATCACCTGCGCACTGCCTTACGCCAACGGGCCCATTCACCTCGGCCACATGGTCGAGCACATCCAGACGGACATCTACGTCCGCTTCCTGCGCTCGTGCGGCGAGGACGTCACGTTCACGTGCGCCGACGACACCCACGGCACTCCGATCGAGCTGAACGCGCAGAAGAACGGCGTCACGCCCGAGGAGTTCGTCGCCCGCTGGGACAAAGAGCACCAGCGCGACTTCGCCGACTTCGACGTGAAGTTCGACGCATGGGGCTCGACGAATTCGCCCGACAACCGCCGCTTCGCCGAAGACATCTACGGCAAGCTGAAGGCCGCCGGGACCATCGCGCGCAGAGAGATCGAGCAGCCCTACGACGAGAAGGCCGGCCGCTTCCTCCCCGATCGCTTCATTCGCGGCACCTGCCCCAACTGCAAGTCACCCGACCAGTACGGCGACGGCTGCGAGAGCTGCCTCAGTCAGTACTCGCCGAAGGAGCTCATCGACCCGCGCTCGGCGATCAGCGGCGAGCCACCGGTGTGGGGCAAGAAGAGCGAGCACCTCTTCTTCCAGCTGTCGAAGCGCGAAGACTTCCTGCGCAAGCTGCACGCGAGCGGCTCGTTCATGCACGCAGGCCCTGCGGCGCAGCTGCAGGAGTTCTTCAAGAAGGGCCTCGCCGACTGGGACATCAGCCGTGACGGCCCGTACTTCGGGTTCCCGATTCCCGGCGAGACGAACAAGTACTTCTATGTCTGGCTCGACGCGCCCATCGGCTACATCTCGACCGCCGAGAAGGTGAAGGGCGGGGCGCTGCAGTTCTGGGGTCGCGACAGCAACGCCCGCATCATCCACTGCATCGGGAAAGACATCGTCTACTTCCACTGCCTGTTCTGGCCGGCGGTGCTCGACGTCGCCGGCTACAAGGTGCCCGACCACGTCCACATCCACGGCCACCTCACGGTCGACGGCGCGAAGATGAGCAAGACGCGCGGCACGTTCATCAACGCGCGGCCTTACCTCGACCTCTTCGACCCCTCGTACCTGCGGTTCTTCTACGCGTCGCTGCTCGGTCCCGGACCCGAGGATCTCGACCTCGATCTCAAGCAGTTCCGCGAGCGCGTGAACGGCGAGCTCGTGAACAACCTCGGCAACCTCGCGAACCGCGTGCTCTCGATTCTCTCGCGCGAGTACGGCGGAGCGCTCAAGCCCGGCAACGACCCGCTGTTCGCCGAGTGCTTCGCGAAGGTGCCGGCGATTCGCGAGGCCTACGAGTCGTGGAACTTCCGCGAGGCCGTGAAGCTGATCCTCGAGATCGGCGCCGCCGGGAACCTGTTCATCACGAAGCACGAGCCGTGGAAGCTCGTGAAGACCGACAAGGCGCGCGCGCAGGAGGTGCTCACCGAGGCCGCCCGCGTCGTGCTGCTGCTCGGCACGCTGATCGAGCCGATCGTGCCGCGGCTGGCCGAGAAGCTCGCGAAGCAGCTCGGCCGCCCGCTCCACCGGTTCAGCGAGCTGACGAAGTTCGAGCTCAGCGGCAAGATCGGAGAGGTGACGCCGCTCATCAACCGGCTCGAGGCCGACCAGGTCGCGAAGCTGATTCAGCCTGCGGAGGCCGGCGAGCAGAAGAAGCCGTCGACGGCGCCCGCGCCGCAGAAGAAGGCCGAGATCGAGTACGACGACTTCGCGAAGGTCGAGCTCAAGGTCGGCAGGATCCTCTCGGCCGAGAAGGTCGAGAAGGCCGACAAGCTGCTGAAGCTGAGCGTCGACGTAGGCGAGAGCGGGCCGCGCACGATCGTCGCGGGCATCGCGCTCGCGTACGCGCCGGAGCAGCTCGTCAACCGAAACGTCGTGGTCGTCGCGAACCTGAAGCCGCGCTCGCTCAAGGGCATCGAGTCGAAGGGCATGCTGCTGGCTGCGGGCCCCGGCGGAAAAGATCTCTCGCTGGTGGATCCCGGGCCGTTGCCGCCCGGCACCGCCGTGAAGTGATTCTCGAGTCGCGAGAAAAAATGAGCTCGCACTGGGGAGGCTCCCAAGGGCCCGCTCACCGGGTGAGCGGGTGAGCGGGTGAGCGGGGGGGGGGATTGGGCGTCGCCCCAGGAGCACCGCCGGGGGCGGCGGGTATCGAGGGCCCGCTCACCGGGTGAGCGGGTGAGCCGGTGAGCGGGTGAGCGGGTGAGCGGGTGAGCGGGTGAGCCGGTGAGCGGGTGAGCGGGTGAGCCGGTGAGCGGGTGAGCCGGTGAGCGGGTGAGCCGGTGAGCGGGTGAGCCGGTGAGCGGGGACTACCAAACCCTCGTCAGGCGCCGGCAGCCGGCTTAAGGGGCGGCATGTCCCGAGACTGGCGGGTCGAACGTGAGCGTCTGCTCCTGGCGCTCGAGCGCGAGCCCAAACCCGAAGAGCGCGCCGAGGCCGCCGAGCTCCTCTGCGAGCTTGCGCATGAGACGCCGGCCTCGCTGCGCGACGAGTTCAGCCCCGTCATGGTGCGTCTGCTCGCCGACGCCCAGCCGCTCGTGCGCAGCGCCGGCCTCGCCCTTGCCTCCCAGGTGCTCGAGCCCGCCGAGTCCGCCGAGCTGTTCTCGCGCTACCTCTCCGACCCCACGCCGCGCGTGCGCGCCGAGGCCGCCGGCCGCCTCGCCGATCTCGCGCGCCCCGACGCCCGCCCCGCGCTCGCCGCCGCTCTTCAAGACTCGCATCCCGCCGTGCGCTTCGAGGCCGCCCGCGGCATGGCCGCCCTCAAGCACAGCGCCGGCTTCGACGTGCTCGTCGCCGCGCTGCAGGACGACGAGCTCCGCTTCCGCGCGCTCTCGGCGCTCGCCGAGCTGCAAGACCCGCGCGCCGTGGCTCACATCAAGACCGTCTTCCGCCGCTGGCTGTTGCCGCACTTCGATCGCACCCAGGCCGCCGGAGCCCTCGCGCGGCTCGGCGACCCCGACGGCGAGCGGCACCTCCTCGCGCGCGCCACCCGGAAGTGGTCCGAAGATCGACCGATGGCGCTGGAGCTGCTCGGCGAGGTGAAGGCGAAAGACGCGCTCGCGACCCTCACCGCCGTACTGGGCAGCTCCGGCGATCTCTGCCGCGGAGCCGCCGCGCGCGGCCTCGGCCGCCTCGGCACCCCCGAGGCCTTCGCTGCCCTTCGCGCCGCGCTCGCGACCGCTGACGACGAGCTCAAGATCGACATCGCCGAGGGGCTGTTGCTGCTCAGCAACACCGACGCGACCTCGCTCGCCAGGAGCATCCAGGTGCAGGGCACCGAGGCCCGCTCCGAGCTCGACGCGATTCTCACCGACTGAGAACTGCGCTTGGCGATCGGGGTGGTGCCTGGTCGCACCATCGCCCACTCTCGTTACGTTTCAACCCTGCGGAACTACGTCGCGCAGACCGGGCATACGCCATGCTCTGGAGCCCCCACGGAGGAAGAAGCCATGGGCGTTCGACTCGAGACACGCGGTCCATTCTCCGTCTACCGGTTCGAGCGCGGCTCCACGACCCGGGTCACCGTCGAGCTGCCCGCCGTCGGCATCATGCCTCCTCCCCTGCCGCCCAAGCGCATCGCGACCGAGCCCCCGCCGCTTCCAGGCGCTATGAAGTCGCCAAGCTGATCCTCATCGACGCCCACTGCCACCTCGAAGGAAAAGACTTCCCGGTTCCGGGCGACGTGATCGCTCGTGCGAAGAGCGCCGGGCTCGTGCACGCCGTCGTCGTCGGGCTGATGCAGAAGAGCGGAGACTTCGGCAACGCGCTCGAGGTCGCCGCCGCGCACCGCGGGTTCCTCACGCCGACGATGGGCATTCATCCGCACGACTCGGTCGACGCCACCGAAGGCGACTGGTCGACGCTCGAGCGGCTCGCCGAGAAGGCCGAGGTCTGCGCGGTCGGCGAGACGGGGCTCGACTTCTACTACGACCACTCGCCGCGCGACGTGCAGGCCGCCGCCTTCCGCCGGCAGTGCGCGCTCGCGAAGCGATTGGCCAAGCCGCTCGTCGTGCACGTGCGAGATGCACACGAGCAGTGCGCCGAGATCCTTCGCAGCGAAGGAGTCCGCAGCGGCATGATCCACTGCTTCACCGGAGACACCGCGGCCGCCCGCGCCTACCTCGACCTCGGCTTCCACCTCTCGATCTCCGGCGTCGTCACGTACAAGAAGACGGAGGCCCTGCAGGCGGCGGTCGCGTTCGCTCCGGCCGACCGGCTGCTCGTCGAGACCGACAGCCCGTACCTGGCGCCGGCGCCGTATCGCGGGAAGACGAACGAGCCCGGCTTCGTGCAGCACACCGCGGCGAAGGTCGCCGAGCTCAAAGGCCTCGCGCCCGACGCGCTCGCCGAGACCTGCGCCCGCAACACGAAGGCGCTGCTCAAGCTCGACGTGACGTGGTGAGCGCGCGGGCGGCGCCGCCGCAGAAGCTGTCGCCGCCGAGCCGCTCGGCCTCTGCGATGAACGCGTCGGCCGGCTCACCCGCAGCGACCGCGAGCTCGGCCTGGAGCAGCGCGAGCGCGGCCTGAACCAGCTTCGGCCGCGGCCCAGCGTTCGACGCGCTCATCCAGTGCGTGCGCGCCTTCGCGGAGTCGCCTTCACGCAGCGCGACGAGCGCCTCGAGCTGGTGAAAGCCCGGGCGCTCTTTGAGCTCGGCGGCGTGCTCCGTCATCACCGCGCGCGCCTCGGCGGCGCGGCCCGTGAAGGCGGCGGAGGCGAGCAGCAGCTCGTACGCGGAAGGGCGCCACAGCTCGGGCAGCTCGCGCGCATCGAGCTGCTTCGCGGCGGCGTACGCCGCCTCGTGCTCGCCCGACCAGAACAGCAGCTCGCCGTGCAGGAGCTCGAGGAGCTTCGGCTTGATCGACGATGCGGTCTTCGTGCGCTCGGCGTCGACGCGCGCGCGGGCTTCACCGAGCCGGCACTCGAGCAGCAGCCGGTACGTCTCGAGCACCCAGCGCCGGGCGCGGACGACGTAGGCGACGTAGGTCACTGCCGCGGCGGCGATGATCACGGCAGCGGAGAACGTCGCGAAGGCGAAACCACCCAGCGCGGTAGATCCGGCGAACAGCGCCAGACCGGCCACGAAGGCGATCATGAGCTGAACGAGTCGCATCTGCGCTCAACCGCCCCCTCTCCCCTACGAGGGGAGCGGGGGCGCGTCATGCGGCCGGGGCTCTGGGCTGCGCCGCCTCCAGCTCTCGGGCGACGACCTCGAGATCCTTGTCGACGTGCGGCAGATCGGCCGGCAAGGTCTCGGGCTCGTAGCTGAACTCGGCCTGCGGCAGCATCAGCAGCTGGCTGACGGCCTCATCGGCGATTTTTCCAGCGTACGCGGCGAAGATGATGCGCCCCTTCTCGATCTGCAGGAAGCCCTCCTGCGGCCCGTTGCGCACCAGCAGCCGGCCCGACTTCTTGCCGCGCGCGAGAATGCGCACGAGCTCCAGCGGAGCGAGCTCGTCGAAGCTGCCGCGCACGATGTGCCCCGGCCCGCCGTTCTCGATGCGGTCGGAGTACAGCCCCCGGATCATCGACGCCGCCTCGTCGGGGTTCAGCGGCACGGGCACGATGTTCGTCACGCCCGACTGCACGAGCCGGTCTTTCGACTGCGCGTCGGTCGGCTCGCCGAGCACCACCACCGGCACCGCGGCGCTCTCGGGCCGCGTGCGGATCCACTGCAAGAGCGCGGTCAGGTCGGGGACTCCGTACGCCAGGCCCACGCAGACCACGTCGCCTTCGCCGGCCTGCAGCGCGTCGACCACGCCGTCGAGCTTCAGCACGGTCTGCGCCGGCAGCCCCACCTTCGACAGGGCGTCGAGCAGATCCGTGCGCATGCCCTCGTCGGGGTCCGCCACCAGCACGTAGCGGCCGTCGGTCTCGAGCCGCTGCCGCAGCAGATCGCCCGACGTCAGGTGCGTCAGCGCGTCGATCACCATCGGGTCGTAGAGCTTGCCGGCGTTCTCGGTGAGCAGCGCGAGCGCCTCGCTCTTCGACAGTGCGCGCCCGAACGGGTTGCCCGGGTTGCGCGTCAGATCCAGGAAGTCGTCGACCGCCGCGATGATGCGCGCGCCGGCGTGAATGTCCTCGCCCTTCACGCCCTGCGGCAGGCCCGTGCCGTCGTACGCCTCGTACAGCTGCGCCAGCACCGTGTTCACACCGCCCGAAAGGTGCACCGTCTCGAACAGCTTCACCGGAGCGCGCAGGTACCGCTTCGCCTCGGCCCTCAGCTCCGGCGTCTTCGCGAGCGCGGTCAGCGTGAAGTGCTTGCCCGCCGGCTTGCCGAGGTCGTGCAGGTACGCCGCGATCGACACGTGCGCGAGCTCGCGCGGCTGCAACCCGATGCGCCGCGCGATCAGCGAGGCCTGCCGCGCCACCTGCGCCGAGTGCGCGCGGAAGTCTTTCCGGTTCATCTCGAGCAGCCCGACCAGGATGTTGAGCGTCTCGACGAAGTCGTTCTCGCCGATCGTGCCGCGCACCGCGCCGAGCGCTTCGCGCAGCTGCGTGGGGTTCGCGCGCCCCGACGTGCCGCGCGACGCCCCGGTGCCCTGGCGCGCGTTGCCCTCGAGCACGACCGAGCGCGGCCCCGTGCCCGGAGGCGCCGGCCCGACCCGAGACGCCTCTCCGCCGCCTTCCCAGGCGCGCTGGATGCTCGCGACGTCGTTCTTCAGCGCGGCCACGCCGCCCTTCTCGAGCGCGGCGAACGCGGTGGGGTCGCCGTAGTAGTGCTTCTTGATCGCCGCGAGGATCGCCGAGCGGAGGCCGATGTACGCGAAGACCTCCTCCATGTTCGTGACGAGCTGGATCTCTTTCACGAGCTCCGCGTTCTGCGGCTCGCTCATCACGATCGAGAGGAGCTTCCGCTCCGGGTCGTACGCGAGCGGGATGAACACCTGCTGCTCCGCCATGCGCACCGGCACCTTGTCGAGCACCTCGGGCGGGATGCGCGCCTTCGCCAGCTTGTCGGCCGACACGAAGCGCGTCTTGAACTCGGAGGCGAGGAAGCGAAGCAGCGCGCTCTCTTGAATCAGGCCGAGATCGACCAGGCAGTCGCCGAGCCGGTGCCCCGTGATCTTCTGCTGGCCGAGCGCCTGCTCGACGGCTTCGGCCGAAACCAGGCCGGCCTCGATGAGCTTCTCGCCGAGTCGCTTCGTCGTCACAGGAGAGAGGTCTCCTCCCGGAGGGGGGAGGGGCAAGCCCCTCGGGGGATGAGTCGCTTCGTCGTCACAGGAGAGAGGTCTCCTCCCGGAGGGGGGAGGGGCAAGCCCCTCGGGGGATGAGGCGCTTCGTCGTCATGGGAGAGAGGTCTCCTCCCGGAGGGGGGAGGGGCAAGCCCCTCGGGGGATGAGGCGCTTCGTCGCCACGGCCTACCCGTTTAGCTCCGCTCTTCGGTAGGCGGCGAGTTCTCGGCCGGAGTTTCCGGCGCGGGCGCCAGCGCCGAGAACGGCTTGAACGCGAGGTCCTTCGGCAGGCCCGACTTGTGCTCCGCCTTCGGCTCGGCCTTCTTCTCTTCGCGCTCGGGCCTCGGAGGGCGCTCGCGCTCGCGCCGCGGCGGCTTCTCGGACGCGGCGCCGCCCCCGGACAGCCGCTGCTCGACCCGCTCGTCGATGTAGCGCTCGAGGTGCTTCAGCAGCGCTTCGAGGCCTGCCGACACCGCGGGATCATCGAGCAGGTTCAAGAGCCGCTGCCGCGTCTGCTTCGACGTGCGCGGCTCGTTCTTCTCGGCGGGCGGCTTCTCCGGCGCCGGCGGAGGCGTGAACTCCTTCTCGTCGATGGGCCCGGGATCCAGCTTCTCGAGCTTCTCGATCACGAGCTGCGGCTTCCCGTGAAACACGGCGACCTTGCCGGACACGAGCAGGTAGTCGCCGTTCTGGAAGGCGGCCTCGGCGGCGTCGACGTTGTCGAAGATGCGCCCGTCGAGCCGCCCGCTCTTGTCGAGCAGCGTCATCGCGAGGAACACCTTGCCGCTCTTGGCGGTGTGGCGGAGCTTGTCGGCCACGCGGAAGACGGTGTTGAGGGGCATGCCCGGCCTGGCGTCGCGCGCGAACACCTTGCGCACGGCCTCTGCCTCGTCGGATGGGGCAGCGTCGGGGGATGAATTCGTCTGATTCTCTGGAGTCTGGGTCACGGCGCGAGGCACACTAACTCCATGACTGCTTCAGTTGCGATCTTCTTCGTTCTCGCCGCCGACCCGGCCGCGAAGGCCCCTCCCTGGGAGGAGGCCGCCAAGGACAACGGCATCACGATCTACTCCCGCGAGATCCCGGGCAGCGAAGTGCGCGAGATGAAGGCGATCGGCCTCATCGACGCGAAGCCGCACGAGGTGTGGAAGGCGCTGCGCGACTACCCGAACTACACGAAGACGATGCCGTACACGACCGAGGCCAAGGTGATGGGCCAGGAAGACGGCGACAAGGTCATCTACTTCTACTCGCGCCTCGACCTGCCACTCGTCGACAACCGCGACTACCTGATCCGCATCACCGACGACTCCGACTGGAAGGACGGGGCGGGCTACCTCAAGGTCAGCTGGGCGAACTTCGACGCCAAGAAGGGCGACCCCCGCTACGTCGAGCCGAAGGAGGGCGTCGTCCGCACGCCGCTCAACGACGGCTTCTGGAAGCTCGAGCCGCGCGACGGCGGCAACAAGACGTGGGCGACCTACTACGTGCACACCGACCCGGGCGGCTCGGTTCCGAAGTGGATCGCGAACAAGGCGAACTCCACGGCGGTGCCGAACGTGTTCGCCGCGATCAGGAAGGTGGTTGCTGACGACCGGGCAAAGGCTGCTGCCGAGAAGAAGTGACGTTGCCGTGCGGGCGTGAGCGCTTCGACGCCCGCACCGTCACGTGGATCATCACCATCGCGGTCATGAAGCCGAGCGTGCCGCCGTAGAGCCACTGGCCCTCCTTCAGCAGCCACAGCGCGGCCGACCCGAGCAGGATCCCGATCACCGTCCACAGGAACCACGTGCCGCCCCAGGCCTGCTCGCCGGTGCGGCGCGCGTGCACGAGCAGCGGAAACGAGCTCGCCTTGCGCCAGTTCGTCTTGCCGTCTTCGAGCAGCTCGTCGTCGGGGCCGACCAGCCCCATCAGCCACGCCTGCTCGACCTCGCCGAACGACTGGTACTCGAGCTCGCCTTCGGGAGTGCGGACGCGGAACTTCATCGTTGAAGGGGTTGGTAACCCGGGCAGACAGCGGCGCGCAACCTCCGGTTCCCCTCAGAGACTCGACCCGCAGACCGCGCACTCGGCCGCGCCCGGCTCGGCCATCGTGCTGCACGCCGGGCACCGCTTCGGAGCCGACGGCGCTGGCGACCCGCTGATCCCCGCCATCGACGCGTTCACGCGCCGCTCGAGCTCGGCCGCGTCGGCCTCGTGCCCGAAGTCGAACGTCACGGCGCGCCCGTCGCTGCGGATCGAGAGCCGGTGGCTGACGCCGCTCTTCTGGAACAGGCTCACCTCGTGGGCGCTCTTCGCGACCTGGTCGTAGCCGTGCGAGGTGAACCACTGCGCCACGCGAGGCAGCACGTTCGCCGCGGGCAGGTTGCACGGCCGCTCGAAGATCACGACAGCTCCTTGGCAATCTGCTCCGCGATACGCAAGCCGTCGATGCCGCTCGACACGATGCCGCCCGCGTAGCCGCAGCCCTCGCCGCCGGGGTACAGCCCCCCGAGCGACACCGACTGCAGCGCGTCGTTGCGCGTCACCCGCACCGGAGCGCTCGTGCGGCTCTCGATGCCGATGAGAAAGCCGTTGCCGCTCACGAACCCGCGCATCTTCTTGTCGAACGTCTTGAGCGCGGCCTTCAGCGACGCCGTCAGCCACGGCGGGAACAGCTTGTTCAGGTCGGCGTGCGCGAGCCCCGGCCGGTAGCTGGTGCCGGCCGGCTTCTGCTTCAGCTTGCCCGCGAGGTAGTCGGGGATGCTCTGGGCCGGAGCGAAGAAGCGGCCGCCGCCGAGCGTGTACGCCTGACCCTCCCAGGCCTGCTGAAACGACAGGCCCGCGAGCGGCCCCGTGAAGCCCTCGCGCGCGAAGTCGGCGACCGACACGCTCACGACGATGCCGGCGTTCGCGTACTTCGCGTTGCGCCGCGAGTTGCTCATGCCGTTCGTGCACTGCAGGCCTTCTTCGGTCGGCGTCGGCACCACGATGCCGCCGGGGCACATGCAGAACGAGTAGACGCCGCGCACCTCGCCGCCGACCTCGAGGTTGTCGGCGAGCTTGTAGTCGGCGGCGGGCAGGGCAGGGTTCTTCGCGGCCTTCGCGCCATACTGGATCTCGTTGATGAAGCCCTGCGGGTGCTCGGCGCGGAACCCGATCGCGAACGGCTTCGCCTCGATGAAGACGCGGCCGTCGGTGGCGAACCGCTCGTACAGCTCGCGCGCAGAGTTCCCCGGAGCGAGCACGACGCGGTCGGAGTCGAGCTTCGCTCCGTCGGCGAGGCGCACGCCCGCGACCGCGCCGCCGTCGTAGAGCAGGTCATCGACGCGCGTCTCGAAGCGGACCTCGCAGCCGCCGGCGATCAGCTCGTTGCGCAGCCGCTCGACCGCGAACGGCAGCAGGTCGCTGCCGATGTGCGGCTTGCCGTCGATGAGGATGCGGTCGGGAGCGCCGAACTTCGCGAACGTCTCGATGACCTTGCGCACCAGCGGGTGGTTGATGCGCGTCGAGAGCTTGCCGTCGGTGTAGGCGCCGGCGCCGCCCTCGCCGAAGTTCATGTTGCTCTCGCGCATGAGCGAGCCGTCGCGCATGAGCTTCGCCACGTCTTTGCGGCGCTGGATCACCTCGCGCCCGCGCTCGATCAGCACGCTCTTCACCCCGCGCTCGAGCAGGCCGAGCGCGCAGAACAGCCCCGCCGGCCCGGTGCCGATGATGATGGGCGGAGCCTTCGGCTGCTTGCGCACGCGCTCGGGCGGCGGCGGCGGCGGCTCGCTGAGCGAGACGTCGGGCGGGAGCGTGGGCGTGGCGCCGGGGTGCAGCTCGACCTCGAGCGTGTAGATGTAGCGCGGCGAGTTCTTCTTCCGCGCGTCGAGCACCTGCCGCACGACGCGCACGCTCGCCACGTCACCGGGCTCGACGGCGAGCTTCTCGGCCGCACGTCTCTGGAGCTCGGTCGAGGGCTCGTCCAACCACAGCCCGATGTTGTTCACCCGGTAAGCCATCAGAGACAGGGGTGCATATCGTCATTCGCACTGGATCGCGTAAGTCCCCGCGGTGCGAAGAGTCTTTCGCATCTGAAAGGGTCTAACCCCTTGAAACCAGATGTTACGGGGGGGTGGCGCAATCGGTGCACCCCGTGCCGCCCACTATGGAAAAAGACAGGAAAGGCACGAAGATTCTCGCGCGCACTTTCTTTACCCAGCTTCGGACTGGGGGGTACACTCCGAACCAGATTCTGGACATCGCCACCGAGCTCATCGACCTCGTGACGACCGATTTGAAAGAAGTGAAGCTCGATGAGGCGCAGAAGCCCGAGTTCCGGCAGAGCGCTTGAGTAGAGCCGAAGCCCTCAGGGCGGACAGGGTCGGGACCGGTTTCCGGCACTGACGCCCTCGAGGGAGGCAGTATCGGGAGAAGCAGAAAGCAGTAGGTGACCCGGCCTGGTGCCGGGTTTTTTTATTGCGGGTTCCGCTCGTGCTGCCGCTTCCACGCCGCGGAGACGCAGACCACCAGCATGCCGAACGTCATCGCAGAGAGCACGTAGCTCTCGGTCCACGTGATGGTGTACCCGAGCAGGCACAGCGACAGGAAGAACATGAGCCCGTCGACCCAGAGGGGCTTCTTCGCCTCGTGCATGAGCGCTCCGCCGAGGAAGGTGATGGGACCTCCGACGAGCACCTGGCGCTGAATCGCGCGCTCGTTCATGAAGATGGTGTCGGCGTTGCTCACCAGGATGAGCGCGAAGATCACCATCGACCCGATCGCGAGCACGAGCACGCCGGCGGCCGCGGCGTCTTTCGCGTGGCGCGCGTTCTCGTGCTGCAGGTCGGTGGCGAGGTCGACGAGCTGCTCCAGCGCGCTGTTCAGCACCTCGGCGAACAGCACCAGCAGCACGCAGAAGATCATGGTGACCTTCTCGGCGAGCCCCAGGGGGATGCCGGAGCCCACGAGCCCCACCATGATCGCCGCGATCAGGTGCATTCTCATGTTCCGCTGGTGTACGGCGGTGTGGATGAGCCCGTCCCAGGCGTACAGAACCGACTGGAAGAAGGTCGTCGGGGTCTTGGACCTGAACGGCGGGGGAGGTTTGGGGCTCTGCATCGGGGCTGACCGGATTTCTACCCTTTGGCCGTCTTCTTGTGGTGGCAAGTCGCGGAGTTGAGTGGCCCAGTCGACCGTAGAGGCGGTCTATCGGCGGTTCTTTCCGGTCATCCGGGAGAAGTGTCGCTCCATGCTCCGCGACTCCGATGAGGCGCAAGACGTGGCTCAGGAGACCTTCATCCGGCTGTGGAAATCGGGTCTCGACCTGGACGACCCCCGCCGGGTCTCGGCCTGGGTCTACCGCACGGCCACCCACCTCTCGGTCGACCGCATCCGCCGCCGCGCCATCGGCACCGAGGTCAGCGGCGTGGAGGCCGACGTCGAGGGCGTGGGCACCGACGCCCGCATCCACAACCGGCAGCTGCTCGAGCGCCTCGCCGCCAAGATCCCCAAGGAGGAGCTCGAGGTCGCCATCCTCGACCGCGTCGACGGCCTCACCCAACCCGAGAGCGCCGAGGTCCTCGGCATCAGCGAGCGCACGGTGCGCCGCATGCTGACCCGGCTCGACGCCCGCCTCGAGGCGCTGAAGGCCGAGGTGCACCCGTGACCGCCGCGAATCACCCCTCGCGGCTGAAGCTCGACCGGCTCGCCCTGGGCGTCGCCGATGCCGAGACCCAGGCGCATGCGAAATCGTGTGCGCAGTGCTCCGAGCACCTCGAGAAGCTGAAGGCTCTGACCGGCAGCCCCGACTTCGTGCACCCCTCGCGCCTCCAGCTCGATCGCGTCGCGCTGGGCGTGACCGACGAGGCGACCGCCGCGCACGCCTCGACCTGTGCGCAGTGTGGTGCGCACCTGAAGGCCGTGCAGCTCGAGCTGCCCGTCCCCAGCTGGGTGAAGGACCTCGGCGCCTCGCGCCCTACACCGTGGCTGACCTGGCTGCGGCCGGCGCTCGCGTTCAGCGCGGTGCTGCTCATCGCCGTCGTGGTCGCACTCCTGCCGGGCAAGGGGCCCGACATCACGCCGAAGGGCACCGGCGTGCCGCAGGCGCAGGTGTGGGTGAACCGCGCCGGCAAGGTCGAGCCGTGGAGCGGCGCCCCGCTCAAGCCCGACGACGCGTTCCGGTTTCAAGTACAACCACAGGGGTTCCGGCACGTGACTGTCGTGGAGCTCCAGGGCGGCCAGCTGTATCGCGTGCTGTACTCGGCGCCGGTGCCGTCCGACGGGCTGTCTCCGGCGTGGGCCGTCGACGCCGAAGGGACTCAGGAAGAGGTCATGCTCTTGCTGTCGAACGCGCCTTTGAGCGATGACGAGCTCCGGCGCGCCTTGGCCGGGGAGGGGAGCCTGTGGTCGACTCGCTGGAAGTTTCCGAAGGAGGTCAACTGATGCGCCCGCGCGTCCTGGTGGCTGCAGCCGCCGCGTTGCTCGCGGCCGTCCCGGCGTCCGCGCAGGGGACCTTCGAGCCGCCTCCTCAGCGCTTTGCCGTCATCGTCGGCTCGAACGCGCCGGTGCAGGAGCGGCCGGGTCTGCGCTTCTCTCACCGCGACGCCCGGGCGTTCGCCCAGGTGCTCATCGACGTCGGCCGGTTCACGAAGCGAGACGTGACGCTGCTGCTCGACCCCGCTCCCGAGCAGGTCCTCGGCGCGCTCGACAGCGCGCTCGTGCAGGCGCGTGCCAGCGGCACGAAGGCGATGCTCGTCTTCTATTACTCGGGCCACGCCGACGGGGCGTCGCTGTACCCGAACGGCCAGCCGTTGCCGCTCGCCGACCTCAAGTCGCGGCTCACCAGCGAGGCCATCGAGCTGCGCGTGGGCATTCTCGACGGGTGCAGCGGCGGCGGGTGGACCCAGGCGAAGGGCCTCAAGCCCGCCGAGCCGTTCTCGATCGGCCTGCCGCAGCTCGAGAGCGAAGGCACCGTGCTGCTGGCGTCGAGCTCGGGCGTGGAAGACGCGCACGAGGCCGAGGCGCTGCAGGGCAGCTTCTTCACGCACCACCTCGTGGCGGGCCTGCGCGGCGCCGCAGATCGCAGCCGCGACGGGCTCGTCACGCTCGCCGAGGCCTTCAGCTACGCGAACGAGATGACGATTCGCGACACCGCGGTGGTGGCGAAGACTCCGCAGCACCCGAGCTTCGACATGAAGCTGCGCGGCCGGCAGGACGTCGTGCTCACCGCGCTCGCCGCGGCGGCGAGCTCGCTCACGCTCATTCAGGAGCGCGGCCCGCTGCAGGTCGTCTCGCTGTCGAGCGGCGCGCTGCTCGCGGAGTCGCGCGAGGGCGAGCTGCAGATGACGCTCGCGCTGCCCGCCGGTGACTACGTCATCCGCCGCGTCGACAGCGACATGATCTACTCGAAGAAGGTGACGGTCGAGCCGATGTCGAGCGAGTCGATCGACGAGCGGGCGCTGCTCCCGTCCGACGCCGTCACCATCGCGTCGAAGGGCCTCACCGCGTACGCGTCGCTGCCGCCGGAGTACGAGGTCGGCGGAGGCCCCGGCATGCGCGCCGGCGACGGCGGCGACCCGGGCGGCTCGGGCGAGGCCTGGTTCAGCTGGCGCCTCGGGCGGAAGATCGGGTGGCGGCTCTTGCGCCTGCAGTACTACTTCCGGCCGAGCTACGACTACGGCGGTGCGCTCGGGGGGCCTACGGGTGCGCTGCAGTTCTTCCGCGTCGGCACCGATCTCGCGTTCACGTTCTACCGCACGGAGCAGACGGCGAAGGGCTTCCGCTTCGAGAGCCAGATTCTGGTCGGGCCGTCGGTCGTGGGTCTCGAGGTGCCGCACGAGTTCCTCGGCACGACCCGCCGCGGCATCGGCATCGGGCCGTCGGTCGAGATGGCCGCCTACTTCCGCATTCCGTACACGCCCGACTTCCACCTCCGGGCGTCGGTGGGCACGGACCTGATCCTCGGCATGATGCAGACGGTGAGCACGCAGTTCACGCTGCGCGGCTCCATCGCGCTGGTGTGGCGGTTCGGCTCGACGGACTGACGACGTGTTGGTGGTCGGTGGTTGGTGGTCGGTGGTCGGTGGTCGGTGGTCGGTGGTCGTCAGCAGCGGCGAGGTCGTCCGTCGCTGCAGCCTGGATGCAGGTCATCAGGCACCGGGCTGCGCGGAGGTCTCCGAGAGCGCATCGCACGCGGTGGTTCAACCGACCGGCTTGCGGCCAACGTCATAGCTCAATGGGGTAGAGCGCGAGACCGTTAATCTCGATGTTGCGGGTTCGATTCCCGCTGACACCGCGTCTTGAAAACGCGACCAGCCAGGGGACGGCCCCGTCGTGAAGCCGGGCTGCGATCTCGGCTGAGCCCATCTGCGCTGCTCCCTCGGCGGGGTCTGCGCGCTCCCATCCGTCGGTACGAGGCCCGGAGCGATGCCCACTCCGTCGCGCGAGCAGAAGAGCGCTGCGGCCCAGCGTCAGTACGAGAGCGCGGCCCCGTGTAGCGGCGGGGTCGTTCATTTTCAGTCGACGGTCACCACCAACACCGACCACCGACCACCGACCACCAACTCAGAGGAGGTTCCCCGATGTTCACGAAGATCGCCGTCCCCATTCACGAGCGCGCCTTCGTCACGCTGCGCGGCGAGCCGGTCGAGTACCTGACGCCCGGCACGCACCGCCGGTGGGCGCTCTTCCGCGACCTCGAGCTCGAGCGCGTCTCGACGGCGGGCCTCGTCGCCGATCTCGACGAGAAGCGCCTGAAGCTGATCCCCGCCGAGGACCTGAAGCTCATCGAGGTCGGCGAGGCCCAGCGCGCGATCGTCTACAAGAAGGGTGTGCCCGTGCTGTGGCTGAAGACGGGCACGCACCAGGTCTGGACGGTCGAGCGCACGCTCAACCGCGAGACGGGCGCGGCCGTGCCGCTGATCCGCATCGAGCTGCTCGACGTGTCGGGCATCGAGGCGAAGCCGCTGCGCGACGAGCTCAAGGCGATCGCTCCGGGCAGCGACTACGTCGAGACGACGGCTCCCGACGGCGCGGTGGTTCTGCGCTGGGTCGACGGCAAGCTCGAGGCCGAGCTGCCGGCGGGCCGCCACGCGGCGTGGACGGTCGTGCGCAAGGTGCAGCTCGCCACGATCGATCTCAAGGAGCGCATGCTCCACGTCACGGGCCAGGAGGTGATGACGAAGGACCGTCTCACGCTCCGCCTCAACGTGTCGGCGGCGTTCAAGGTCAGCGACGCGAAGCGGCTGGCGACGGTCGCGCGTGCCCCCGACGACGTGCTGTACCTCGCGATCCAGCTGTCGGCGCGCGAGGCGGTCGCGGGCCGTACGCTCGACGAGCTGCTGAGCGCGCGCGAGGAGCTCGGTGTGCAGCTGGCCGCTGCGGTGCGCGCGCGCGCCGAGGCGGTCGGCATGTCGCTCATCGAGCTCGGCCTGAAGGACATCGTGCTTCCGGGCGACATGAAGGAGCTCCTCAACAAGGTGCTCGCGGCCTCGAAGGAGGCCGAGGCCAACGTCATCCTCCGCCGCGAGGAGACGGCCGCCACGCGCTCGCTCGCCCAGACGGCCAAGGTGCTGGCCGAGAACCCGCTGCTCGTCCGCCTCAAGGAGCTCGAGGCGTACAAGGACCTGGCGCACAAGGTCGGCCAGGTGCACCTGGTGCTCGGTGAGTCGGCCCTGCCGAAGCTCGAGCTGAAGACGTCGTAGTCGCGCGGCCCTCGTCGTCGGCCTGCTGCTCGGTGCCAGAGAACCTGGCGCGACAACCGCGCGACCGTGACGTTGCTCGACGGCATCCACGTCGACCAAAGCGCCAGGGCCGGCACGACGAACAGGCTCGCGTCGAGCGCGAACCAGACTGCCGTCGCCTGTTGGCCTGTCGTTCGGCGTCGTCGGCGGCGATCAGACCTGCGACGTCGCTCAGCGTTGCGAATGGCTGAACCGGGGCGCCAGAGGAAGACAGTCTCTGGCGCCCCGGCTTTTTTCCGGTAGGTTGCGCCGCGTGCCGGTCTTTGCGCCGCTGGTGCTGCTGCTCCTGGGGGCGGATCCAGTCGAAGTGCCTGCGGACATCGACGACGCCGATCTGACCTCGCTGCTCAACGAGCCGGTCGTCGCCGCGGCGTCGCGCACGGCCGAGACGACGCAGGACGCTCCGGCGACGACGTGGAGCATCAGCGGCACCGACTTGAAGCGCTACGGCATCCAGTCGGTCGAGGAGGCGATCCGCTACCTCGGCCACGGCATGACCAGCCACGAGTACGACGGCCGCCAGAGCGCCACGTTCGGAGCGCGCGGCTACAACTCCGAGCAGCTGGGCCTGCACGTCGCCGTGCTCATCGACGGCAACCAGGCCGGAGGCAGCGCGAAGACGGGCCGCGGCACCCAGCCGTACCTGCTGCCCATCGAGCTGGTCGATCACATCGACATCGTCATCGGCCCGGGCTCGGTCATGTACGGCAACAGCGCGATGCTCGGCATCATCAACGTCATCACGCGCTCGGCCGCGTCGCTCGACGGCACGCACCTGCTCGTGCAGGGCAGCGCCGGCACTCCGGGCGACAAGTGGGCGAAGGACCTGAGCTGGGGCGAGGTCTGGGGCAAGGTCGCCGCGTACGGCGGCGTGGTCTCGACGCTGGCCGGCGACCCGCTCGACATCACGTGGCACGTGCAGGCGCGGTGGGACCGCCAGCAGGGCCGGCGCATGTACCACCGCGTCGGCGACCAGGACCCGTTCCTCTTCCCCGAGTCCGAGTTCCCCGGCGAGAACGTGTTCAACCGCGACTTCGGCGCGCGGCTCTTCTCGCGCGCGATCTGGGGCAAGTGGCGCGCGAGCGCGTGGGTGATGGTCTCGACCGGCGCCGGCACGGGGCCGATCGACTCCGGCGGGGGGAGCAGCTACTTCGAGCCCGAGTACGGCCTCGACGTGCAGTGGGCCTCGCAGGTCGGCTCGCGCGGCGATCTCTCGCTGCGGTTCTACGGCGTCGTCTTCGACTCGCGCGCGAACCTGGCGCCGTGGCGGCCGCAGGTCGCGCACTGCCAGGAGAAGGTCGGCACCGACGAGTGCTACGACACGCTGAGCTACCTCAACTTCAAGCCGTTCATCGAGCCGATCTTCTCGTGGGACTGGCTGCGCGACGGCTCGAACGTCACCACCGTCGGCGGCCAGTTCTTCATCGACGGCAGCGTGATCACGCAGGGCGTCGTCAGCACCGACGGCACGTCGAAGTCGAGCGAGAACCCGATCGTCGCGCCGCTGCCGACCGCCGCGCTCTACGCGCAGCACATCTGGCGGGCGAGCTTCGGCACGTTCAACGTGGGCCTGCGGTACGACCTCGGCTTCATCGGCCAGGCGATCTCGCCGCGCCTCGCGTTCACGCGCCCGACCTGGCGCAACGGCACGGTGAAGCTGATCTTCTCCACGGGCTTCCGGCAGCCGACGATCACCGAGCGGTTCCTCGAGATCCCCGACGTCATCACGCCGAACCCGGCCATTCAGCCCGAGCGCGTGTACTCGGGCGAGGTCGTGCTCGCGCACCGCTTCGCGCAGCAGAGCGTGCAGCTGTCGATGTACGGCGCGTACTGGCAGGGGCTCATCAACGGCGCGAACGTGGCGCCGCCGGGCAAGTTCCTCACCCAGTTCCAGAACCTGCGCGACATCTGGAGCGCCGGCGTGAACCTCGGCTGGCGCGGCGAGGCCGGCCCGCTCGACTGGGCGGTGTCTCTCAACTACGCGCCGGGCCGCTACCGGCTGCCGGGCGACGTCGCGATGTGGACGGACCAGCAGTTCTCGCAGGCGCAGATCCAGCGCGACGCGATTCGCCGGTACGGCACGAGCGCGCTCGGCTCGGTCTTTCTGCCGAGCGACTCGATGCCCGACTTCTACGCGACCGCGCACGTCTCGTACGCGCTGGGCGAGGGCCTGCCGCGGCTGTCGCTGGCCGCGAACGTGAACTCGCCGCGCATGCGCTCGTACTACCTGCGCAACGACGTGCTGTTCGACCCGCGGTTCGCGGCCGACCCGATGCTGCCGTGGACGGCCGACGTTCGGCTCGCGATCAGCGGCACGGTGGCCGACCGCGTGGGGCTCGCGCTGTACGGCACGTTCCGCACGCTCGGCACGAACGCGCAGTCGCCCCGCGCGGGCAGCGGTGAGGGCCCGCAGCCCAACGGGACGATCGGGCTGATGTCGAACCCGCAGGCGCCGGTCAGCATCATGGCCGAGGTGAACGTGCGGCTGTGAGGGGGCTCGCCGCCAGCGCCGTGCTGCTCTGCGGGCTCGCCGCTTCGGCCGACGATCTGCCGCTGCCGCTGCAGGTGCAGCTGCTGCAGAAGACGTCGTCGTACATCACGAGCCTGTCGCCGGGAGAGAGCGGCAAGGTGAAGGTGCTGGTGGTGTACCCGGGGGCGTCGCCGTCGCGCGCCGCAGACACGGTGTCGGGCACTATCAACCAGCTCGGCCAGCTCGGGAGGCACCCCGCGGAAGCGAAGACGGTGCCGCTGACCGGCCTCAAGGCCGCGCTCGCGGAAGAGAAGCCGCAGATGCTCTGGGTTGCTCCCGAGACCGACGAGAAGGGCGTGACGGCGGTGATGGAGGCCGTGGGCACCGCGAACATCGTGACGGTCTCGGCGGTGGCGGCGCACGTGAAGCAGGGCGTGATCCTCGGCTTCGATCTGCTGGAGGCGAAGCCGCGCATCCTGGTGCACCTCAAGCAGGCGCGGGCGCAGAGCGTGGTCTTCCTGTCCGGTCTGCTGACCCACTCCGTGATCGTCGAGAAGTGACGCTGCGGTGGGACGCCCCTCACCCGGCCCTCTCCCCTGCGGGGGGAGAGGGAGGTAAGACTCGGGGTCCAGAGTGCTCCTCACGGTCCTCACGGTGCTCCTCGCGCAGAGCGATGACTGCGGCCTCGAGCCGCCCGGCGCCTTCATCCCGCCCGTGCCGGTCAAGCCGTTCGAGGCGAGCGAGCTCGACCCGCCGGTGGTGCGCCGCGACCGCACGCAGAGCTTCATCGGCGGAGGGCTCCCGCAGCCGCGCCTCGAAGACACCGGCGCGCTCGCCGGCAAGACCGTCTACCTGTCGCCGGGCCACGGCTTCTACTGGAGCACCGTGCTCGACCGCTGGGCCACCCAGCGCGGCAACACCAACGCGATCGTCGAAGACCTCGTCTCGATCGAGACGCTCAGCCAGTACCTCTTCCCCATGCTCATCAACGCCGGCGCCCGCGTCGTGCCGGTGCGCGAGCTCGACCTCAACACCGCGATGGTCGTCGTCGACAACCAGGGCCAGAGCTACGCGGAGACCGGCACCGGCTTCAGCGACTCGAGCCTGATGGGGTGGGGCAACCCGCCCGCCGTCATCGCCGACCAGACGAACCCGTTCACGCTCGGCTCCAACCGGCTGATGGAGGCGGCGGCGACCGCGACGGCGAGCGCGACGTACTCCGCGATGCTGCCGGCCGACGGCGAGTACAACGTCTACGTCTCGTACACCGCGTTCACGTACCGCGTGACCGACGCGCACTACGTCGTGAAGCACGCCGGCGGCGAGTCGCACTTCCGCGTCAACCAGCGGCGCTCGGGCGGAACATGGGTGTTCCTCGGCCGCTTCTGGTTCAAGGCCGGCGCCGCAGCCCAGGTGCAGGTGCTCAACGACAGCGCGACCGTTCCCGGCAACGTCTCGCTCGACGCCGTGCGCTTCGGCGGCGGCATGGGCCGCATCAACCGGGGCGCCGGCGTCAGCACCCGGCCGCGGTTCGAAGAGTGCGCGCGCTACCACGCTCAGTTCAGCGGCGCGCCGGCGACCGTCTACGACGCCCGGGTCGAGGACAACGACGACGACGTCGTGACGCGCAGCCGCTTCGCCGACTGGGTGCACGAGCCGGGTGAAGACGCGGTGTACGTCGCGTGGCACACGAACGCCGGCGGCGGGGTCGGCACGAACACGTACGTCTACGGCCCGAACCCGCCCGACGGCACGCTGCAGTTCACCGGGGTCGCCGGCAGCGACACGCTCGCGCGCCGCGTGCACGCCGAGCTGATCAACGACTTCCGCAACGGGTGGGGGGCTCCGATGTGGCGCGACCGGGGCGTGCACTCGGCGTACTTCGGTGAGCTGAACCCCGCGCACAACGACGAGATGCCGGCGATCCTCCTCGAGATCGCGTTCCACGACTCGCCGACCGACGCGGCCGTGCTGAAGGAGCCGCGCTTCCGCTACATCGCCGCCCGCGCCATCTCGCAGGGCATCATCCGCTACTTCGCCGAGAAAGACGGGCGGCCCGTCGTGTTCCCGCCCGAGCCTCCGACGCACCTGTCGGCGGTCGCCCAGCCGAACGGCTCGCTGATGCTGAAGTGGCGGGCCGCGCCGACGGACACGGTGGGCGTCGCCGGAGGGGCAGCCTCGGGCTACATCGTGTACTCGAGCGCCGACGGCCTCGCGTGGGACGACGGCATCGCGACCACCGGCACGACGTACAGCGACGCGCCGGCGAGCGTCCGCTACTACCGCGTCGCCGCCACGAACAACGGCGGCGAGTCGTTTCCCAGCTTGACCGTCGCGTTCAAGCCGGGCAGCAAGCGCGTGCTCGTCGTGAACGCGTTCGATCGCCTCGAGGCCGCGATGGCGAAGACCGAGAACCTGACCGCGTTCGGCCTCGGCCAGGTGCTGCGCGTGTTCATCGGCAGGCTCAACGACGGCTCGTACGTGCGCTCGCACGCCGACGCGCTGTCGTTCTCTTCGCTCGGCGTCGACAGCGCGACGGTCGAGGCGGTGACGTCGGGCGAGGTGGCGGTCGCGGGCTACGCGGCGATCGACTTCATCGCCGGGCGCGGCCACCCGAACGGGGCGCCGCTGACGCCCGCCGAGCGCACCGCGCTCTCGTCGGGGCGGCCGCTGTTCTTCTCGGGCTCGCTGTCGGCCGACCCGATGTTCCTGCAGCAGACGCTGCGCGTGTCGGCGGTCTCGCAGATGTCGTCGGCCACGCTCGACGGCGCGGGCTTCCTGATGGGCATGACCGGCTTGACGCTCGATGACGGCACGAAGGGCTCGTACATCGCGGGCACCGCCGACGCGGTGACGGCGTCGAACGCCGACGTGGTGGCGCGGTACGCCGGCGACGCGGGCAGCGGAGCGGGGGTCGGCGTGATGAACACGGTGGTGACGTTCGGGTTCCCGTTCGAGACGATCGTGGGGCGCGCGCAGCGGGTCGAGGTGATGGGGCGCGTGATGAAGTACCTCGGAGCGATCTCCGAGGTGCCCGACGCGGGCCCGATCGACCCGGATCCGCCCGACGCGGGGCCGGTCGACCCTGAGCCGCCCGACGCGGGCCCCGATCAGCCGTCTTCGGTAACACTCGACGCGCTGCCCGAGGTGCTGGGCGACGCCGAGGCGAAGCGGTGCGGCTGCGGCGCGGCCGAAGGGGCGCTCGGGCTGCTGCTTGCGATTGCTTGTCTGCGACGCCGCCGCTAAGGAGGCCCGCATGCCAACGAAAATCGCAATCAACGGTTTCGGCCGCATCGGCCGCTGCGTGCTCCGCGCCGCGCTCCAGCGCAAGGAGTCGAGCTTCGAGGTCGTCGCGATCAACGACCTCGACAAGCCGGCGTCGCTCGCACACCTCTTCAAGTACGACTCGGTGCACCGCAACTGGCCGGGCGAGGTGAAGGTCTCGGAGAAGGGCTTCGTGATCGACGGCAAGGAGTACAAGGTCACGGCCGAGAGGGACCCGACGAAGCTCCCGTGGAAGGAGCTCGGCGTCGACATCGTGCTCGAGTGCACGGGCCGCTTCACCGAGCGCGAGAAGGCGGCGCAGCACCTCACCGCGGGCGCGAAGAAGGTGATCCTCTCGGCGCCGGGCAAGAAGGCCGATCACACCATCGCGTTCGGCATCAACCACGAGACCTACGACAACGCGAAGCACCACGTGATCTCGAACGCGTCGTGCACGAGCAACTGCCTCGCTCCGGTGGCGAAGGTGCTCGACGAGACGTTCGGCATCGAGCGCGGCCTGATGACGACGATTCACAGCTACACGAACGACCAGCGCATTCTCGATCTCGTGCACGACGATCTGCGGCGCGCGCGCGCGGCGGCGCTGTCGATGATCCCCGCGAGCACGGGCGCGGCGAAGGCGATCGGCGAGGTGCTCCCCCAGCTCAAGGGCAAGCTGACCGGCATGGCGGTGCGCGTGCCGACCCCGAACGTGTCGCTCGTCGACCTCACGGTGAACCTCAAGAAGAAGGCGACCGTCGAAGAGATCAACGGTGCGTTCAAGAAGGCGGCCGGCGGCAGCTTGAAGGGCGTGCTCGAGTACTCGGAAGAGCAGACGGTGTCGATCGACTACAACGACAACCCGCACTCGGCGATCTTCGACTCCACCAACACCATGGTCATCGACGACATGGCGAAGGTGCTGGCCTGGTACGACAACGAGTGGGGCTACTCGAACCGCTGCGTCGACGTGCTGAAGTACGTGTCCGGCAAGCTGTAGGCGATCAGGGGCCCACATGGCGATCAAGTACGTCGACCAGCTGCAGCTGACCGGCAAGCGCACGTTCATTCGAGTCGACTTCAACGTCCCGCTCGACGATCAGCGGAAGGTCACCGACGACACGCGCATTCGCGAGGCGTTGCCGACGATTCAGCTCGCGCTGAAGATGGGCGGCCGCGTGATCCTCGCGTCGCACCTCGGCCGCCCGAAGGGGGCCGACCCGAAGCTCTCGCTCGAGCCCGCGTCGGCGCGCCTCGCCGAGCTGCTCGGCAAGGAGCACGAGGTCGTTCAGGCCGACGACTGCGTCGGCGACGCCGTGGTGAAGACCGCGAAGGACCTGAAGCCCGGCCAGGTGCTGATGCTCGAGAACCTGCGCTTCCACAAGGAGGAAGAGGGCAACGACGAGGGCTTCGCGAAGCAGCTCGCGGCCCTGTGCGACGTCTACGTGAACGACGCGTTCGGCACGGCGCACCGCGCGCACGCGTCGACGGCGGGCATGGTGCCGTTCGTGAAAGAGAAGGCCGCCGGGCTGCTCATCAAGAAGGAGCTCGAGAACCTCGGCCGCGTGCTGAAGAGCCCCGAGAAGCCGTTCGTGGCGGTGCTGGGCGGCGCGAAGGTGTCCGACAAGATCAAGGTGATCGAGAGCCTCTTGCCGAAGGTGCAGGCGCTGCTGATCGGCGGAGCGATGGCGTACACGTTCTTGAAAGCCATGGGCGTGAGCGTGGGCAAGAGCCGCGTGGAGGACGACAAGCTCCAGCTCGCGACGAAGCTGCTCGACCAGAGCAAGCGCATGGGGGTCGACCTGGTGCTGCCGGTCGATCACGTGTGCGGCACGTCGCCCGACGAGAAGAGCGACGCGCGCGAGATCGAGGTGCAGGCGATTCCCGCCGACCTGATGGGCCTCGACATCGGGCGCAAGACGCGCGACCTGTACCGGCAGCACGTGATGTCGGCGAAGACGGTGCTGTGGAACGGGCCGATGGGCCTGTTCGAGGTGGCGAAGTTCTCTGAAGGCACGCGGCAGATCGCCGAGGCGATGGCGGCGAACGGGCGGGCGCAGACGGTGGTGGGCGGCGGCGACAGCGCGGCGGCGGTGAACGAGTTCAAGGTCGCCGACAAGATGACGCACGTCTCCACCGGGGGCGGGGCGTCGCTCGAGTTCCTCGAGGGCAAAGAGCTGCCCGGCATCAAGGCCCTGGAGGGCTGAACGATGAGACGCTGCTTCGTCTGCGGCAACTGGAAGATGAACAAGACGGCCACCGAGGCCGCGGCGCTGCTGCGCGACTTGCGCGGCGCGGTGTCGATGGTGAGAGACCGGGTGGAGATCGCGGTCGCTCCGCCGTTCACGGCGATCGAGCGGGCGGCGAAGGCGCTCGAGGGCTCGAACATCTCGGTGGCGGCGCAGAACTGCCATGCCGAGACGTCGGGCGCGTTCACCGGAGAGATCTCGGCCGAGATGCTGAAGGACCTGGGGGTCTCGTACGTGATCCTCGGCCACTCGGAGCGGCGGCAGCTCTTCCACGAGACCGACGACGGCGTGAATAAGAAGGTCCACGCCGTGTTGAAGGCCGGCATGCTGCCGATCGTGTGCGTGGGCGAGACGCTGGCCGAGCGCGAGGCCGGCAAGACGCTCGACGTCGTCGGGGCGCAGGTGCGCGGAGGCCTGAAGGGGTTCTCGGCGGCCGACGGCGCGCGCTTCGTGATCGCGTACGAGCCGGTGTGGGCGATCGGCACGGGCAAGACGGCGACGTCGCGCCAGGCTCAAGAGGTTCACCAGCACATCCGCGGGCTGCTCGGCGAGCTGTGGGGCGGCGAGACGGCGGGGCAGGTGCGCATTCAGTACGGCGGCAGCGTGAAGCCGGACAACGCGGCCGAGCTGCTCGGCCAGGCCGACATCGACGGCGCGCTGGTCGGAGGGGCCTCTCTGAAGGTGGCCGACTTTTCGGCCATCGTGAAGGCCAAGAGTTGAAGAGTGCCGGGCCGTGTGATTAAGGAGCGCCCCTCGTCATGATCTACTTCGTCTCCGCCCTGCACGTGCTGCTCTGCGTGTTCATGATCTTCGTGATCCTCCTGCAGCCGGGGAAGGACGCGGGCATGGGCGCGGCGCTCGGCGGCGGTGCGGCGACCTCGGCGTTCGGCGGCCGCGGCGCGGTGACGTTTCTGGGCAAGGTGACGGCGGTCTGCGCGATCGGGTACTTCATCACGTCGCTGGGTCTCTCGTTCGTGGGGCTCAAGGGCTCGGTGGCGTCGCAGATCGCGGAAGAGGCGGCGAAGGAGGCTCCGGCGGTTCCGGCGGCCCCGTCTCCTGCGGCGCCGGCCGACGGCGCGAAGCCGGCGGAGGGCGCGGCTCCGGCTGAGGGCGCGGCCCCGGCCGATGCTCCGAAGCCGGTCGAGGGCGCCGCCCCGGCCCCGTCGGACACGCCCAGTGTCGAAAAAGCGTCAGATACTCCGGGGAAGCCCGTACCTTCTGTGCCGGAGCAGCCGGTGAAGGGGACCGAAGCGGGTCCCTGACAGTTGAGTGAAAATGCCCAGGTGGTGGAACTGGTAGACACACCATCTTGAGGGGGTGGCGCCGCAAGGCGTGCGAGTTCGAATCTCGCCCTGGGCACTTCTGAGGTTGTCCCGAAGTCGAGGGCTCGCGGGTCACAAGCACATGACCTGTGCCCGATGCTCCGTGCTGGTGATTGCCGTTGCCGCCTGCGGCTCGCCGATGCCGTTTCACGACGCCGGCTCCGGAGTGGCCGAGATCTGCACCCGATCCACCTGCGACGACGCGGTCGGGACCTGGGAGCCGAGCAGGGGGCCGGGTGACGCAGGTTCGTGCCTTCTGAACGGAGGGTGGGCCCGGCTCCCGATTCACCGCGACGGCGGGGACCTGTGCATGCCGGCGACGGTGACGCACGTCTACCCGGCGAAGACGTCGCTCTCGTCGGACGGCGGCTGCGGCCTCACGATACGCGTCGATGAGGGGCGCGACGCCATGTCGATGGTGCTGATGGATCAGACCTTCGACGTCGTGGTGAGCGGCAGCACCTTTTCGGGCACCGCTCACGTCGTCTGGTTCGGCGACATCAGCGGCCAGTGCACCGTGCCCGTCTCGGGGACGCGGCGGTGACGCCGCCGATGTGAAGCAGCGCGGGGTGGACTCGAACCACCGTCCCCGGTTTCAAAGACCGTCGCCTGAGGCCGCTCGGCTACCGCGCTGTGCTTCTCAGAAGCCGAAGGGCCCAGACTCCCGGCTTCAGAACGCCTGACCGGGCCGGCCGAACTCCGAGCGCACGAGCGCCGGCTTCGACCCGTTGATGCCGGTGTTCACGACGAACGTGTACTCGCGGTTCATGCTGAGCTTCGAGATCGGAACCTCGACGCGGTACGTCTGCGTCTTCGTGCCCCACTGGGTCGACTGCTCCTGGACCTTCGGGTTCGCGATGGTCGCGATCTTCTTGTTCGTGCCCTTCTCGTAGACGTCGATGCTCTTCACCTGGAACTTCGGCGGAGCGTCGGCGAATCCCGTGCCGCTCACGCTCACGCTCGCGATCGCGTTCTTCGGCGCCGGGCCGGGGCCGGGCATCCGGTTGATCCACAACGACGACTCCACCGACGCGCTCGCGCCGTTCGCGGCGATCGAGAGCGGCACCTTCGCGGCGTCGATGCTCGCGCCTCCGCCGCCCGGCTTCTTCGCGATGCCGATCGTGAAGTCCTTGCCGGCTTGCGACAGGATGCGTGCCTCGTAGCCCTTGGGCAGCTTCTTCTCGAGCTGCTTGAGCAGCGACGCGCCGGTGTCGCCGCGGCTCACGTTGAGCGTCACGCTCTTCTTGTCGAACGTCAGCTTCAGGAACGAGGCGATGATGCCGTTGTTGGTCGCGGTGCCCGAGATCTTGAACCCGAACGCCGTCGGCGACGCCTTCAGCGCGGGGTCGTTCTCCTGCACCAGCACCTTCAACAGATCCGTGAAACGGCCACCCACTGCAGGACTGCCGACCTTGCCGACGGAGGGAGGGCTCATGGTGAGCGCGGCATATCAGATCAGCACCCCGGGGTTGAGGATCCCCGCGGGGTCCAGCTCGCGCTTCATCGCCGCGAGCGCGCGCGCGTACGGCTCGGGCCGCTCGGTCTTCCACCCTTCGAGGTGCATGCGACCGACGGCGTGGTGGTGCGTCGCGGTGCCTCCGTGCGCGAGCAGCGTCGTCATCGCGACCTCTTTCAGCTCGGCCCACTGCTCGAGCTCGCCGCCGCGGCGCGCGCGGCCCGCGAAGGTGAAGTACGGAGCGGGGCCGTCGGGGTAGACGTGCGTGAAGCGGCACGAGACGACGCCTCCGCCGCACACGCGCTGCAGCGCCTCGGTCATCGCGCCCGTGATGCCCTCGTACAGCTTCGGGAACGCCGACCACGTGCACGCCGTCTCGAAGGTGTCGGCGAGCACGCCCAGCCGGATGAGCGCGTCTTGCAGGTATGGCCCTTTCAGGAACGAGGCGCGCCACGCCTCGCCGGCGGCCTTCTCTTTCGCGGCGCCGCCGTGGCTCGCGGCGATCGCGACCGCGCGCTGCAGCCACGGGCCGACGTCGTGGTCGGCCGACTCGAACGCGAGCACGAGCACCGAAGAGCCGTCGAAGGCGACGCCGTTCACCATCACCTCGGCGGGGTCGAGCAGGCGGCAGTTCGCGGGGTAGAGCCCGGCTTGCGAGATCTCGCGCACCGCCGCGACGGCGGCGTCGAAGGACGCGAAGTGCACGCTGGCTCCGGCGCGGAACGTCGGCTTGGGGATGACGCGGAGCCACGCCTCGGTGATGACGCCGAGCGTGCCCTCGCTGCCGCAGACGATGCGCTCGGGCTGCGGGCCGGCGCCCGAGGCGGGCAGGCGCCGGGTCGCCCAGACGCCGCGCGGGGTCACCATGCGCACCGCCTGCACGAGCTCGTCGATGTGCGTGTACAGCGTCGCGAAGTGCCCGCCCGCGCGCGTGGCGATCCACCCGCCCAGCGTGGAGAACTCGAACGACTGCGGAAAATGGCGCAGCGTGAAGCCCTTCGCCTGCAGCTGCTCCTCGAGCGCGGGGCCGAAGACGCCGGCCTGGATGCGCGCGGCGCGCGAGACGTCGTCGACCTCGAGCACGCGGTCGAGCCGTTCGAGATCCAGCGAGACCGCCGCGCGGTGCTTGGGGCCGAGCCGTGGCTCGACGCCGGCGACGACGCTCGAGCCTCCGCCGAACGGGGTCACCGACCAGCCGTCGCGCTCGGCGACCTCGAGCACGGCGGTGAGCTCGCGCTCGTCGCGGGGGCGGGCGACGGCGTCGGGAGCCGAAGAGAAGTCTCCGCGGAAGCCGCGGACGCGATCGGTGTACGACTTGCCCCAGGCGTGGGCGGCGCGGTCGTTCGATTGAGAGGTCGTAAAGGCGGACCATTCCTTGGGAATTTCAGCTCTCGGAGCGGCGACCTTCGGCTCGGGGGCGGCGGGCTCGGGCGTGAGGTCGCCGACGAGCGGGGCGACGCGGGCGGCGGTCTCGCCGAGATCGAGCGCTTCGGATTCGTCACCCCAGCCCCACAGGCTTCGCGGCATGCAGACGGCCTCCGTCTCGTGGTATGGCGCGCCGCAGCATAGCCATGATCGAAGCGCTCCCAGGGGTGTTCCGGCTGTTCAGCGAAGAGCCGCTGTTCTCGGTGCAGTCGCGCGGGCTCGGCCGCTTCGTGTTGACGGGCGAGGTGCCGACGCACCGGGACCCGGGACTGAGGCTCGAGAGCCGGCGCGGCGACGCGACGGCGCCGCTGGCGCAGCACAGCTCGCCGCGCGATGCGTTTCGGGCGCTGGAGCGGAACCTGCCGCGCGGAGTTCACGCGCATGCCGCGGAGCGCGACGACGGGCTGTTCGTTCAGCTGACCGAGACGCTGGTGCCGGCGGCGCGGCTGCCGTTCGCGCAGATCTTCACGACGGATCTGCGGCAGCGCATCCGCCGGCTCGACGAGAACCGGTTCGAGCTCTCGGGCCCCACGGGGAGCCAGTGCTTCATCACGCTGAAGGTCGATACGCGGCGGGCGCTGCTGTCGGTGCCGAAGGGCGTCTCGGCGGCGTCGACGGCGGAGCGGATCGCGGCGCGGGTTCCCGTCGGCTACCGCGCGGAGGTCGAAGGCTCGATCCTGGCGATCTGGAAGGACGCGGATCTCCACACGATCGCCGCCTGAGCACTGTCGCTGCACGACGGCTGACGGCGATGCGGCAGTTCAGTTCGTGTGCGGTGCAGAGCCCACACTTTTGGACGGTTGTGGAGCCTTCAGCGGGCCGACCTCCGTCCGCGGACAACTGTCGTCGTCCGGGCAGTGCGCGCTGTACCCTCCGGACAACTGTTGTAGTCCGCGCCAGACGGGAGGCCCTCCGAAGGCTGCACAACCGTCCGCTCAGGGGGCTTCGGGGCGAGTGCCCAACGGCACCGACACAGCGGATCTTGCGGAGGAAATGGTCGTAAAGACTCGAAGCAGCGACGGCGGCTCTCACGTTCCGAGAATCGTCTACAGAAGCCATGCTCGTCGGCGGCAAGTACTTCAACTCGTTAGACCCCATCGTCACCAGCGACCCCAGCAGCCTCCCCACGGAGAAGGTCGTCTCGGCGCCGGGCGAGGTCGCGCGAGTCACGATCATCAACGCCGACCCCCGCCTCGAGGCCCAGGTCGCAGGCCACAACCTGCTCACGCTCCTCAGCGCCGTCAGCTCCGGCGGCCCGCACGAGGCCTTCCTCTCGCTCAAGGTCGACGGCAACTTCTTCACCTGCACGCTCACGCGCGACATGCTCGCCGACGACATCGTCGCCGAGGTCGTGCGCCGCATGCCGCCCGGCTACCAGGCCGGCCTCCGCGACAGCTCGATGAGCGACGTGCTCATCATCGCGATCTCGCGCCGGCGCGCTCCCGTCGAGCCGGAGCTCCGCTTCCTCGCGACCGACACGCGGCAGCACTTCAGCTCCGCCGGCAAGAACCGGCTTCGCATCCACGGGTGCGCTCATGGGGGCGACGCGCTGCGCTCTCACCTCGAGCTGTACCTCGAGGGCTACCGCCTGCGGCTCCCGCTCGCCGGGGGCGACTCGCCGTTCACCACCGCTCAGCGCCTGCGCGACGCCCTGCCGAAGCGCTACACCGCGCTCATCGAGCTGCCGCACGAGCGCGCCGGCGACGTGACGCTCACCATCTTGCGACGGCGCTGATAACGTTCGCCTCGCCTGGCCTCCTGGATCCTCAAGTCCGAGCCGTCGGAGTACGCGTTCTCGCGGCTCGTGAAAGAGCAGCGCACCTCGTGGACCGGCATCAAGAACCCGGTCGCACGAAAGAACCTCGCGTCGATGAAGCCCGGCGAGGTCGCGCTCTTCTACCACACGGGTAACGAGAAGGCCGTCGTCGGCGTCGCGACGGTGCTGAGCGCCGAGGGCGAGAACGTCGACATCGGGCCGGTGAAGCCGCTCACCGAGCCGGTGACGCTCGCGACGCTGAAGGCGAAGGCCGCGACGAAGAACATCTCGGTCGTGCGCATGGGCCGGCTCTCGGTCGGCGCGCTCACCGACAAGGAGCTGCAGGCGATCTTGAAGCTGTCGAACACCACTCTCTGAAGAGGAGGCAGGCACGTGTACTTCCAGCCGGGGTTCCTCATCGCAGGCGGAGTCGTGCTGCTCATCGCGCTCGCGTTCGCGTGGTGGGGCCGCTCGAGCATGCTGAAGGCGAAGCGCATCGAGGACACTCCGACGACGCCGTGCCGCGCGGTGGCCGACGGCTTCGTCGAGGTGAAGGGCAGGGTGAAGGGCAAGAGCGGCCTGCTCACGAGCCCGCTCGCGAAGGTGCCGTGCGTCTACTACCGCTTCCACGTCGAGGAGCAGGTGCGCCGCGGCAAGAACACGTACTGGGAGACGCGCATCGACGACAAGCAGTGCTGCGGGCTCTTGATCGAGGACGCGAGCCAGGCCTCCGTCGAGGTGAACCTCGTGGCGGCCGACCTCATCTTGAAGCCCGACGCTCACGCGAAGTCGGGGTTCCTGAACGACGCCACGCCGGACCTCGAGGCGACGCTCGCCGCGTACGGGCACAGCTCGCAGGGGCTCATCTTCAACCGCACGCTGCGCTACACCGAGACCTACCTCGAGGCCGGCGACGAGATGTACGTGCTCGGCACCGCGCAGAACCTGGGCGGCGGCCGCGTCGTCATCGACAAGGGCAACGACGTGTTCATCGTGTCGGACTCGAGCGAGGAGCAGCTCACCCGCTCGTTCCACAACAAGAAGCTCGGCGGGTTCATCACCGGCGGCATCCTCGGAGCGGCCGGGCTCGTGCTGTGCGCGATGAGCGTCGCGGGGCGGTAGGGGTGGTGGCTGGTGGTCGGTGGTCGGTGGTCACTTCATGTTCTCGGCGACCAGCTCTTCGAGGCGCCCGAGCGCGGTCTCGAGCGTCTGACGCCCCGGCCCGAACGAGAACCGCACGTACTGCCGGAAGCGTGAGCCGCGCGCGCTCCGCCGCTTGCCCGGGTTGATGTCGAAGAACTCGCCGGGCACCACGATCACCTTCTTCTCGAGCGCCGCGCGGAAGAAGCCCATGCCGTCGGAGAGCTTCCCGGGCAGGTTCGCGACGTTGCCCCAGACGTAGAACGTGCCGTCGGGCGCCCGGTCGACCCGCACGCCGAGCCGCTGCAGCCGCGACAGCATCAGATCTCGCTTGTCGCGGAACACCGAGTGAATCGCCCTCGTCTCGGCCTCGACCGCGCTCGGCTCGAGCAGCGGCACCGCGGCGCGCTGGCTCGGCCGCCCGCCGCCGCCGTCGAGGAAGCTGCCCGCCGACGCCACCGCGTCGATCACCGCCTTGGGCGCGATCGTCCACGTGATGCGCCAGCCGGGGTACCGCCAGTTCTTCGTCAGCCCGTCGAACAGCACGACCGGGTCGCGGTTCACGTCTTCCACGTAGCGCGCCGCGCTCTCGACCGGCAGCGCGCCGGGCGCCACGTTCCACACGTAGTGCGAGTAGAACTCGTCGAACAGCATCGCGCAGTCGAGCTCGCGGCCCAGGCGCACCCAGGCGTCGAGCTCCTTGCCGCCGATCGCCTTGCCGGTCGGGTTGCACGGGTTCGAGAGCAGCAGCGCCGACAGGCCGCGGCCCTGCACCTCGCGCTTGAGCTCGTCGACGGTGAACGCGTAGCCGCGGTCGCCCTCGAGCAGAATCGGAATCGCGGTGAACGCCTTGAAGACGTCGAGCAGCTCTTCGTACGCGGTGTAGTCGGGCAGGAAGTGCCCGAGGTTCACGTGCCCGAGCGCGGCGGCGGCGCGGGTGAGCGCGGTGCGGCCGCCTCCGGAGACCGCGACGTTCTCGGCCGAGTACTGGCTCTTCATGCCGCGGCGGAAGAGGCGGTTGTAGAGCGAAGCGATCGCCTCGCGGAGCTCCCAGATGCCGGCGACCGGCGCGTACTCGATGTCGTCGACGTCGACCGCCACGCTCTGCACGCGCGGCGGCGCGCCCGGCAGCGGCCCCGTCTCGGGCTGGCCCTGGCCGAGGTTGCACCACTGCGGATCCCGCGGGTTGAAGCCGAGGCGGGTGGCCTCGGTGGTGACGTAGATGACTCCGGTGCGGGGCACCGGGCGGAATGCGGCGAACGAGGCGGCAGCTTCTTCAGTCATTTTGCAGTGAGCGCTTTCAGCAGATCTTCGAGCGTGAACCTGAGCTCGAGCACGTCGGTGTTACCGATTCGTATCACCGGTACCCGGTAGCGATACCGCGTGAAAAGCTCGGCGTCACGGTAGATGTCGACCTGCTCGATCTCCAACGGCACGCGCTCGGAAGCTTCGTCGAGGAGCTCCTCTGCTTCTTCGCAGAGGGGGCAACCGGCCTTGGTATAGAAGAGGACTCGCATGAAGGGGCTGTACGGCGACCTCGCCACGATGCCGTTGAAGGACCTCGTCGTCTACCTGGGCAACCGGAGAGCGACCGGCACGTTGAACCTGGAGCACGGCGCGATCCGCAAGCAGATCGTGCTGGTCGCCGGCGACGTCATCAACGCGAGCTCCAACGAGCCGCGCGAGTACCTCGGCCAGTTCCTCATCAACCTGGGCCACATCACCGAGGAGCAGTTCCACCGCGCCTACGAAACCCAGCGCGAGACGCGCATCTTCCTCGGCAAGATCCTCGTGATGATCGGCGCGGTCCAGGAGCAGCAGGTCACCAACGCCATCAACCTGAAGACCCGCGAGACGCTGCTCGAGGCGTTTCAATGGGACCACGGCACGTTCGCGTTCGAGGCCGACAAGGTGCCCGAGCTGCCCCAGGGCGTCGAGCTGCGCGTGCCGCTGCTCGACATCCACCAGGAGAGCCAGCTGCGCGACCAGATGTGGCAGAAGATGAGGGCGGTCTTCACGTCGGGGAAGGTTCACCTCAGCGTCGATCGGTCGCAGCTGGCGGAGACTCCGAAGGCGGGCTCGCTCGACGACCGGCTGCTGCACCAGATCGAGCTCGGCAAGACGATCGACGAGATCATCCTCGCGCTGCACGCGACCGACTTCTTTCTCTACCAGCGGCTCTACGCGCTGCACTCGCTCGGCGCGGTGACCATCGACGACGAGATCTCGATCGAGCTGTCGATCGACGACAACACGGAGGGGCTCGACGAGGCCGACGAGCCGTCGGAGGAGGCGATGCTCGACAACGCGCGCACCTTCCTGGCGCAGGGCAACATGCGCGACGCCCTGGCGCTCGCGCGGCGCTCGCACCAGCTCAAGCCGTCGCCCGAGGCCCAGGCGCTGGCGCGGCAGGTCGAAGAGAAGTGGCTCGTCACGCTCCGCAAGGAGCTGCTCGGCGTGAAGAAGGTGCCCAAGGTGCGGGTCGACGGCCCCGCGATTCGCGCGATGTCGCTCTCGGCCCAGGAGCGGTACCTGCTCTCGCGCATGGACGGCAAGCGGCCGCTGGCGGCGATCATCTCGGTGTCGCCGCTGCGCGAGCTCGATGCCCTGGCTCACGTTCAGGGGTTTCTCGAGAAGGGGCTCATCAAGCTCGAGCTGGGGTAGGGGCGGGAACTTCAGTTTCTCCCGCTGTGTTCGTTTGCCTTGGTATAGGCAGCGCCACACGTGGCTGGCTTCGACGAGATCGGCATCATCTGGCGCGGCGAGCTCGTCCGCTCGCTGAAGTCCGGCCGCGCGGTCGTGCTGCTGCTGCTGTTCGTGCTGTTCACCGCGCTGATCCTCGGCATCACGGGGCTGCTCTCGTACAGCGTGACCGAGACGCAGGCGAAGAAGTTCGACGAGGAGATCGAGAAGTCGCCCTACAAAGACGACCTCGACCCGAAGAAGGTCGCCGAGCAGCGCGCGAAGTCGACGAACACCTCGGGGTTCAAGAAGTTCGCCGTGAACGCGCTGTTCGCCGAAGACGACGCGGCGCTCGCCGAGATGCTGCTGGCGCTGCCGTTCATGCTGCTCATCGTCTACAAGCTCACGCTGATCTTCCTGCCGCTGTTCATCACGCTGATGGGGTTCGATCAGATCAGCGGTGAAATCAGCACGAAGTCGATTCGCTACCTCGCCGTGCGGGTGCGCCGATCGTCGCTCGTCATCGGCAAGTTCCTCGCGCAGACCAGCGTGCTGGCGCTGCTCACGTTCGTGTGCGTGCTGATGATGGTGGGCATCTCGCTGGCGGTCGACCCGGACTTCAAGCTCGGCGCAGCGTCGCTGACCTTCCTCAAGCTGTGGGTCGTCGCGCTCGTGTTCTCGCTCGCGTACATGGGCCTCGCGTCGATGTGCAGCTCGATGTTCAAGCAGCCGGCGGTGAGCCTGGTGCTGAACTTCATCATCCTGTTCGTCATCTGGGCGGTGGCGCTGATCGGCAACTTCTTCCAGATCCCCGGCCAGGCGGTCAGCGGCATGTCGCTGTCGTCGTACAAGAGCGAGTCGGTGATCGCCTACGTGCGGTACCTGTCGGTGTGGAACTACTCGCCCGATCTCATCCACCCGAACTGGGAGCGCTTCGGAGCCGCCGGCGCCGCACACCTCGGCTTCGCGCTCATCTTCCTCGCGGCCTCGTACCTGGTGCTGCGCACGAGGGACGTATGAGCGACGTCGCCATCGAGCTCACGCACGTCAGCAAGCACTTCGGCCCGAAGATCGCCGTCAACGACGTCAGCTTCAACGTGCTGAAGGGCCAGTGCTACGGCCTCATCGGCCCGAACGGCGCGGGGAAGACCACCACGTTCTCGATGATGTGCGGCTTCCTTCACCCGACCGCGGGGCTGCTGCGGATCCTCGGCGAAGAGCCGGGAAAGCCCGGCGCCCTGAAGGGCAAGGTCGGCGTGCTGCCGCAAGACGCGCTCCTGCCCGCGACGTGGCCGGTCGGCGCGTTCCTCACCTACCTCGGGCGGCTGTCGTCGCTCGAGAAGCCCGAAGCCGAGGCGAAGGCCGCGCTCGAGCGCGTGGGCCTGCCCGAGACCTGGGGCGTGCAGTGCGGCGCGCTGTCGCACGGCATGGCGAAGCGCGTCGCGATGGCGCAGGCGCTGATGGGCAGCCCGCCGGTCGTGATGCTCGACGAGCCGACCGCCGGCCTCGACCCCAAGATCGCCGCGACCGTGCGGCAGATCATCCGCGACACCAAGGGCAAGGCGACGCTCGTCGTCTCGAGCCACAACCTGCAGGAGCTCGAGGAGCTCTGTGACGCCACCGCGGTGCTCGACAAGGGCAAGCTGGTCGCCGCCTCGTCGATGGAGGAGATGACCGGCGCCGCCGCCGAGTTCCGCGTGCAGGTCGCGAAGGGCTTCATCCCCGCCGACGACGTGAAGGTGCTCGACGGCGTCGTCGAGGTGTCGGTGCAGAACGACGGGAAGCTGCTCTCGGTGCGCTTCGACGGAGCGAAGGTGGCTCCCGAGGTCGTGATCACGGCGACGCTGAAGCTCCTGGTGTCGCGCGACGTGCTGGTGCTGGGCGTGAGCAGAGGTAAGCGGCTGGAAGAGCGCGTGCTGCAGCTGACCTGACCGCTCGGTGCTAGAACGTCACGATGGGCAAGCAGATCGGTCTGGGCATCCTCGTCTCGGTACCGCTGCTCGCCGTCGGAGCCTTCGCCACCTTCATCACGATGGTCGCGCTGAACGGGTTCTCGGAGCGCGAAGGCGCCCACATCATGATGGTGATCGCGGCGGGGTTCTTCACGATGCACTTCTTCGTCGTGTCGTCGGTGGCGAAGAGCCGGCGCATCGGCGGCGTCATCACCGCGGTGCCGGCGCTGCCCGTGTTCGGCCTCCTCGCGATGTTCTGATTCCGCTCATTCGAGGATGGGGTCGCGCTCGCGCACGAACGCGTCGATCGCGTCGCGTACCTCGCCGGTCAGCGCACCGAACTGCACGCCGAGGCCCGGCACGGCATCCGGCCGCTGGTCGTCGACCTGCCGCACCCAGCGCACCACGGCGGTGGTCTCGATGCGCGGCCCGCCCGGCAGCTGGAAGCGCAGCTTCACCGCCGAGCCGACGGCGAGCAGCCGCACCGTCGCGACGAACATTCCGCCGTCCGACAGGTTCGTCGAGAACCCGCTGTGCCAGTGCCCGTCAGGCCCGGCGTAGTCGACCATCGCCTGCGCGCGCACGCGCGGCTGCTGCCGTGCGGCCGGCTTCGTGAGGCGCCCGAGCGGCAAGGGGTCGTCGCCCGCGGCCTCGAGCTTGCGCGCCGCCGCCGCCACCTCGCGCGCCACCGCCCGCGCGAGATCGACGTTGTGGGCGATGGCGCCCTCTTCCGCCGAGATCTTGTACGAGAGCCGGGCGAGCGCGGCCGTGAACTCGGGCAGCCGCCGCTTCACGTCCGCGATCGCCGCGCGCCGCGCCGACACCGCTTCTTTGCGCATCGTCAGGCTGTGCTGCACCACGGGGCCCTGCTCGAGCTCGGGCACGGTGAGCGCCGCGACCCGCGACGCCAGGGCAGGCACGGGCATGGCGACGCCGGTCACCTGCTGGAGCTGCCCCTGCAGCGTCGTCAGCCTCGCCGCGAGCTCGCGGCGGTGGGCGAGGGCGCGGTCGAGCTCGTTCTGCAGCTCGGCCTCCTCGCGCGCGACGTCGGCCTCGAGCTGTTCGATCGGGGTCATGGGTTGCGACGGACGACTGCGGTCAGCAGTCTACCGGCGCTCTGCAGCTCCACCACTTCGTGCCCGGCGGACTCGCAGAGCGCGATCACGTCGGCGCGCGCCGCGGGATCGTCGGCGAACAGGCGCACGAGCGCGTGTGCCTTGAGGGCCTTCGCGAGCATCAGCACGGGCATCGGGCAGGCCTTGCCGCGGGCGTCGACCTCGAAGGCTGAAACTCCGTGCTGGGTCACGTCACTCACCGCGTCGGTTGTAAAGGGCGGGTGCCCTTGGTATCAACCGCGCGCGTTTTTACCCAAAGGAGCAGAACCTTTCATGAAACCCAATGTGATCATTGCGCTGCTCGTCGGCGGCGTGGTCGGCTTCGCGGTCGGCCGTATGGCGTCCGGCACCACCGGCGGCACGCAGGGCGGCGGTAATCAGCCCGTGGCGGCCGCTCCCTCGAACCCCTCGCCGCAGCGCCCGCAGGCCGCGCCGGCCGGCGACGACGCGGTGCTGAAGGTGCCGGTAGAGGGCTCACCGGTCGAGGGGCCCGAGACGGCGCTCGTCACCATCGTCGAGTTCAGCGACTACCAGTGCCCGTTCTGCTCGCGTGCGAACAACACGATGAAGCAGCTGAAGACGGACTACGGCGACAAGGTCCGCTTCGTGATGAAGCAGAACCCGCTCTCGTTCCACGACAAGGCGAAGCCGGCGGCGACCGCGGCGCTCGCGGCGGGCATGCAGGGCAAGTACTGGGAGATGCACCACAAGATGTTCGACAACCAGCAGAACCTCGATGAGGCCTCGCTGGAGCGCTACGCCTCGGAGATCGGCCTCGACGTCAACAAGTGGAAGCAGGACCGCAACGCCCCCTCGATCAACGACGTCATCTCGCGCGACCAGGGCCTCGCGGGCCAGCTCGGCGCGAACGGCACGCCGGCGTTCTTCATCAACGGCAAGAAGCTCTCGGGCGCACAGCCGATCGACCGCTTCAAGACGATCATCGACGCCGAGATGAGCAGGGCGCAGGCGCTCGTGAACCAGGGCACGCCGGCGAACCAGGTGTACGCGAAGATCATGGAGACCGCGTCGGCCGCGCCGCCGCCTCCTCCGCCGCAGCCGCAGCAGCCGTCGGCTCCCCAGGCGCCGCCGCCGGCGTCGGTGCGCAACGTGAAGATCCCCGACGACTCGCCCTCGAAGGGCCCGAAGACCGCGAAGGTCACCATCGTCGCGTGGAGCGACTTCCAGTGCCCGTTCTGCTCGCGCGTCGTGCCGACGCTGAAGCAGATCGAAGACACCTACGCGAAGGACGTGCGCATCGTCTTCCGGCACCAGCCGCTCCCGTTCCACCAGAACGCGAAGCCGGCGGCCGAGGCGTCGATGGCGGCGAACGAGCAGGGCAAGTTCTGGCCGATGCACGACAAGCTGTTCGCGAACCAGCAGGCGCTCGATCGCCCGTCGATGGAGCGGTACGCGCAGGAGATCGGCCTCGACATGGGCAAGTTCAAGTCGGCGCTCGACAGCGGCAAGTTCCGCGCGCGGGTCGAGGCGGACTCGGCGGCCGGTAACGAGGTCGGCGCGAACGGCACCCCGACGTTCTTCATCAACGGGCGCGAGTTCGTGGGCGCGCAGCCGTTCGAGGCGTTCAAGGCGATGATCGACGAAGAGATCAAGCACGCCGACAAGCTGCTCGCGAGCGGCGTGAAGCCGGGCCAGCTCTACGAGAAGCTGATCGAAGACGGCATCAAGAACGCGCCGGCGGCTCCGCAGCCGGGCGCTCCTGCCGCGCCTCCGCCGGTGGCGAACATCGACATCTCGGGCGCGCCGGTGAAGGGCCCGAAGAACGCGCCGGTCACGATCGTGGCGTTCAGCGACTTCCAGTGCCCGTTCTGCTCGCGCGTGGTTCCGACGCTGCACGAGCTCGAGAAGCAGTACGAGGGCAAGATCAAGGTGGCGTTCAAGCACCAGCCGCTGCCCTTCCACCAGAACGCGCGGATCGCGGCGAACGCGGCGATGGCGGCGAACGAGCAGGGCAAGTTCTGGGAGATGCACGACAAGATGTTCGCGAACCAGCAGGCGCTGGACCGCGCGTCGCTCGAGCGCTACGCGCAGGAGCTGAACCTCGACATGGGCAAGTTCAAGTCGGCGCTCGACTCGAACAAGTTCGACGCGCAGGTGACGAAGGACTCGAACGAGGGCCAGGCGATCGGCGCGAACGGCACTCCGACGTTCTTCATCAACGGCCGCCAGCTCGTCGGCGCGCAGCCCATCGAGCAGTTCAAGGCGATGATCGACGAGGAGCTGAAGAAGAAGGGCAAGTAACCCTTTCTCACTTCGTGAGAATCGTCGGGCCCGGTCGTGCGCTTTTCGCCTACCGGGCCCGACGTGTTTTGGGCTAAGGCCAGCGGCCCATGAGACTCTCCCTCTACGCGGCTGTGTCGACGCTGGCCCTGGCTCTCGCCGGGTGCAGCGGTGGTGGCAACCTGTGTGCTGGCAAGGTGTGCCCTGGCGGGCAGACCTGCAACCCGGCCAATGGCATGTGCCAGGGCGGGACGGGAGGCGGGTCGGGCACGGCAGGCGGCTCCGGCACGGCGGGCGGCCGAGCCGGCGGCAGCGCGACGGCAGGCGGCTCTGCGACGGCGGGCGGCACCGCGACGGCCGGCGGCACCGCGACGGCCGGCGGCACTGCGACGGCGGGTGGCACGGCGACGGCGGGTGGCACGGCGACGGCGGGTGGCACGGCGACGGCGGGTGGCACTGCGACGGCGGGCGGCACGGCGACGGCGGGCGGCACGGCGACGGCAGGCGGCACCGCGACGGCGGGCGGCACTGCGACGGCGGGCGGCACTGCGACGGCGGGCGGCACGGCCACGGCGGGTGGTACGGCCACGGCGGGTGGTACGGCCACGGCGGGCGGCACGGCGACGGCGGGCGGCACCGCGACGGCCGGTGGCACGGGCACGGCGGGTGGCACTGCGACGGCCGGCGGCACCGGCACCGCGGGCGGCACCGGCATGCCGACGGGCGGAGAGACCTGCGCAGTCGCGCAGACGATCAGCGCGGGCACCCTCATGGGCGCATCCGCGGGCGCCATGAACGACTACTACTTCTCGACGGGCATTGCGACCTGCGCTCCGCAGTCGAGCACGGGGCCGGGCGCTCCCGATGTCGTCTATCAGATCGCGGTCCCCGCCGGTAACCGTCTGTCAGCGACGCTGAACGCGACGTGGGACGCGGTCCTTCACCTGGTGGCGGCGCCCGCGACGAACTGCGGCAGCGGCCTGCCGACGACCGGTCTGACCTGCGTTGCGACGGCGGACAACACGGCCATGGGCGACGAGGTTGCGAGCTACGTGAACTCGAGCGCTGCGTCGCAGAACGTGTTCATCATCATCGACGGCTACACCAACATGTCCTCCGGGGCGTTCACGCTGACGACGACGGTGACCGCCGTACCCGCGGGCGACTCGTGCGCGACCGCCACCCCGGTGACGAGCGCCGGTACGCTCTCTGCCCAGGTATGGGCGGGTGTCGGCGACGATGTCGGCGACGGCCCGGCGAGCTGTGCGACATATACCGGAGCACCCGATCGCGTGTACCTCGTCACCATTCCGGCGATGAGCCAGATGACCGCGACGGTGACGCCGAGCAGCGTCGGTGATCTCGCGCTGAACGCGATCGAGGGCACGGTGACCGACTGCTCGACGCCGAACGCGTGCGTGGCAGCAGCCGACCTCGAGAGTGACGGCACGCCCGAGAGCGTCACCGTCGCGAACACCGGCTCCATGCCGAAGAACGTCTACCTCGTCGTCGAGCGTTACCCCGTCGTCATGGGGCCGCCGCCGCCCGGAGAGACGTTCGATCTCGTCGTTGCGTTCAACTCCATGATCCCGGCGGGCGACAACTGCAGCAACGCCGGGGCAGCCATCATGGCGACCACCACCCGCTCGATGCAGGCGCTCACCACCTACTCGTCCGACTACGGCGCGGGCATGAACTGCGCGTTTCTGCCTGGCCCCGATCGCGTCTACCAGGTCGACATCCCCGCGATGAATCGGTTGTCGGTTACGGCGACGCCGAGCGCGATGAGCAACGTCTCGGTCAGCATCGTCGCCGGTCCCGCCTCGAACTGCGCGGCAACGAGCGGCACGTGTCTCGCGTCGGCGAACACCGCGACGGGCGCGGAGACGTCCTTCTTCGACAACAGCACCGCGGCGACGCGCACCGTCTTCGTGGTGGTCGACTCGCTCCGCGCGCCGCCAGCCACAGAGACGGTCGATGTCGCCTTCACCATTGGTGCAATTCCGGCGATGGCACCGGGTGAGACCTGCGGCAACGTCGGCGCGCCCATCACGGCGACGACGACGCTGCCGACTGAGTCGCTCGCGATGTACATGAGCGACTACAGCGGCTTCGCGGGCGGCTGCCAGTTCGGCCTCGGTCCCGATCGTGTGTACCAGATCAACGTCCCGGCAATGAACCGAGTCACGGCGGTCGTGACGCCGACGGCGGGTGACTACACGCTCGACTTCATCGATCCGCCTGCCACCAACTGCTCCAATGCCGGGCCGTGCGTCGCGTTCGCCGACGCGAACGGTTCCGCCGGCGCCGAGACCATCGTCCTCGACAACACTACGGCCAGCGTCCGGACCGTCTACCTGGTCGTCGATCGGTTCTCCGGCGCTCCCGGGGCAGGTGAGACCTACAGCCTCGCGGTCACCATCGGCGCCATCCCGGCGCCGCCGCCGGGCGACACGTGCATGACCGCGGTTCCGATCACGATGTCGGGCACGATCACCGGCGAGACGACGGCCGGCTACAACAACAACATCACGATCGCGACGGGCGCTGCGACCTGCACGACCTTCGCGTCCGCCACCAACAGCGGGCCCGACAAGGTCTACAGCGTCACCGTCGCCAACGGTCAGACCCTCACGGTGAACGTGACCATGGTCGGCACCGGGTTCGACCCGGCGCTGTACCTCATCCCCGGCGGTACGTGCATGGCCATGTACTCGATGTGTCTGGACGGCATCGATGACAACGCCGGTGGCGGGGCAGAAGGCCCGGTGACGTACACGAACAGCTCGGGCTCTCCGCAGCAGGTCTACATCGTCGTCGACCGCTATACGACGGGGGCGGGCGGGACATACTCGCTCCAGGTCAGCCTGGCGCCGTAGCCTCGGCACGAAACTGCATCACGACGCCGGGCGGCAGCCACTGCCGTCCGGCGTTTCTCTTTGTAAGGAGCCACGATGCCAACCCGGTCCGCCGTCGTCGCCGCCGCAGCCTCGCTCTTGCTCGCCGCATGCAGCGGCGGGGGAAACAAGTGCGCCACCGTGAAGTGCGGCGCGGGGATGACGTGCGACCCCGCGACCGGCGCGTGCGTCGGTGGAGGCACCGGCGGCGGCAGCTCGACGGCCGGCGGCAGCGGCACTGCGGGCGGCACCTCGACGGCCGGCGGCTCGGGCACCGCGGGCGGTATGGGCATGGACGGGGGAATGGACGCCGGCCGCATGCTGCCGGCGGCGGACGGCGGAGTGCTCGCCGCGGGCGACACCTGCAACACCCCGGCGGTGCTTCCGATCGGGCCCACGTTCCGCTCGACCACGGGCGGGCTCATCGACGACTACAACTTCGACACCGTCGGAGCGTGCACGGGCTCGCTCGAGAACACCGCCGACGGCGTCTTCCGCGTCTCCGTGCCTGCCGGGCAGCGCGTCACCGTGAACGTGCAGGCATCGTTCGACGCGATCGTCGACCTGATTCGAACGCCCGCGTCGAACTGCGGCATGAACATCGCCGGCATGACCGAGGGCATCACCTGCGTCGAGGGCGTCGACGACGTCTACGCGTTCGGCACCGAGCGCGCGCAGTACTACAACGGCACCGCCACGCCGCAAGACGTCTTGGTGCTCGTCGACGGCTTCGCGGCCGACGAGGAGGGCGCGTTCAACATCAGCGCCTCGCTCGGCGCTCCGCCGGCCGGAGACGTCTGCGCGTCGGCGCCGGTGCTCAGCGCCACGCTGAGCGCCGAGACGTGGCCGGCGGACTTCGGCAACGAGTACCCCATCGTTCCCACCGGCTGTGCGTTCGGCGACGGCCCCGACCGCCTCTACAAGATCGACGTGCCCCCGCTGAACCGGCTCACCGTGGTGGCGACGCCGGCGAGCGAGGACATCGCGATCAGCGTCATCGACGGGCCCGAGGCCCACTGCGCGGCGCCGCTCGCGTGCGTCGGCCGCGCCGACCGGTTCGACGTGGGCCAGGCCGAGACCGCGATCTTCAACAACAGCGGCAGCACGGTGCGCTCCGTGTACGTCCACGTGAGCGTGTTCGGTCAGCCTGTGGCGGGCGAGACGTTCAGCCTGTCGGCGACGCTGAGCGCGATCCCCGCGGGCCCTCCGGGAGACGTCTGCAGCAGCGCGACCGCGATCATGCCGGGCACGCTGACGGCGCAGACCACGGCCGGCTTCTACGCCGACTACTACCTCTGGGCCGAGGCGCCCGGCTGCCGAGGCTACGGCGTGCGCGGCCCCGACCGCGTGTACGCGATCGACGTGAACCCCGGGCAGACGCTCACGGCGACGGTGACGCCGGACGCGCGGCCCGACGGAGGGCCCGGCTGGGATCCCGCCGTGTATTTCGTCGGCGGCCCGGCCGCGAGTTGCACCACCGTGATCATGCAGTGCCTCGCCGCGGAGGACGAGGCCGGCCGCGACATGCCCGACACCGCGCGCTACACGAACGACGGCGGCGTGGCGCAATCGGTCTTCATCGTCGTCGACACGTTCTTCGACGAAGAGATCCCGGGCTACCAGCTCCTCACCACTCTCAGTCCCTGAGAGACAAATCGCGCCACGGCGCGGTGACACTCCTCGTGCGTCTGCTGTCGGCGCCGCCCGCGCGTGCGGTACCGATCGCGCCACTCAAAGGGCGGAACACGAGGAGCAGTCGCAAATGACGATTCGGTCCATCTTCGGTGTCGCTCTCGCGCTGGCGCTGATTGCCTGCGGCAAGGGGGCCGCCGGCGGAAGTGGCAACAGCTCGGCGGGCGGCTCCGGCACGGCGGGAGGTAGCGGCAGCAGCCGCGCCGGCGGCAGCGGCAGCACCGCAGGAGGAAGCGGTGGCACCGCGGGCGGCACTGGCGCCACCGCGGGCGGCAGCGGCAATGCGGGCGGCAGCAGCAGCGGCAGTGCTGGTGGCGACGGCATGACGGCGGGCGGCACCGGCACCGGCGCCGCAGGCGGCACCGGCGTGGTGACCGGCGGCGACACCTGCGCGGCTCCGACGGTGCTGACGGCCTCGGGCACGTACACGAGCACGACGATGGGCCTCGCAGACGACTACCGCCTCGACGTCAACGACGCCGTCGCGCCGTGCTACGGCGTCGGCACGCCCGGCGCCGGCGACGCCGTGTTCCAGTTCGACGTGACGGCCGGCAACCGCGCCTCGTTCAAGGTCGAGTCCGCGTACGATCTCGTCGTCAACCTCATCGCGGCCCCGGCCGCCGCGTGCGGCGCCGTCCAGCCCGACGGCACCTTCGCGGGCATGGTCTGCGCCGGCGGCTCGGACCTCGGCCTCCTCGGCGAGCCCGAGACGGTGCTCGCCTCCACGCCCGGCACGTACTTCGCCATCGTCGACGGCTACGACGCCACCGACGTCGGCCCGATCACCGTGACGTTCGCGAACGGGCCGATTCCCGTCGGCGACCTGTGCACCGCGCCGACCGTCATCTCGATGTCCGGCACGATGGCGAACCAGACGATGACCGGCTTCGGCAACGACTACGACCTCGACCCTGCGGGCACCGGCTGCACCGGCTTCGAGGCCCCGGGGCTCGACCGCGTCTACGAGGTCACCGTGCCGAACGGCATGACGCTGACCGGCACGGCGACTCCGGTGGGGGCGGGCGCGATGGACGACCTCTCGATCTACTTCGTCGACTCGCCGGCCGCGAGCTGCACCGCGACCATCACGGCCTGCCTCGCCGGCAAGGACGACGGCGTCGAGGCCGAGCCCGAGACCGCGACGTTCACCAACACGTCCGGCGCCACGAAGCAGGTGTTCGTCATCGTCGACTCGTTCGACCCGGCCGGCCCGAACGCGTTCGACATGGTGATCCAGGTTCAATAGACCGAACGCACCGCAGACCAGCCGGCCCAGGCGCCGAGCAGGCAGACGAGGGCCGTCGCCAGGAAGTAGGCGGCGGCCTTCGCCGTGGCGCCGGCCTGCAGCGCCTTCAGCACCTCGGCGTTGAACGTCGAGTACGTGGTGAAGCCGCCCATGACGCCGGTGCCGAGCAAGAGCCGCGCCTCGGCCGACAGGCGGGGCGGCTCGAGGGCGGCGGTCGCGGCGATCGCCCCGAGCAGCGCGGAGCCCACGACGTTCACGATGAACGTGCCCCACGGGAAGCTCGCAGGCAGCGCCTTCTCGGCGACGACGGCCACGAGGTACCGGGCGCCGCTGCCGAAGGCGCCTCCTGCTGCCACGAGCGCGAGGTTCTTGAGCATCACCGCTGGGCCTTCTTCTTTTCCTTCTCGGCCTTCTCGAGCGTGAACGACTGCTCGCCGTCGGCGGCCGGCACGGTCAGCACGTCTTCCAGGTCGCGGTAGCCCGAGAGCTCGAGCTTGACCGGCACCTTCTCGCCGGGCGTCAGCTCGACGGTGATCGGCGTCGGCCCGAGCCTCCTGCCGTCGATCGAGGCGAGCGCGCCGGCGGGAGACGACTTCAGCTGCAGGTGGATGGGGCGGGGTGGCGCCGGCTTCGGAGGAGGCGGCGGGGGAGGCGTCTCGGTGAGGCGGAACGGCCCGACCGTCAGCTCGCCGCGGTCGGGCACCGTCACCTGGGCGTCGAGCCTGTCGTAGCCCTTCTTCGTGAACGTCACCGCGTGCGTGCCGCCGGGCAGCTTCGGCAGCGTGCAGGGGGTGACCATGTCGGGCAGCAGGGCTCCGTCGAGCGTCACCTGCGCGCCCGCGGGCTCGGTGATGACGCGCACGACGCCGCCGCCTCCGCCGCGCATGACGAGGAAGGCGCCGAGGCTCGCTCCGACGACGACGAGCAGGCCGGCCCAGAGCCACGGGAAGCGGGTCGACGGGTCGGCCTGCGTCGTCTGCGTGAGGCTCGCCATCGACTCGGTGCGCCCGGTGGAGCGCTCGCGCTCGAAGCTCGGCTCCGGCGGCTCGATGATCGGCGGAGGCGCCCGCCGGCTCTCGCGGCTGCTGCTCGAGCGATCGCCGCTGCGCTCGGCGCGCGTGGCGTCGGGGTCGTCGACCGGCGCCGGGCGGGGCCGCTGCGACTGCTCCGATCTCACGCCGCTGCCGGTCGCCTTCGCCGGGGCCTTCGGCGCCGGAGTCGCCTTCATGCCGTCGCCGGCGTCGCGCGACTTGTCGGCGTCTTCCGCGGCGACCAGGCCCTCGGCCGCCTCGCGCGCGAGCCGCTCGGCGTAGATGTCCTTCATGAACGCGGCGAGCTGCACGGCCGAGCTCGAGAGCTTGTTCGCGAGCAGCCACTGCTCGAGGGCGGTGTGCAGCCCCATCGCGTCTTCGAAGCGGCCTTCGGGGTCCTTCGCGAGCGCCTTCAGCACGATGGGGTCGAGGTCCTTCGGGACCCGCGCGTTCACCTGCGACGGCGGAGCGATGATGCAGTCCGACACCGCGTTCAGCGTGTTGATGTCGTTGTTGCGCTTGAACAGCCGCGTGCCCGTGATCAGCTCGTACATCACGATGCCGAGCGCGAAGATGTCGCTGCGCCGGTCGATCTTCTGCCCCGCCGCCTGCTCCGGCGACATGTACGAGTACTTGCCCTTGAGCACGCCGGACTTCGTGACGGTGGCCTGGTCGGCGGCCTTGGCGATGCCGAAGTCGACGACCTTCACTCCGCCCTCGAACGTCACCAGGATGTTCTGCGGAGAGATGTCGCGGTGCACGATGCCGAGCGGCTTGCCGTTCGCGTCAGTCTTCTTGTGCGCGTAGTCGAGGCCGGCGGCGACCTCCATGACGATTCGGGCGACGAGCGGAATCGGAATCGGCTTGCCGGCGGCGTCGGACTTCTTCCAGACGCGCCGCACGTCTTCGCCGTGCACGTACTCCATGGCGATGAAGAACGTGTCGCCGACGGCGCCAAGGTTGAAGATCTGGACGATGCTCGGGTGGTTGAGGCGCGCGGCGATGCGGGCCTCGTCGAGGAACATCTTGATGAACTCTTCGTTCTCGGCGAGGTGGGGGAGGATGCGCTTGACGACCAGGAGCTTCTCGAAGTCCTCGATGCCCTTCTGGCGCGCCAGGAAGATCGAAGCCATCCCGCCCGAGGCGAGCTTCTTGATCAGCTGGTAGTCGCCGTAGTTCTCGAGGGACACGTGGCGCGTCAGCGCGCTCGGGTGGCGCGCCGCTCCCGCGTCTCGCGCATCAGCGCCTCGAGCGCGTCGAGCCGGCGCTGGAGCTCGCTCATGAGCTGCGGCTCGCGGTCGACCCTGTCGAAGAGCACGAGCACGGCCTCGATCTCTTCTTCGATCGCCTCGGCCCGCGCGGGGCTGATGCGCTTGAGCAGCAGATCGGCGCCGGTCTCGATGAGCACGCGCGCGACCGCGTCACGCGACTGCAGCGCTTCAGTCTTCTTCTGTCCGAGGCCGCGGATCAGCTTCAACCGCGGCGCCAGCGGGAGCTCGAGCTGTTTCATACGGCGAGAGGATCGTCGAGCCATGCGCGTGGGGAAGATTTACGACCACGTAGAGCTTGCCACGGACCTGTAGCGCCGGGCGAGGCTCATGGGCGAGCTGATCAGCGAGCGCGTTGGAAGCGGGGCGGGTGTGTGCCTCATACTCGAGGGATGAGCACGCGATTCCTGCTGGAGAAGCTGGGGAGCCCGGCGCCGAAGGTGACCGCGCCGAACGTACCGGTCGTGCCGCCTGCGCCGCCGCCGCCTCCTCCTCCTCCCGTGCGCCGCGGCCAGGCCGACGAGATGTCGACGGGCAAGACCTCGTCGCTGCGCGAGCGGATGCGGCGCGAGCTGCCCGACACGCTGCACGAGGCGAGGACGGACGGCGTCCGCGGCCGCATCATCGGCCCCGGCGACGAGGGGCCGCTGGTCGACGAGTGGCAGCGCGACCTGGTGAAGCTCGGGTATCTGTCTCCGCGCGACGCCCGCGACGAGAAGAGGTTCGGCCCGAAGACGGCCGAGGCGACGCTCGAGTTCAAGCGGGACCACGGGCTCGACGGGAAGGCGGTGTGGAACAGGGCCGCGCTCGCGATGGAGAAGGCCCTGAAGGCCGCGAAGTCGAAGGCGGTCGCGAAGTGGGACGTGCCGTACATCCCGCAGATGAGCTCGAAGGGGCGCGCCGACGACTGGAACGAAGACAGCAACTGCGGCCCGGCGAGCCTGGCGATGATCCACCGCGCGTTCGGGCTGCGCTTTCACGGCAGCGACGGCAAGCTCATCAACTGGCTCTCGAACCTCGAGGGGTACGACCCGGGAGGGAAGACCGCCTACGAGATTCAAGACATCGCGAACCATCGCGGCACGGGCCTGCACGCCGGCAAGGTGCACCAGCGCCCGGACCTCGACTGGATCCGCAAGTCGCTCAAGGCGGGGAAGCTGATCATGGCCGAGGGCGTGCGCGGCGTGACGCTCGACGCCGTGGGGCAGAAGTCGAGCGCCCGCGGCAACCATTGGATCGTGGTTCGCGGCATCGATCGGCACGGCAACTTCCTCGTGAGCGACCCTTCGACGCGCTGCAAGAAGCTGACGCCCCAGCAGCTGGCGAAGTTCTTCGCGAAGCAAGAGAGCGGCGGCTGGGCCGTCGCGATCTCGAAGGAGCGTTAGCTCTTCACGAGCTCCGCCGCGAGGAACTTGCCGGCCGCGGCGAGGCCCTGCTGCTTCATCGCCTCGCCCTGCGGGCTCTCGAGCACCTTGCGAATCGCGTCGCTCGCGGTGCCGGCCTCGAGATCGATCAGCACCAGGAAGGCGCTGAACGCCGGGTTCAGCGTCGCCTGCTTGCCGGGGCGCAGCGGCCGGTCTTTGAGCGTGCCGGCGATGCGCTCGAGCACCTTCTCGGGGTCGACGGCGCGCTTCTTGTCGTTGAGCGCGTCCCACGTCGTCTCGAGCAGCAGCTCCCAGAGGCGGCCGCCGAACGCGCGCTCGAGACGGTCTTGTGCCTCGTCTTCGTCGATCTCGTGGCTCTGCGCGTACGTCGGCCGGAAGCGCGCGGCCATCACGCCGCGTGTCACCAGGTGCCCCAGCCTCGGCGGGTAGCTCATGGCCCGGGCTTACCGGCCTGGAGCTGTTGCTTCAAGCGCTGCACGCTCATCGCGATGAACGGCGGCTGCTCCGACTGCGGAGCCTCGGCGAGGTACAGCTCGAGCTGCTTGAGCGCGCGCTCGGGCTGCTCGAGCTCGAGCGAGATGAGCCCGGCGTACAGCCGCGCCTTGTACGCGCCCTCGTAGCTGTCGCCGAGGTGCTCGAGGTCGGCCACCGCGCTCATCGCCTGGCCGTCGACGGCGTCGAGCACCGCGCGCCAGATGCGCGTCTGCACGTGGTACGGGTCGATGCCGCTCGCGCGCGTGACGATGGGGAAGGCCTCGTTGAACGCCTGCAGCTTGATCAGCTCGCCGGCGGTCTTCGCGAGCACCTCGATGTCGTCGGGGCTCTCTTCGGCCTGCTTGCGCAGCCGGTCGATCTCTTTCTGAGGGTCGGGGCGGTTCTGCATCGGCGCGCCCTGCGTGCCCGCGACCTCGGCGGGGTTCGTGCCCGTCATGCCGGCGCCGTCGACGCGCGCGGTCGACTGCTGCGTGAGCACGAAGCCGAGCACGGCGAAGAAGGCGACGACGCCGCCGCCGATGAGGGCGCCGCGCAGGGTGCTCCCGCCGGTGCTGGCGGCTTGCGCCTTCGCGAGCTTCTCGGCGCGGGCGGCGGCCTTGGTGGCCTCGTGGCTCGCTCCGGCCTTCTCGCGCAGGACGGCGGCGGCGGCGAGCTCGAGGCGGGTCTGCTCGGCCTGCCACTCGGCCTCGGGGGCGAGGTGCTTGTTCGCGGCGTGCTCTTTGAGCTGCGCGAGCAGGGCGTTGTAGCGCTCGTCGAGATCCTCCGGGGCCTTCGCTTCCTTCGCCGCGCCCTTCTTCGAGTTCAGCACGAAGAGAATCGCGGCGCCGAGCGCGGCGGCGAGCACGATGATGCCGGGCGTCCAGTTCGTGAGGTGCGGGTTCATCGCTGCAGGTCCTTGCGGACGGCCGCGAGGTACGGGTCCTCCTCCGGAGCCGCCGGAGGAGCGGGTGGAGCCGCAGAGCGCGGCTTCTTCTTCACCTGCATGGCGATGAAGGCGACGCCGGCGAGAATCAGCAGCGCGGGCGCGAGCCACAGCACGCTCGTGACGCCCTGCTTGCTCGGCGAGAGCAGCGCCCACTCGCCGTAGCGCGCGACGAAGTACTGGTAGATCTCTTCGTCCGTCCGGCCTTCGGCGACGAGCTCGCGCACCTTGTCGAGCTGCGCTCGGGCCATCGACGACGGCGAGTCGGCGATCGAGACGCCCTGGCACACCGGGCAGCGGATCTGCTTGCCCAGCCGCTGCACGCGGGCCTCGCGGGCGGCGTCGAGCGGGTCGGTGCCGGCGCGGCCGGGCGCGTAGTCGCCTTGAGTCAGTGCCAGGGCTGCGAGCAGGGCAAGCATCAGAAGATCTGCGCGAGGCGCTCTTCCATCGTCTGCGGGTCGATCGGGTACGCGACCTTACTCTTGATGACCCCGCTCCTATCGATGAAGTACGTCTCGGGCACGCCCGAGACCCCGTAGTCGACCGCCACCGTCGACTTCGGGTCGAACAGCTGGGGGAAGCTCTCGCCGTGCTCGCGCAGCCAGGCCTTCGTCGCGTCCTCTTCGCTCTCGAAGACGACGCCGAAGAAGACCACCTTGCCCTCGTACTTCTTCGCCGCCCAGTTCAGCACCGGGTGCTCGAGCTTGCAGGGCCCGCACCACGTCGACCAGAAGTTGAGCACCATCGGCTGGCCGGCGAACGCGGCCGAGTCGACCATCTCGCCCGTGTGCAGCCGCTTGATCTTGAACGGGGGCGCCTTCTTGCCCTCGAGCATGAACGGCACGGCGTGCGGGTCGGTGCCGAACGCCTTGAAGTAGACGAGGAGCAGCGTCGCGGTCGCGAGCACGGCCCCGCCGATGACGAGCCAGCGCTTCACGCCTTCGCCGCCTCCGCGGCCGCCGGAGCGTCCGAGGCCAGGAGCTGCCTCCGCCGCGGCCAGAGCGAGATGAGCGAGCCCGCGACCAGAATGGGAATCGCGTACCAGATCCACCCGACGAGCGGGAACACCCACGCGTTGAAGCTGGCCGACTGATCCTTCCCGTCGAAGGCCAAGAGGCTCACGTACACGTCCCGCCAGATCAGCTCGTGCACCAGCGGCGAGCCGACCGGGTCGGTCTGCCGCTCGTAGAAGTTCATGCGCGGGCCGTGGCCGTTCACGTAGGGAATCTGGCGGCCATCGGGGTGGATGATCGTCAGGTTCGCGGCAGTCCACGTGCGGTGGGGCTCCCTTCCGCTCGACAGCCCGTCGAAGCGGACCTTGTAGTCGCCGACGTCGAGCGTCTGGCCCGGCTTGAGCGTGCCGGTCGCGTGCGTCTTGAACGCGCTCGAGGCCGCGACCGCCACGATGATGATCACGATCGCCAGGTGCACCACGTAGCCGCCGAACCGGCGCGGGGCGCGGCTCGCCGAGCGCACGAGGCCACCCCACAGGCTCGTATTGGCCTCGGTCATCATCCGGCGGGCGGGCAGGAGCAGCTCGCGAAAGGTGATGACCGCCACGAAGCCCGCGAGGAAGAACGCGACGATCGCCATCGTCGAGCCGCTCGCGTACTCGGGCGTCTCTTTCGCGCCGAGCGTGAGCACCTTCCACAGCGCGACCGCGACGACGCCGCCGATCGACGGAGCCGCGAGCTGCCGCGCCGTCGTGCCCGGGTTCGCCTCGCCCCACGGCAGCATCGGACCTACGCCCATGAGGAACAGCATCAGGAGCGCGATCGGCAGCGCCATGATGTTGAAGTACGGCTCGCCGACGCTGATGCGCTTGTTCGCGAGCGCCTCGGTCACGAGCGGGTACGTGGTGCCGAGGAAGACGGTGAACGTCAGCGCGCAGAAGACGAGGTTGTTGAGCAGGATGCTGCCCTCGCGCGAGACCATCGACTCCATGTGCGACTCGGCGACGAGCAGCGGGCCGCGTAGGCTCAGCAGCGCGATCGAGAACACCATGATGATCGCGATGAAGACGAGGAAGGTGGGCCCGATGTCGGACTGCGTGAAGCTGTGCACCGAGTTGAAGACGCCCGAGCGCGTCATGAACGTGCCGACGATCGTGAGCCAGAACGCGCCGAGCGCGAGCGCGAGCGTCCACAGCTTGAGCGACTTCTTGCGCTCGAGCACCATCGTCGAGTGGATGAACGCGGTCGCCGCGAGCCACGGCATGAACGACGCGTTCTCGACCGGGTCCCACGCCCAGTAGCCGCCCCAGCCGAGCACCGCGTACGCCCACCACGAGCCCAGGATGATGCCGATGGAGAGGAACATCCACGGGACGAGCGTCCACTTGCGGAGCGGCACGAGCCAGGCGTCGCCGAGCTCGCCGCGGAGCAGCGCCCCGGTCGCGATGCCGAACGGCACCGTCATGCCCACGAAGCCGAGGTACAGCATCGGCGGGTGGATGATCATGAGCACGTGGTTCTGCAGCAGCGCGTTCGGGCCCGGCCCGTCGGTCGGCACCGGGTTGGGAGCGGGCCCCCACGGGTTCGCCGGCCCCGCGATGAGGAAGGCGAAGAACGTCGCGACCGCGCACATCATGCCGAGCGACAGCTGCATGTAGCGGCCATGCTCGTTGCGGTGGATCCACGCGAAGGCGAACAGGTACGCGCCCATGATCGCGCCCCAGAACAGAATCGAGCCCTCGAGCGAGCTCCACAGCGAGACCACGGTGAAGACGGTCGGCGTCGAGTTGCTGCCGACCTGCGCGACGTACTTCACCGAGTAGTCGTGCTGGAGCAGCGCGCCGATCATCACGAGGTTCGCGAGGATCATCGAGCCCGAGAAGCCGAACACCGCGCGCTGCACCCACGGCAGCGCCGACTCGCGGCGCGTCATGCCCGTGAAGATGCCGACGACGGCGCCGAACGCGGCGCAGAGCAGACCGATGAGCACGAGGCCGTAGCCGATGGTGGCGTTCATGAGGGTGGGGACAGGCAACTTTTCGCGTGCACGTCGAGCCGAACCTGGAGCGCTGCGGGGTACGAAAAGTAGCCTGTCCCCTGCCTCATTTGTTCGCCTGGGGCTGCTCTTCGAGCAAGGACTTCTGCCAGTCTTTCTGACTCTCGCCGCTCTTCGGCGGGCGGTACTCGTTCGAGTGGTTCACCATCAGCCGCGTCGTGTGAAAGACACCGGCCTTGTCGTAGGTGCCCTCGACGACCACCCCGATGTTCTCGCGGAACATCTGCGGCGGGATCTCGTCGGAGCTCACCTGCACGAACTTCGCGTCGGGCTCCTTGCCGTCGGCGACCTTGAAGTCGAGGTGCGTCTTGCCCGCGTTCCACTGAATCGAGCCGGCCTGAACCATGCCGCCGAGGCGGATGGTGGGCCCGATGGCCTTGTCGCCCTGCGCGAGCAGCTGGCTGGGGCTCCAGTAGTAGACGAGGTTCTCGCCGAGATTGCCCCAGGCGATGAAGCCGAGGGCGGCCGCAGCGAGGCCGAGCGCGACGACGGCAACCAGTCGATTTCTCGATTCGGGACTCATGTCATTCCTTGCGCCGGCGCACCCACAACGATGCGGCGTAGAGCACGATTCCCAGGAGCGTCAAAACGTATGCGGCGGTCACGAATTCCCAGCCGCCCTGGATTCGGCCGGCTCCGACCCGGGACGGGTCGGCCTGGGCGAGCAGCACCACCAGGCTCATGTGGTGAGTCCCTTCGGGACCGGCGCGGGCCCCAGCGCCTCGGGCGGAGCGACCTCTCTCGCCAACGCCGCCCGCGCGACCTTGTAGCGCTGGTAGACGAACACGATCAGCAGGCAGAGAAAGGCACAGGCCGCCCAGCGCAGCGCGAACACCATCTGCGGGTCGACGGTCTTCGGGGTCGACTGCACCTGGTGGAGCGACTTCATCCACACGACCGAGAAGTACACGGTCACGGGGATCACGATGCCGAACGTGCCGAGCGCGGCGGACCACGTCGCGCGGGTGTCGGGGTTCTCGGTGAAGCGGCGCATCGCGAGGTAGCCCGTGTAGTAGATGAGCATCACCGCGGCCGAGGTGAGGCGCGGGTCCCACGTCCAGTAGACGCCCCAGGTCGGCTTGCCCCAGATGGCGCCGAGCGTCACGCCGACGATGCCGAAGTACAGCCCGACCTCGGCGCTGGCCTCGGCGAGCGCGTCGGCCGTCCAGCTCTTCTTCATCAGGTAGGCGACCGAGCAGCCGAAGTTCAGCGTGACGCCGAGGAGCGCCATCCACACCTGGGGGACGTGGGCGTAGATGATGCGGTAGACGTCGCCCATCTCGCGCTCCGGCGGCGCCCACGAGAGGCCGAGCCAGGCCCCGACCGGCAGCATGATCGCGGCCTGCACCGCCATCACCTTCCACCCGATCTCGATGAGGTCGCGCTTGAAGCAGATCGCGATCAGCAACCCCGCGGGGAGTATCAGCAGCGCGTTGGCCAGCCAGCTCGGCATCAGATGTCCTCGGTAATCCGGGGAAACAGTACCAGCCCCAGCGCCCAATAGATCACGTTCAGCACCCCCAACATTCCCACCCATGAGCTCATCTGTCCCATCGGGTCACCTTCGAAGATGAGGCTCGTCGCCCCGACGGACGAGATGATGACCGGAACCAGCACGGGGAAGAGCAGAATGGGCAGCAGCACGTCGCGCGCCCGGGCGTTCGAGGCGATGGCCGAATAGAAGGTGCCGGCGGCGCTGATCGCCATGCTCCCGATGCCGATGATGCCGACGAGGCGCCACAGGCCCAGCATGACGTTCAGGTCGAACACCGCGATCGACAGCGGCGCGAGGATGATGCCGAGGCCCCACAGGAGCACCGTGTTGCCGAGCGCCTTGCCGATGAACACCGCGCGCGCGTCGATCGCCGCGAGCTTGAGGCCCTCGAGCGCCGCGTTCTCGCCCTCGATGCGGAAGGACTCCGAGAGGCTCAAGATGCTGGCGAAGATGATGGCGAGCCAGAAGTAGCCGCCGGCGTGCGCCTTGAGCACCGCCGACTTGGCGCCCAGCGCGAACGAGAACAGCAGCAGCGTCGAGATGGCGAAGAAGAGCAGGGCGTTGAGCCGCGCTCGCGTGCGCCACTCGATGAGCAGGTCCTTGCGGAGCACCACCAGCGTCGCGGCCAGAAGCCCGGGCGGCCTGCGGGTGGCGGGCGAGTCGGCGAGGAGCGTCACTTACGCAGCCTCCAGCGTGCGGCCTTCGGCGAGGTGCAGGCGGGTGTCGGTGAGCGTCTGCCCCTGCTCGATGAGGTGCGTCGCGAGCACCACGGTGGTGCCGGCGCCTTTCAGCTCGTGGATGAACTGCTCCATGACCGCGATGCCCTCGGGGTCGAGCTCGCCGAACGGCTCGTCGAGCAGCGCGAGGTCGGGCTTCTTGAGCAGCAGGCGCGCGATCGCGACGCGCTTGCGCATGCCGGCGCTGAACGTGCGCACGGCGTGGTCGGCGCGCTTCGTCATGCCGACGCGATCGATGACGGCCTTCGCGGCCGCGACCGGGTCGGGGACCCCGAGCAGGCGGCCGAGCAGCACGATGTTCTGCTCGGCGGTGAGATCTTCGTAGAGGTACGAAGCGTGGGAGAGCAGGGCGACGCGCCGGCGGATCTCTTCCCGCTGCGCGACGGCGTCGAACCCGAGGATCGTGAGCTTGCCGAACGTCGGCGAGGTCGCGGTGCCGAGCAGCTTGAGCAGCGTGCTCTTGCCCGAGCCGTTGTGGCCGGTCAGCAGCAGCGACCTGCCCCGCTCGAGCGTGTAGGTCAGCCGCGCGAGCGCCCAGCGCGGGCCGTACCGCTTGCTCACGTCGGCGATCTGGAATGCGGCGTCGGCCAAGGTGGACCGGCTCCGCGTCGTACCAACTTCAGCCCTGCGGCGGAAGCTTCGCTCGCAGGCGCCGGTTCGCAGCACCGTCGCACGGCTGCGTCAGCTCGCGCTGCGACGTTTGAATCGAGGGCGCTCCCGTCCGTATTGGCGAGACCCATGAACCAGCTCCTGACCTGCAGTGTCCTGCTGTTCGCTTCGGTTGCCCTGGCCCAGCAGGAGGAAGACGTGCAGATGGACGTCTCGATGCCGGGCATGCCGGGCATGAACGTGAAGGTGAAGGCGAAGACGACGGTGACGCGGTCGGGGTCCCCTCAGGCCGAGCCTGCGCCCGCGCCCGCGCCTGCCTACGGAGGCGACGACTGTGGCGCCGGAGCCCCCGACCCGGGCTGCATCATGTCCCGCGCCGGCAACCTCCCGATGGACCGTGAGGAGTACTCGGGCTTCCTCGAGGCTCTGCGCGGCAACGACTTCGAGCTGCAGCGCGAGTCGATGGTGAAGGACACGCTGAAGAAGAGCTGGCTCACCGCGCGCCAGCTCGGGCTCGTGCTCGAGCTGTTCGACAACGAGATCACGCGCCTGTCGGTCGCGAAGGCCGGCATCGCCCACGTGGTGAACCCGAAGCACGCGCTGAAGCTCAGCACGAAGTTCGAGAACAGCATCAACGCCTCGGACTTCACCAAGGCCGTCAACGCTCAGCGCTGATTCTCGAGCTCGGCGCAGCGCCGGCTGAGCGCCAGGAAGTCGGCCGGAGTCTTCACCCCGGCCGCCTTCACCGGCACGTCGTAGTCCGTCAGGTCGAGCACGCGCTTCAGCCGCTTCACCTCGAGCTCCGCGAGCTCGGGCTCGACGCCGGCCTGGCGCGCGAGCGCCGCCATCGACTGCACGTACTCGAGCGTCGAGCGGTGCTTCTCGGCGGGGGTCGGCCGCGCCGGCCCCAGGCGCGGCGCGAAGACCAGCACGAAGACGAGGCCGCAGAAGGCGAGCTGCACGAGCGCGGCGATCAGGTTGGCGCTCAAGTCGGGCTTCGCCTTCGGGGCCTGGTGCAGCTCGTCGAAGACGAGCGGGGCGGGCAGCGAAGCCCAGAACGCCGCGTTGTCGTCGAGCTCGAGGCGGGAGGCCTGGGCGAGGTCCGCTCCGGCGCCGATGAAGACCTCGCCGCTGCCGAGCTTCGCCCACCACAGGCTCTTGCCCTCGGTGACGGGGAGCGCGCCGGGCAGCTCGGAGACGACGGTGTCGTCGGCGAGGACGCGCAGCCTCGTGACGCCCGGCAGGGCGGTGACGGCGTCGGAGACGCCCAGCAGGTCGTCGCCGGCGCCGTCGCGGGCGAGCGGCGGGCCGGCCTCGAGCTGCAGCCAGGCGTCGAGGTCGCTCTGCGCGGCTGAGCGCCGCGGGCGCAGGTAGACGAGCGTGCCGCCGCCTTTGACGAAGGCCTCGACTGAGGCGACCTCCTTCTTGGAGAGACCGTGGCCGGTGGGGGCGGCGAGCACCAGGGTGCCGGTGGCGGGCAGCTCGAAGGTGGTGTCGAGCAGGCGGACCTCGCGGCCGGTGGCTTCCAGCCAGCGGCGCAGGAGCTTCACGCCGCGCGGGCCCGGGTTCTGCGCCGAGGGCACCGGCGAGTCCGGCACGGTGTCGGGGCCCGCGAGACCGGCCGCCAGCGCGAGCGCGAGTAAGAGCGCGTAGAGCCACCACGCACGCCTCATCGCGCGAGCCCCTCGATCTCGGAAACGAAAGTCCGCGCGTCCTCCGACGAGACGGGCGCCAGCGAGTAGTACGTGCGGTCGTACCAGTCGATGCGCGAGCGCACCGCGCCCACCAGCGCGGCATCGGCGCCGCGCCCCGGCAGCTCCGCGCACAGCTCGCGGTTCGTCTTCACGCGGTCGGGCCGGGCCAGGTTCTTCCGCTCGAGCGACGAGAGCAGCGCCAGCAGCGCCTCGCGAATCGCGGCGCGCGGCTCGCTCGCGGCGAGCCGCCGTGCGTTCGCCAGGTGCTCCGGTGGAGGTCTCAAGTCGAGCCGCTCCGGCTCGGGGCGCGACACGGCGGTGGCCTCCCGCGGCCTGAACCTCACGAACCGCAAGAGCGCCAGCAGCGCGATCGTGAACGCCACCGTCAGCACGAAGAACGGAGCCGCCTTCGCGAACGTCGCCGCCCCTCGAGTCTGGAACAGCCGCTTCAGCCACGCGAAGAGCTGCTCCCACAGCACGGCGATCACGTTCGCGTTCCGGTTGCGCACGCGCGAGAACTCGGGCTCCTCGAGCAGGCGCTGCAGGGCCGCGCGATCGGGCGGGGGCGCCGCCGGCCGGTCGGCGGCCGAGAGTGCCGCCACGAGCAGGAGCAGCGTCACGCCGCCCTCGCCAGCTTCAGCTCGAGATCGAGCCCTTCGCGCCGCGTCCTCATGTCGACGTAGAAGATGACCTGGAACGCGACGTACAGCGGGTACATCACCGCGCCCGCCGCCAGGTTCACGAGCTCGGCGGGCACGAGCAGGTACGCGGGCACCTCGCCGGCCGCCGGGTCGAGCAGGTTCCCGTACGCGCCCTGCAGCACGAGCACCGGCACGCTCGAGATCAGGCTGATGAGCAGGAGCAGCAGCGCCACCACGCTGATGAGGATCATGAGCCTCATCTTCACGAGGCCCATCAGCCCGGGCGCGACCCGGCCCGACGTCAGCGCGTCGCAGCGGCGGAAGGCGGCCAGCGGCCCGACGGCTTCCGACGCCACGATCGGGCTCCACAGCGCGAACCGCAGGAAGAACCACATCATCCACGCGAGCATCATGAACACCATCAGCACGAGGCTGACGATCAGGAGCCCCGCGCTGCCGAGCACGCCCGCGACGACACCGAGCCCGAGCGCCGGGAGCTGCAGCAGCACGAACACGAGCAGCGCCCACGCGATCGCGAGCACGAACAGGCCGGCGAGCGTGCCGAGGCGCCGCGCGGCGTGCTTCAGGCCGTCGGTCAGCTTCGCCGGCTCGCCGAGGAACACCGGCATCACCCAGCGCGCCGCGGCGGTCGTGACGAACAGCGTGCTGAACATGAGCAGCGCGACGAGCGCCGCCATGCCCGCCAGCGCGGCCGGCCCCTTCTGGGGCAGCTGGCCCGGGCTCTGGGCCGCCGTGCGCAGCATCGTGATGACCTCGCTGAGCGACGAGCTGTTGCCGGTCAGCGCCTGCCCGGCCTTCAGGAGCGCGTACTGGCCGATGTTGAACGCGAAGAAGAGCGGGTACAGCTTCTTCCAGTGCGCGCGCCAGAACGAGGCGGAGCGGTCGACGATCTCGCCGAGCTCCATCGGGCGCAGCGCGGTCGTCATGCGCGGAGCATAGCCGCAGCCGCCGCTCGCGGGTCGGCCGCCCGCAGCACCGCCGAGATCACCGCGTGGCCCGCCGCGCCCGGCACGCGCGCCGTGACGCCGCCGAGCGCGAACGCAGGGCAGGGCAGCGCCGCGGCGATGCGAGCGAAGCCCTCGACGCCGAGCGGCTTCGCGTCGCCCTTGCCGAAGACCGGGCTCACCAGCGCGAGGTCGGCGCCTTGCGCCCGCCGCGCTTCTTCGAGCGAGTGAACCGCCACGCTGACGCGCTCGACGCGGCCCTGCACGTCGGCGGGCAGCAGGCCGTAGGCCGGCAGGTGCAGCCAGGCCCCGAGCGCGAGCGCCACGTCGAGGCGCCGGTTGATGAACAGCGGCACGGAAGGGAACCGCTCGCGCAGCTTCACCGCCTCGTCGAAGAACTGCCGCGCGGTCGCTTCCGGGTGCCGGTGCTGGATCGCGATGCCGGGGCCGGCCTCGAGCGCGCGCTCGAGACGCTGGAGCAGGTCGCCCAGCTCCCAGTCCGTGATGACGATCAGCTCAACGCCCAACCAACCCCTCGAGCGGGCTCGACGCCGTCGCGTACGCCTTCATCGGAATGCGCCCGGCGAGAAACGCCTCGCGGCCGGCCTCGACGGCCTTCTTCATCGCCGACGCCATCAGCGCAGGCTCCTTCGCGCCGGCGATGGCGGTGTTCATCAGCACCGCGTCGCAGCCGAGCTCGAGCGCGACCGCGGCGTCCGACGCGGTGCCCACTCCGGCGTCGACGATCACGGGCACCTTCACGGCCTCCATCACGAGGCGCAGGTTGTGCGGGTTGCGGATGCCGAGGCCCGAGCCGATGGGAGCGGCGAGCGGCATCACGGCGGCGCAGCCGGCCTCCTCAAGGCGCTTCGCGACGATCGGATCATCGGAGGTGTACGGCAGCACCGTGAAGCCCTCCTTCACGAGCCGCCGTGCGGCGACGAGCGTCTGCTCGACGTCGGGGAACAGCGTCTTCTCGTCGCCGAGCACCTCGAGCTTCACCCACTTCGAAAGACCGAGCTCCTCGGCGAGGTGGCACGTGCGCACCGCGTCGTCGGCCGTGTAGCAGCCGGCCGTGTTCGGCAGGAGCTTGATGCGCGACGTGTCGATGAACGACATGATCGACTCGCTGCCCTTCGCCTTGAAGTCGTGGCGCCGCACGGCGACCGTGACGAAGTCGGTGCCCGACGCCTCGTGACACGCCTTCATCACGGCGAACGAGGGGTACTTGCCGGTGCCCACGATGAGCCGCGAGCGGAACGTGTGGCCTGCGACGACGAACGGCTTGTCCAGCATCAACCGCCTCCTACGAACGTGACGATCTCGATCTGATCTCCGGCCTTCAGCCGCACCTCGGCGTGCCGCGCGCGCCGCACCACCTCGGCGTTCACCTCGACCGCGACGCGCGTGCGCTCGATCTTCAGGGCGTCGAGCAGCTCCGAGAGCGTCTGGCCCTCGGCGATCTCTTTCGGCTCGCCATTCACCTGGACTCGCATCGTCGCCAAAGACGTATAGTCGCAAGCGCCGATGCGGCGCATCCTCCATCTCGTGCTGTGCTTCTCGCTCGTGCTCCTGCCGCTGCCGGTGCTGGGCGCCGGGAAGTACGACGCCTCGGGCTCCAGCGCGAAGAAGAAGAAGAAGAAGAAGAAGCCGAAGCGCGTGAAGAAGGCGAAGGCCGCCGAAGAGGAGCAGGCGCTCGAGGCCGAGCGCGCCCAGGGCGAAGACGAAGAAGAGTCGCAGGGCAGCCGCCGGAAGAAGAAGCGGCGCCCGAAGGTCATCGAGGTCAGCGCCGAGGGCGAGGGCAGGGAGGTCACCGGCGAAGAGCCCCCGAAGAGCGACAAGCCCGAGAAGACGCCCGACAAGCCCGCGGCGGTCGCGGCCGCCGAAGAAGAGGAAGAGGACGACGACGTCAGCTTCGAGGACAACCCGTCGAAGATGTTCGAGGTGCTCAACAAGGCGGTGCCGCCGCGCCGGTACGCCTACGTGATCGGCGCCGTCGTCGGAGGCGTCGGCCTCGTGTTCGCCTACCAGGCCCAGGGCGAGGCGAAGCGCGCCGAGACGATCGTGTCGGCGCTGGAGTCGCAGCGCGCGGTCAACAACGCCCGTGCGTCGGCGGCCCTCGCGAACGTGATGTACGGGCTCGCCGCCGCGGCCGTGCTGCTGGCGCTCGTGCTCGAGTTCATCCCCGAGCCGGTCGCCGAGAAGGCCGCGCTCACCTTCCGCTTCTAGGGTGTGCAGGAGGCGTGGTGCGTCGGCACACCAGTGTGAACCCCGGTCGGCATGAGATGACGGCGCAACCTCGCGATTCACGAGGCTTCAGCGGCAGGCACGGAGTGTGCGATGGTCGTGGCGGTTTGCGCTCTCTCGTCCTCCTCATTGCGCTCGCTTTCGCGACCTCGAGCTGCCTCGTCAGCGGGGACACCTTCGGCGGCAGGTTCTGCAAGAAGAACGAAGACTGCCCCGGGGTGGCCGGCTACATCTGCGCGTCGACCGCGATCTGGCCGCAGCGCGGCTGCGACTCCGACGAAGACGGGTGCCTGTGCGAGGTCCGGTTTCCGCCCGAGCCGGGCGGCATCTCGATCGACGGCGGGGGTCCCGTCATCCCCGACGCGGGGCCGCCGCCCGACTACTGCACCGAGATCAAGCCGATCATCGATCTGTACTGCCTCGGCACCTGCCACGGCAGCCAGATGCAGTACCCGGGCAACCCCACCGACTTCCGGCTCGACTACTGGGAGCCGCGCGACGAGCACCGGCTGCCCGACGGCGGCCCGGGCCTGCCCGGGGTGAAGTCGAAGGTCGAGCGCATCAAGGTGCGCATCTACGACGAGCCGACGATGCCGCCGAGCGACTTCGGCATCTCGCCCTCTGCCGCCAACCGCCGGCTCGTGAGGGACTGGTACAACAAGTTCGGGGCGCCGCTCGGCCCGGGGCTGTGCGAGCTGGGCTTCGTCGACGCCGGCACCGACGGCGGCACCGACGCAGGCCGCGCCGACGGAGGCGTCGACGCCGGGCCGCCGCCGAGCTTCGCCACCGACGTGCTGCCGATTCTCACGATGCGCTGCGCGCCGTGCCACACGACGCAGGCGAGCGGCGGCCTGAGCCTGACTCCGGCGAACGCGTACAACCAGCTGGTCAACGTGCAGGTGAGCGGCACGTGCGCGCCGGTCGGTACGCCCCGCATGCGCGTGCTGCCGAACGCGCCGAACAACAGCCAGATGTGGCTGAAGCTGAGCGACAACGCGAACAAGTGCGGCAACTTCATGCCGCGCACGAACCCGCCGCTGATGCCTTTGAGCTTGATCTCGCCCGCGCAGTTCGCCGTGATCGACCGGTGGATCCGGACCGGAGCCCGTCCTTGAAGTGGTGGTACCGGGGCGCCGCGCTCCTCCTGACGATCTGCACCGGCTCCTGCAACCTCGGGACGGGCGTGTTCGCCGGCAAGAGCTGCAAGACGAACGTCGAGTGCCCCGACCCGTACGTCTGCGCGATGGTGCGCCCCGAGGGCCGCACGTGCGAGCTCTTGCGCGGCGTCGAGACGTTCGACCCGAGCTCCGACAACCCCGCGTACTACTGCGGCGAAGTGAAGGCGATTCTCGACAAGCACTGCGTGTCGAACTGCCACGGCCAGCAGCGCGACTACCCCGGTACGATGGCGCTCAACTTCCGCCTCGACGTCTACCAGACGGGCACCGTGATCCCCGGTGCGTTCGAGAAGGCGATGAACATCAACAACCGCATCCAGGCCGACACCATGCCGCCCATGGTCATGGGGTACACGAGAGCGACCGCGGTCGAGAAGACCGTGATCCTGCGCTGGGTCAACTCCGGAGCTCCCGAGTGCGACGGCGGTTCGATGCCGATGGGCGATGCGGGCAGCACCGACGGCGGCACCGACGGCGGTAGCGGCGATGCGGGCCGGCGCGACGGCGGGTGATTGGCTGCTTCGGAGGGTCTCGACCGCTCAGCTGCCCCCTCACCCCGGCCCTCTCCCCTACGGGGGAGAGGGAGTTGCTGACTTCACTCCCGCGAACGCCTCGACGAACGGCCTCGGCCCCTGCAGGCCGACGCGCTGCATGTAGAGCGACATGCCCCGCAGCCCGCCGAGCTCTTCGCCACCGCCGGCGCGGCCCGGCCCGCCGTGAAGCATGCTCGGCATCACCGTGCCGGGAGAGATCGTCTGCCCCGCCACCTTCTCGCCCGAGATCGTCAGCCGCCCGAACCACGGAGCGATGCCGCCCACCGTCTCGTTCAGCCACGCCTTGTCGTCCGAGTACACGCTCGACACCAGGCCGCCGCCGCCCGCCGCCACCAGCGTCACGAGGTCGCGCGGCGCGGCGTACGGCATCAGCGTGGCCACCGGCCCGAACACCTCGTGCTTGTTCGTCACGTCGTCGGCCTTCGGGCCCTTGCGCACCAGCAGCGTCGGCGACACGAAGAAGCCCTTCGCCTGGCCCTCGACCGGCTTGCTGCCGCCGCAGGCGATCTCGGCGCCCGCCGCGATCTTCTCGATGCCCGCGCGCACGTCGCGCAGCTGCTGCGCCGTCGCCACCGGGCCCATGGTCACCTTCTCGTCGGCCGGGTTGCCGATGCGCACGTCTTTCAGCCGCGCCACGAGCTCGTCGCGCACCTCGTCGAGCTTGTCGGCCGGCACGTAGATGCGGCGAATGGCCGTGCACTTCTGCCCGGTCTTCTGCGTCATCTCTTTCACGACGTCGGTGAGGAACATGTTCCACGTCTCGGTGCCCGCCGACGCGTCGGGCCCCAGCAGCGCCGAGTTCAGCGAGTCGGCCTCGACGTTCACGTGCACGCTGTCTTTGAGCAGGTTCTCTTGCCGGCGGAGCATGAGCGCCGTGTCCGACGAGCCGGTGAACGCGAGCACGTCTTGCGCGCCCAGGTGCGAGAGCAGGTCGCCCGTGCTGCCGCACACGAACTGGAACGCACCCTCCGGCAGCGCGCCGCTGTTCGCCCACAGCTCTGCGATGCGCCAGGCCATCAGCGCCGTCGACGTCGCCGGCTTGCTGATCACCGGCATGCCGGCGAGCAGGCTGACCGCGAGCTTCTCGCCCATGCCCCACGCGGGGAAGTTGAAGGCGTTGATGTGCACCGCCACGCCGGTGCGCGGCACGAGCACGTGCTGCCCGTACAGCCGCGCGCTGCGGCCCATCGGCACGCCCTCGCCGTCGGCGAGCACCTTGCCGTCGCCGAGCTTCGTGCCGAGGTCGGCGTAGAAGTTCAGGGTGCCGGCCGCGCCGTCGATGTCGAACTTCGCGTCGCTGCGGGTGTTGCCGGCGTTCGTGATGCCGAGGCCGATGAGCTCTTCCCTGGCGTCGCCGACGAGCTTCGCCAGCTTGCGCAAGACCTCGCCGCGCTGCGCGAACGAGAGCTCGCGCAACGCCGGGCCGCCCTTCTCACGCGCGAAGCGGGCCGCGCCCGCGAAGTCGAGGCCGGCGGTCGAGGCCGTCGCAACGGCCTCTTCGGTCGAGGGGTTCACCAGGGTCGCGGGGGAGGCAGAGCCGTCGACCCACTTGCCGTTCAGGTAGCTCTTCAGCGAGGTAGGCATGAAATCGGCCCTATTCGTGTTGACGGCCACAGTCAACGTGGCGCAAGGTGCCGCCCGATCATGCGCCTGTCACTCCTCGTCACCGCCGCCGTCGCTCTCTCGGCGTGCGGCTCCACCGCGCCCGGCTCGCCCTGCAACACCGCTGGCTTCCTCTGCTTCGATCAGGTCACCGCGATGGAGTGCCAGCTCGGCACCTGGGTCGCGCTGCCGTGCCGCGGCCCGACCGGCTGCCAGCGCGCGGGGAACACGATCACCTGTGACATGTCGGCGAACCAGGAAGACGACGCGTGCGCTTCGTCGGCGGTCGGCAGCGGGCTGTGCACCGCCGACATGACGGCGACGCTCGAGTGCCGCAACGACCCGATGACCGGCAAGAACACGCTGAAGAAGACGAACACGTGCCGCACCTGCTCGATTCAGCGGAACATGACGACGATGAAAGACGAAGTCGTCTGTCAGCCTTGAGCTGCGACTGACGCGACGAACTCGCCCAGCGCCTCGTTGAACTCCTGCGGCGCCTCCACGTTCGCCAGGTGCCCCGCGTTCGGGATCACCACCAGCTTCGATCTCGGCATGAGCTTCTGCATCTCTCTCGCCTTCTCCGGCGGCGCGATCGCGTCTTTCTCTCCCACCACGATCAGCGCCGGCCCGCTGTAGCGGCTCAGGAGCTCGCGGCTGTCGCTGCGCGCCGCCATTCCCCTCGCCGCCGCTGCCGTTGCCGCCGGGTTCACCGACTTCATCAGGTCCTGCATCCGCGCCTTCACGTACGGCTTCGCCTCCGGCGCCAGCAGGTTCGGCAGCGCGCTCGCCGCGTACCCCGCCATGCCGTTCTTCTCGACGTCCTTCGCGACCGCCTCTCGCTTCTCTTTCCCCGCCGCGTCGTCCGCCAGCGGGTGCGTGTCCGCCAGCACCAGCCCCTTCACCCTCGCCGGATCGAGCCGGAGCAGCGCCATCGCGACGTAGCCGCCCATCGAGACGCCTCCGACGATCGCGCGGTCGAGCTTCAGCGCGTCGAGCAGCGCGAGCGCGTCTTTCGCCATCGCCTCCATCGTGATGACGCCGGGCTTCAGCTCGCTGCCGCCGAAGCCGCGGTGGTCGGGGCAGATGACGCGCACGCCCGCGGGCGGCGAGTCGAGCTGCGGCCAGAAGCTCTCGGAGGTGAAGGGGAAACCGTGCAGCAGCAGCACCGGCTCGCCCGAGCCTCCGGTGCGGTACGAGTACTGCGCTCCGTCGATCTTGAGGTTCATAACCATTTCTTGTGCCTGAACCAGGCGATCATCAACACCGGGATCGCGACCATCGACGCCTCCATCACCCGGAAGAAGATCTCGTCCGACAACGCCTGGAAGTTCATGCCGAAGAAGCCGACCACGAACGAGAGGGGCAGGAAGATGGTCGCGATGATCGTCAGCTGCTTGCTCACCTCGCCCGTGCGGTTCGCCTGCACCGAGAGGTAGCCGTCCATCGCGTTGCCGAGCAGGTCGCGGCACGCGTCGATCTGCTCGTACAGCCGCACCAGGTGGTCGTAGACGTCGCGGAAGTACAGCGCCGTGCGCTCCGAGATGTGCGGCATGCCGCGCTTCGACAACAGCCCGACCACGTCGCGCTGCGGTGAGAGCACCCGGCGCACCTGCACCAGCGCGCGCTTCAGCGCGAACGTGCGCTTCAGGTGATCGCGCGTCGGCCCCTCGAAGATCGCGGTCTCGAGATCCTCGAGCTCTTCGTTGAACTGGTCGAGCAGCGGGAAGTTCTCGTCGACCATCGCGTCGAGCACGAGGTACGCGATGAAGTCGACGCCGCGGCCGATCGAGTCGCCGGGTTGGTTCTTCACGCGCTCGATCGTCTTCGCGATCGCCGGGTGAGGCTTCTCGTGCACGGTGATGATCCAGTCGGGGCCGAGGAACGTGTGCATCTCGTGCAGCACCACGTGCGACGGGTCTTTGCCGTCGACCGCGCAGAAGCCCTGCATCACCATGAACTGGTGGCCCGGGTAGTCCTCGAGCTTCGGGCGCTGGTCGAGGTTCAAGCAGTCTTCGATCGCGAGCCGGTGCAGGCCGAAGCGCTCGCCCAGCCTGTTCATCAGCGCCTCGTCCGGCTGCTCGACGTCGACCCACTTCGTGCCCGTGGCCGAGAGCAGCTCATCGCCGCCGGTCTGAACGCCCCGCACCGGGTCGTAGACCCTCACCGCAATCGTCGGCATGACGCGCGTTTACCGTAAACAGCAAGTGGCTGGCATGGAAGTCAGGCAGTAGATTCCGCGCCACAGTGGAGCACGTATTACCTCCGCGCCTCGCGGCGCTCCTCGCCCTCGAGCCAGACACCGCGCTGGCCGAGCGCCTGAAGCGTGTGCACGAGGCGGCTGCGCGCGCGATCGAGCGCCTCGGAGATCTCGATCTCATCAAGTACGAAGACGTGCCGATCGACGGCAGCGCCGATCTCTCGCTCTGGGAAGAGGTCGCTCCGCACCTCGCGGCCACCCTCGCCGAGGTCAACGCGCTCGTGAACGAGATCCGCACGCACTTTCCGTTCGGCGAGCTCTACACCGACCGCAAGCAGGCGTACGTCGACGAGGCGATCCAGGCGGGAGCCACGCGGCTGCAGGGCGCCGTCGCCGAGCTCGGGCAGCGCGTGCGAGATCCGTCGGTCGTAGCCGATCGCTGGGCGCTGATCGCCGAGCTCCAGGTCTTCCGCACCGGCTTCCGCGAGACGATCGGCGCGATGGTGTTCGACTCGGCCTCGGTGCTCGAAGAGGTCAAGCGGCAGGAGGTCGAGCCCGGCTACGAAGAGGCGCTGAAGACCGCGCTGAGCGTGCGCTCGACCTCGACCGACCTGCGGCGCCTGATGCGCGCGCGGCTGCAGAAGGTCGCCGAGAGCGAGGCCGAGGACGTCGAGTGGAACGCGCAGCAGCTCGAGAAGGAGCTCGACAGCTTCGGCCGCACTCCCGCGTGGCGCGCCATCCGCGCGCAGGACAAGAAGCAGATCCTCGAGTTCCGCGGGCGCCTGAAAGAGATCAACCGGCCCGACGTCTCGAAGACCGAGCTCGCCGCCCTGCTCGAGCCTTTCGTCGAGTTCGTCGACACGTTCGAGTCGGTGAACCAGCGCGAGATCCTGCTCGTGCACGATCGCGAGATCTCGGCGCAGTGCGGCGTGCAGCTCGAGACGATTCAGACCATCGCCGGCACGAGCCCCGACGAGGCCCTGCGCCTCTTCCAGGAGACGCTCACCGCCGCCGTCGCGCTCTACGGCCGGTCGCCCGACCTCGACAGCTTCATCCGCAAGACGCGCAAGTCGCCGCCCGAGCCCGCGGAGGTCGGCGTCACCGCGGAGATCTTCACCGGGCTGCTCGCGAATCTCTCGCTGTACTGAGTCGGCAGTCGGCAGTCGGCAGTCGGCAGCTTGCGGGGACGTTTCACGTGGTAACTACGGCCGCTCCATGCAGCCCCTCTCGCGCGCCGATCTCACAGCCGTCGAGGCCGTCTTCTCGGACGTCGATGGCACCTTGACCTCGGCCGGCCGGTTGACCTCGTCGACGCTCGCCGCAATCGAGGATCTCGTGAAGGCCGGCATCAAGGTCGTGCTCGTCAGCGGCCGCCCCGCCGGCTGGGGCGAGGCCTGGGCCCGCGAGCTGCCCGTCAGCGGCGTCGTCGTCGAGAACGGCGGCCTCTACTTCGTGTGGCGCCGCTCCCGCCTGCACCGCGTCTACGCGGAGCCCGAGCGCCAGCGCGCGAAGAACCGCAAGGCGCTGCAGCGCCACGTCGCCGCCGCCCTCAAGCACGTCAAGGGCGCGAGGCTCTCGTCCGACAGCGCCTATACCGAGGTCGACCTCGCCATCGACTACGCCGAAGACGCCGCGCTCGGCGAGAAGGCCGCCATCGAGCTCGAGCGCTTCTTGCGCGCCCGCGGCGTCAGCGCCGTGCGAAGCTCGGTGCACGTCAACTGCTGGCTCGGCGACTTCGACAAGGCGTCCACGGTGCGCGCGTTCTTGAAGAACGAGTGGAAGAAGCCGAAGGGGCGCTACGTGTACGTCGGAGACTCGCTCAACGACGCTCCGATGTTCGCCGCGTTCGAGCTGTCGGTCGGCGTCGCGAACGTGCGAGACGTCGAAGACGTGATCGAGACGAAGCCGAGGTTCGTGACGCAGGCGCGCGAGGGCCGCGGCTTCGAAGAGCTGGCCGGGGCGATCTTGCGATGACGCTCGCGCGCGTCGAGCTCATCGGCGGCCTGGGCCGCCACCTGCGCGCCGGGCACCCGTGGGTGTTCCGGAAGGCGGTGAAGCACGCTCCGAAGCTGCCGGCCGGAGCGGTCGTCGACCTCGTCGAGGGCGGGCGCTTCGCGGCGCGCGGCTACTGGGACCCGCTCTCGCCGATCGCCGTGCGCGTGCTGACGCGCGACGAGCGCGAGACCATCGACCTGGGCTTCTTCCAGCGCCGCGTCGCGCAGTGCCACGCTCAGCGGCAGGCCCTGCTCGATCTCGACGGCACCGACGCCTACCGCCTCGTGCACGGCGAGAGCGACGGCCTGCCCGGAGTCGTCATCGACGACTACGCCGGCACCGCGGTGCTGAAGCTCTACTCCGCGGGGCTCACTCCGTACCGGCCGATGCTGCTCGAGGCGCTCAGGCCGTTCGTGAAGAGCGTCATCGGCCGCGACGAGGTCGGCCGCGACGACGGCGAAGGCGACGAGGGCCCGGGCGCGGGGCGGCTGCTCCTCGGGCCGAGGCCGCCCGAGCGCGTCACCATCACCGAGCGCCACGCGAAGTTCCTCGTCGACGTCTGGCGCGGGCAGAAGACCGGCTTCTTCCTCGACCAGCGCGAGAACCGGTACCTGGTGCGCCGGCTCGCGAAGGGCAGGGAGGTGCTGAACTGCTTCTGCTTCACCGGCGGCTTCTCGGTGAACGCCGCGCTCGGCGGAGCGACGAAGGTCTTCTCGGTCGACCAGGACGCCGACGCCGTGGCGCTCGCGCGCGAGAACTTCGCGCTCAACGGCGTCGACGCCGCGGCTCACGACTTCCTCGCGGCCGACGTCTTCGAGCTGCTCGCCTCGTTCAAGGACGAGGGCCGCACCTTCGACGTCGTGATCCTCGACCCGCCGGCGTTCGCGAAGAGCCAGAAGGCGGTCGAGGCTGCCCTCGACGGCTACGCTTCGCTGAACCGCCAGGCGCTCGCCGTCGTGAAGCCGGGCGGGCTGCTCGTCACCGCCAGCTGCTCGGCGCGCGTCACCCCCGAGCAGTTCCTCGACGCCGTCAAGGAGGCCGGGTTCAAGGCCGACGTCGACCTCACCCTCGTCGAGGAGCGCTACCAGCCGCCGGATCACCCGATTCGCATGCAGTTTCGCGAGGGCCGGTACCTCAAGTTCCTGGTGCTGCAGACCGGTAAGTAGTTTGCACACCGCGGCGGGGCGCCGTGTTGATGCAGGTGACATGACCCCTCGACCTCTACTTGCGGCCCTCACGGTCCTCGCTCTCGCCGCCTGCGGTTCCAACCAGCCCCGCACCTACCGCGTGGCGCTCGATCTCACTCCGGCGCGCTTCATCACCGACGGCAAGTGCTTCAAGAACAACGTGGTGCCGGCTCCGAACGAGTCGACCGCGAACCTGTTCGAGGAGCAGCAGTGGGTGATCTGGGACGGCGTGCAGCAGGACGGCAGCGCGCTGCAGTTCCTCGACTTCGGCAAGCAGACGTTCAAGCTCGGCGACTCGCCCGAGATCAACTTCGACGAGCTCGTGCGCTCGTTCGCCACCGTCAACCCCGGCGTCTTCACCGGGCAGCGCGTGGTCAGCACGGTCACTCCGTCGGGCCCGGGCAGCGCGGTGCAGACGGCCACCACCATCATCACGGTCACCTTCAGCGATCAGGGCGCCTCGCCGCACGGCCGCCTCGATCTCGACTCGCGCTACGCGTGCAGCCCCGTCGCCGGCGGCATCTGCCCGATGGAGGCCGTGGTCGCCTCGCCGCGCAACTGCGCCGTCGCGATTCCCTTCAGCGCCCGCAAGATCGACATCGCCCGCGTCGCCGAGTACCAGGAAGAGGGCAAGAGCAACTGAGTTGGTGGTTGGTGGTTGGTGGTTGGTGGTTGGTAGTTCAACTACCTTCAACTTCCCGTGGTCGCCCCTGGCCAGTTCCTCGAACGCCCGACGCTGATCCCCATCGGCTCCGAAGTGATGGAGGGGCTGTCTCACCGGGGCTCCCGCCGCCCCCTGCTGCTCGTGCTGTCGCCGCTGCCCGCCGAAGGCGGAGGCATGGATCACGTCGTCGGCGCCGAGCTCGCGTGGGCCGCCGCCCGCGCCGGCTTCCCCACGCTCCGCTTCAACTGGCGCGGCGTCGGCGCCAGCCAGGGCCGGCGCGGCGACCTGCCCGCGCTCATCGACGAGGCCCGCGCCGCGCTCGCCGTCGCCCGCGACAACAGCGGCGGAGCCCCTCTCATCGCCAGCATCGGCGGCAGCTTCCGCGTCGCCATGTCCCTCAGGGGTGACGCCGCTGGCATCTGCCTCGTCAGCCCGTCAGATATAGAGGTGTGGGGTTCAGACGTGTGGGTGGTGGTGGCACAGACGGACTTGTCGGCGGGGCTGAAGGTCGAAACAGGCCGGTTGACCGTGATCCCCGGCACAGATCGCACCTTTCAGAAGAACCTGCCGCTCGTCGGAAGGGCCGTCGTCGAGTGCCTGAACGGGCTGGAAACACTACAATGAGCGCGACGGAACACTTCTTAAGACCCAATCGTTTGGACGTTCGTATCGTATAGGCAGTTCAGCAGTCCGGAAGAAGGGACACGTATGCGCAAGGTTCTGTTGGCCGCGGTCTTCGCTGTGGCTGCCTGTTCGAAGGAACACTGTTCGAGAGACGAAGCCGTCTCCGAGCCGGACGTCCAGCTCCACGACACGACCAGCCCGGTCTACTCGTCGCTCGACTCGTTCGACGACGTCACCGCGCACGACCCCGACGACATCGTCGTCGACTTCCGTGACGGCGTGACCAAGGAGCAGATCGACGCGTACGAGAAGGAGTGGGGCATCGACCTCGAGTACGCCGACCTCGAAGAGGGCCCCGACAGCGCCATCACCGTCGCGCACGTCGACCCCGAGCGGCAGGACGAGCTGCTCGACCTCATCCGCCAGAACCCCGACGTCGAGGCCGCCGAGCCCGACATGACGTTCAGCGTCCCCGAGGGTGAGGAGGGCAGCGAGGCGCTCCCCAGCGAGTCGCCCGCGAAAGACAGCGACGGCTACGCGCCCAACGACCCGATGTACGGCAAGCAGTGGAACATGCCGATGATCAACATGCCGAAGGCGTGGAAGATCACGAAGGGCAAGGGCGTGGTCGTGGCGGTGCTCGACACCGGCATCGCGTACGAGGACTACGACGACTTCAAGCAGGTGCCCGACCTCAACGGCGCGAAGTTCGCCAAGGGCTTCGACTTCGTGAACAACGACTCGCACCCGAACGACGACCACGGCCACGGCACGCACGTCGCCGGCACCATCGCGCAGGTCACGAACAACAAAGAGGGCGTCGCCGGCGTCGCGTTCGAGGCGACCCTGATGCCCGTGAAGGTGCTGAACCACTTCGGCTCCGGCTCGACCGCGCAGATCAGCGACGCGATCCGCTGGGCGGCCGATCACGGCGCGAACGTCATCAACATGTCGCTCGGCGGCGGCGGCCGCTCGGCCGTGATGGAGAACGCGGTCGCCTACGCGCGCAAGAAGGGCGTCGTCGTGGTCTGCGCGGCCGGCAACGGCGGGCGCGGCGTCGTCGAGTTCCCCGCGGCGTACCCCGGCAGCGTCGCGGTGGTCGCCGTCGGCCCGACGGGCGCGAAGACGGGCTACTCGTCGTGGGGCAAGGAGGCCGACATCTCGGCTCCGGGCGGCGACAAGTCGCGCGGCCTCGAGTTCGGCATCCTCCAGAACACCATCGACGCGAAGGACAACGCGAAGTCGGTCTACGCGTACTTCAACGGCACCTCGATGGCGGCCCCGCACGTCGCGGGCCTCGCGGCGCTGCTGTTCGCGTCCGGCGCGAAGACGCCCGACCAGGTCGAGAAGGCGATGTTCGCCTCGGCGAAGGCCGCCCCCGGGCAGGCCGGCTGGAGCGAGCAGTTCGGCCACGGCATCATCGACGCCGAGGCGGCGCTGAAGGCGGTCAAGAAGCTCGACGCCGACGGCAACGTGCTCGTCGCGGAGGCGCCGGTCGCGGACACGCCGGTGTCGCCGGGCTCGTACGAGGTCGTCGAGCCGCTCGGCACGGGCTTCTTCGACATCGACTGGAAGCCCTTCCTCTGGGCCGCCGGCTTCCTCGCGTTCGTGCTGCTGACGCTCGGCAAGAAGGAGCGCCCCGGCTACCTCAACATCCTCTTCAAGCCCGGCTTCGCGGTGCCGCTCGTGTTGACCACGGTCGGCGTGTTCTTCGCGCGGTGGCTGGGTGACTCCTCTTCGCCGACGGTTCAGGCGCTCGTGCTGCCGATCCCCGACTGGCTCCAGAAGATCATCTTCGGCCGCGGCTCGCTCGCGAACCCGATCGTCTACAGCGCCGCGATTCCGATCGTCGCCTCGTTCTTCGCCATCAAGTGGAAGAGCCTGCGCCCGGTCATCGGCGGCCTGTCGCTCGGCTTCGCCGGCATCTTGGGCTACACGATCTGGGCGAAGGCGCCGGCGCTCGCGTGGCTGCCGTTCACCTTCCTCGCGATTCCCTGGCTCGCCGCGAACGTGCTCGTCTGCCTGTTCGTCGCCCGCGCGATGCTGAAGAAAGAGAAGGCCTGATGAAGCTGTCCGGGGTCGTTCAGTACCGCGACGTCGAGACCGGCGTCTGGGTGCTCGCCGGCGACGACGGCCAGACGTACCTGCTCGATGGCGGCGACCGGAAGATCAAGAAAGACGGCGCCCGAATCGAGGCCGACGGCAGCGTCGACGACTCTCCGAACCTGGCCATGGTCGGCCCGCGGTTCGTGGTGAAGAGCTACAAGTTCATCTGAGGAGCTCGCACTCGGCGGTCGGCAGTGGTCAGTTGGAGCCGCCACCGCCCGCGCCACCGGGCCGCTCCCCACGGCGGGCCCTCAGGTACTCGCCGTAGCTGCCGCCCGTGCCGTCGAGCACCTGCTGGCGCTTCGCCTTCAGCTCCTCGCTCGGCTTCTTCACCGGCACGGCCATGTCGATCGCGCGCACCATCGAGCCCTTGAAGTCGAGCGCGAGCAGGCCCGCGATCGCCGCCATGCTCACCGCCGACCACGCGAGCGGCAGGCTCGCCGTCGCGTGCCGCTGGGGCGTGTCTTCGGCCGGCTGGGGCGCCTGCAAGACCTGCGGGAAGCGGCGCGCGAGCAGCAGCACCGCGAGCAGCGCGACGCCACCCAGGCCCGCGATCGTGAAGATGGCGGTGAGGTCTTCGGTCGGATCCTGCGGCTCGTCCTTCAGCGCGAAGTAGAGACACGTCGAGGTCAGGTTGTTCGCGAGGTGCGCGAAGATGCCCGGCCACAGCGAGCCCGTGCGCCACGCGAGCAGCCCGAAGAGGAGCCCGAGCTCCCAGCGCGCCGCGAAGCCGATCGGGTCGAGGTGAAACGCGCTGAACACCGCGCCGGTGACGACGATCGAGACGATCGGCCCGAGCCGCTCGGCCCAGCCGCGCTGCAGCGCGCCGCGGAAGAAGTACTCCTCGGCGAGCGGCGCCGCCACACAGACGCCGCCGACGATCACGGCGAGCTCGACGGCCGTCTTGTCTTGAAAGACCCGGGTCGCGTCGTACATCTCGAGCAGCTCTTTCGGGGCCAGCTTCTGCGCGATGAACTGGATCGGCGCGACCGCCGCGAAGAAGTTCGTGAAGCCTAAAGAGAAGCCGAACGCGCAGCCCGCGAGCCACGGCCGCGTGAAGCCGGTGGTCTTGAACGGCTCCTTGCCGGCGAGCCGCAGCGCCACGTAGGGGATGCCGAAGAAGAGGAACGCCTCGGTCCACCACAGGCCGAACGGCACGCTCGCGAGCTGCGTGAGGGCCCCGATGCTCAAGAACCCCATGAAGCCCAGCGCCGTGACGAGCGAGGCGAGGCCGCTCGCGCTCAGCGCCGGCACGGGCGCGGGCGGCGGCGCCGTGGGTCCGGTCGCCGAATTGTCTGGCGGGCCCTGCAAGGTCGACTCTTATACTGCGCCCGTGCTTCGTACGCGCGCGCTCATCACGATCGCGGTGTCGTTGTTCCCCGGTCTGCTGCTGCCGACGGCCGCAGGCGCGACCGCGTTCCAGATCGAGGCCCGCACCGAGGCCCAGGTCTCGTCGTTCCGCGCGTGGCGCGGCATGGACGCCGACACGCCCGTTCTGCTGCCGCGGCGCCGGCTCGTTCAGTACCTCGGCCTCAACGGCTACGAGATCATCCCCAAGGCGCCGCTCGGCTTCGAGTCGAGCGTGCGCGTCTACGCCGACTTCGGCCTCCCGCGCGGCGAGGCCAACCGCATCGACGGCCTGCGCAGCGAAGACGCCGACCTGCTCTTCGCGAACCTCTACTACCGCGGGCCCAGCCTCCAGTTCCGCCTCGGCCGCCAGCTCTACACCGACGTGATGGACCTGATGGCCTTCGACGGCGCCTGGCTGCGCTACATCTACCGGTTCGGCGCCGGCTTCGGCATCGGCGCCGAAGCCTACGCGGGCCTGTGGGTGAAGGCCGGCAGCGTGCTCGGCTCCAGCGTCTACCAGCCCGACGGCATCCGCGAGTCCGACCTGCGCCGGGTCGCCTCGATGCAGGCGCAGCCGTACGCGGCGCTCGACGACATCGCGCCCCTCGTGGGCGCCAAGCTCTCGCTCGACAGCCTGTTCGGCATCAGCGCGAACATCGGCTTCCGGCAGGCGTTCCTCTCGGGCAAGACCGACGTGCGCCGCATCGGCGGAGACCTGAAGTGGACGGGCTTCTTCGGCATCACCGTCATGGCCGGCGTCGACTACGACATGCTGCTCGCCCGCGTCGCCAACGCGCGGTGGCTGGGCCGGTGGGACGCCGACGAGATGTCGGTTCAGGTCGAGTACCAGCGCGTCTCGCCGGTGCTCTCGGCCGACTCGATCTTCCTCTACTTCGCCCACGCGCCGCGCGACGGCGTGCGCGCCCGGTTCGACTACTTCCCCGTCGGCCCGCTGCGCGTCTACGTGCAGGGCGTCGCCGACTTCTGGAGCGCGCCGATCAACACCGACCTCGCCACCGGCAACCTCACCGGGCCGGACGTGCCCAGCAACCTCTCTTACGGCGGCGGCGGCGGCGCCAGCGCGCGGTTCGGCGCCTTCCGCCTGCAGACCGACTTCACGCTGAAGACGGGCTACGGCGGCCGGCAGATCTGGTTCGACGTGAACGGCGGCTACGTGCCGCTCATGGGCTCGCTGTCGGCCGAGGCGCGCTTCTCGGTCGCGAACATCACCGACATGGTCAGCTCGGGCCTCAAGGGCACGTACACCGGCTTCCAGCTCTACGGCGGCTACATGCTCACGCGCGCGAGCCGCATGTCGCTCGTGTTCGAGGCGAACTTCGGGCCCGCCACCCGGTCGGACCTCAAGGTCTTCGCCCTGTATGATCTCAAGGCAGTGTTCTGATGGCGTTCGACGAAGCAGCATTCTCCGACGCCGCGACGTCCTTCCGCCGCTTCTTCGTCGAGCTCAAAGAGGCGTTCCTCGAGCGCGAGGCCCTCTTCACGCAGATCGAGCTCGGCCTGCTCTGCAAGGAGCACGTGCTCATCATCGGCCCGCCCGGCACCGCGAAGTCGGCCGTCGCCGGCGCCGTGCTCGGCCGCATCACCGACGAGAAGAACGGCCGCCCCTCGGTGTTCTCGAAGCAGATCGCCGAGAACACCGTGCAGACCGACCTCATCGGCCCGGTCGACTTCAAGGTGCTCACCGAGACCGGCCGCACCGAGTACATCACCGACGACGGCATGCTCGGCGCCGTGCACGCCTTCCTCGACGAGGTGTTCGACGGGCGCGACATGCTGCTGCGCTCGATCTTGAACGTGCTGCACGAGCGCGAGCTCAAGCACGGCTCGAAGGTCACGCCCGGCCGCACCGAGTGCGCGCTGATGACGTCGAACCGGTACCTGTCCGAGGTGCTCCAGCGCTCGCCCGAGACGCTGCAGGCGTTCGCCGACCGCATCTCGTTCATCTGCTTCTGCCCAAAGAGCTTCGCCCGCAAGTCGTCGCGCGCGCAGATGCTGGGTCGCGCGGCCGAGGGGCAGCGGCCGTCGCTCTCTGCGCGCCTCACGCTGCAGCAGCTCGACGTGCTGCAAGACGCCGTCGCCCGCGTCGAGGTCTCGGGGTCGATGAGCGAGGGCCTCGAGCTGCTCGCCGACGCGCTCGAGAAAGAGCTGCTCGCGCAGGTGGTGAAGCTGCCCGACTACGTGCCGACGAAGTACTTCTCGCAGCGCTCGATGGTGAAGGCGCTGTGGTGCCTCAAGGCCGCCGTCGTGCGCGACCGCATCTACCGCCGGCCCGAGCGCGCCTTGCGCGTCGTCGCCGAAGACCTCGAGATGCTGCGCTACTTCTTCCTGCTCGGCGGGCCTCCTCCGCCCGAGCTGGAGCTGCTCCTCAAGGGCGCCGCCGACCCGCGCGAGCGCGCGCAGCTCGAGATCATTCGCGTCGAGCACAAGTCGTTCGACGAGGCCCTGGCCAAGGTGCGGCCGGGGCTCGACACCTCGGCGGCCGCCGAGGCCAGCGAGCTGCTCCTGAAAGAAGACGCCCAGAGCGCTGAGGCGATGGCGCGAGGCTGGCAGCCCGCCGTCGCGTCGACGACCGCGCGCTCGCTGAAAGACAAGCTCGTGCCCGGCCCGCGGCACCCCCAGAACCGCGTGCCGCTGCTCACCGCCGCCCGCAACCTGCTCGTCGGCATGGAGCAGCGCATCGCGCGCGGCATGGCCGGGCAGGGCGAGGGCCGCGGCGGGGTCGCCGTGCTGTCGAGCTTCGGCGACGTCTTCGAGCTCGTGCGCTCGGTGCCCGAGCTGCAGCCGCAGGTGCCCGCGCTCGCGAAGTCGGCCGTCGAGTTCTGCATTCAGGCCGCCCAGATGATCGCGCTCTCTGCCGAGGGCACGGAGTACGACGACGCGCTCAAGCTCGAGGGCATCAGCGGCATGGCCGCGAACCTCTCGGAGGAGCTCTCGCGCGTCGTCGAGCTGTTGCAGGCGCTCTCGCTCTCGGCCCCGAAGGACGCCGAGCGCGGCCGCGCCGCGGTCTCCGAGGCCCGCACGCGGGTCGCCGCCGCCTTGAGGGGCCGCGCCCAGCGCACGTTCGAGAACACGCGCACGAAGCGCGCCGACCCACTCGAGGCGCTGTCGCTCGACTCGCGCCGGCTCCGCGAGCTCGAGGGCCACCTCGTCGAGCTGTCCGTGGTGCACAAGGGCCTGCGTCAGAAGCTGCTCGCTCCGCTCGGCGAGGCCTACGCGAAGGAGGTGCTCAGCACCGCCCCGTTCACGCGCATCGAGCAGCTCTCGCGCACGGTACAGACCGTGGTCGACCAGCTGCGCAAAGAGGGCTGCGCCGTCGACGGTGCGCTCGCCGGCGTGAAGCCGACCATCATCAGCCGCTTGAAGGAGCACGCCCGCCACCTCTCGGAGCCGCCCCGCGTTCAGCACCCCGAGGTGAACCAGGTGATGTCGGGCGAGGCGTACCTCTTGTACCGGCAGAACCTGGCCGCGCAGGCGCCTGACGGCGAGCTGGCCTCGCTCATCGGCCTCGAGGGCGCGCTGGCGGCGGCGGTGCCGCGCGGCGAGCGGTTCCTGCCGCCCGACGTGCGCGACGCGGTGGCGACCGCCGAGATCGCGTCGCTGGGCGCGCGCATCCGCTTCTTGCGTGCCTGGCTGTCGCAGCTGCTCGGCTCGCTGCCGGCGCCCGAAGAGCTCAACGGAAGAGCCGACGCCGACAAGGCGTTCGACAAGCTGGTGAAGAGCAGGTTCCCCATGCTGGCGACGAAGGAGGGCGAGCTGGTGCGCCTGTCGGCCGCCGTCGCCCGCCTGATGGAGGAGCCCGCCGATCGCGGCGAGGCGGCGCGCAAGCTCGACGTCGCGCTGCGCGGAGTGGCCGAAGACTTCGCCGGCTTCTCGAAGCGGCTGCTCGAGGCGAGGGCGCACCGATGACCGACGTGAACCTGAACGTGAACGCGAACGTGGACGGCTTCATCGAGCGCCGCTCGTTCACGTTCGCGTCCACGTTCGCGTTCACGGTGGTTCGTGCTCACCGCTGAGCTCAACCGCATTCGCGCCCGCCTCGACGCGCTGAAAGAAGGGCGCGTGCTCGAGTCGGGGCTCTTGAGCCGCGCCCGCGCGCTGCTCGACCGCGACGAGTCACCGAAGCTCGAGGCGCTGATGGGCCTCGACCGCGACTTCGACCGCGCGGGCGTGCACACCGCGGCCGACGCCCGGCTCCTCCGGGAGCTCGGGAAGCTGAAGGGCCGCCTGCCCGACGTCGCTCCGGGCCTCGGCCGGCGGGCCGCGCAGGCGCTCGCCGAGCTCGACGCCGCGCTGCGCCGCGCCGAGCGGCAGCTCGCGGGCAACGAGCTGCCCGCGGGGGCCGTGACCGAGCTCGAGGGGCACTTCGTGCGCCTCGCGCGCGCGGTGAAGATCGCGACGCTGTTCGAGGCCGGCCACGAGCACGCGAAGTCGAGCTTCGAGATCCTCCCCCACGCGCGCAACCTCGACCGCACGCCGCCCACGAGCGCGCGCCTGGCGGTCGCCGAGTTCTGGGCGAAGCGCGCGAGAGAGAACGTCGGCGATCTGTTGCAGAAGCGGCGCGATCTCGACCTCGCCCACGAGCTGCTCCTGCGCGCGAGCGCGACGGCGCCCGACCGCGACCGGCTGCGCCAGCTGCGCCTCGAGGTGGCCGACGCCCGGGAGCGCGTGCGCTCGGTGCCGGCGGTGCGCTCGCTGCACGATCTGGTGCGCCACGTGCGCCACGTCGCGCGCAAGGACTCGCCGGCCGCCTACCGGTCGCTGCGGTCGCTGTACGAGCGGGCGATCGAAGCGGGAGACAACGAGGTGGCGAAGGTCGCCTCCGACGCCACGCGCGCGATGCTGCCGCCGGCGGACCAGGTGAAGGACCTGGTCGAGAAGACGAGCCTCAAGCGCACGCTCGGCATCAAGGAGTCCGACCTGCGAACGCTGGAGGCCGTCGAGAAGGTGAAGTCGGGCGGGCGCACCGGCATCGACGACCGCTCGGCCGACATGCTCGCGCAGCTCGCGTTCGAGCTCGACGAGCGGCAGCTCGATCAGATCAACCTGGCCTCGGGCTGCGCGCGCTTCTTCGACGTCGAAGACGCGCTCACCGAAGAGGTCGTCGAGGCCGAGCTCGGCGAGACCCGGCCCGTTCAGCGCCGCGTCAGCCACCCGACGCAGCTGATGACTTACGAGTTCACGAACAGCCTCGCCGAGCTGCCGAACTTCGTCATCCACCAGCCGCAGAACGTCATCCACGCGCTCGCCTCGAACCAGCAGCTCGTGCGCGCCTACCTCGAGGAAGAGCCGCCCAAGAAGCCGAAGCGCCTGCGGCAGACGGCGGTGCGCGTCTACGTGCTCGACGCCTCGGGCTCGATGCACGGCCCGCGCGCGTCGTTTCGCGACGCCATTCTCATCGCCGAGCTCAACGCGATTCGCGTGAAGGGCCGCGCCGGCATCCCCTTCGACCCGCTGTACTTCTCGTTCTTCAACGACTCGCCCACCGAGCTCGCGCGGGTCGACAGCGGCGGCGAGGCGATGCGGCAGATCGAGAAGCTGTTCCGGCACTCGCCCGCCGAGGGGCAGACCGACATCACGCTCGCGCTGATGAGCGCGTTCGAGTCGATTCGCGCGGCGATCGGCAAAGATCCGTACCTCGCGCGCGCGACCGTGGTGCTCGTGACCGACGGCGAAGACGCGGTCGACCTCGAGCTGGTGCGGCGCACGCGCAAGCCGTTCGAGGGGCTGTCGATCGCGCTCAGCTTCATCTCGCTCGGCGAAGAGAACCCGGACCTGAAGAACCTCGTGCTGGAGCAGCGCGGGCAGGGCGAGCGCGCGTTCTACAGCCACCTGTCGGACGCCGAGATCGGCGTGGCGCCGACCGAGTTCGACTCGACGTTCCGCACGCTGCTGCCGCCCGATCTGCCGGCGACGCCGGGGGCGCTCGAGTCGCTGCTCCCGCACCTCGAGGCGCTGGAGGAGATCGCGCGCGGCCGGCCGGCTCCCGAGCGGCTGCGCTCGGCCGGGCAGTTCGAGGCGCTGTTCAACGTGCCCGACGGAGCGCCGTCGAAGCCCGCCGCGGCGGCGACGCTCGCGCGGCTGCACGACGTGCTGGAGGCGGTGGCCGAGGCGTCGTCGCTCGCGCCGATGGACGATCGGGCGAACGAGGCGGTCGTGCTGCTCCTGCACCTGCTCTCGCTGTATGGGCTTGCCGTACCCGACTACGTCGACGCGTTGCGGGCCCGTGACGCGAAGGTGCTCTCGGCGCTCGAGCGTGTGCGCCTGTTGTGCAGGCCGTATTCGTGAGTGCCACGTCGTGGCCCGTTGTCGCATGGCCACAAACGTTCTGGCCGTGATCTGAATCCGATCAGCGCGCGCACATTCACTTCAGAGCCAGTTTCAGCGCGCTTCGCGAGCACTGTTTCGAAGCTTTGCTTTTCGATGCTCCAGCGCACAGCAGCGGCGCACGTGAGTCTTCACTGTGAAGCCCTGGTGGCAGAGCGCTTGCTCATGGGGCGAGAGCAAAGGGCGACACCGAGGGGAATTCTCGATGCGGAGTACGACGGGGTTGTTGCTGGTGATGTCGCTGATGTCGGCGTGCGGACCACAAGATGCGCTGGTGGCGGCAGGCGCCGAAGAGGAGCTGGGAGAATCGGCCGACAAGATCGTCGGCGGCACCGACGTGACCATCGCCGCCTTTCCGTACCAGGTGGCGCTGATGGACTCGTCGTTCTTCCAGTTCTGCGGAGGGACCATCGTCAACGCGAGCTGGATCGTGACGGCGAACCACTGCGTCGAAGGCATGAGCGCGTCGCGGCTGCGCGTCGGGGCGGGGAGCTCGCGGCTCTCGTCGATGCGCACGACGGGGCAGATCCGCTCGGTGTCGCAGATCGTCCGCTACCCGAGCTACGTGACGCCGGAGCGCGGCAAGGACGTGGCGCTGCTCAAGCTGTCGACGCCGCTCGACCTGAGCGGGCCGAACGCGAAGGCGATCGGCGTGGTGACGGCGGCGGAGGCCTCGACGTGGACGGCGACCGGCGCGGCGGTGGTGGTGTCGGGGTGGGGCACGACGTCGGCCGGCGGGGGCTCGCCCGACAACCTTCGCGCGGCGACGGTGAACGTCGTCAGCCAGTCGACGCTGACGTCGCAGTACGGCTCGACGATCACCGCCGATCAGCTCGGGGCGGCGGCGGCCGGCAAAGACTCGTGCCAGGGCGACAGCGGCGGCCCGCTGGTGGCGACGGTGGGCGGCGTGAAGAAGCTCGCGGGCGTGGTGAGCTGGGGCAACGGCTGCGCCGACCCGCGGTTCGCCGGCGTGTACGCGCGGGCGTCGGCGTTCGAGAGCTGGATCACGCAGACGACCGGGGGGACGACGGCGCCGCCGCCGGCTCCGACGCCGGGCACGGTGTTGCTCGATCAGTCGAACCTCTCGGCGACGCAGGGCAGCTGGCTGCGCGGAACGGTGACGGTGCCGGCCGGCGCGACGAGCCTGACGATCGTGATGCAGGGCGGTAGCGGCGACGCTGATCTGTATGTCCGCTTCGGGTCACAGCCGACGACGTCGTCGTACAACTGCCGGCCCTACACCGACGGCAACAACGAGACGTGCACGTTCTCGAACCCGCAGGCCGGCACGTGGCACATCGGCCTCCGCGCGTATCAGACGTTCTCGGGGGTCTCGGTGCGCGCGACGAACCCGTGATGGGAGTGCAGTCGCTGCACGGGCTCGCTAGATTCGCGTGCGGTGCAAACTCCTGACGCGGTCGCCGAGCTCGTGGCGCGTGCCCGTCGCGCGGCATGGAAGTGGTACGTCTGCGCCGGCCCGCTCACGGTGGTCGTGGTCAGCGCCGTCTCCACGCGACGCGAGGGCTCGTGTGCCCGCGAGCTCGGCTCGTATTTCACGCTCGACTCCTGGTGAGGCTTGGGGCTCTTCTCGTTCCTCACCCGCAAGAAGAAGGACGCGCCGCCCTCGGACCCGCTGAAGGCGTACGACGGCATGATCGAGTCCCTCGACCGGCAGGCCTCGCAGGTGCGGCGCTCGGCCGCCACGCTGCTCGCGCTCAAAGGCGAGCTGCACCGCGACAACGAGCGCTACTCGAAGCGGTGCACCGAGATCGAAGAGCGCATCACCAAGGCGGCGGCGAAGGGCGACGGCCGCGCCGAGAAGGCGCTCCGGCGCGACCTCGACGAGGCGAAGGACCTGTGCGAGCAGACGCAGAAGGCGCTCGACTCGGCGAACGACGACGCCCACGTGCTGCTCGAGACCGCCGAGGATCTCGCGAAGCGCGCGCGCGAGCTCAAGAGCGAGCGGCTCTCGGCCTCGGCGCGGCTCAAGTCGGGCCAGGTCGTCAGCACCGCGCTCAAGGCCCAGGCCGAGGAGTTCGACCGCGTCATGGCCGTCGACGCCGCCCGCGACGAGGTCGAGAAGGCGCGCGCGCTCGCCGACATCTACCGCGAAGACACGGCGAAGAAGCGCTAGTACGACAGCCCGGAAGTTCGTGCCGTGCTGGGCGGCCGATCCATCCCCGCTGGCTGCGTTGCGCTCCCTGCAACGCACCGACAAGTGCGACTCGGTCGCGACG
>Ga0268299_1000608_pt1 | contig 100645 bp, 93 predicted proteins | sample NOBtaG_FD_193484 | JGI IMG/M metagenome (GOLD analysis project Ga0268299, IMG submission 193484) | Activated sludge microbial communities from bioreactor in Nijmegen, Gelderland, Netherland - NOB reactor | ecosystem: Engineered > Bioreactor > Aerobic > Activated sludge | place: Netherlands...
CCGCTGAGCTAACCGCCCATGCGCATCGGGGCGCAGGTGGGCGTGTACCTAGGGGCTCGCCCCTGCCCCGTCAAGCAAACGGCCCCGGCACGAGGTGCGCGGGGCCGCTCGAAATCGAAACGCGTCGACCGATCAGTTGATCGCGTCTTTGAGGCCCTTGCCGGGCTTGAACTTGGCCTGCATGGAGGCCGGGATCTTGATCTCGGCGCCGGTGGCCGGATTGCGGCCGATCGATGCCTTGCGCTTGGAGGTTGAGAAGGTGCCGAAGCCGACGAGCCGGACTTCATCGCCCTTCTTGAGGGACTTGGTGATTGCGTCGAAGACGGCGTCGACGGCTTCGCCGGCCTGCGCCTTGGTGATCCCCGCCCCATCAGCGACGACGCCGATCAGATCGTTCTTGTTCATAGCGTTTCCTCACAGTGAAAAGCCCGCCCTCGCGGCGAACCGAAAACCGCGGACATCCATTTAACGATTCCTCACGAAACGCAAGGAATTCCGGGCGTTTTGCCCGCGTCAGCGCCGCAGGCTCGTTAATGGGGCCTGCAAGGAAGGGGGTCAATCGAAATCACCCGTACGTGGTGCCGCAACCCCCGGAACTCCGGGGTTTTCCACCAGTTCAAGCGGGCGCGGGAGCGGCCGCGCGGGTCCGCATCGCCAAAATCAGCGGAATCGCCAGCAGGTAGGTGCCGACACCGATGATCCAGATGAGTCCCGGCCACCAATCCTTGATGCCGAAATAGAAGCCGGCGAAGTAGAGCGGCCCGAAAATCGAGGCGAGCGAGACGATCGAGGCCATCACGCCCTGCAGTTGTCCCTGCTTGTCGGCGTCGGCCTGCCGCGTTGCCAGCGACTGGAAGGCGGGGATGCCGATACCGCCCAGGGCAAACAGCGGCAGCGCGGCGAACACCACCCAGCCCTGCGTTGCAAAGCCCATCAGCAGGAGCCCGGCGCACTCGCAGGCGAGCCCGATTAGAAGGGCGTTCCGCTCGCCGAAGCGTTTCGACGCCGGCCCGGGCAGCACCGCCTGCACGATGGCATGGAAGATGCCGTAGCCGGCCAGCGAGATGCCTACCATAAGGCCGTTCCACTGGAACGCATCGTAGCCATAGAGCGCCCACACCGTGCCGTACATGTTGCCGACGAAATTGAGGATGAAGAACACCAGCAGCAGCGGCACCAGCCCCTTGAGCGTGAACGCCCAGGCGAGCGGCACCAGCGGGTTGAGCGCCTTGAGGTCGAAGCGCGTGTCGCGCCGGCCCGGCCGGGACTCCGGCAGCATGAACAGAGCGAGGGCGAAGTTGAGGCCATTGAGCACCGCGGCGGCGATGAACGGCGCCCGCACCCACACGTCGCCCAGCAGGCCGCCCAGCACCGGGCCGATGACGAAGCCGATGCCGAACATGGCGTGGAACAGGCCGAAGCGCTGCGCGCGCTGCTCCTCGGGCGTGATGTCGGTGATGTAGGCGGTGGCGACCGCCATGTTGGCGCTAGTGAAGCCGGCGATGGCGCGGCCGAGCACCAGCATCCACAGCTCCGGCGCGAACGCCATGAACAGGTAGTCGACCGCGGCGCCGGCCAGCGAGATCAGGAGCACCGGCCGTCGGCCGAAGCGATCGCTCAGGACGCCGAGGACGGGCGAGAAGATGAACTGGATCGCCGCATAGAGCGCGAACATCACCCCGACATAGGGAGCGATGTTGGCGACATGGGTCACCTCCTCGAGCAGCTTGGGCAGGATCGGGAAGATCAGGCCGATGCCGATGGAGTCGAGCATGACGGCGGCGAGAATGATGATGAGCGGGCGATTCACGATTGACCTCGGGCGAAGGAACGTGTGGGGCGCGTTTCCTATTCGTTCACGGTAGGGCTGGCAAATGCAAAACGCTGATGGGTGCGATCAATGCCGGTTGCGCCGGCGGCGCTTTCAACCGGACGAGCGCACCCGCCGGGCGGCCATGCGGCTCCCGGGTTTGGGGGATGCTCCTTCGCCCCAGGGCAAGGGAGCGGCGAGGCGGGACCATGGGTCCAGCCGGTTAGTCCGGCGAAGTAAGGGACCTTTGGTCCCGCCTCGCGATCCGGGCGCTCGGACGGTCAGAGGGGAGAGGTGGCTGCCTTGAATGCTGGCGCGGCGCCGCTCTGGAGGGATGGGGCGACGATCCGCCCATCCGCTCCGCGATGATGGTCGATCATGACCATCACCTGCGCCGGACCCCGGGCCAGGGAATGCCCGCACGATCCGCTCTGTCCCGCCGGGTGCGAGGCGACCCCCGCACCACCCGGCCCTGCGCCCCCGCCCGTTCGTCTCGAGTCGCTCGATGAGGACGCAGTGGGAGGGAGTATACGCCCGGTGCCAGGGACCGTGCGTAAGTTGGGCCGAAATCGGGGTGTGAGGCCTGAGAATGCTGGCGACTCCGCGAGTCAAACTGATGCGGTTTTTGCACAGCGTGCGACGCAACCGCAGGTTGTCATTCTATCCACAATGCTGTCGCACCCCCGCTGTCATCCAGCGAAAGCTCGGACCCATTCATCCGCTGGCGCAAGGTGAGAGCTGGGTCCCAGCTTGCGCTGGGATGACAGCCGGTGGGGTGGGGCGCGACGGTGCCCGTTGCAGGAGGGTGCGAGCAGTCCCCAGCTGCGCGCTTGCGTCCACCTATCAGTCGTCATCCCCGAGGCTTGACCCGGAGACCCAGCAGGCGTCGCACCCGGCTGGGTGGCCGGGTCTTCGCCCGGCCATGACGGACGAGGCGGTGGTGGGTGGTGAGGGTCCCCGCCTGCGCGGGGGCGACAGCCGGTGGGTGGAGCTCGGCCGGCCCACCGCCCTTTATGAATGCCCGTTCCAGATTTCTGTTCTAGTTTTTCGGACTCACACCCTCATTGTCGTCGTCGGTGGGCGGTTCGGGTTCGGAGGAGGGTTCCTCGTTGTGGTCCTCGGGGACGCACGGGCTCATGACGTAGGAGGTGGCCTGCTGCGAGGCGCCGGTGTTGCCCAGATAGACCATCTTGCCGTCCACGTCCGGATTGTCCGGCAGGTAGCGCTGCGAGACGCCGACCGTGATCACGTCGGCATAGCCGATCGTCGCCTGCAGGCCGCGGCGGCGGTGATAGACTGACGCTTCATAATCGTCCCCCAAAAACAACAGCACTAGCTAGACAGGGGATCGCGACGCCCGCAAGGCGTTGATGCAAAAAGAAAACGGCGCCCCGGAGGCGCCGCTTTCCGCAATTGTGGCGTCGTCAGTGGGCGACCGAGCCCGCTTCGTCGCCGTCGAGGGAGAGGTCGGGAACGGGGGTAGCCGGCTTGGCCTCCTCGTCATACTTCCACTCTATCGGCTCGGGCTGCCGGACCAGAGCGTGGCTGAGCACCTCGTCCATGCGGCTGACCGGAACGATCTCCATGCCCTTGGTGACGATGTCCGGGATCTCCTTGAGGTCGCGGACATTGTCGATCGGGATGATGACCTTCTTGATGCCGTAGCGCAGCGCCGCCAGCAGCTTCTCCTTGAGGCCGCCGATGGGCAGGACCCTGCCCCGCAGCGTGATCTCGCCGGTCATGGCGACGTCGTGGCGGACCGGAATGCCGGTCATCACCGAGACGATCGCCGTGGCCATGCCGATGCCGGCAGACGGGCCGTCCTTGGGCGTGGCCCCCTCGGGCACGTGGACGTGAATGTCGCGCGTGTCGAACAGCGGCGGCTTGATGCCGAGGTCCACCGCCCGCGAGCGGACATAGCCGTTCGCCGCCGAGATCGACTCCTTCATCACTTCCTTGAGGTTGCCGGTGACGGTCATGCGCCCCTTGCCGTGGGTCATGATGGCTTCGATGGTCAGCGTCTCGCCGCCCACCGACGTCCAGGCCAGCCCCGTGACGGCGCCGATTGACGGCTCGGCGTCCTGCATCTCGGTCCGGAAATAGGCCGGCCCCAGGAACTCCTCGAGCAGCTCGGGCGTGATCGTGATCTTCTTGTCCTTGGACGTGAGGATCTTGCGCACCGATTTGCGCATCAGCTTGCTGATCTCGCGCTTGAGGTTACGCACGCCGGCTTCGCGGGTGTAGTCGCGGACCACCTTCATGAGCATTTCGTCGGGCAGGATGAACTCCCTGTCCGCGAGGCCGTTTTCCTTGGCCGTCTCGGGCAGCAGATGGCGCCGGGCGATCTCGAACTTCTCCTCCTCGGTGTAGCCGGAGAGGCGAATGATCTCCATGCGGTCCATCAGCGGGCCGGGAATGTTGAGCGTGTTCGAGGTCGTCACAAACATCACGTCGCTCAGGTCGTAGTCGACCTCGAGATAGTGGTCGGCAAACGTGTGGTTCTGCTCCGGATCGAGCACTTCGAGCAACGCCGAGGACGGGTCGCCGCGGAAGTCCTGGCCCATCTTGTCGATCTCGTCGAGCAGGAAGAGCGGGTTGGACTTGCCGGCTTTCTTCAGCGACTGGATGACCTTGCCGGGCATGGAGCCGATATAGGTGCGCCGGTGACCGCGGATCTCGGCTTCGTCGCGTACGCCGCCCAGCGCCATGCGGATGAACTCGCGGCCGGTCGCCTTGGCGATTGACTTGCCGAGCGAGGTCTTGCCGACGCCCGGAGGGCCGACGAGGCAGAGGATCGGCCCCTTGAGCTTGCCGGTGCGGGACTGCACGGCGAGATATTCGACGATGCGCTCCTTGACCTTCTCGAGGCCATAGTGGTCGGCGTCGAGCACGTCCTGGGCGTAGTTGAGGTCGCGCTTGACCTTGGACTTCTTGCCCCAGGGGAGCGAAAGCAGCCAGTCGAGATAGTTGCGCACCACCGTGGCTTCGGCCGACATCGGCGACATCGACTTGAGCTTCTTGAGCTCGGCGTCGGCCTTTGTCCGCGCTTCCTTCGACAGCTTGGTCTTCTTGATGCGCTCTTCGAGCTCGGTGAGCTCGTTGGAGCCCTCCTCGCCATCGCCCAGCTCGCGCTGGATCGCCTTCATCTGCTCGTTGAGATAGTACTCGCGCTGCGTCTTCTCCATCTGCCGCTTGACGCGGGAGCGGATGCGCTTTTCGACCTGCAGCACGCCGATCTCGCCCTCCATGAGGCCGAGGATCTTCTGCAGACGCTCCGCGACCGAAACGGTCGAGAGCAGGTCCTCCTTCTCGGTGATCTTGATGACGAGGTGCGAGGCGATCGTGTCGGCGAGCTTTGAGGCGTTCTCGATCTGGTTGACCGCGTTCACGACCTCGGCCGAGATCTTCTTGTTGAGCTTGACGTAGTTCTCGAACTCCGTCTGTGCCGAGCGCGCCAGCGCCTCGACCTCGACGGCATCGCCCTCGGGCTCCTCGAGCACGGTGGCCTGGGCCTCGAAGTAGTCCTCGGTCTGGAGGTAATGGTCGATCGTTGCGCGGTTGAGCCCTTCGACAAGCACCTTCACGGTGCCATCGGGGAGCTTGAGGAGCTGCAGCACGGAGGCGATGGTGCCGGTGGCGAAGATGTCGCCAGGCTTGGGATCATCGTCCTGCGCATTCTTCTGGGTGACGACGAGGATATGCTTGTCGTCGCGCATGACCTCTTCGAGCGCCTTCACGGATTTCTCGCGGCCGACGAAGAGGGGCACGATCATCCCGGGGAAAACCACGATGTCGCGGAGGGGCAGGACCGGATAGACCCGGTCCCGATCGAATTCGGCGCCGTGCGAGGGAGCGTCCGACATGTCTTGTCCTTTCCAGGGCACGTGGGAGGAGTGGAGGGGTAGCGTGCCCAAACAGCAATCAGTTTGACGCCTGCAGCAGGCCGTCCGCCTGATTCTGCTTAGTTAAATAGGGTCGCACAGCCCGGAGACAAGTCAACCTGCGCCCCGATTGGTTCCCGGGAGGCAGGTGTGCATTTGCGGCAACGGTTACCGTTTTGTGACGGCTGGAGGGAGGCTGTCTCGGGGAGAGAGTTCCAAAGCTTCCGGGCGACTGATACGATCCCCGCCATTACTTCAAGGGGATTGCCGATGATCAATATTTATCAGGTAGATACCGTCAGTGTGCGATTTCACAGCGGTACTGTTCCAAGCATCTCTGTCGACGTTACTGGACTGGCCGCCAGCGTGGGCTGGACCAATGTGACGCTGGTGCCGCTCGAGACGGTCCTGTCGCCCGATGGCGTGCTGGACCTCAACTTCGTGGGCGATCCGCCCACCAAGCTCGTGCCGCCCGGCCTGGCGCCGGCTTCGGCGCACTACTGGACCGATGCTGACGTGCTCTCCATCCGGGCGATCCTGGTTCACGCCCGGACCAACAAGGCCAGTTCTGCGGTGGTGCATATCGATCCCAAGGATTTGATGGCCTACACCAGGCCCGAGCTCGGCGGCGTGTCGCCCTACGAGCAGCTCATCGCGCAGGCGATCGCCATGAAGGGCGCCGTCGGCGGCGGCGGCTTCGGTCCCGGCACGGGCGGGTTCGGCGGCGGGCCGTTCCGCGCGTCGCATTTCGGTGGCCCGTCGGGGCCCCGCACTGCGCGGGTCATGCCCACCTACGACCTCGGCGAGGACGGCAAGACCGCCATCTGGCACGAGGAAATCAAGACGCTCGCCATCGGCGAGGAAGTGCCGCCGACCTTCTGGCAGTATGGCGCCGAGACCCCGCCCTATCCGTGGGACGTGGAGATCATGGCCAAGGGCACGACCAATCCCTACGCCGACACGGCGGCGGGCGGCATGTTCGGCTACCCCTTCGGCCAGCGCTGATCCATGGCTGACCTGCTGATTGCAGGCGGCGCGGCTGACGGCAATCTGGGCTGGCTCGCTTCGACCGCGAGCCGGCTGGGATGGGCCGTCGAGACGCTGCTCGTCGACGCCGACACGCCGCCCGGCTTCGCCTGGGACCTCGCGACGGGCCGGGCGCGGCTCGACGGCCGCCCGCTCGAGGCACGGGCGGCGTTCGTGCGCTACGATGTTTTCCCCCAGCTCAAGGGCGGGACGGCCGGCGCGATCGCCGGCGCCATGGCGTGGTACGCGGCGGTTACGGCCTTCTGCGATGCCGAAGGCGTCTTCACGCTCAACCGCGGCATCTCGCCGATTTCGGCGAGCAAGCCGGCAATGCTGCGCAAGGCCGCCGCGTGCGGACTCGCCATTCCGGCGACGCTGGTCACCAATTCGGAGGCCGACGCGCGGACCTTCGCGACGGGCCCGGGGATCGCCAAGCCGGTGGCCGGCGGCAGCTATGTCGTGTCGCTCAACGAGGCGATCGGCGGCACCAAATGGGAGAGCGGCCGGGCGCCGAGCCCGGCAATCGTGCAGCCGATGCTGGCCTACCCGGAGCGCCGCATCTATCGCGTGGGCGCGCAGTTCTTCGTGTTCGACATTGCCTCGCGCACGCTGGATTCCCGCCTCGACGGCGACATGCAGATCACGTCGATGGGCACCGAGACCCTCGATCCAGCGGTGCTGGGCGGTCTCGTGACACTCACCGACGAGATCGGCTGCGACTTCTGCGCGGTCGACATGAAGACCGACCCCGGCTCGGGGGCGCTGCTCTTTCTCGAACTCAACAGCAGCCCGATGTTCCTTGCCTATGACAAGGCCGGCGGCGGCGCGATGAGCGAGGCGATGGTGCGCTACCTCATCGGCCGCGGGGAACCGGCCTGAGATCAGGCCGCGGGCTTGGGCGGAAGCTGCTGGCCGGGGGTCGAGAGCGAGATCTTGAGCTCGTCCTCGGTCATGTCGGCGGGGACATCGGCAAACAGCGGGGTCGAGAGGTAGCGCTCGCCGGTGTCGGGCAGCATGCACAGGATCGTCGAGCCGGGCGCGGCCCTTTCGGCGACCTTGAGCGCGGCGGCGAAGGTGCCGCCCGAGCTGATGCCGACGAAGATGCCCTCCTTCTGGGCGAGTTGCTGGCTCATCTTGATGCCGTCGGGGCCAGGGATGAGGAGGATTTCATCGATCAGCTTGGCATCCACCGCATCGCCGAGGATCTTGGGGATGAAGTCGGGGCTCCAGCCCTGGAACGGATGCGGTTTCCATGCGGCGTGGCGCCCGGCGGGCGAGCCGTCGTCGCGGCGGGACTGCGGCTCGTGCGAGGTGAGCATCGGCGCGGTTTCCGGCTCGGCGACGACGATTTTCGTCTTGGGCGACTTCTCGCGCAGCACGCCGGCGACGCCCTTGAGCGTGCCGCCGGTACCGAAGCCGGTGACCCAGTAGTCGAGACCCTCGGGGAAATCGCGCACGATTTCCTGCGCGGTGGTCCGTGCATGATAGGCGGGATTGGCGTCGTTCTCGAACTGACGGGTCATGAACCAGCCATTGGCGGCGGCGAGCTCGCGTGCCTTGTCGACCATGCCCGAGGCGCCCAGCGGCGCCGGCGTGATCACCACCTTGGCGCCGAGGAAGCGCATGAGCTTGCGGCGCTCGACCGAAAAGCTCTCCGACATGGTGACGACGAGCGGATAGCCCTTGGCGGCGCACACCATGGCGAGGCCGATGCCGGTATTGCCCGAGGTCGCTTCGACCACGGTCTGGCCGGGCTTGAGCGAACCGTCCTGTTCGGCCGCCTCGATGACGCCGAGCGCCAGACGGTCCTTGACGGAGCTCATCGGGTTGAAGGCTTCGACCTTGACGTAAAGGTTGATGCCCTTCGGAGCGAGCTTGTTGATCTTGACGGCCGGGGTGTTGCCCACCGTGCCCAGGATCGAGTCGAATTTCATCTTGATCTCCGCCGCTTGACGCCCGCCGAGCTTAGCCTACCGGCATGACATTGGCGAGGAAGGTGAGCATGGCGGCATTGAAGATCTCGGGACGCTGCACCGGCGCGAAATGGCTGACGCCCGCAAGGACGTGGAGCGACGCGCCGGGTATGGTGCGCGCCAGATAGGCGGCATGTTCCTGGGTGATGAACTCGTCGTGCTCGCCGATGACGGACCAGAACGGCACGGCGAGCCGCGCAAGGTCGGCGGCCGAATAGTTGGGCTGGCCGCGCTGCATCTCGCCCACCACCTCGAAGGTCGCGTCGAACGCCTCGGGCGTCGGCGACAGGGCGGCAAAATCCTGCTTGTGACGGTTGAGGCAGCGGCCGATGACATCGGTGTAGACGAAGGGCTTTGTCCCGCTCGCGTCGACGTTGCAGGCAAAGAAGAACACCCCGGCGGAGCGTTCGGGCCGGTTGTCGGCGAGGATCATCGAGGTCACGGCGCCGTCGGACCAGCCCACGAAGGCGGTCCGGTCCACACCCAAGGAGTCGAGGACGGCAAGCGTGTCGTCTGCCATCCGCGCGTAGCTCAGCGGGCGGTCGTCACTGGTCGAACGACCCTGCCCACGGCTGTCGATGACGATGGCGCGATAGCCCGCGGCGATGAGGGCGGGCACCTGGAAGCCCCACTGGCTGCCATTGCCCATGCCGCCATGCAGCAGCACCACGGCGGGCCCCTGCCCCATGCTGGCGTACCAGATGCGGGCACCCATGATGTCGACCGTGCCGCTCCGGTCGGCGAGCGGCAGCGCCGGTGTGCCCTGTGCCTCGAACAGGCGGAGATCGTCGTCGCGGAAGCGCATCAGCGCACAGTCTTCCTGGCCTTGAGCAGGATCGAGGTGTCGGTGTTGGCGATGCCGTCGACCTGGCGGATGGCACGCAGCAGATCGTCGAGATCAGCGATGCTGCCCGCTTCGATTTCGGCGACGACGTCCCAGCGCCCATTGGTGGCGTGGAGCTGGCGCACCTCGGGCATTCCCATCAGACGGCGGGTCACGGCTTCCTCCTGCTTGCCTTCGATTTCGATCATAGTGATCGCCCGGACCCCGGAGGTCTCGACATTGGACTGGAGGACAACGGTGAAGCCCGCAATGATGCCGTCGCGGCGCAGACGCTCGATGCGCGCCGTCGCCGTGGCGCGCGAGATTTCGGCCCGCGCCGCGAGCTTGGCGACGGGCATGCGCGCATCGGTCCGGAGAAGCTGGATGAGGCGCTGGTCGATGTCATCGAGGGCCATTGCACATTTCCACCAATCCAACTGAGCATTGTGCTCAATCTGTCATGCATATCTAGCACTATTCCAACTATCCGTCGACGCCAGACCCGGCGATCCTGAACCTGAGAGGAAGAGCGATGAACACTGCCCAGCGCGTCGATCTGTTTGGCGTAGCGACCGATGCCGGCGCCGGCACCCGGGGCGTTGGCATGGGCCCAGAAGCCCTGCGCATCGCCGGGATGCCCGAAATGCTGGCCGAGCTCGACCGCACCTTTGTCGACCATGGCGACATCCGCATTCCCCGCCCGAAGGCCGGCAGGGATGCCTGGGAGATCGCGGCGGCACGCAAGGCCGAAGTGCTGGGACTGGCGGCGGAGACGAGCGCCAAGGCATTCGAGAGCCTCCAGACCGGCGGTATGCCGGTGTTTCTGGGCGGCGACCACAGCCTGTCGATGGGCACCGTATCGGGCGTGGCGCGGCATGGGGCCAAGGCTGGCAAGGACGTGCACGTGCTCTGGGTTGACGCCCATACCGATTTCAACACGCCAGGGATTTCGCCGTCGGGCAATCTCCACGGCATGCCGCTGGCCCTGCTGTGCGGCGAGGACGAATTCGACGACGCCTTCGGCGGCCCGTGGCGCGGCACCGTCGACCCGCGCAACGTCACCATTTTCGGCGCGCGCTCGATCGACCGCGACGAGCGAAGCCTGCTCACCGACCGTGGCATCGAGGTGGTCGACATGCGCGAGATCGACGAGATGGGCGTGGTGGCCCACATGCGCCAGGTGATCGAACGCGCCGAGGGCGCGCACCTGCATGTGAGCTTCGACGTGGACTCGATGGACCCCTCGATCGCGCCCGGCACCGGCACGCCGGTGCCCGGCGGCCTCACCTACCGCGAGGGGCACCTGATCATGGAGATGCTGCACGACAGCGACCTGGTGGGCTCGCTCGATGTGGTGGAGGTGAACCCCTATCTCGACCGCTCGGGCGAGACCGCACGGCTCGCCGTCGCGCTGATCTCCTCGCTGTTCGGCCGCAAGATCATGGCGCGCGGCAGCGTGTTCGACCAACCCGAAACCGGCGCCACGAGCGCCAAACCCCGCCCACCTGTGAGGGCATGACCCAGGAGACTTGAAATGACCCAGTTCATCGGCGTCGCTGAGATGGCGAAACTGGTCCGGACCATCGGGATCGAGACGTTTCTGTGCGAGCTTGCGGACGAGATCCGCGCCGACTTCATCCGCTGGCCCGAATTCGAGAAGATGGCGCGCATCGCCACGCACTCGGCCGATGGTGTGATCGAGCTGATGCCGGCATCCGACGCCGCACTCTACGGCTTCAAATACGTCAATGGTCACCCCGGCAACCCGGCTTTGGGCAAGCCCACCGTCATGGCGTTCGGCGTGCTTTCGGACGTGGCGACCGGCACGCCCCTGCTGGTGAGCGAAATGACGTTGCTGACCGCGATCCGCACGGCCGCCACATCGGCGATGGCCGCCAAGGCACTGGCCCGGCCCGACGCAGCCGTGCTCGCGCTGGTGGGCGCCGGCGCCCAGAGCGAGTTCCAGGCGCTGGCAATGAAAGCGCTGCTGGGCATCGAGACGGTGCGCGTGTTCGACCCCGACGCCGACGCTGTCGCCAAATTCATGCGCAACATGGCGGGCGCGGGACTCGAGATCGTCGCTCAAGGCTCGGTGCGCGACGCGGTGCGCGGCGCCGACATCGTGACCGTGGCAACGGCGGTGAAAGGTCGCGCCGCAGTGATCACGCCCGACATGCTCGAGCCTGGCATGCACATCAACGCCATCGGCGGCGACTGCCCGGGCAAGACCGAGCTGCACCCCGACGTGCTGCGGATTGGAACGGTGTTCGTCGAGTATCCGCCACAGACCCGGATCGAGGGCGACATCCAGCAGATGGAACCGGACTTCCCCGTCACCGAGCTGTGGCAGGTGCTGGCCGGAAGCACGGCCGGGCGCCGCTCGCGCGACGCGATCACCGTGTTCGACAGCGTCGGCTTTGCGGTCGAGGACTTCTCCGCCCTGCGCTATGTGGCGAGCCTGCTCGAAGCGGGCGCACACGAGGTCGACCTCATCCCCGCGGCCGACGATCCCAAGGACCTGTTCGGCGAGGTGCTGGGGCCGCTCAGCGGCGCGCTTCGAACCGCTCGATCGCAGCCGCGAGCTCTTGCTTGAACCGGTCCTTGTCCGCGTCGGCGCGGGCGAGGATCTCCGGCGCGCGCCAGAATTCGAGCACGCGGAAACCGGCGACCGGCGCCTCGACGAAGACGTCGGGCGGATAATTGGCAATGCCGTTGCGCGCCAGCGTGCGGCTCATGATCTGCGTGGCGCCGAAGCCGATGTCGAAGGCGGTGGGGACCACCCCGCCTTCGGGCGGCTCGTTGACATGGCCGTTGACGTCGATGGCGACAACAATGTCCGCGCCCGCCCGGACGTGATCGACCGGCAGCGGGTTGACCGTACCGCCATCGATATAGAGCCGTTCCTCGATCCGCACGGGCGTGAACAGTCCCGGGATCGCCATGGAAGCGGCAATGGCGGCATGCAGTTGACCGTCGGTGAAGGCGCGCTGCTCGCCGCGGAAATAGTCCGTCGACACCGCCGTGAACGCGACCTTGAGCTGCGCGAATTCCGCGGGGAAGGCATCGGGCAGATAGGCCGCCACGACCGCCAGCGGGTCGCCCTGAATGCGTGCGCCGAGCTGGCCGCTCGCCCACAACCGGCTCATGGTTTCGCCGACTGTGGTGACGCGCGAGACATAGTCGCGCAGGTCGCGCCCGCTCATGCCGCTGGCCCAGCCCGCTCCGATCAGCGCCCCCATCGAGGTGCCGGCAATGCGCGCCGGCGCCAGCCCCATTTCCTCGATGGCCTCGATATAGGCGATGTGGGCAATGCCCCGCGCACCGCCGCTGCCCAACGCCACACCCAGACTTGCCGTCATCGTCCCCTCGCCCTCGAACGGGGCGAGATTGGCAGGCCGGCGGGCTCACGCCAAGATGTCAGCCCAGCGCCTTGAGCGCGTTGCCCGAAGGGAAGCCGTCCGCCGTGAGGCCGGCCCGGGACTGGAAGTCCATGAGCGCGGCGCGGGTCTTGGGGCCGATGACGCCGTCGGGCGTCCCCAGATCGTAGCCGCGCTTGCCCAGGCGGGCCTGCAACTCGACGCGCTGCGCCTTGGTAAGGCCGGTGTCGGACGGCCAGGCATTGACGAAGCCGGTGCTGCCCAGGATGCGGTCGGCGAGATGGCCGACGGCGAGCGCGTAGCTCGACGAATTGTTGTAGCGCTTGATGACGCCGAAATTGGGCAGCACGGCGAAGACCGGGCCATTGCCGCCCATGGGCATATAGAGGTTCGCCACGTCGTCGCCACGCGGGAAGGCCTTGCCATTGGCGCGTTTGACGCCGATGGCGGACCAGTCGCTCAGTTTGGCTGAAGCGTCGTTCCAGACATTGTTGTAGTTGAAATTGGCCGGCAGCGCGACCTCGTAGCCCCAGGTCTCGCCCGACCGCCAACCGAAGGACTTGAGGTAGTTGGCGGTCGAGGCGAGTGCATCGGGGATTGAGCCCCAGATGTCCTTGTGGCCATCGCCCTTGAAGTCGACAGCGTACTTCATGAAGCTCGACGGCATGAACTGCGGATGGCCCATGGCGCCGGCCCAGGAACCGACCATGTTCTTGGATTTGACGTGGCCAGCCTCGAGGATCTCAAGCGCGGTGATAAGCTCCTGCCCGAAGAAGTCGGCGCGGTAGCCGGCATGCGCGAGCGTAGCGAGGCCATGGACCGTGTTGGTCGACCCCATGTAGCCGCCGAAATTGGTTTCGATGCCCCAGATGGCGAGCACGATCTCGGGCTGCACGCCATAGCGCTCGGAGACGGCCGCTAGAGTCTGCGTCCACTCGGCCCGCATGCCCTGCCCCTGCGCGGCCTTGGCGCCGTCGACGCGCTTGCCGACGTAATCGGCGGCGGTGCTGACGAACTCGGGCTGCTTGCCGGTGAGCTTGAGCACCGAGTTGAGCGGCTTGAAGCCGCCCATGGCCGTCTCGAACGTCTTCCGCGAGACGCCGCGCGACTTCGCGGTCTGCCAGGTGGCATCGACGAAGTCCGACAGTTTGGCGCCGAAGGCGGGACCGAATGCTGCGGAAGCAACGAGCGCGGTGGCGCCCAGGATGAAATGACGACGGGAGGGGGCGACGCGATACATGACGGCCTCGTACTCGATACACAACGCGTGGCGACGCTGAGCCCCATCAGCGCGCCACATCTGGCATTTTGCCCAATCAACTTAAGGTTGCGTTAAGCGCGGCGGCGCAGCGGCCGGACTCGCGCGATCGTGATGGCGGCGGGTCCGGCGCGTCGCTGGCCTGGCTCAGGACCTAACTGGCCGAACTCGGCTAGCCCGGGAGCCGAGCGGCTTGCGGCGGAGGAGCGGCCCCCAAACCTTCCCCCAAAATGCGAACGCCGGGCTCTCAGCGAGCCCGGCGTTCTGCATTTCGGTCGGTCAAAGGTCCCTTACGCGCTGGCGGCGGGGAGCTCTTCCTTCTTGCGCTCGCTGTAGATGTAGAGCGGGCGCGCGTCCTTGTTGTTCACCACTTCCTCGGAGATCACCACTTCCTCGACGCCTTCGAGCGAGGGGAGATCGAACATGGTATCGAGCAGGATGCCTTCCATGATCGAGCGGAGGCCGCGGGCGCCGGTCTTGCGCTCGATGGCATGCTTGGCGATGGCCTTGAGCGCGTCCTCGTGGAAGGTGAGCTCGGTGTCTTCCATGGCGAACAGCCGCTGGTACTGGCGCACCAGCGCGTTCTTGGGCTCGGTGAGGATCTGGATGAGCGCGGGCTCGTCGAGATCCTCGAGGGTTGCAATAACCGGCAGACGGCCGATGAATTCGGGGATGAGGCCGAACTTCACGAGGTCTTCGGGCTGCACGTCCTTGAGCAGATCGCCGACGCGGCGATCGCGCGGGTCCTTGACCACGGCGGAGAAGCCGATGCCCGAACCCTCGCCGCGGGCGGCGATGATCTTTTCGAGGCCGGCGAAGGCGCCGCCGCAGATGAACAGGATGTTGGTCGTGTCCACCTGCAGGAATTCCTGCTGCGGATGCTTGCGGCCGCCCTGCGGGGGCACGGAGGCAACGGTGCCTTCCATGATCTTGAGCAGGGCCTGCTGCACGCCTTCGCCCGACACGTCGCGGGTTATCGACGGATTGTCCGACTTGCGGCTGATCTTGTCGACTTCGTCGATATAGACGATGCCGCGCTGGGCCTTTTCGACATTGTAGTCGGCGGCCTGGAGCAGCTTGAGGATGATGTTCTCGACGTCCTCGCCGACATAGCCGGCTTCGGTGAGGGTGGTCGCGTCCGCCATCGTGAACGGCACATCGAGGATGCGCGCCAGCGTCTGCGCCAGCAGCGTCTTGCCGGTGCCCGTGGGGCCGACCAGCAGGATGTTGGACTTGGCGAGTTCGACGTCCTGATTCTTGGTGGCGTGCTGCAGCCGCTTGTAGTGGTTGTGCACAGCGACCGAAAGATTCCGCTTGGCGCGGGACTGGCCGATTACGTAATCGTCCAGCACCTTGAAGATTTCGGCAGGCGTCGGAACGCCTTCCGAGGACTTCACCATCGAGGTCTTGTTTTCCTCGCGGATGATGTCCATGCAGAGTTCGACGCATTCATCGCAGATGAACACAGTCGGACCGGCGATCAACTTGCGAACTTCGTGCTGAGACTTGCCGCAGAATGAGCAATACAGCGTGTTCTTGCTTTCGCCGGTGGAAGATTCTTTGGACATCCGTCACTCCATCGGGGCCACCCGCCCCGCCTACCCGCGCATTCGTCAAGGCTAACGCGCGAGACTTAAAGAATATGTTGCCGGGCCGACCTTAGCGAGGGGTCCGGCAGGTCACAATGACAGGAGTGTCACACTCCATAGGCCCTTCTCGGCAACCTTAACGCGCCGAATTTTAGGCAGTCGCGCCTTCGGGAACGGCGCGTTTCTCGAAGATCTGGTCGATGATACCGAACTCCTTGGCCTCTTCGGGGCTCATGAAGCGGTCGCGCTCGAGAGCATTGTGGACCGTCTCGTAGTCCTTGCCGGTGTGCTTGACGTAGATTTCGTTGAGCCGGCGCTTCAGCTTCTCGGTGAACTGGGCGTGGATCAGGATGTCGGTCGCCTGACCCTGATAGCCGCCCGAGGGCTGGTGGACCATGACCGACGAATTGGGCAGCGAGCCGCGCATGCCCGCGGCGCCGCCCGCGAGCAGGAGCGAGCCCATCGAGGCCGCCTGCCCGGTGCACAGGGTCGCCACCGGCGGGCGGATGAACTGCATGGTGTCGTAGATCGCCAGGCCCGAGGTCACCACGCCGCCGGGGCTGTTGATGTACATGTTGATCTCTTTCTTCGGGTTCTCGGACTCGAGGAAGAGAAGCTGGGCGACGATCAGGGAGGCCATGCCGTCCTCGACCTGCCCGGTCACGAAGATGATGCGCTCCTTGAGGAGGCGCGAATAGATGTCGAAGGCGCGCTCGCCGCGGTTGGTCTGCTCGACCACCGTGGGCACGAGGTAGTTGGTGAAGGTGTCGATAGGATCACGCATGGTCCTGATGCCCCTGAGCTGTGGATTTTGCCGAATCGCCGGCCCGCATGGCCGAGGTGAGACGAGGCCGCGTTAAGGCCCGGTAAAGGCAGAGATAGGCGGGACTGTGGCGTCCAACAAGGCGGGCACAGGGTTGTGGCTAACGCCCGGCCGGGCGCCGCCCAACCCGCTGCGAGCTAGACCCGGAGATAGCCCGGCTGCCGGTGGGCGAAACCATTGGCGAACACGGCGGACGGCGCGAGCGCCGCGAGCTGCTCGTCCGCCACATCCGCTGCCAGCCGGCCGGAGCAGAGGCCGGCGAACACCCCGGCGATGCCCGCCATGTCGAAGCTGTGGGGCGACAGGCGCAGATGGGTCACGCCGACATCGCGCAGCCGACCCACCTCGCGGCTGAGGTTCAGGTAGCGCCAGGACAGGGTCTGGATGCCGTTGATGGCGAGGAAGTCGTCGCCGTCGACGGTCCTGAGGTCGAGCCCGTCAGGATCGCGCTCGCAGACGAACTGGCAATTGTCCTTCACCCGGCCATGCGCGCGAGCGTGGTAGCAGCGTGCCGACAGGGCCAGCGAGGCGCGACCGAACACCTGGACCTCGGTGGTGACGCCGAGACTCTCGGCCGTGCGCGCCATGACCTCCACCGCAGCGAGCGGCATTTCGGACGGCAGGCAGACATGGGTGGCGCCGCGACCGGCGAGGAAGCGCAGCACTTCCTCATTGTAGCAGTTGAGCAGTTGGCCGATGCGGAAGGGGCGGCCGGCCAGGCTCTCGAAGGCCGCCGCGTCGTTGACCTCGATCTCGCAGTCGGGCACGCCGCAAGCGTCGCGGACGGCCCGTCGATCGGCGGCAACGGTGACCTCAGAGAGTGTCGATAGGACAACCTTCTTGCCGGCCCGTTCGAGCGCGGTCCGCACCGAGGTCACGTCGAAGAAGGGGATACGCTTGGAGCACACCACCTCGCCCAGATAGACGGTGCCGATATGGGGATCGGCCGCGAGACCCAGGTCGAAATCGCGCTTCTGTGCATCCGGCCAGTGGAAGAAGTTGGGACCGATGGTCAGCTCGATCATCAGCGCCACCGCTTGGTTTCGTACGCGCCGGTGGTCTGCTTGTGCCCTTCGGTGAGGCCGATCAGCCCCGCAAGGTCGGGCTTGCCGCCGGCCATGATGCTGTCCACCGCGGCGCGGTAGGCCGCCACGACTTCCGACACATAGGCGCGCGAACGCTGCCGGCCCTCGATCTTAAGGGCGGTCACGCCGGCGGCGATGAGGTCGGGCAGCAACGCCGACAGATTGAGCGAACGCGGCTCCTCGAAGGCGTAGTAAGGCTCGGGGTTGTCGCGGTTGGTGTAGCGGCCTTTGCAGATAGTGGGGTAGCCGGCACTTTCCTCGCCACCGAAGCAGTCGATGGCGAACTCGCCCAGCCGCGAGACCATGCCCCCATCTTCGGCTTTCTCGAATTGCACCGCGGCGGCCGGCGAGCAGACGCCGTCCATGTTGGTGGAGATGCCGGTGGCGTAGTTGGTGAGGCTGCAGCGGCCCTCGGCCATCATGCCGATATTGCCGAAGACGAACGCCTCGATCTCGCAGTCGACGCCCTCGGTCAGCCGCCTGATCTCGGCGATGGTGAGGATGCGGGGCAGGACGACGCGGCGCACATTGAGCCCGGCGCAGTAGAACCGGATCGCCTCGGGCGAGGAGGCGCCGGCCTGGACCGACAGATGGAGCCGCAGGCCCGGATGCCGCTGCGCTGCATAAGCCGCAACGCCCATGTCGGCGACGATGGCGGCATCGACACCGATATCGGCGGCGAGATCGATGGCCTCCTGCCAGAGCCCGAAGCTGCCCGCCGGCGGGAAGGTGTTGACGGCGAGCAGCAGCTTGGCGCCGTGCCGGTGCGCGTGCTCGAGGCCGGCCCGCAGCTCGGTGGGCGTGAAATTGAGGCCGGGGAAATTGCGGGCATTGGTGGCGTTCTGCAGGCCGCAATAGACGGCATCTGCCCCTGCTTCGACAGCGGCGCGCAATGCGGCAGGGGTGCCGGCCGGACAGACGAGTTCGGGACGCTGCAGGGGAGCGGTCATTTGGATGTCCTCAGGTCGCGGCGGCGGAGAAAACGGAGCGCGCCGGTGCCGAGAGGACCGTGCAGCGCGGCAATGTCCTGCGCGAGGCTGCCTTCGACGTCGTCGATCGCGTTGCGGAGCCGGACGACCGCCTCGACATCGCCGGTGACCGTCAGCGCCCGCGAAAAGAACAGCGCGTCGCCATCGGCCCGGGCATCGATGGTGCGCAACAGCGTGAGGAAGCTGGCGCGGATCGCCGCATCATGACGGACGGGACGTGTGCGCGGGAGAAAACGCGCCGCCGGCCGCTGCGGATCGGGCGTGAGGGTAATGACGAGGGGCATGTCGACCGGGTCGATCAGGACCACCGACCGCGCTTTGTCGCCCATGCGCGCGAACACGTCGGGGTGCCGCGCCGCCATCCGCGCGACGATGCGGTCGAGCATTGGCTGCAGCACGGCCGCAAGGGCCGGCCCGAACGCCTCCAGCGGCCGGGACCGCATCCGTGCCCGAATTCTCTGCATCACCCACGCGCCCCGCATTGCCCATACGAGGCCTAGCGCCGCGTCGGTGGGGACTCCTTGCGCTGGCGCAAACTGAGAGACACGGAGCCTCGCCAGACTGCTCCGCGCCCGCCTTGACGGCGCCGCACGGGCGCAGCAAAACCTAGCGTGGGGGCTAACTGGGGATTGTCATGAAACGCACCGTATTTGCCGCCGCCGCGATCATCGCGGCCCTTTGCGCAGCGCCTGCGCTGGCGCAGGACAAACTGGTAACGGCAATGGACCCGCAGAGCATCATCGATGCGCTTACGGCGGCCGGCTACCAGGGCGCCGAACTGAGCAAGACCGACACCGGCCGCAGCTCGATCAAGGTGCAACTCTCGGGATCGCCGACCTATATCGACTTCTACGACTGCGCCAACGACATGACGGAATGCTACACGCTGCTTTTCGTCTACGCGATGGACCTGACCGACGGCACGACACTCGAAAAAGCCAATGAGTGGAACGCCAAGGAGATCAGCGGCCGCGTCTCGCTCGACCGCGACCGCGATCCGGCGCTCGACTACACGTTCTCGACCTACCAGGGCGTGTCACAGCAGGTGTTCGAGCAGAACCTCAAGCAGTGGGACCGCAAGGTCGGCGAGGTGAAAGACTTCTTCGACTTCTGACGCCGGCTAGGCAAACTTGACCGGCACGCCCTTCTTGCGGAAATAGGCCTCGAACAGCTTGCGGCCAGCCCGGTTGGGCTGGGCGAGCCGCGCGACCTCGAACACCGCTTCCTTCTGTCCCTCGCGCTGCATCGCCGCCTTGAGCGCCGCGATGTGGAGGTCGAGGTCGGCATTGTCGTTCTTGATCGAGGTGTAGATGTTGGCCGTCGCCTCGGCCAGCGTGAGATCGCTCATGGGCGGCTCCACTTAACTGTTCGCCCCGCCCCTCCTAGCGATTTTGCGCGCCGAGGCAAGGCGGCTCTTGCACTGCATTTCATGCCAGGCGCAGATAGGCGCCATGACCGCCTTCAGCATCGACGCCTCCACCCGCCGCGCCACCGCCAAGCCGCGCGACGCCGCTTTCTACCGGAACCCCTACGCCTTCTATGCGGCCCTCCACGATGGCACGCCCACCTTCGTGTGGGAGGATTATGGCCACTGGTGTTTCACTGGCTTCAAGGAGGTGAATGCCCTGCTCCGCGACAAGCGGTTCGGCCGGCAGATCCTGCATGTGGCGAGCCGCGAGGACCTCGGCTGGCCACCACCCAAGGATCACACCGCGGCATTCGACCTGACCGAAAAGTACTCGCTGTTGGCGCTCGAGCCGCCGGCGCATACCCGGCTGCGCACTCTCGTCAACCGCGCCTTCGTGTCGCGCAACGTCGAACAGCTTCGGCCACGCATCGAGAGACTGGCCAATGAGGTGATCGACGGGTTCCAGGCCGATGGCGGCGTGGAACTGATCAAGGCCTTCGCCGCGCCGATCCCGGCGATCGTGATCGCCGAGATGATCGGCCTGCCCGCCGAGATGGCGCCACAACTGCTCGCCTGGTCCAACCGCATGGTCCAGATGTACATGTTCGGCGTCACGCGTGACACCGAGCTCGACGCCAACCAGGCGTCCGAGGACTTCATGGCCTATCTCCGTGAGGTGATCGCCGAGCGCCGGCGCGCGCCGCGCGAGGACCTCCTCACCCACATGCTGACCTCGGAAGTGGACGGGCAGAAGCTGAACGAGGAGGAGGTCGTCTCGACCGCGATCCTGCTGCTCAATGCCGGACACGAGGCGACGGTGCACACCACCGGCAATGGCGTGAAGACGATCCTCGAGAGCGGGCTCGATTCCGCGGCGCTATTCGCGGATGACACGCAGACGGCCGCAACGGTGGAGGAATGCCTGCGCTACGACGCGCCGCTCCACATGTTCACGCGCTATGCGCTCAGCGATCTCGACTATGAGGGCATGCACTTCAAGCAGGGCGAGGTCATCGGCCTGATGCTGGGCGCGGCCAATCGCGACCCGGTGCGCTTCAAGGATGCCGACCGGTTCGATCCGTTCCGCACCGACGGACAGAATGTCAGCTTCGGCGCCGGCATCCACTTCTGCATCGGCGCCCCGCTGGCGCGCATCGAACTGCAGGTCGCCATGGCGACGCTGTTCCGGCGCCTGCCCGGTCTCAAGCTCGCATCAGAACCGCGTTACAACAATGTGTATCATTTCCACGGACTGGAGCGGCTGGACGTGAAGTGGTGAGCCTCAAGCGAGACTAAGGGCCCCGGGGATCAGGCCCGACAGGTCTTCGCTGATCAGGCCCTGCCCTCCAAACTGGTTGGCTGCCTCGGCGTGCACCCAGACGGCGGCGCAGGCGGCGTCGAAGCCCGGCATCTGCTGCGCGAGGAACGATCCGGCAATGCCGGCGAGGACGTCGCCGGAACCGGCGGTGCCGAGGCCGGGCGGTGCATTGGCGTTGATCGCGGCGCGACCGTCGGGCGCGGCGATGACAGTGTCGGCGCCCTTGAGGATGACGACGGCGCCGCTGCGCTGCGCGGCCGTGCGGGCGCGGTCGAGCTTCGATCCCTCGAGCGTGCCGAACAGGCGCGCGAACTCGCCTTCATGCGGTGTAAGGATCACGGGACGGTCGGGCCTCGCCCTGATGGCCGCGAACAGCGCATCGGGGTTGTCCTTGAACACTGTCATCGCGTCGGCATCGAGAACGGCGCCAGGCACGTGGTCGAGGATCGCCAGCGTGCGCCAGCGCGTCGCATCGGTGACGCCGGCGGCGGGGCCGATGACGATGGCGTCGAGCTTGCCTGAGACCAATGCGCGAAACTCGTCGTCGGTGCCAAACGGCTTGAGCATGATCGCCGTGACGTGCGCGGCGTGAACGCGCAGGGCGTCCTCGCTGCCCACGAGGGTGACGGCCCCTGCCCCGGCCCGCAGCGCCGCCGTGGCGCTGAGTCGGGCCGCGCCGGTCTGCAGTGGACCGCCGGAGACGACGACGCAGTGGCCGCGCGCATATTTATGCGCGTCGAGCCCGGGCCGAGGCAGCGACCACAGGACGGTCGTGTTCTCGAAGGCCGCCGGCGCAATCTCATCGAGCACCCGGGGTGCGATGCCGATGTCGGCGACGACGAGCTCGCCGCAATGCTCTCGACCGGGCAGCAGCAGGTGTCCCGGCTTCCTGCGGAAGAAGGTTACGGTGAGATCGGCGCGGACAGCGGTGCCGCGCACCTGTCCGGTGCCGCCGTCGATACCGGATGGAACGTCGATCGCGACAACTGGAACGCCGCTCGCATTGATCTGCGCGATGATGTGCCCCATCTCGCCGGTCACGTCACGGTCGAGACCGGCCCCGAGCAGGGCGTCGACGATGAGGCCGATGTCATCGAGGTCCCCCTCCATGTCGCCCCAGCGAGCGGCGTTGGCAGCAGCGTCACCCTTCAGCTTCGACCGCTCACCGACGAGCCTCGTCTCCACCCGCCAGCCGGCGTCGCGAAGCTGCCGTGCGACGACGAAGCCGTCGCCGCCATTGTTGCCGGGGCCGCAATAGACGATGACCTGCCGCTTGCCGTAGCGGCGCAATATCTCGTCGGTTACCGCTCGGCCCGCCGTCTCCATCAGCGTCAGCGACGGGACCGCCGCGAGGTGGTCGGCGCGGGACATTTCGGCGGGAATGAGAAGCTCGTGCATGGGAGAGTGTAACACGAGGGCGCGGGCGAGTGCTGCCCTCCCTCATGGCCCGCATGAAACGAAAAGGCCGCCCGGAGGCGGCCTTTGGATTGAGCTCACGCCACCCGATCAATGATCGTGGTGATGCTCCTCGGGGACGGCGTCGCCCTCGTCCTGGATGATGGCGGCCAGTTCTTCGCGGGTCATGGCCTTGTCGGTCTGGGTCGCGAGTTCAGCGACGTAGTCGACGACCTTGTTCTCGAACACCGGAGCGCGGAGGCCGGCGAGAGCCTGCGGGTTCTTGCGGTAGTAGTCGTAGACCTGCTGTTCCTGGCCGGGGAAGCGGCGGACTTCGGCGATGAGCGCCTGCTGGTGCTCGTCCTCGGTCACCTCGACATTGTTCTTGTTGCCGATCTCGGCAACCACCAGCCCGAGGCGCACGCGGCGCTCGGCGATCTTCTGGTACTGGGCGCGGGCTTCCTCTTCGGTCGTGCCCTCGTCCTCGAAGCTCTTGCCGTGATGCTCGACCTCGTGCTTCACGCGCTCCCAGATGGTGTTGAACTCAGCTTCGACGAGCTGCTGCGGCACGTCGAATTTGTGGCCTTCATCGAGTGCATCAAGGATCTGCCGCTTGATGGCCTGGCGGCTCATCGACGCGAGCGCAGCGGTCATCTGGTCCTTCACCGTCGAGCGCAGGGATTCGAGGCTCTCAAGGCCCAGGCGCTTGGCGAAATCGTCGTTGAGCTCGCCGGCATTGGGAGCATCGATGTGGAGGATGGTCACGTCGAAGACCGCTGCCTTGTTGCGCAGCTCCTCATTCTGGTAGTCGCCCGGGAAGGTCACGCTGACCTGACGGGTCTCTGCCTTCTTCATGCCCACGAGCTGCTCTTCGAAGCCGGGGATGAAGTCGCCCGAGCCGACGATCAGGTGGGCGTGGTCCGACGAGCCGCCCGCGAAGGGCTTGCCGTCGATCTTGCCCACAAAGCTCAAGCCGAGATTGTCGCCGGTCTCGACGACGCCGTCTTCGCCCTTGGGCTCGTAGCCGCGGTTCTGGCGGAACACGCGCTGCATTTCCTTGTCGACATCGGCGTCGGCGATCTCAACCACCGGACGGTCGAGCTTGAGGCCATGGAAGTCCATCAGCTCGACGGCCGGCAGGACTTCGTAGGAGACGTCGAAGCTCAGATCGGATTCGCCATCGAGCACCTGGTTGAGGACGCTCTGGTCTTCCGGCAGGTCGACCTTGGGCTGCGCCGCAGCGCGCTCGGAGCGCTCGGTCAGCGCATCCGAGACGGTGGCGTTGATGGCGTCCTGCATCACTTCGGCCATGGCCGATTTGCCATAGACCTTCTTGAGGTAGGTGGTCGGCACCTTGCCGGGCCGGAAGCCCTTGATGTTGGCGCGGTCCTTGAGCTCACCGAGGCGAGCGTCGAGCCGGGTGCTAAGGTCGTTCTTGGGGATGACCACGCTCAGCTTGCGCTTCAGGCCTTCATTGAGGGTTTCGGTGACCTGCATAGAGACATTCCGTTTGTGTTTCGTGGTGCCGAGGCGGACGGGAAACCGGCGAGCTGGTGCGGGTGATAGGACTTGAACCTACACGCCTTGCGGCGACGGAACCTAAATCCGTTGCGTCTACCAGTTTCGCCACACCCGCACGCCCTGCGGCCGGGCTGGCGGGTCAGATATATGAACTGACTCCGCCAGTCAAAGGCTCAAGTGTGCCCAGCAGCGAGCGATGGCAGCCGACGGCGGCCAGACTACCGCCATGCATGGCGCCCGTGATGCTGTGCCGGGGCCCCGCGACGTCACCCGCGGCAAAGATGCCGCGCACGCTGGTCTCGTACTCGTCATTGATCCTGAGGTAGGGGCCGAGCGGGCGTCGAAGGTCTCGATCCCGATACGGTTGGGGGCAGATCGGAGTCGACGATCGTGACCGTGCGGCCGGCGCGAACCAGATGCATGGCCGCGCTGAGACCGGCGGAGCTGCCGCCGATGAAGTCAAGCCGGGGAGGTTCCGCACAATTGATCGGCATTTTGCGCGGCGCTCGACGACCAGCCTTGAGCAAGAACTGGGCACATTGCACAATTTCTAGGCAACGGCGCCGATCGCCCCATCAACCACAACATTCGAGAGTGGCGCTAACATCCTGAACAGCCATCGATTCTGGACACTGCGGAATGGCTGGCACGGACCGTGCATGCTGGTGGGCGAACAAAGCTTGAGTGGAGGCGCCAATGAAGAAGATCGAGGCTATCGTAAAGCCGTTCAAGCTGGACGAGGTCAAGGAAGCGCTGCAGGAAGTTGGCCTGCAGGGCATCACCGTGACCGAGGCCAAGGGTTTCGGCCGCCAGAAGGGCCACACCGAGCTCTATCGCGGCGCGGAATATGTGGTCGACTTCCTGCCCAAGGTGAAGGTCGAGGTGGTGTGCCCCGACGATCTTGCCGACAAGGCGATCGAGGCGATCCGCAATGCCGCCCAGACCGGCCGCATCGGCGACGGAAAGATCTTCGTCTACACGATCGAGCAGGCGATCCGCATCCGCACCGGCGAATTCGGCGACGACGCCCTTTAGGGCGAGCGCGTCATCTCACAGCAATCAACGGACTCTCAACGGGGAAAACCATGACTACCGGCAACGACATTCTCAAGAAGATCAAGGACGAGAACATCAAGTATGTCGACCTGCGCTTCACCGACATCCGCGGCAAGCTGCAGCACGTGACCTTTGATCAGACAATGATCGACGAGGACATCTTCGAAGAAGGCACGATGTTCGACGGCTCCTCGATCGCCGGCTGGAAGGCCATCAACGAGTCCGACATGGTGCTGATGCCCGATCCGGACTCGGCCTACATGGACCCGTTCTTTTCGGCCTCGACGCTCGCCATCAATTGCGACGTGCTCGACCCCCTCACCTACCAGCCCTACAACCGCGACCCGCGCACCACGGCCAAGAAGGCCGAAGCCTATGTGAAGTCGACGGGCCTGGGCGACAGCGTCTATTTCGGCCCCGAGCCCGAATTCTTCATCTTCGACGACGTGAAGTATTCGAACACGACCTACAAGGTCGGCTTCCAGGTGGACCATTCCGAGCTGCCCACCAACAACGACACCGACTACGAGCAGGGCAATCACGGCCACCATATCGGTCTCAAGAAGGGCTACTTCCCGGTCCCGCCGCTCGACAGCGCGCAGGACATGCGCGGCGAGATGCTGGCCGCGATGGGCGCCATGGGCGTGCCGATCGAAAAGCACCACCACGAAGTCGCGTCGGCCCAGCATGAGCTGGGGATCAAGTTCCAGCCGCTCATCAAATCGGCCGACAGTGTGCAGATCTACAAATACGTGATCCAGCAGGTGGCGCATGCCTATGGCAAGACCGTCACCTTCATGCCCAAGCCGGTCTATGGCGACAACGGCTCCGGCATGCACTGCCACCAGTCGATCTGGAAGGACGGCAAGCCGCTGTTCGCCGGCGACCAGTATGCCGGCCTGTCGATGGACGCGCTCTACTACATCGGCGGCATCATCAAGCACGCCAAGGCCATCAACGCCTTCACCAACCCCACCACCAACAGCTACAAGCGCCTGGTGCCGGGCTTCGAGGCGCCGGTGCTGCTCGCCTATTCGGCGCGCAACCGCTCGGCGTCGTGCCGCATCCCGTTCGGCCAGTCGCCCAAGGCCAAGCGCGTGGAAGTGCGCTTCCCCGATCCGCTGGCGAACCCGTATCTGGGCTTTGCTGCGATGCTGATGGCCGGCGTCGACGGCATCCGCAACAAGCTCCATCCGGGCGATGCCATGGACAAGGACCTCTACGAGCTGCCGCCCGAGGAGCTCAAGCAGATCCCGACCGTCTGCGGCTCGCTGCGTGAGGCGCTGGAATCGCTCGATGCCGACCGCGAGTTCCTCAAGACCGGCGGCGTCTTCGACGACGACCAGATCGATAGCTACATCGACCTCAAGATGGTGGAAGTGATCAAGTTCGAGCACACCCCGCACCCGGTCGAGTACGAGATGTACTATTCGGCGTAAGCCGGGCTCGATCGACGTCTTTTGGAAGGGCCCTGCGGGGCCCTTTCTTCATTGGACGCGCACGGCTAAGCAGGCGGCATGTCGAGCCGCTGGCGCCAGACCACACCGCAGGAACTGACCGGCTGGCTCGCGGCCGTGGATGTCCCGCGGGCCATTGCGGGCGGCTGGGCGCTGGACCTCTGGCAGGGGGCGGTGACGCGCCCGCACTCGGATATCGAGATCGCCTGCTTTCGTGCCGACCTCCACCGGCTGCTCCCCAAGCTCCCTGCGTTCGAGATCGTCATCGCACGCAGCAAGCAACTGACGCCCTACGCCATTGGCGACGCCCTGCCCGACGACAGCTTCAGCCTGTGGCTCAGGCGGCGCGGCGAGACGCTGTGGGATTTCGAGATCGTAGTCGAGGAACAGCGGGGCGGGCTGTCACGCGGCCCGTCGCGGACGTTCTGACATCAGCCGGCGGCGTCCCGATCATCGCGCCCGAGATCCAGCTCCTCTACAAATGCCGCGACCCGCGCCCCAAGGACGTCGAGGACTTGCGCCGCTGCGTGCCGCGGCTCGATGCACGCGCCTATGCCTGGCTGCATGAGGCCGTGGCGCGGGCGCACGCGGCGTTCCTGCCGGACCTGGAGGGGATGCGGCGATGACCGAAGCCGATGCGATTGCGAAATCCCCTGCCCCGCGGACGCCGCGCAGCCTAGCCGCCGATTTGCGCCGGCTCGGTGTCGAAGCGGGCGACGTGCTGCTTGTGCATGCCTCGCTGAGCGCCATCGGCTGGGTGGCGGGTGGCCCGGTGGGCGTGATCGAGGCTGTTCTCGACGCTTTGGGGGCGACGGGAACGCTGGTGATGCCCGCCCATAGCGGCCAGTTGAGCGACCCCGCGCACTGGCAGAATCCGCCGGTACCGGCCGACTGGGTCGAAACGCTGCGGGCGGAAACGCCGGCCTTCGATCCGCGCACCACGCCGACGCGCGACATGGGGGCGATTGCAGAACTGTTCCGCACCTGGCCGGGCGCGCTGCGCAGCGACCATCCAACGTCGTCGTTCTCAGCGCGGGGACCCGACGCCGGGATCATCACGGCGGACCATCGCCTGACGAGCCCGCTGGGCGAGCACTCGCCGCTGATGCGGCTCTACGAGCGCAACGCCAGGGTGCTGCTGCTGGGCGTCGGCTTCGAGCGCTGCACGGCGCTGCACCTCGCCGAGCAACGGGCGTGGCCGGCGATGGAGCCGGAGCATTCGGGGTCGCCGATCATGCTGGCGGGTGAACGGCGCTGGGTGTCCTACGATGCCCGGGGCCTCGGCGACAGCGAGCAGTATGGTCCAACTGGCGCGGCGTTCGTCGCGGCCGGAGGCGCCAAGGCAGGCGACATCGGTTCCGCGGCATCGCTCCTGTTCGGGCTGCGCGAGGTCGTCGACTTCGCTACCGCCCGGTGGCGGACGCATCCGGTGGGGCAATACTGATCGGCCTGCCTGAGACCGACCGTCAGAGGCCGGGAGCCCGGGGTTCGCTAAGCTCGAAACCGCTCACCAACTGTTCGAGCCCCTCGGCATCCTGCGATGCCTCAAACTGCACCGCGAAGCCCACATCGAGGCGGCGCACCACATGACACTTCAGTGTCCCCAGCACGAGTTGCTCGCCGATGCCGGGAACATGCTGACATGAGACGGCGGCGCCGCTACGCGACAGGTCGATGACGAAGCACTTCGTCATCCGTCCATCCGCAAGACCCAGTATCGATCTCGGATCGCGGGGCTGAAACCGCCGGAAATCGCGCTGATCGCTTTGCTTGCGGACACTCTTCTTCTTGAGCCAGTCGATCTTGGCAGCCAGCTTCGCGCGATGCTGATCGGACGCGACGATGGAGAAAACGAAGCCTTCTGACGTGAGCCGCTCGACGGTTCCTCGGACGATGCCGATCCCGTCGAAGCGAGCCGTCACCCACTCACCAAGCTTGGCGGCGACCGGGGCCGTTACGGCAACTGCGGTCGATGAGATGCTCTGCGTTCGGCAGGCGAACACCTCTACGTCACCGTTCGTGATCTCGCGGCGCTCGGAGAATGTGTAGCAACCGTTAATCGGCCCGACATAGCGAAGGTCGGTTCGGCGATCGACCGCCCGTTGAACTCCCGCATTTCCCGGCGCCTGCCTGAGCATTCCGCCTCCTGTCGAACGTCGCTGTCCACCGGCAGTGTACGGACATCAGGTGAACTACTTATTAGCTCACTGATCTACGGACGCCATGGCGGCAAAGAAGCCTTCGGGACCATCGCGCTCAACCAGCCGGCCGCCCGCAATCTCGAAGAAGCGGGTGCCGATGTTCCGCACGAAGCTGCGGTCGTGCGAGACGAGGATGCAGCTTGCCCCATGCTCGAGGATTTCGGCCTCGAGCTGCTCCTGCCCGGCGATGTCGACATGGTTGGTCGGCTCGTCCATGAGGTAGAAGTTCGGCTCGCTGAGACGCAGTGCGAGCAGCGCGAGGCGGGCACGCTGGCCGAAGCTGAGCCTGGCGATGGGCTGGGTCTGCTTGTCGACCGGAAAGCCGGCGGCAGCGAGCAGCGCCTTGGTGCGCTGGTCGCCCTGATCGTAGCCGGCAATGAAGTCGAACGGCGTTCCGCTGCTGGGAAGCTGCGACATCTCCTGGTCGGTCGCTCCCAGCCGGAGCGAGGAGGTGACGCGAATGCCCGGGATCGCCTCCCCCGACATGGCCCGCGTCACGAGCTTCATGAACTGCGACTTGCCGGTGCCGTTGCGCCCCAGCAGCACCACGCGATCGCCCTGGAACAGGTGCAGCTTGCCAATCGAGAACAGCGCCCGGTCGTCGGGCGTGCGGACGGTCAGGTTCTCGATGGCGACGAGAACCTTGGCGTGCGTGCCAGCATTGGCGAGGCGGATGTCGCCGGCGCGCTCCTTGTGAAGCTGGACCGCGGACGCCTCGATCCTGGCCGCACGCTCCTTGAGGTATTTGGCCTTGAGCGTGAGCAGGTCGGAGCCCGAATTGATGCCGATATTGGTGAGCTTGCTCGCCTGCTGGCGGAGTTGCCTCGCCTCCTTGAGATCGCGCTCCTGCTGCTTTGCCGCGGCTTCGTCGGCCTCAGCCAGGGCGGCGCGGGCACGGGTGAAGGGCAGTGCGAAGAAATGCGAGGGACCGGGGCGGAGGAACAGCGTGCGATTGGTGCTCGCGTCGAGAAAACCGCGGTCATGGCTGGCAATGACGACCGGCATGCTCCTTGTGGCGTTCTTCAGCCAGCGCTCGAGCTGGATGATCTTGCCCAGATCGAGATGGTTGGTCGGCTCGTCCAGCAGCAGGGCGTCGGGCTCGTTGATCCAGACGCGGGCGATGAGCATGAGCCGCTGCCAGCCGCCGGACAGGCGGGAGACTTCACGCCCGCGCATGTCGTCAGGGGTCTCGAATTCGTCGAGGACCACTTCGGCGCGCCAGGAGTCGGTGTCGCGGACATCGGCAGGCAGTGCGTCGAGCACCGCATCGCGCAGGGTGAGCGGCAGCAGGCGCGACGGCACATCCTGCTCGACGAAACCGACGCGCAGGCCGCGCGAACGGACGATCTCGCCATGCGTGACGTCCTGCTGCCCGGCGATGCAGCGCAGCAGCGTGGTCTTGCCGTTGCCATTGCCCGCGACGAGGCCGACGCGGTCCCCCTCCCCGATCACGAGGCTGAGATTGTCAAAGAGCGTGCTGGTGGCGACGACGCCGACGGAGTTGAGGCTGATGGAGCCCATTTCGTTGTCTCTGGTCTATGAGGAAGCCATGGCGCGCGGAGCGCCGCGATGGGCAGACCAGAGCTGAACGAGAACGTCCGGACCCTTTGGTCAGCCCTGCAGGAAGAACTGCAGGGCCTGAACAGGGCCACGCGTGCGATGGAAATCGGGACGGCTGAACAGAACGAACATGGCGCGAGCAATACCCTCGGCGCCTTACGAGATCAAGCGAGGAAGAACACCAGCGCCAGCGTTCCGATGGCAGCCGATCGGGCCGTGCGAAGGTGGGCAAGCCGGTACGCAGAACTCAACAATCCGGCCTGCAGCCACCCCAGACGCAGGAACTCAAAAGCGCTCACCGAACGGGTGCGCAACGGCTACTCCAGACACAAAAACCGTATGGGGAGACTGTACTGGGGCACGCTTAAGGAAGTGCTTCCAAGAAGCGAAACATTGGTAAACGCAGTGCGCCGTTTCGGGGCTGGCTCACTGGTCAAACGCTTGCCGGAAATGAGCAATCCCGGTCCGAGGGGAGGATCGGACCGGGATTGCATGTGCCGCTATGGAGCGGTGTCTTAGAACGTGAAGGTCAGGTTGAAGGAGTTGCCGCCATTGTGGAGCGGGCGGATCTGCTTGACGCGATCGACCTTGTGCGTGCAGCGGTCGACGCGCATCTGGTACCAGTCGCCGTGCTTGCGGCCGATCGCCCACACCTTGTTGGTGCTGTTGGACTCCTTGACGATCTTCACGCGGGTGTAGCCGCGGTCGTTGAGGCCACGGATGACCTGCTTGTTGGTGAGGCAATAATCCCAGTAGTCGTCGTCGCCGAAATGCAGGACGATGCCGCCACCGCCCGGGAAATTGCCGCCGCCGAAATTGAGCTGGAAGCCGAAGGTGGGCTGCGCGGCCTGGGCGGGAACGGCCGCGATGGCGGTGCCAGCGAGTGCGAGGGCGACGACGCCGGCCTTGAGGGTGTTGCGGATCATTTTCGATCTCCGATCTGAAGTGAGGTCGCTCGGATAAGCGTTGCCCCTACAATAGCGTTCCTCTCTAAACGTGAGCGGAACCCCACATTCATCTGGCGTTCAGGAACGGAACGCCCCCGGCCGCTCTGCGCGGCTCCCTCGGTGGCTGATAGCGGCCGGTTTGACACGGCGCGGCTGACACGAGCCGGAAGCCGGCGTTCAGAAGGCGTTCACGCCAGTGTGAGCCACCGGCGCCCTACCGTGAACGGAGCGGCAACGGATGGGTCGCTCTGTGCTAGAACACAGCCGACGATTCGAGTGACGCACCCATGCCCAAAGACGACCTGTTCGGCGACGCCCCGGAACCCACGCCCAAGAAGAAGGCGGCCTCGCCTGCTCCCGGCGGGCAGTCGTCCTATTCGGCGGCCGACATCGAGGTGCTGGAGGGGCTGGAGCCGGTCCGGCGGCGGCCGGGCATGTTCATCGGCGGCACCGACTCCAACGCGCTGCACCATCTGTTCGCCGAGGTGATCGACAACTGCATGGACGAAGCGATCGCCGGCCACGCGACGCGCATCGAAGTGCATTTCGGCAGCGACGGCTATTTGACGGTCAGCGACAATGGCCGCGGCATCCCGGTCGAGAACCACCCCAAGCACCCCGGCCGCTCGACGCTGGAAATCGTGATGACGACGCTCCATGCCGGCGGCAAGTTCGACGGCAAGGCATACGAGACCTCGGGCGGCCTGCATGGCGTCGGCGTGTCGGTGGTGAACGCACTGAGTGACGAGTTGGTGACGGAAGTCGCCCGCGACCAGGTGCTCTATCGACAGACTTATTCGCGCGGCAAGCCGACCAGCAAGGTGATCAAGGTCGGCCCGGTGCAGAACCGCCGGGGCACCACGCAGCGCTTCCACCCCGACCCGGAGATCTTCGGCGGCAAGGCCGAGTTCTCGGTCGTGCGGCTGTTCCGCATGACGCGGGCCAAGGCTTATCTGTTCGGCGGCGTCGAGATCCGCTGGAGCTGCGACGAGAGCCTGGCGACCGACGAAGTGCCGGCCAAGGCGCAGTTCCATTTCCGCGGCGGCCTGCGCGAGTTCCTGGCGGCGCGCATCGAGGGCGAACAGCGCATCGTCGAGGACATCTTCTCGGGCCAGTCGGGCAAACCGGGCAGCCATGGTGCGGTCGAATGGGCGGTGAGCTGGAACCTCGCGGACGGCTTCCTGCAATCCTACTGCAACACGATTCCAACCGCCGAGGGCGGCACGCATGAGGCCGGCCTGCGGACGGCCCTGCTGCGCGGCATACGCGCCTACGCCGAGCTCAAGGGCGACAAGCGCGCCGCCATGCTGACGGCCGAGGACGTGCTGGTGCAATGCTCGGCCATGCTGTCGGTGTTCGTGCGCGAACCCGAATTCGTGGGCCAGACCAAGGACCGGCTGAGCTCGCCCGAGGCGACGCGCATCGTCGACACGGCGCTGCGCGATGCCTTCGACCACTGGCTGACGGCAGCGCCGCAGCAGGCCAACAAGCTGCTCGACTGGGCAGTGGAGCGCGCCGAGGAGCGCCTGCGCCGCAAGAAGGAAAAGGAAATTGACCGGCAGTCGGCGACGCGCAAGCTACGCCTGCCGGGCAAGCTCGCCGACTGTACGCAATCGGCCGCCCAGGGTGCCGAGATCTTCATCGTCGAAGGCGACTCGGCCGGCGGCAGCGCAAAATCGGCGCGTGACCGTGCCAGCCAGGCCGTGCTGCCGCTGCGCGGCAAGGTGCTCAATGTCGCCGGCGCGACGCGCGACAAGATCACCGCCAACCAGACCATCGCCGACCTGGTCCAGGCGCTGGGCTGCGGCACCCGCGAGCGCTATCGCGAGGACGATCTGCGCTACGACAAGATCATCCTGATGACCGACGCCGACGTGGACGGCGCCCACATCGCCTCACTGCTGATGACGTTCTTCTTCCAGGAAATGCCCAAGCTGATCGACGACGGGCATCTCTATCTGGCCATGCCGCCGCTCTACCGCATCAGCGCCGGCCCCAAGGTGCTCTACGCCATGAACGACGCCCACAAGGACCAGCTCATGGCGAGCGAGTTCAAGGGCAAGAAGGTCGATATCACACGCTTCAAGGGCCTGGGCGAGATGCCCTATGCGCATCTGCGCGAGACCACGATGGACAAGAAAACGCGCACCCTGCTCAGGGTCCGCGTGCTCGACGATCGGGACGAGACAAAGTCGTCGGTCGACCGGCTGATGGGCACCAAGCCCGAGGCCCGCTTCGAGTTCATTCAGGAGAACGCCCAGTTCGTCAGCGACCTCGACATCTGACGGTCACGTTCCCATATTAAGGAAACCCTAGGGAATCCCGTTGACTCGCGGGGGATTCCCACTATGTTCCCGGCCCGTCGGGAACCACTCCGCCGCTCGGCTGCTTGCAGTCTCAACGCCGGCCCTCCCACACCTCTGAGTGGACGAACACATTGTCAGAAGACTTCTCCGGGCTCGGTCTCAGCGCCAAAGTAACCGATGCGGTTGCGGCTGCTGGGTACACCAAGCCTACTGAAATTCAGGCGCAGGCCATCCCGCATGTCCTTCAAAAGCAGGACATCATCGGTATTGCGCAGACCGGCACGGGCAAGACCGCTTCCTTCGTGCTGCCCATGCTCACGCTTCTCGAGAGCGGCCGGGCGCGCGCCCGCATGCCGCGCACGCTGATCCTCGAGCCGACGCGCGAACTCGCCGCCCAGGTGGCCGAGAACTTCGAAAAGTACGGCAAGAACCACCGCCTCACGATGGCCCTGCTGATCGGCGGCGTGAGCTTTGACGACCAGAACAAGGTGCTCGACCGGGGCGCCGACGTGCTGATCGCAACGCCCGGACGCATGCTCGACCAGTTCGAGCGCGGCCGCATCCTGCTCAGCGGCGTCGACATCCTGGTGATCGACGAGGCCGACCGCATGCTCGACATGGGCTTCATTCCCGATATCGAGCGGATCTGCGGCCTGCTGCCGCCGCGCCGGCAGACGCTGTTCTTCTCGGCGACGATGCCGCCCGAAATCGAGCGGCTGACCAAGCGCTTCCTGCGCGACCCGGTCCGCCTCGAAGTGGCGCGCAAGAATTCGACGGCCGAAACCATCGACCAGAAGCTGGTGAAGGTTTCGAGCAAGCCGGAGGACAAGCGCGCCGTGCTGCGCCAGCTCATCCGCGGCGCCGAGAACCTCACCAACGCCATCATCTTCTGCAACCGCAAGCGCGACGTGGCCACCCTCGCCCGCTCGCTGCAGCGGCACGGCTTCTCGGCCGGGGCGCTGCATGGCGACATGGACCAGAAGAGCCGCATGGAGACGCTCGACGCGTTCAAGACCAACAAGCTGACGCTGCTTGTTGCATCTGACGTGGCGGCGCGTGGCCTCGATATTCCAGCGGTGAGTCACGTGTTCAACTTCGACGTGCCCACCCACGCCGAGGACTATATCCACCGCATCGGCCGCACCGGCCGCGCCGGGCGCGCGGGCACGAGCCTGACGCTCGCTGCGCCCGCCGACGGCAAGTATCTGGATGCAATTCTCAAGCTCATCCAGAAGGATATCCCACTTCTCAAAATCGACGGCGAAGCATCGTCGGCGACCGAAGCGGTGGCAGACGACGAACCGCGCAGCGAGCCCCGCAGTCGCCGCGGCCGGGGTCGTGATAAGCGCAGCGACGATGCAAAGCCGGCCAGGGAACCCACCGAAGCCAGGCCACCGCGCGAGAAGCCGGAAGCCAAGCCGCAGCGCGAGAAATCGCCTCGCCCACAGCGCGACGAACGACCGGCCGGCAAGCCGGGGCGCGACCCCGAATACGCCTCCGACACGCCGTTTGGCTCGGACGGCCCGGTCCCGGCGTTTCTTCTTCGTTCGAGTGTTGCCCGCTAGTTGAACAGCGCCCCGGTATTAGCGTTGCGATCAACAATTTGGTGAGTTGGGCCCCAAGCCCCGTGACTTTTACTGACCCTTAATTGACTCATCGGAAAAGTACGAACGACTAGAATTAGGTCACGCGTCAGGCCCGGGGGCACAGTGTCGGAACAGGAATTCAGGCGCGCCCTGGGTTATGCCAACTCGGCAATGGATTTGCTGAAGCGCGGACAGATTCCGCCCTACCCCCAATTCTACGAACTGCTCTATGCGTATGCGACGGGGGTGAACCCGTCGCTGAACCAGCGCGTGAACCAGATCTTCCGCGACGGCACCGCGACGCAGGAACTGGCCGAGCGGCTCTACAACGAGTTCCTCAAATCGCAGGACGCCAACGAGCGCATCTCGAGCGTCTCCGAGCGCATGGCGACGCGCATCGAGGCGGTGCACGAGGCCATCGACACCGCGATGGCAACGGCGAACGCCTACTCAGGCACGATGCAATCGGCGAGCGGCGACCTCGGCAACGACATGAACGAAGCCGAGCTGCGCAACATGGCGCAGAAGCTGCTGGGTGAAACGCGCCGCATGCAGGACGCGAACGCGCAGCTCGAACAGAAGCTCGAAGCCTCGCGCGACGATATCGCCGCGCTGCAGCGCGACCTGGACGAAGTGCGGCGCGAGTCGATGCTCGACCCGCTGACCAAGATCTTCAACCGCAAATCCTTCGACGAGGGGCTGCTCAAGAGCTTCAACGAAGCCGCCGGCGAGGGCACGCCGCTCTGCCTGATGCTGCTCGACATCGACCACTTCAAGCGCTTCAACGACACCTGGGGCCACCAGACCGGCGACCAGGTGCTGCGCCTCGTGGCGATGACGCTCAAGTCCAACATCAAGGGCAAGGACATGGCGGCGCGCTATGGCGGCGAAGAATTCGCCGCGATCCTGCCCGAGACCGACCTCGAGGGCGCGATCATCGTCGCCGACAACATCCGCAAGGCGATCCAGGCCAAAGAGCTGCTCAAGCGCTCGACCAACGAGAAGCTGGGGCGGATCACCGCGTCGATGGGCGTGGCGATGTACAAGCCTGGCGATACGCCCGCGTCGCTGATCGAACGCGCCGACCGCTGCCTCTATGCGGCCAAGCACGCCGGCCGCAACCGGGTGCTGAGCGAGAACGAACTCAAGGACGACGTCAAGATCGTCGCTTAGGTGATCGCGACACCCAGCGAGCGCAGCGCATCCCAGTAGCCGGGATAGGTTTTGCCGACGCAATCGGGATCGAGAATGACGATGCCGCCCATCCTGAGGCCGGCGAGCGCGAAGCTCATGGCGATGCGGTGGTCTTCGTAGGTTTCGATGCGGCTGCGCGCATTGCGCGATGGATTGGCGAGCGCAGGGTCGCTGCGGACGAGCAGTTCATCGCCCTCCTCGCTGGCGAGGCCCGGCCGGACGCGGTTGAGCTCGGTGGCGATCGCGCGGATGCGATCGGTTTCCTTGACGCGCAGATTGGCGATGCCGACGAACCGCACCGGCGTGGCGTTGAACGCGGCGAGCACGGCGAGCGTTGGAACGGCGTCCTGCATCTGCGAGCCGTCGATGACTGCCGGCATGTTGGGGAACATGCGGATGAAGGCGGCGGCCCTGGCGTCGGGCTGGGTGAACGCATCCATCGGCACGCCGATGTCGATGCTGCCACCGGTCAGCGCCTCGGCCGCCCACAGATAGGTCGCGGCGGACGCATCGGGTTCGATGACGAAATCGGTGGCCGCGTAGCGTGTCGGCTCGACCCGCCAGGTGGTGTGGTCGAGCTGGGTGACCTGCGCGCCGAAGGCCGTCATGGCGGCGACGGTGAGATCGACATAGCCGCGCGCATCGAGGTCCTGGCCGGTGAGCGCGACATCGATCGGGCCCTCGCCGAACGGCGCGGCCATCAGCAGCGCGGACACGTACTGGCTCGACAGGCCGCCATCGATCTCGACGCGGCCGGAGCCGAAATGCCCACGCCCCTCGACCATCACCGGCGGGCAGCCGGTGGGCGCGCTGGCCTTGATGCCGAGCGAATTCAGCGCGGTGACGAGCGGGCCGATCGGGCGCTTGCGCATCGCCTCGTCGCCATCGACGACCACCATGCCATCGACGAGGGCTACCGCGGCCGTGAGGAACCGCACCGCGGTGCCGGCATTGCCCAGCAGCAGCGGCGCGGCGGGCGCGGCCAGGAAGCCGGCGCTGGTGACGGTGTAGCTCGTGTCGTCCGGCTCCTCGACGGTGACGCCCATCTGCCGCAGCGCGGCCGCCATCAGCTTGGTGTCCTTGGACTTGAGCGCCCCGGTGAGCCGGCTCGTCCCCTTGGCCAGCGCCGCCAGCAGCAGCGCACGATTGGTGATGGACTTGCTGCCGGGCGGCGTGACGCGCCCCACTAACGGGTGGTCGGGCGGCGTGATGGCGAGGGACGCGGTCATGGGGGGCGAGTTCGCACAGGAAGGGGGAGGCGTGCAAGGCCCCGGGGGCCAAGCTGGAGACTCTTGCGCTACTCGACCGTCACCGACTTCGCCAGATTGCGCGGCTGGTCGACGTCGGTGCCCATTAACACGGCGGTGTGGTAGGCGAGGAGCTGCACCGGGATCAGGGCGACGATGGGCGCAACGAAGCTCGAGACCTTCGGGATGACGATGGTTTCGGCAACGCCGTGGCCGATATGGCCGGCCCCTTCCTCATCGGTGACGAGGATGATCTGGCCACCGCGCGCGGCCACTTCCTGCATGTTGGAAAGCGTCTTCTCCATCAGCTCGTCGGAGGGCGCGACGACGATCACCGGCATGACTTCATCGACCAGCGCGATCGGGCCATGCTTGAGCTCGCCCGCCGGATAGCCCTCGGCATGGATGTAGCTGATCTCCTTGAGCTTCAGCGCGCCTTCCATGGCGACAGGGAACATCTGGCCGCGGCCCAGATAGAGCACGTCCTTGGCCTTGCTCAGTCCCTTGGCGATCTTTTCGATCTGCGTCTCGGTGCCGAGCGCCGCCGACACGGCAGCGGGCAGCGCCGTGAGCGAGCGGACGAGCTCGGCCTCCTGCGCCGCGGAAAGGACGCCGCGCGCGACGCCGGCGGCGACCACGAGGCTCGCCAGCGCGGTAAGCTGCGCTGTCAGCGCCTTGGTCGAAGCGACGCCGATTTCAGGACCGCACAGGGTGGGAAACACCACCGCGCTCTCGCGTCCGATGGTCGATTCCGGCACGTTGAGCAGCGACACGACATGCTGCCCCTGCCCCGCGCAGTAGCGCAGCGCCGCGAGCGTGTCGGCGGTCTCGCCCGACTGCGAGATGAACAGCGCGAGGCCGCCCTTGTCGACCGGCGGCTCGCGGTAGCGGAACTCGGAGGCGACATCGACATCGACCGGAAGCCGCGCATATCTCTCGAACCAGTACTTCGCGATCAGCCCGGCATAGTAGGCCGTACCGCAGGCGGAAATGGTGAGGCGGCCGAGGCCGGCGAAATCGAAGGGCAGCGTCTCGCGCAGCGCGACCTTCTCGGCACCCATGTCCACATAGTGGCTGAGGGTGTGCGAGATGGTCTCGGGCTGCTCGTAGATTTCCTTGGCCATGAAATGGCGGTGGTTGCCCTTGTCGACCATCAGCGCCGAGACCTGCGACAGCATCGTCTCGCGACGCACGATGGCGTCGGAGCCGTCGCGAATGGTGACGCCCTGGGGCGTGATGACCGCCCAGTCGCCGTCGAGCAGGTAGCTCAGCCGCGAGGTGAACGGCGCCAGCGCCATCGCGTCCGAGCCCAGATACATCTCGGTCTCGCCATAGCCGACGGCGAGCGGCGCGCCGTGCCGTGCAGCGATCAGCAGCCGGTCATGGCCCTTGAACATGAAGGCGAGCGCGAAGGCACCACGCAGCTTCCGGAGCGTGACGGCGACCGTCATCTCCGGGTCGAGGCCGCGATCGATTTCGCGGGTAGCCCACAGCGCCACGGACTCGGTGTCGGTCTGCGTCTTGGGCAGGTAACCGTCCGTTGCAAGGTCCGCGAGCAGCTCGCGGAAATTCTCGATGATGCCGTTGTGGACGATGGCGACCTTGTCGGTGGCATGCGGGTGGGCATTGCCCTCGGTGGGCGCACCATGCGTGGCCCAGCGCGTGTGGCCGATGCCGATATTGCCCGCGAGCGGCTCCATGCCGAGCTTGCTGGCCAGATTGCCCAGCTTGCCTTCGGCCCGGCGCCGCGCAATAGAACCATGTTCCAGCGTCGCCACGCCAGCGCTGTCATAGCCGCGATATTCGAGCCGCCTGAGCGCATCGACAAGGCGCGGCGCGACCGGCTCGACGCCGATGATCCCCACGATCCCGCACATCAGGCTTTTCCCTTCGCTGCTTGCTTGGCGGCTTTCTTCGCGAGCGCCTTTTCGCGCAGTTTCGGGGCGTAGCCCGGCTTGTTCTCCTGCCGCGCGCGGCCGAAGGCCACGGCGTCGGCCGGCACGTCCTCGGTGATGACACTGCCCGACGCGGTGTAGGCCCGGTCGCCGATCGTCACCGGCGCCACGAGCGAGGCGTTCGAGCCTATGAAGACATCATCGCCGATGATCGTCTTTTCCTTGTTCACGCCATCATAGTTGCACGTGATGGTGCCCGCGCCGATGTTGACGCCGGACCCGATCTCGGCGTCGCCCAGATAGCTCAGATGGCCCGCCTTGGTACCGGCACCGATGCGGGACTTCTTGACCTCGACGAAATTGCCCAGATGCGCGTTCGGCCCGATTTCAGCCCCGCCGCGGATGCGGGCAAAGGGGCCGATGCTGGCGCCCTCCCCGACGGTCACATCCTCGATGTCGCAGAAGGCACGGATCTCGACATTGTCGCCGATCTTCACGCCGGGGCCGAAGACGACATTGGGGAAGATCGTGACATCGCGCCCGATCTCGGTGTCGTAGGAAAAGTAGACCGTGGATGGATCCTTGAGGGTGACGCCGGCGCGCATGAAGTCGTCACGGCGGAGCTCCTGGAACTGCGCTTCGGCGCGGGCGAGCTGCGCGCGGTCGTTGACGCCCATCACGTCGCGCTCGGGCGCCACGGCGTAGCCGACCTTGTGCCCGGCGGCGTTGGCGAGTTCGACCAGATCGGTCACGTAGAACTCGTTCTGCGCGTTATTACTGCCGACGCGGTCGATCAGTTCGCGGAACACGTCGGCGCGGAAGGCGAGGATGCAGGCGTTGCACAGCCCGATCTTGCGCTCCTCCTCGCTCGCATCCTTGTGCTCGCGAATGGCGAGCAGCCGCTCGCCGTCCGTGATGAAGCGGCCATAGCCGGTCGGGTTGGCCGGAATGAAGCCGAGGATCGCGGCGTCCATGCCCGCATCGAGCCGGTCGGTGACGAGCTTGAAGATCGGGCCCGAGAGCAGCGGGTGGTCGCCATAGACCACGGCGACATAGCCCCTGGCGCCTTCCCAGAGTGGGCGGGCCATGGCGGCGGCATGCGCTGTGCCCCGGCGCTCGGCCTGCTGGAAGAACTGGACATCGGGGAAGGCCGCCGCGACTTCAGCGCGCAGCCGCTCATGCTCGGGCGCGGTGATCATCGCCACCTGCGTCGAACCGGCGCCGACCGCGGCGCGCACGACATGGCCGATGATGGGAAGCCCACCCACCGGATGAAGCAGCTTGGGCGTCGCCGATCGCATGCGGGTGCCCTCGCCCGCCGCCAGGATGATCGACAACAATTCAGCCATTACTGCCCCGTTTTCCCCGCGGAATCTTGCCGTATTTTATGGCAGCAGCGTGGTTGGGAAACCATTACTCCGCCGCGATGGTAAAAGCATATCGGGCACGCGATTCGTAGCGTGCGGCGGGGCTGACGCTTGGCGAGACCGGTCGAACACTTCCGGGCATCGGATATTACCTTCTGGGGCGTGTTCGCGCTGATCACCTGGGCGGTGGCGGTGCTGGGGGCGAATGTGTCCGCCTTCATCCCGGACAGCATGCTGGGCGGCCTGCACGCCTCGCGGTTGAGCGGCGGCAACCTCAACCAGCTCCGCGGCCAGGTCGCCGCGCTCGAAAGCGAGACGGCGCGGCTCCGGCAGGAGAACGGCGTGCTGCTGCAGCGTTTCGCGCTCAACGAGCAGGCGGGCGGCGAAGTTACGCGGCGCGTCGGCGCGCTGGAGCTGACGGTGCCGCAGATTCTCGATGCGCTGAGCACGCGCGGGCCGGGCATCGATACGGGAACGACGGCCTCGACCGGGACCTCGCCGGCGACGAGCTTCGATGTGCCCGGCGGCTCGGTGAGCTACACCACGACGCCGATGTCGGGCATTGAGCGGCAGAGCGCGCCCGACCAGCCGATGCCCGAGGCGATCACGCCGCTGGCGCCGGATTCGAACGCCTTCGGCATCGCCTTGGGCCCCCCGATCGACGCCGACGAGGGCGAGACGGCCTGGCGGAGCATGAACACCAAGGTGGGCACGCTGCTGCTCGGCATGGGACCGCTGCTTGCCAATGTGGAAGGCGGCGCCGGCAAACGGCTGGTGGTGGGACCGGTCGCGACGGAAGCCGACGCCCGGCAATTGTGCGGCCACATGGCCAAGGTCGGCATCGCCTGCGCCAGCGTGCCGTTCATCGGCACGCCGCTGCCGCTGCTCAACTAGAGCTTCCCCAGCAGCTCCTTCCACACCGCCTTGGCGATTTCGATCGCTTCGGGCGAGCCCAGCCGGTCGATGGTGGCGTTGACCATGGTCTTGTCGCCGGGCCTTGGCTCGAACGCCACCTGCACCTTGCTGCCGTCGGCGAGAGTGATGCGCCAGTAGCTGCGCTTGGGCGTATCCGAGGTGGTCGCCGGGCCGTCAATCGCCACGCCGCCGATCTTGCGCGTCCTCGCATGTGCCTCGGCCCAGCGGGCGGCCACGGCTTCGCGCCCACCCGGAACAGTGCGGTTGACCTGCGTGCGGAAGCTGTCGCCGACCTGCCCGGGCAGACGCCGCCCGATATGCTGTTCGAAGGCGACGGTGAGGTTCTGCGCCCACCAGCCCGAGACGCCCGCCTTGCCGAAGCGCTCGGCAATCTCGGCATGCGACAGGTCGGCAAGCTTCTCCTGCTCGGCGAATTTCAGCCACGCGGCCCAGTCGCGGCCGGTCGGCTCCCTGTATTTGTCAGTGGCGAACGGCTTGGTCGGCATCGGCCGACGTTACAGGATAAAGTCGTCCGCCGTCAGCTTGATGAGGCCCTTGAGCTCGATCTCGAAATCGGCCCTCCGGTCGCCATCGGTGTCCATGCGCACGAACGTCCGGTCGTTGGCGGTGCCCGACTTGTTGACGTGGTGGTAGATGATCTCGCCCACGGTGCCATCGAACTTCTTGGTCTTGCCGCCGAAATGCGCGTCGACGAAGGCGGAGTTGGTGTCCGACTTGGGGTGGAAGTAGAACTTGTCCTGGCCGCGCTTGAAGTCGGTGATGACATCGCGCTTGCCTTTGCCGACGCCGCTCTCGCTGGCGAGGAAATAGTAGAAGGTGTCGCTGCCCGAGCCGCCGCTCATCGTATCGGCGCCATCGGCACCGTGGATGCTGTCATTGCCCTTTTCGCCATAGAGCTTGTCGCCCCGACGCGACGCGTCGAACGTGTCGTTGCCGGCGCCGCCATAGACCGTGGCGGCGTGATAGTCGGGCTCCCCGTAATAGTTCGCCGCGAAGTAGTCGTCGCCCGGTCCCATGAACGCCGTGCCGCCCTTGGGCAAGAGGATGACGTCGTCGAAGATCGAGCCGACGATCTTGGCCGAGCGGTCGAACTGGTAGCCGATGAAATCGCCGATGTCCTGGTTGGTCGAATGCTGGATGACGGTCTCCGACCGGCCGCCGCTGGACTTCTCGATGCCGAGCGACCAGCCCGCAAAGGCTTCCTTGACCGCCTGCCGCGCCGCGGCGTCGTCCGGGAAGCCGCCCAGCGAGATCAGGTGCGCCTCGAGCTTGTCGGCAAGCTTCTGCTGCAGCTTCCACCAGGTTGCATTGAGGTCGGCGGCGATGTCCGCCGGATCGGCGGCGCGGCCGCCGCCATTGAGCGCCTTGATCGTCTTGAGGGCCGAGCGAAGAACATCGGCGGCAGCCTGGGCGTTGGGCATCTGTGAGAGAATGCTGTCGATCAAATCGACCGCCGGCCAGTACTGCTCGAAATCGTCGTAGGGGCCGAGGTCGAGCATCTCGATGATCAGCGATTCACCGGCGCTTTCGAGTGCCTGGTAAGCTCCCGACTGGCGGACTTTCACGCCGTTCTGGTCGTAGATCTGCCCGCTCTTGTCGCTGGTGAAATAGGTATAATAGTCGCGCACATAAGGGTCGTCGGGCGGCGGTGGGGGATTTGGGTTGTCGCCTCCGCCCAGATCGTCCGGAATCTGGAAGTTGTCGGGCACCGTGCCGATGCGGTGCGCCAAGGTGACCGTTCCTGGCCACTGATTGCCATTGGCGTCGCTCAGGACGGCGGAACCATAGTCCGCGGGCTTGGTGAAGGACGCTTCGATGATGATGACTTCGGAGTAGTACTTCTGCCAGACGCCGGGCGAGGTTTCTTGCTCGAACTCCTGATATTTCCGGACGCCGGTGCTCACACCATTGATGTAGAGCATCGCGTTCACATCGGGCGGCGTATTGCCGATGTCCCACTTCCGCACATGCTGAAGCTTCAAGTAAATCTGCCGGGACAATGCTGCCTCCCCCAAGACATTTTGCGGCGAATCTTAGCAGATACTACTCAAGCCGCATGATCAAACTTGATCATGCCTACAGCCGTGGTGTTTCGGGAGATTGGTAGGCCGGGCGGGAATCGAACCCGCGACCATTCGATTAAAAGTCGAATGCTCTACCCCTGAGCTACCGGCCCATCGTGGCGGAGGGGAGCCGCCGAAAGTGCGCGGAACATAGCGGCGGACCCCATCAAGTCAACCGCATTCGGTTGCAACCCTAAGCTGTTCTCGAAGTTAGCCTTTTTGGATGCGGCGCGTGCCAACTGGACGCGACCGGGAAGAGAAACAGCACGATTTTTCCAGTTTCCCGTGCTGGCCAACGAAATGGCAGACGAGTCTCTTACCGGTCCGCGCCGCTCCACCCTTGCTAGAGCGTGACGACGACGACGCCGCGCGGCGTCGCAACGACGGTGTGCTCGAACTGCACCGTGGCGGCCCGCGGCCGGGCGTGCAGCGTGAAGCCATCGTGCTGCGGCGCGTCGATCGCCTCGCGGGCGCCGAGCGAGAGGAACGGCTCGACGGTGAACACCAGCCCGTCGGCAATGTGGCGGCGCTCGGAGCGGTCGGGCCAGGTAGGGATTTCCCGCGGCTCGTCGTGGAGACTGTCGCCCACGCCGTGGCTCGCCAGATTGGTCAGCAGCGAGTAGCCGTGCTTCCTGGCAAAGGCGCCGATGGCATCGCCGATCCCGGCAAGCTCCGAACCGCTGCGGACCGCGCGGATGCCCTCCCAGGTGGCGCGCTTGCCGTCGCGCACGAGACGGGCGAGGCGGGGATCGCCTGCTCCCACGAGGAACGAGGCCCCGGTGTCGGCGAAAACGCCGCCGAGCTCGACCGACACGTCGATATTGACGAGGTCGCCGGCAGCAATGACGCGCTCGCCCGGGATGCCGTGCGCCACTTCCTCATTCACCGAAATGCAGGTCGTTCCCGGAAAGTCGTAGGTCAGCGCCGGTGCGGAGCGCGCACCGGCCGCCTCAATGATCGTCGCGCCGATCTGGTCGAGCTCGGCCGTGGTGATGCCGGGGCGGAGCGCGGCAGCCATGGCGTCGCGCGCCACGGAGCAGACGCGGCCGGCAGCCCTGAGGCGCTCGAGCTGCTCCTCGTTCTCGATGGTCATTGGCCGCGCAGCGAATGGAAGTGTCGCAGCAGGCCGATGGTCGAGGCGTCGTTGCCCTTGGCGGGCGCGGTGCCCTGCACCTTGGGCAACAGCGCCTTGGCGAGCTGCTTGCCCAACTCGACACCCCATTGGTCGTAGGAATCGACGTTCCAGATGACGCCCTGGACGAACACCTTGTGCTCGTAGAGCGCCACCAGCGCGCCAAGGATTTCCGGGGTCAGCTTGGGATACATGAGGGTGTTGCTCGGCCGGTTGCCGGGGAACACCTTGTGCGGGGTCAACTCCTTGATCCTCGCCTTGTCGAGGCCCTGGGCGGTGAGCTCGGCGACGACTTCTTCCTTGGTCTTGCCCAGCATCAGCGCTTCGGACTGCGCGAGGACGTTGGCGACGAGCTTGTCGTGGTGCGGCGCCATGTTCTCATGCGGATTGGCAGCGATCAGGAAGTCGGCCGGGATGACGGTCGTCCCCTGGTGGATGAGCTGGTAGAACGCATGCTGGCCGTTCGTGCCGGGCTCACCCCAGATGATCGGGCCCGATTCGTAGTCGAGCGGCTTGCCCTCCAGGGTCACTGACTTGCCGTTGCTCTCCATGTCCTGCTGCTGCAGGTAGGCGGCGAAGCGGCTGAGACGCTGGTCGTAGGGCAGCACGGCATAGGACGGGAACCCCCAGGCGTTGCGGTACCAGACACCGAGCATGCCCATGATGACCGGCAGGTTCCTGTCGAGCCTCGTCTTGAGGAAGTGCTGGTCCATCTCGTAGGCGCCCCGCAGGAATGCCGCGAAAGTGTCGAAGCCGACAGCGATCGCGACCGGCAGGCCTATGGCGGACCACACCGAGTAGCGGCCCCCGACCCAGTCCCAGAAGCCGAAGATGCGATCGGACTTGATGCCGAAATCGGCGCACGCCCTGAGGTTGGTCGACAGCGCCGCGAAGTGGTCGGGTACAGCCGCATCGCCAAGCGCATTGGCGATCCAGGCGCGGGCGCTCGCCGCGTTGGTCATCGTTTCGTCGGTGGTGAAGGTCTTTGACGCCACGATGAACATCGTGCGCCTGGGGTCGAGACCCTTGAGTGTGTCATGGATGTGCGCGCCGTCGACGTTCGACACGTAATGGAGGCGCAGGTCGGGGCGCGTGTAAGGCGCGAGGGCCAGCGTCACCATTGCCGGCCCAAGGTCCGACCCGCCGATGCCGATGTTGACGACGTCGGTGAAGGCCCCGCCGGTCGAGCCCTTGATCGAGCCGTCGCGGACCCGGCCCGAAAAGGCCTTCATCGCCGCGAGAACGGCGCGCACGTCGGGCATCACATCCTTGCCGTCGACCTTGACCGGCTTGTCGCCCTGATAGCGCAGCGCCATGTGCATCACGGCGCGGTCTTCGCTGACATTGATGTGCTGGCCCGCCCACATCGCCTTCCGCCGCTCCTCGACGCCCGCCTTGCGCGCGATGTCGATGAGCAGGTCCATCGCCTTCTGGTCGATGCGGTTCTTGGAGTAGTCGAGCAGGATGTCGCCGGCCGAAGCCGTGAAGGTCTTGAACCGGTTCTTGTCCTCCTCGAAGAGCTGCCGCATCGGCGTGTCGGCAAGCCGCGCGCGCTGCTTCATCATCGGGTTGAGGAGAGACTTGCGGTTCGAGGCCATTGTCAGTTCCCTTCGATTGGCGGCAGGTCGCCTTGCGCCCAGCGGGCACGGGTGGCTTGGGCGTAGTCGCTCATGGTGCCCGCCTCGATGGCGGCACGCGCCCCGATGCAGAGCTCCTGATAATAGCTCAGATTGACCTGGCTCAGGATCATGGCGCCGAGGATTTCCTCCGTCCGCACGAGATGGTGCAGATAGGCGCGCGAGAAGCGCCGGCAGTTGGGATTGGGCGAAGCCTCGTCGAGCGGACGCGGATCATCCCTATGCCGGGCGTTCTTCAGATTGATGACGCCGAAGCGGGTGTAGGCGTGGCCGTGCCGGCCGGCGCGCGTGGGATGCACGCAATCGAACATGTCAATACCGCGCTCGATGCCGCCGAGGATGTCGTCGGGCTTGCCCACACCCATGAGATAGCGCGGCTTGTCCGTCGGCAGATCGGGGGTGATCTCCGAGAGCACCCGGAACATCACCTCCTGCGGCTCGCCCACGGCGAGACCACCGACGGCATAGCCGTCAAAGCCGATGGATTTGAGCCCGGCCGCCGATCTGGAACGCAGTTCCGGATCGTCACCGCCCTGCACGATGCCGAACAGCGCGCGGTGCGGCTGGTGACCGAAGGCGTCCTTGGAACGCTGCGCCCAGCGCAGCGACAACTCCATCGCGCGCTCCATCTCCTTGCGCTCGGACGGCAGCGGAATGCACTCGTCGAGCTGCATGATGATGTCGCTGTCGAGCAGCGTCTGAATTTCGATCGAGCGCTCGGGGGTGAGCTCATGGGCGGAACCGTCGATATGCGACCGGAAGGTGACGCCCTTCTCGGTGAGCTTCCTGAGCTTGGCGAGCGACATCACCTGGAAGCCACCGGAATCGGTAAGGATCGGCCGCGCCCAGTCCATGAAGACGTGGAGGCCGCCGAGAGCCGCGACGCGCTCGGCGCCGGGCCGCAGCATCAGGTGGTAGGTGTTGCCCAACAGGATGTCCGCACCGGTGTCGCGCACCTGCTCGGGATACATCGCCTTGACCGTGCCGACGGTGCCGACCGGCATGAAGGCCGGCGTGTTGATCTCGCCGCGCGAGGTGTCCATGCGGCCGCGCCGCGCCGTGCCATCGGTATGGGTGAGGGAGAAGGAGAAGTCGGTCATCGGCGGGGTATTAATGGGCGGAAGGGCGGAAGTCACGCGAGCTGCAGCAAGGCCCATTGTGCCGCCTAAGTGCCAGTCCCCTGCTCCTGCCGGAACAGCAATGACGAATCCCCATAAGAGTAGAACCGGTAGCCCGAGCCGATGGCGTGGGCGTAAGCCGCCTTCATCGTGTCCAGCCCGGCGAAGGCGCTGACCAGCATGAAGAGCGTCGACCTGGGCAGGTGGAAATTGGTCATCAGCAGGTCCACGGCCCGGAAGCGGAAGCCGGGGGTGATGAAGATGTCGGTTTCGCCGACGAAGGGGGCAAGCGAGCCTGTGGCACGAGCGGCGGTTTCGAGCAGGCGGAGGCTCGTGGTCCCGACGGCTACAATGCGACCGCCGGCGGCCCTGGCGGCGTCGAGCCGGTGGACAACGGCATCGGTGAGCTCGCCCCACTCGGCGTGCATGACGTGGTCATCGGTGTCGTCGGCCTTCATCGGCAGGAACGTCCCGGCCCCCACATGCAGCGTCACCCGCTCGATGCCGACGCCCTTGTCGCGGAGCTTCTGCAGCAGACCCTCTGTAAAGTGCAGACCCGCCGTCGGCGCGGCCACGGCCCCGTCAACGGCGGCGTAGACGGTCTGGTAGTCGGTCTTGTCACGCGCCTCGGTCCCGCGCTTGGCCTCGATATAGGGCGGCAGCGGCATGGCGCCGTGCGCCTTGATGGCCTCGTCGAGCGGGGCGCCGCCGAGGTCGAATTCGAGCGTGACCTCGCCGGTTTCCCCCTTCCCCGCCACCCGCGCCAGCAACGAGCCGTCGTCGCCCAGTTCGAGCCGGTCGAGGATCTGCAGCCGCTTGGCAGGACGGGCGAAGGCGCGCCAGGTCCTGGCATCGACACGCTTGTGGAGGTTGAACGAGACGGTGGCGCGGTTCTCGCCGCGGATGCGGGTGCCCTTAAGTTCGGCGGGCAGCACCTTGGTGTCGTTGACGACGAGGACGTCGCCGGCGCGGAGGATGTCCAGCAGGTCGGTGACGCGGCGGTCGCGCAGCGGCTCGCCGGGATGGACGACCAGCAGCCTGGCCGAATCCCGCGGCTCGGCGGGATGGAGCGCGATGCGGTCCTCGGGAAGATCGAAGTCGAATTCGGAAACGAGCATGGCGGGGGAGTACCGCCCCGCCATGCGTTTGGTCAAACGCCGCGATCAGCCCATGCCGCAGGAGATCGCCCAGGCGCCGTGCCCGGCGATCCTCAGGGTGCCGCCATAGACCGGGTCGGTCTCTTCTTCGGCCCAGAACAGGCGGATTTCGACGATGATGCCCTCGAGATTGGGGTCCGAGAAGTCGAGATAGAGCCGGTTGTCGACGGAGGCGGACTGGGCGGGGACGATCGGCGTCGCGCCGGCGGCGACTTCCTCGGTCGCCCAGATCTTGCCCGCCGCCCTGACCGTCGCCGACAGCGGATTGAGACCGGCTGCGCCGCCCAGGGGAATCTCGATGTCGATGTCAGTGCCCTGGCAGAACAGGCCGACGCTGGCCTGAGCGGGCAGCGCGGACGCGGCGGCGAGGACGAGGCCGGCAATGCCGGCGAGGATAAGCTTGCGCATGATCACGGTCCTTCGCAGGTAACGACCCAGGCGCCATGGCCGGGCACTCGCAGGACGCCGCCCTGCACATAGTCCTCGCCCTCTTCGGAGGTGTAGACGCGAAGCTGGGCGAGCACGTCGTTGTAGTTGTCGTCGGTCAGATCGACGACGAGTTGGTCGTCGCCCATATAGGTCTGGGCCACCGCGATGGGCGCGCCCGGTCCGTACACCTCGGCCGACGCCCACTCGGCCGTGCCCGCCCGGAGCGTGACCGCGCTGATGTTGACGAATTCGACGCCGCCCAGCAGCAGGCCGACGCTCGCTTCGTCGGCGGCATCGCCGCAATAGACCCATTCAGTGGCGAGAGCCGGCGTCGCCAGCAGCAGCGACGCGGCAAGTATCAGGGACCGCATTGGGAGCCCTCCCCCGTTTCCGTTCGGGCGGGCGTTTGTCACGGGCGGACTGAATGCGGTGTGAACGCTCTCAGGAACCGGGGTCGCATGCGACGGCCCAGGCGCCCATGCCGGGAATGCGCAGCGTGCCGGCATAGACCAGCATGTCGCCTTCACTGGCCTTGAACAGCCGGAGCTCGGCGACCTTCTCGAAGTCGGCGCCCATGGCATCGACCGAGATGGTCGTCGCGTCTTCGAACTGCTGGCCGATCAAAACCGGATCGCCCGGACCGTTGGCGGGGTCGCTGGCCCACACACGCTCACCGGCGGTGATGGTCACCGCGGCGATGGAGAGAACGCCGGTCCCGTCACCGGCGAGATAGTCGAAGCTCGCGGCGCCACCGGCCTCGGCGCATGAGATCCATTCGGTCGAGAGCGCCGGGGACGCGAGCAGCAGCGCCCCCAGCACGGCAATGGCCGACAGCCGGATCATGCGTCGGCGGCAACCTTGACCGAAACCATCGAGTCGGGATCGCGCACAGGCTCGCCGCGCTTGATCTTGTCGACGTTCTCCATGCCTTCGATGACCTTGCCCCACACCGTGTACTGGCGGTCGAGGAAGCGGGCATCGTCGAACACGATGAAGAACTGCGAATTGGCGCTGTTGGGGTTCTGGGCGCGAGCCATCGAGACGACGCCGCGGGTATGCGGCTCCGCGTTGAACTCGGCCTTGAGGTCCGGATAGTCCGAACCGCCCATGCCGGCGCGCGAGGTGTCGCCGCCCTTGGAATTGCCGAACTTCACGTCGCCGGTCTGCGCCATGAAGCCGTCGATGACGCGATGGAACACCACGCCGTCATATTTGCCCTCGCGGGCGAGCTTCTTGATGTGGGCGACATGGTTGGGCGCCAGGTCGGGCCGCATCTCGATGACGACATTGCCCTTGGTGGTCTCGATGAGAAGCGTGTTCTCGGGATCCTTGTAGTCGGCCATTGCCGGCTCCTTCTTACTTGTTCTCGATTTTGGCGGAGACGATCTTGTCCGGAGTGGCCGGAGGCTCGCCGCGGGTGATGGCATCGACCACGTCCATGCCCTCTACGACCTTGCCGAACACGGTGTACTGGCCGTCGAGGAAGGTGCAGTCGTTGAAGCAGATGAAAAACTGCGAGTTGAAGGTGTTGGGGTCCTGCGTACGGGCCGCACCGACGACGCCACGGGTGAACGAGGTCTTGTTGAATTCGGCCTGCACGTCGGGCAGGTCCGAACCGCCCATGCCGGCCATGCTGATGTCGGCGCCCTTGCCGTACTGCACGTCGCCGGTCTGCGCCATGAAGCCGTCGATGACACGATGGAACACCACGCCGTCATAGTCGCCGCGCTCGGTCAGGGTCACGATGCGCTCGACATGGAGCGGGGCGACGTCGGGCATCAGCTCGATGTCGACGACGCCCTTGTCGAGCGTGAGGATCAGATGCGGCTTGAGCTCCTTGCCGACCGAGGCCGACGGAGAAGCGATGGCGGCGCCGAAGACGGCCGCGGCAATGACCGCGAAGACGCCGACGATGGCGCCGGCGCGCTTGAGGGGAGAATTCATGCTGACTTGAGCGCTTTCAGTACGTTAGCGGGAACGAAGGCGGAGATGTCGCCACCGAGCTGGGCGATCTGGCGCACGAGCGTGGCCGAGATGTGGCGGACATGTGGGCTGGAGGGCAGGAAAACGGTCTGCAGGTCCGGCGCCATCTGGGCATTCATGCCCACCATCTGCATCTCGTAATTGTAGTCGGTGGTGTCGCGGAGGCCGCGGATGATGAGCTTGGCACCGTTCTGGCGCGCGGCGTTGATGGCGAGGCCGTCGAAATCGACGATCTTGAACTCGGTCTCGGTGCGCTTGCCGACAGGCTCGAGCGTGGCGCGCAGCAGGTCGAGCCGGTCGGCATGGGAAAACAGCGGCGTCTTGGTGGCGTGGGTGCCGACGCCGACCACGAGGATGTCGACGAGCTTGCAGGCGCGCTCGATGACGTCGAGATGGCCGTTGGTCAGCGGATCGAACGAGCCGGGATAGAAACCGACGAGCCGGGTCATTTGACGCCTCCCTTCGCGTGCAACGCGGTTGGAGCGGGTTCTGTCATGGGCGCGGGCAGCGCGCAAGCCGGGCGCGCTCGACGGTTCCGCCGACTTTTGTCCCGCGCCTTAAGCAAGGATTCAGCCACGTACCCTAGTATTTTCCGCAGTATTCGAGGATTTGGCCCAATGTCGGCGCGGAAGATGGTGCAGAGTCTGCGCGACAGCGGTGCCCTCGCCGCTCAGCCGGCCGCTCCGCCGTGGCGGACGACGGTGCTGGCCTTCTTCGGCGCGCTTGCCCTCGGAGCGGGCGTCTATCTGGGAGCGCTCTACGGCCTGCCGCTGCTGGCCAAGGCGATGACCAAGGTGCCACCGCCCGTCACCTTCGCGAAGCCCTCGGCCGACTAGGCTCGCTTCTGGAACGCCAGCCAGACGCCGCCGGCCATCAGGATGGCGCCGGACACGCGGCTCATCAGCTTGACGCGCGCCGCCGTCAGCACCTGCCGGGCCTGTCCGGCAAGGACAGCGTAGACGCAGTCCGATACCGTGGCGACGGCCATGACGATGAGGCCCAGGATCATGATCTGCCCGAAGGCCGGGCGCGACGTGTCGACGAACTGCGGCAGGAAGGCACCCAGGAACAGCAGCGTCTTGGGGTTGGACAGGTTCACCACCGCGCCCTGACGGAGATAGCGCCAGACGGGAAGCTTGTCGGCGGCCTTGAAGTCCAACTGACCGGAGGCGGAAAACATCTTCCAGCCGATCCAGATGAGATAGGCGGCGCCCACGAATTTGATGATGACGAAGGCCTCGGCGACGACGTTCATCACCACGTCGAGGCCCAGGGCGACGACGGTGACCATCACCAGCATGGCGATCTCGGTGCCCAGGATCGTCAGCAGCCCGGCGCGCGTGCCGCCAGCGAGCGAATTGGCGACGACGACCGATACCGAGGGTCCCGGCACGACCGAGAACAGCACGCAGGCGAGAATGTAGGGAAGCAGGATGGCGGGATCGATCATGCGACGCTCGCTGGACTCAGCTCAAGGACGTAGCCGACTTCCTGCGCCGGTTTGTCCTCCCATGCCAAGCCAAGCCCGAGTTTTCGCAGAAGCGCAAGGGAGGCCGTGTTGTCGGGGTCGAGCGTGGCGGTGAGGCGCGTCACGCCGTAGGTCCGGCGCAGCTCGCCGATCATCGCGGCGCAGGCGGCGAAAGCGTAGCCTCTGCGCCAATGGGCGCGGCCGAGAACATAGGCGATCTCGGCGGCGTGGTCGGGCGTGACGGTCGCCTGGACGTAACCCACTAACTCGCCGGCGGCGTTGCGGACGATCCAGTTGAGCCAGTGCTCGGTGCCATCGGGCGACCGTCGGGACTCGAGGCGCGCCAGCCGTTCGCGCAGGGCCGCCTCGCTCGCCGGCGCCTTGTTGTCGATGAACGTGTAGAGCGAGGGGTCGGAGATGACGGCGTAGAGCTCGGTCGCGTGCGAGGCGAGCTGCGGCTCCAGCGTCACTCCCTCGCCCGCGATGGCGTGCACTACTCGCCGCCTTCCTCGCCTTCGGTTTCCGCTTCGCCCTCGGGCTCGCTGATGCGCTCGACGGAAACGACCTTCTCGTCGCCCGACGTGCGGAACACAGTGACGCCCTGCGACGAGCGACCGACGATGCGGATGCGGTTCTCCGGCCCCGCATCGACCGGCACGCGGATCACCTGGCCGGCATCGGTGACCAGCATCAGCTGATCTTCGGCCTCGACCGGGAAGGAGCCGACGAGCGGCCCATTGCGGTCGTTGACGGCCATCGCGACGATGCCTTTACCGCCGCGCCCAGTGGTGCGGTACTCGTGGCTCGATGTGCGCTTGCCGTAGCCGTTCTCGGACACGGTGAGAATGAACTGCTCGACCGCGCTCATCGCCGCGTAGCGCTCCTGATTGAGCTCGCCGGCAACCGTTTCTTCGAGGTCGTCCGGCGCCGTTTCCTCGCTCTCGGTCTCGCCCCGCACGGCCCGGCTCATCTTGAGATAGGCGGCGCGCTCTTCGGAGGTCGCGTCGCAGTGGTTGATGACCGCCATCGCAATGACCTTGTCGCCATCGGCCAGCGAGATGCCGCGCACGCCGGTGGAGTCGCGGCCCTTGAAGACGCGGACTTCATCGACCTGGAAGCGGATCGCCTGGCCCAGCGAGGTGGTGAGCAGCACGTCGTCGCTGGCCGAGCAAGTCTCGACGCCTACGATCGTGTCGCCCTCATCGAGCTTCATGGCGATCTTGCCGTTCTTGTTGATCTCGACGAAATCGGCCAGCGAGTTGCGGCGCACGCCGCCCGAGCGGGTGGCGAACATGATGTCGAGCTTGTCCCAATCCGCCTCTTCCTCGGGCAGCGGCATGATCGAGGTGATGCGCTCGTTCTCGTCGAGCGGCAGCATGTTGATGAGCGCACGACCCCTGCCCTGCGGCTCGGCGATCGGCAGGCGCCAGACCTTGAGCTTGTAGACCTGGCCGAGCGAGGAGAAGAACAGCACCGGCGTGTGGGTGTTGGCGACGAACAGACGGGTGACGAAATCCTCGTCGCGCGTCGCCATGCCCGAGCGGCCCTTGCCGCCGCGCTTCTGCGCCCGGTAGGCGGTAAGCGGCACGCGCTTGATGTAGCCGCCATGCGTGACGGTGACGACCATGTCCTCGCGGGCGATCAGGTCTTCGTCCTCGAAGTCGCCAGCCGCCTCATCGATGGTGGTAAGGCGCGGCGTCGAGAACTCTTCCTTGATGCCGTTGAGCTCGTCGCGCACGATCTGCAGCACGCGCTCGCGCGAGCGGAGGATGTCGAGATAGTCGGCGATGTCCTTGCCCAGGCCATCGAGCTCGTCGCCGATCTCGTCGCGACCGAGCGCTGTGAGGCGGCTCAGCGTCAGGGCGAGGATGGCGCGCGCCTGCTCGTCGCTGAGGCGGAAGGTGCCGTCTTCGCTGATCATATGGCGCGGATCGTCGATGAGGCGGATCAGCGGCTCGACGTCGCGCGCCGGCCAGTCGCGCTCCATCAACTGTTCGCGCGCCGTGCCCGGATCGGGCGCCCGGCGGATAAGCGCGATAACCTCGTCGATATTGGCCACGGCGACAGCGAGGCCGACCAGCACGTGGGCGCGGTCGCGGGCCTTGCCGAGCAGGAACTTGGTGCGCCGGGTGACGACCTGCTCGCGGAACTCGACGAAGGCGACGAGGATGTCGCGGATGCCCATCAGTTCGGGCTTGCCACCGATGAGCGCCACGAAGTTGCAGCCGAAGGACGATTGCAGCGGCGTGAAGCGGTAGAGCTGGTTGAGGACAACGTCCGGGACGGCGTCGCGCTTGAGCTCGATGACGACACGGATGCCGTGGCGGTCGGACTCGTCGCGGATGTCGGAGATGCCCTCGATGCGCTTCTCACGCACCAGCTCGGCCATCTTCTCGATCATCGCCGATTTGTTCACCTGGTAGGGAATTTCGGTGATGATGATCGCCTCGCGGCCGCCGCGCATCTCCTCGATGTTGGACTTGCCGCGGATGAGGATCGAACCCCTGCCCGTCTCGTAGGCCGAACGAATGCCGGCCCGGCCCAGGATGACGCCGGCCGTGGGGAAGTCGGGACCGGGCAGCACCTGCATGATCTCGCCGACCGTCGCCGTGCGGTTGTCGAGCACCAGCAGCGCCGCATCGATGGTCTCGCCCAGATTGTGGCTGGGAATGTTGGTGGCCATGCCCACGGCGATGCCGCCGCCGCCATTGACCAGCAGATTGGGGAACTTCGCCGGGAGCACCGTCGGCTCTTCGCGCGAGCCGTCGTAGTTCTCCTTCATGTCCACCGTGTCGTTCTCGAGGTCGTCGAGCAGCGAATTGGTGATCTTTTCCATGCGCACTTCGGTGTAGCGCATGGCCGCCGGCATATCGCCGTCGATGGAGCCGAAATTGCCCTGCCCGTCGACCAGCGTGACGCGCAACGAAAACTCCTGCGCCATGCGCACGAGCGAGAAGTACACCGCGTCGTTGCCGTGCGGGTGATACTTGCCGATAACGTCGCCCACCACGGTCGCCGATTTGTGGTAGGGTCGGTTGTAGACGAAGTTCTGCTCGTGCATCGAATACAGGATGCGCCGGTGCACCGGCTTCATGCCGTCGCGCACATCGGGCAGCGCGCGGCTGACGATCACGCTCATGGCGTAATCGAGATAGCTCTTGCGCATCTCGTCGGTGATGGAAATCGGGGCGATGTCGGAGGGCGGGGGAGCGCCCGCGGCGCCGTCTTCAGGTGTGTCGGCCAACGATTTGTTTTCTGGCTGTTTCGGCTGGTTGCGGGTCTATTCGATTCCCGCCGGAAGAACCAACATTTCCGGGCGTTTGAGCCCGGTTTGCCGCCGGTCTTCCACTGCTACATGCATATGGGGTGGCGGTGCGGCGTTTTCGAGCCCCTGATGGGAGCACAATACGTCCATTCGGACGGGAGGGAGGGGCTCAATCTCGTGGCGACACAAGGCCAGTCGCCGCTCAGCCCTGTTCGGTGTCGAACGCCTCGCGCGCCGTGACGACCGCCGGGTGGTGCTCGTCGGCCCAGGCGACCAGGGCGCCGAAGGGCGTGAGGAGGGATTTGCCCATCGGGGTGAGGTCGTAGCTCACGGCCGGCGGGACGCTGGGGTGCACCGTGCGGCCGACGAGGCCGTCGCGCTGCAGGATGCGCAGCGTCTGCGTCAGCATTTTCTGCGAGATATCGGGGATGCGGCGCCGGAGCTCGGAGAAGCGGCACTCGCCGTCTGCCAGTTCGAGGATGACAAGCATGCTCCATTTGTCGCCCAGCTTGTCGAGGACGCCACGGATCGGGCAGCGCTCGGCGAGCGGGCGAAGGGGCTCATCCTCCCGCACCTGCTTGACGCGCCGGCGTGCGACCGCGATAGCTTCGCCCGTGTCCATCAGTTACCTCGCAGTGACCTTCTGCAGATGAAGTGCCGTCTTCCCGCGGGAAGACGGCATCGCTAGATACCCAGCACTCTCTTTTCGATACCTACTCTCCGACGGTGATCGAGTCGAGACAACTTCTCTGCTTTCAGGACGACATCCATGACCGATTTTTCCAACTCCGTCCTCGGCGTGACCGGGGCCAGCGGCTATGTGGGCCGCGCCGTGATCGCCGAACTCAAGGCGCGCGGCGCCAGCAAGATCGTGGCGATTACCCGCGACCCGGCCAGGATCGCCGACATTGCCGGCGTCGAGGCCCGCGCCGGCGACTTTACGAAGCCCGATACGCTTGCGTCCGCTTTCGACGGCGTCGAGCGGCTGCTGCTGATCAGCGCCAGCGATGTGGGCCAGCGCCTGCCGGGCCAGCTCACGGCGATCGACGCGGCCGAGCGGGCCGGCGTTGGGCACCTGATCTATACCTCGATCACCAGTCCCTACCCGCACCCCCGGCACGCGGTGCAGAACGACCATTTCTGGACCGAAGCGCGGCTGTTCGCGACCAAGGGCGGCTGGACCTCGCTGCGCGACAACATCTATGCCGACTTCATCGTCTGGGAGGCCGCCAAGACGCTCGAGGCGGGCAAGATCTTCCACGCGGCGGGCGACGGCCGGCGGGCGATCGTCTTCCGCGACGACATCGCGGCGGCGGCGGCCGGCGCCCTGCTGACAGCCGAGGGGCGCGAGCTCGTCGACGTGTCGGGCCCCGACGCCCTGTCCTATGCCGATATCGCCGCCTTGCTGTCGCGTCTGGGCGGCAGGCCTGTGACGGCGGTCGATGTCGGACACGAAGCGCAGCTCAAGGGCATGATCGGCGCCGGCCTGCCGCCGCTGCTGGCCGAGGCCTTCGCCGGCTTCGACGTTGCCGTGCGCACGGGCGCGCTGGCGGTGATCGGCAACGGCGTGCAGCGCTTCGCCGGCCGCGCGCCGCTGTCGCTCGAGGCGGCGCTCACCCGCGCCCTCAAGGGCTGACCGCGGGGGCGGCGAAGCGGGAAGCTTCGCCGCCCGTCCTTGCGCCGGCGCATGCCGCCACGCGAAATCCGCTTTCCCCCCTGGGCGGAAACGCTCTAGAAATCCGCGCGATTTCGGCTGGGGGTTGAGTCCAGGTGGCAGAGCGGAGCGTGGCCCAGGCGGCCTGGAACTGGGCATTCGGCCACGACCGCTCGATCGGCTTCGGGCTCGAGACGCTGGGCCATCTCACGCTGCGCTGGCCGCGTGTCGTGGCGGTGTTCGTCCTCGCGCTGACGGCATTCTGCCTGTGGCAATTGCCGCGCTCGAGCGTCGATGGCGACCTGCTGCGGGTCTATGCGCATTCCGGCCCCGACTACGACGCCTATCGCGAGCTGGCCGACACCTTCGGCACGTTCGAGAACGACATCTATGTACTGGTCCGCTCGCCCAACCTGACCAGCCCCGAGACGATCGAGGCGATCCGCGAGATGGCACTCGGCCTGACGCTGTCGGACTACCTGTCGGGCTCGATGTCGGCCTTCACGCTGCGCAAACCCGGGCCGGACGGCGGCACGCTGCCGGTGGTGCCCGAGGGCATGACCTCGCCCGAACAGGTCGAGGCGGCGCTGACCGACCTCGCACGCAACGATCCGCTGATGCGCAACCTGATCAACCCCGACCTCTCGGGCGTGGTGATCATCCTGTTTCCCAACCAGCAGATCGTGAACGAGCGCGGCACCAAGCCGATGATCGAGGATCTGCGCGCCAGCCTCGACCTGTATGCGTCCGACAACCTCCAGATCGAGCTGACGGGGCCACCAATCTGGACGTCCGAGATGCTCGGCGCGACCGTCGACGATCAGATCAAGTTCACCATCTACGGCTTCAGCCTGGGCGCGCTGATCGCCTTCCTGTCGCTGCGCTCGCTGTGGGGGGCGCTGCTGGTGGCGGCGACGCCGGCGCTGGCGGTGTTCTGGGTGATGGGGCTGATCATCGCCCTATTCGGCTCCTTCACCTTCCTCACCATCATCGTGACCACGATCATCCTCGTGATCGCCTTCGCCGAAAGCCTGTTCTTCGTGTTCAACTGGCTCGCCTACTGGCGCGACGGGATGGACCCATACAAGGCGGTGGACGAGACCGTCCGGGTGATCGGACCGGCCAGCGCCCTGACCATGCTGACGACGCTGGTGTCCTTCGCCTCCCTGTCGCTTACCGCTGGCCAGGGCGTCCGCGAATTTTCGATTGCCGGCACAATCGCCTGCCTCACGAACTTCGTGTGCCTGATGACGTTCCTGCCGCTCCTGCTCAAGAGCGCCATACGGCTCGGCCTCAAGCTGCCCAAGACGCCGAGTTTTGCGATCCGCGCGCTGATCCCGGTGTCCTGGTGGTTCGCCACCAAGCTCGGCCGGCCGCTCGCAGCGCTGGCGATCCTCGTCACAGGGCTGCTGTTCATCCCCTATTTCCTGATCGAGCCGCGGTTCTCGATCGAGGACTACATGACCAAGGATTCCGCGGCGCTGGCGGCGGCCGAGAGCATCGACAGCGGGGTCGGCGGGGTGGCGCCGATCTACATCAGCGTGCCGCTCAAGGAAGGCATCCCCAATATCGGCGATGCCGACTTCGAGACGGTCAAGACCGTCCACGCCATCGTCGAAAAGCACCTCGGCCCCAACAAGGTGGTGTCGGCCGCTTCGTACAAATTCTACGAAAATTCGGGGTTCAGCCGCGATCAGATCCTCAACGCCGTGGGCGAGCTCAAACGGCGCTTCGTGACGCCGGAGGGCATGCAGGCGCTGGTGACCGGCTTCATGCCCACCATCATCAGTTCCGACGAGATCGAGCGGCTGGTCGAGGCGATCGGCGCCGATATCGGCGCCGCGGGGATCGAAGGCGCCAGTGTGGGCGGCTTCCGCATCCTGACCACCTACGGCACCGAGACGATCGTGCGCGGCCTCCAGATGGACCTGACGCTGTCGGTGCTGGTGAACCTGTTCCTGATCGGCTTCGCCTTCCGCTCCTGGCGGGTGGCGCTGGCGACGGCGATCCCCAATCTGTTCCCGATCCTGGGCACCGAGGCATGGCTGTGGAGCTCGGGTTCGGGGCTGCAACTCGCCACCGTCCTGTCGCTGACCATCGCCTTCGGTATCGCGGTCGACGACACCACGCACTTCCTCAGCCACTACCTCCACGCCCGGCGCGAAGAAGGCAAGGACCACCGTCAGGCCGTCCGCTTCACCATGGATCGGATCGGCGGTGCAATTGTCGCCACGACTTTGATCCTTTGTTCTGGAACGGCCATAGTAATGTTCTCGGCATTGCCGCAAGTGGCCTTGTTTGGGACGCTTTTTGTGATAACCCTCGCACTTGCTTTGCTTGGAGATGTCTTCATCCTCCCAGCCCTGTTGATCGCCGGGGGGCGATTCTTCCATCCGCTTGGAGGCGTGAAAAAATGAACCTGTTCGGACCCGTTACCCGGGCGGTCGCTGTTGCCGGCGTGCTGCTAGCCGCCGGCGCGATGCCCGCGTTTGCCGGCCCGGCTGAAATGGCCCTTCTGGAGAGCTATGTCGGCTCCTGGAACGGCAAAGGCACCCTCAAGGGCGCCCAGGAAGAGACCGTCGTGTGCAAGATGTCGCTCTCCAAGGGCAACGGCACCAAGCTCAACTACACCGGCCGCTGCTCGCTGGCCGGCGCGCAGCTCTCGGTGACCGGCACCATCGCCTATGTCGACGCCAACAAGCGCTACGAGGCCGTGATGAACTCCGGCATCGGCGGCTTCCGCGGCGTCGCGATCGGTGTCAAGAAGGGCGATGGCGTCGTGTTCGACCTCAAGCAGCGCGCCGAGGATGACTCGGGCAACGACGTGTCGATCGCCTCGACCGTGGCGCTCTCGGGCGGCAACAAGATGGCCGTGTCGTTCCACGCCGTGTTCAACGAAACCGGCGACACCATCGACGCCTCGGTCCCCTTCACCAAGGGTTGAGCGGCGGCTCATCGCTGAACTAGAGGGGCGGCCAAGAGCCGCCCTTTTTCATGCGCCGGAGGGATGGCGGAACACCCAGTCGGCTGCAGACGCCTCGTCCCAGTAGGACACCGTGCCGTCGGGCAGACCGAGGATCCGGTCGACAGCGATGGCCTGTTGGATGAGCCGCTCCCGCAGCGCCGCGACAGCAAGGTCGAATTCGTCCTTGGTGCGGGCTTCGGCTATTCCGGCGATCGCATCGTGCGTCAGTGGCCCCAGTGTAAGCACGATCTCGGCGGCGATCGCGGGATGCTCGCAGCGGATCGCACCCTCTGCTCTGCCCTGCTCGATGATCCGCGTTAGAGGAGCCACGAGCACCGCACTCACCGCGCGGTGAAGGCGGTGATACAGCCCCAGATTTTCCGGGCGGAAGATGGCGCCGTAAGTGGCCATTTCCCGGGCGTTGCCGGCGTCGCTCCGGCCTCTCTGCAAGAAGCGGTTGAGCCGCTGCACGGCATCGAGACCGGGCGCTGAGACGACCTGGTCGAGACCGCGCAACGCCTGCTCGGCCGCCTGAGCTGCCATGGCCTCGAGCAGGTCGGCCTTGGACTGGAAGTGATGGTAGAACCCGCCCTTCGACGTACCGGCGCGGCCGATGATCTGCTCGACCGTGGTGCCGTCATAGCCATGCTCGGCGAATAGCGAAGCGCCAGCGGCCAGCAGATCCGCCCGCCTCACGCCTGCGTTTCGCACCCGTCTCACACCAACCTTCGCAGGCATGGCCCATCCTTGACTCGATACGTTGCGAAGCATAACAAACCGACCGTCGGTCGGTAAAGAGGCGGAATATGCGGATCGCGATAGAGACTTTGGGAACGAGGGGCGATGTGCAGCCCTACCTTGCTCTCGCTCGCGGCCTCCTGGCGCGGGGCCATGACGTGCAACTGGCGGCGCCGGTCCAGTTCGGCGAGATGGTCGCCCAGCACGTCGGATTCATCCCATTGCCCGGCGAGTTTCTCGCCTTGATGGACACCCCCGAGGGCAAGGCGGCGATTGCGGGCGGCGAAGGCTTTGCCGCCGGCTTCAAGCTGCTCAAATATGTGCGCCCGCTGATCCGCCGCTTACTCGACGAGGAGTGGAACGCCGTTCGCGACTTTCGGCCGGACCTGATCCTCTACCACCCCAAGTCGCTGGGATCGCCCAGCATGGCGACGGCGCTCAACGTGCCGCATGTGCTGGCGTCCCCTCTGCCTGGCTTCACGGCAACCTCGGCTTTCCCGAGCCCGCTGCTGCCCTTCGCCTCGCTCGGTCCACTCAATCGCGCCAGCCACGCCCTCGCGACCCACGGTGCAGCCGTCATGTTCGGCAAGGAACTCAGAGCCTGGCGAGCCGCGAACGGTCTCGATCCGCGCACGAAGCCCTCGGGCCGGGCCGGCACGCTCTACGCCTACAGCCCGGCGATCCTGCCCGCGCCGCCCGACTGGGGCACCGATGTTCTCGTCAGCGGCTACTGGTTTCTCGACACCCCCGACTGGACACCGGACCGGGCGCTCGCGGACTTTCTGCGCGCCGGCGATCCGCCCGTCTACGTCGGGTTCGGCAGCATGCCCGGCCTCGATCCCCAACGGCTGACCGCCGTCATCTCTGAGGCTCTGGCGCGGACGGGAAAGCGCGGCCTGCTGGCGACAGGCGGCGGAGCGCTTGGCAGCGCCTCTTCGTCGGCGCACATCCACCTGATCGGCGGTGCACCGCATGACCGCCTGTTGCCGCTGGTCTCGGCCGCCATCCACCACGGCGGCGCGGGTACAACCGCCGCCTCGCTCCGAGCCGGCCTCCCGACGGCGATCATGCCGTTCTTCGGCGATCAACCATTCTGGGCTCGACGCGTGCAGCAGTTGGGAGTCGGGCCGGCGCCGCTCGACCGCAAGAGGCTGACGGTCGACGCGGTTGCTGCCACGCTCGCGGCTATGGACGATCCGGGGATGCGCCAGCGCGCCGCGGCGACAGGCACCGAAATTCGCCGGGAGGACGGCGTCGCCGCCGCCATCGGCTTCATCGAGACCTGCGCGCGCCCATTGAACTAGAACGGGATGTCGTCGTCCATGCCGGCCGGCTCGAAGGCCGGGGCGTTGGAGGAGGGACGACGGCCGCCACCGCCTTCGCTGCGGGAGGACGGACCCGAGAAGCCGACGCTGTCGCCACCGCCCTCGCTACGCCCGTCGAGCATGGTGAGGTTGGAGTTGAAGCCCTGGAGGACGACTTCGGTCGAGTACTTGTCCTGGCCGGACTGGTCCTGCCATTTGCGGGTCTGCAACTGGCCCTCGAGATAGACCTTGCTGCCCTTGTGCAGGTACTGCTCGGCGACGCGGGCGAGGCCTTCCGAGAAGATCACCACGCGGTGCCACTCGGTCTTTTCCTTGCGCTCGCCGGTGTTCTTGTCGCGCCAGTTCTCCGACGTCGCGACGGACAGGTTCACCACCTTGTTGCCGCTCGGCAGCGTCCGCACCTCGGGCTCGGCGCCGAGATTGCCCACCAGAATGACTTTGTTGACGCTGCCTGCCATGGCCGTATCCTTTCGCTCTTACGCCGCTTCCTTGAACGTGCGGGGCGCACTTTACCGGACCGGCCGGATGGGCGCGTGTCCAAATATCGGGTTCCGCACAATGTTCACTATATGTTCACTTGCCTGACCCGCGTCAAGTGAAGACGTTGTTTCTGCCTTAGTGATCCAATAGGTTCCGCGCGATTCAAGGCCCGGAAAGATGAGCGACACAGTCAATAATGCGAGCCGCCAAGGCTCCTTCTTCTCGACGCGCGCGATGAACACGCTGCGCTACTCGGTGATGAACCTGTTCATCCTGTTCGGCATGGTCTTCATCGCGATGGGCGGGCCGTGGACCTACATGGGTCTGGTCTTTTCGTTCTTCCTCATCGGCTACGTGGACGAGCTGTTCGGCGACATCTCCGATCGCGAGAACATGCCGCCCATCTGGTACTGCCAGCTGATGCTGTTCGCGACGCTGCCGCTGCTGATCTTCGCCTCGCTCATCGCCTTCAACGTCAGCCACGCGACCGGCTGGGCCTGGCTCGACATCTTCCCCCGCGCCATCGGCATCGACCCCGACAAGTCGCGCGAATGGACGCATTTCTGGATGTGGGCCATGGGCCCCTATGTCAGTCTGGGCATGTACTACGGCGCGGCGGGCGTGAACGTCGCCCACGAGCTGATCCACCGGACCGACAAGGAATGGGACAAGCTGGTCGGCCGCTGGCTGCTGGCCCTCACCTGGGACACCGGCTTTGCCATCGAGCATGTGCATGGCCACCATCGCAATGTCGGCACCGAGGCCGATCCGGCGACGGCGCGCCGCGGCCAGTACATCGTCCACTTCGTCTGGACCTCGACGATCGGCCAATGGCTTGCCGCCAAGCGCTTCGAGGACGAGCGCCTGAAGCGCAAGAACCTGCCCAACACGGTGCTCTCGAACAAGTTCTGGCGCGGGCAGCTGATGACGCTCGCCGTGTTGGTGTTCTACGTCGCCTTCCTCGGCTGGTGGGGCGTGCCGGCGTTCCTGATCTCAGGATCGATCGGCAAGATCTATCTCGAGGTGGTCAACTACATCGAGCATTACGGGCTAGTGCGCATCCCCGGCACGCGCGTCGAAGCGCGGCACAGCTGGGACAGCCACCGGCGCGTCTCGGGCGGCATGTTTTACAATCTGATGCTGCACGCCAACCATCACAAGATCGCCACCCGCCGCTTCTGGGAGCTCGAACAGTCGCCGCCGGAAGAAGCCGCCACCCTGCCCCGCGGCTACATGTCGATGATCCTGTTCGCGTTCCTCGGCCGGCCCTTCTTCACCTACATCAACAAGCATCTCGCCCGCTGGGACCGCGACCTCGCGAGCCCGGAAGAGGTGGCGTATCTGAAGGCGAAGGGGATCTATCTGGGGGATGTGGCGTAGGCTGATTGGCTGGACGACAAGTTCCGGTCACTTCGGCGCAGCGGCTTTGGCCCGGCGGCCCTCGACGAAGTGGATGACGGCTGCGACGACTGCACCGACAAGCGCTGCGAGACCCAGGTAGGTGCCCATAGTGGCGCCTCCCTGCGATTGGGTGAGCAGGGCGACGGGCGTCAGCCACCAGCCGACAGTTTTGAACAGCGGAATGCTCTCGTCAGGATCGGCGAGATAGACAGCGAACAGGATGACGAGGACGACGCCCACCTGCGGGTGCAGTTCCCAGCCGGTGCCGTTCATGTACCCCCCGCCTGTAAAGTCGAGCACGCCGCCGATGATGCCCGTGGCGGTGGCAGAGCCATCGCCCCACGGCAAAAACTGGCTGACAGCGAAAACGGCGAGCGACAGCAGCATCAACTTATGGCTGCCTGGCATCGAATCCCGAACCGACTTATCGAGTATCGTCTTCATGTCACCTGACTATCCGTGGTTGGTCGACGAGCCGCGTGCACCACAGCGACCAGCAGATTAATTCACGCGTTGTCTTCGCGACACAAGCGGGCCCTTGACCGACTCTCATCTGTTCCGCTTATGTTCTCGCGGCGCACTGGCGCTGTGAAGTGACAGCGATAATGTGCCGTGGTTAGCTTGCGGGCGCGGCGGCTCCTGCCTATTTCAGGGCCTCCGACCCCGCACCCCGTAACACTGACAGAAGCTGGCAGATCATTTTCGTAATGGTCCGGCTCCTGCCGATGGATGTCCGATGCCCGCCAAGCCCCCTGCCCCGTCGCCCAACCGTGAAATCGTCATCCGGGGCGCCAAGGAGCACAATCTCAAGAACGTCGATCTGAGGCTTCCGCGCGACAAGCTGATCGTGATGACCGGCCTTTCCGGCTCGGGAAAGTCGTCGCTGGCGTTCGATACGATCTATGCCGAAGGACAGCGGCGCTACGTGGAGTCGCTGAGCGCCTACGCCCGCCAGTTCCTCGAGATGATGCATAAGCCCGACGTCGAGCAGATCGACGGACTCTCGCCGGCCATCTCGATCGAGCAGAAGACCACCTCGCGCAATCCGCGCTCGACGGTGGGCACGGTCACGGAGATCTACGACTATCTGCGCCTGCTGTTCGCGCGCGTCGGCATCCCCTACTCGCCGGTCACGGGCCTGCCCATCGAAAGCCAGACCGTGAGCCAGATGGTCGACAAGGTGCTGGCGCAGCCCGAGGACACGCGGCTCTATCTGCTCGCGCCGATCGCCCGGGGCCGTAAGGGCGAGTACAAGCGCGAACTCAACGACCTCATGCGCAAAGGCTTTCAGCGCGTGAAGATCGACGGCGAGTTCTGGGACATCGAAGACGCGCCAAATCTCGACAAAAAGATCAAGCACGATGTCGAGGTGGTGGTGGACCGTATCGTGGTCTCCCCCGACATCGCGACGCGCCTCGCGGAGAGTTTCGAGACGGCGCTGAAGCTCGCCGACGGCATCGCCTTTGCCGAGTTCGCCGACGAGAAGGCCGAGGACGGCTCGGCCAGGCGGCTGATCTTCTCGGAAAAATTCGCCGATCCGATTTCGGGTTTCACCATCCCCGAGATCGAGCCGCGGCTGTTCTCGTTCAACAACCCGTTCGGCGCCTGCCCGGTCTGTGACGGCCTGGGCACCGAGCAGAAGATCGACCCGAACCTGATCGTGCCGGACGTGACGCTGAGCCTGCGCGATGGCGCGATCTCGCCCTGGAGCAAGACCAGCGCACCCTACTACCAGCAGACGCTGCAGGCGGTGGTGAAGCACTATGGCGGCTCGACGGGCACGGCCTGGGAAGAACTGCCCAAGGCGACGCAGGACGCCGTGCTGTTCGGCACGGGTGAAACGGCGATCCAGTTCACCTATGATGACGGCCTTCGCACCTACAAGACCAAGAAGCCCTTCGAGGGCGTGATCGGCAATCTGGAACGGCGCTACAAGGAGACCGAGAGCGCCGGCATGCGCGAGGAGATCGAGAAATACATGTCGAGCAAGCCGTGCCTGGCTTGCGACGGTTTCCGGCTGAAGCCCGAAGCGCTGGCGGTCAAGATCGACGGGCTGCATGTCGGCCAGGTCACCGACATGTCGATCCGCGCCGCCGCCGAGTGGTTCCGCGGCCTGCCCAAGCGGCTCAGCGCGACACAGAACCAGATCGGCGAGCGTGTGTTCAAGGAAATCCGCGAACGCCTCGGCTTCCTCAACGATGTCGGCCTCGACTACCTGACGCTGAGCCGCGGCTCGGGCTCGCTGTCGGGCGGCGAGAGCCAGCGCATCCGCCTTGCGAGCCAGATCGGCTCCGGCCTGACGGGCGTTCTCTACGTGCTCGACGAGCCCTCCATCGGCCTCCACCAGCGCGACAATGAGCGGCTGCTCGAAACGCTGCGCCGGCTGCGCGACATCGGCAACACGGTGATCGTGGTCGAGCACGACGAAGACGCCATCCTCACCGCCGACTATGTGGTCGATATCGGTCCCGGCGCCGGCGTGAATGGCGGCCACATCGTGGCCGAGGGCGCGCCCGAGGACATCCTCAAGAACAAGAACTCGATCACCGGGCAGTATCTGAGCGGCAAGCTGCAGATCCCGACGCCGCCCGAGCGGCGCGTGGCGGCCAAGGGCAAGAAGATCCACCTCGACGGCGCGACCGGCAACAACCTGAAGAACGTCTCGGTGGACGTGCCGCTCGGACTTTTCGTTGCGATCACGGGTGTGTCGGGTGGCGGCAAATCCACCCTGATGATCGACACCATGTACCAGGCGATGGCGCGGCGGCTCAACGGGGCGCGGGTCAATCCGGCCCCGCACAACCACCTCACCGGCCTCGAATTCCTCGACAAGATCATCGACATCGACCAGTCGCCGATCGGCCGCACGCCACGCTCGAACCCCGCGACCTACACCGGGGCCTTCGGGCCGCTGCGCGAATGGTTCGCGGGGCTGCCGGAGGCCAAGGCACGCGGCTACGGGCCGGGCCGCTTCTCCTTCAACGTCAAGGGCGGCCGCTGCGAGAAGTGCGAGGGCGACGGCGTCATCAAGATCGAGATGCACTTCCTGCCCGATGTCTATGTGACGTGCGAGGTGTGCAAGGGCCATCGCTACAACCGCGAAACGCTCGAAGTGCAGTTCAAGGGCAAGTCGATCGCCGACGTGCTGGACATGACCATCGACGAGGCGACGGAGTTCTTTGCCGCGGTGCCCTCGATCCGCGAGAAGTTCGCAACGCTGCAGCGCGTGGGGCTGGGCTATGTGAAGGTCGGGCAGCCGGCGACGACCCTGTCGGGCGGCGAAGCGCAACGCGTCAAGCTCAGCAAGGAGTTGAGCCGCCGCGCCACCGGCCGGACGCTCTACATGCTCGACGAGCCGACGACCGGCCTCCACTTCCACGACATCGCCAAGCTGCTCGAGGTGCTGCACGAGCTGGTGGACCAGGGCAACACGGTGGTGGTGATCGAGCACAATCTCGAGGTCATCAAGACCGCCGACTGGATCATCGACATGGGCCCGGAGGGCGGCGACGGCGGCGGCGAGGTCGTGGGCGTCGGCACGCCCGAGGACCTGATCGAGAACAAGCGCAGCTATACCGGCAAGTTCCTCAGGGAAGTGATGGAGCGGCGGCCGGTCAAGAAGCGGGCGGTGCGGCAGGCGGCGGAGTAGGTCGGCTCACGAGGTGCCGCCGAGTCGTGCCGCGGTGACCTCGCTCCGAGGTACGCACCGCAAGCTTCCCGCGAATCCCGAGTCAGCCACCCAAGGATGGCCGCTTGGTGACCGTCTTATGAAATCGACATGCGGATTTCGCATGGCCCGGATGATATCTCTCGGATGGAACGGAGGGGCAAATCGGACGATTGTCCGGCGTCCCCTCACCCCCGCCAAGGGAGCCGTCTCATGTTTATCCGTGCCGTCTGGCGCATCCGGCGTCTCGTCGACATCAAGCAGACACTGCGTGAAATGGACGTTCCGTCGACAAGAAACGCCGATCTTCTGGGCGTTTCAGGACCGGACTTCTCGAAAATGACGCGCGGCCTGTTCGACCGCCAGCCCCGCTGACCCGTTCGGTCGACCCCGCCGCGGCCGCCGGTGACCCCGGCGGCCCTGTTTCTTAAGCTCAGCTTAACATCGGCAAAAAGAGCTATGCGTTTTCTGCACGAGAGTTGTGAGCTTTCCCCATCTGCACATATCCCGCGCATGGGACTATCTACCCACTCGTAGCGAACGGGAACGGTTCCCGGACGCGATGAAGGAGAAAATGAAATGGGCATTCGCCAGACTCTGAAGAAGTGGTCGGCCTACCAGCAGACCGTCCGTGAGCTTGCCGCTCTCGACAACCGTCAGCTCAACGACCTGGGCATCTCGCGCGCCGACATCACCAAGATCGCCCGCGAACATGCGCGCGCCCTCTAAGGTTTTCGCGCACCGCCAGCCGGCCGACTATCTGATCCGAACGCTCGCTTCCTTCTAGGACGCGGGCGTTTTGATTTTTGGGGCTCTTGTTGCTAGAGCCCAGCCATGACTTCCTCCCCCATCCATATCATCGGCGCGGGCCTTGCCGGCTCCGAAGCCGCCTGGCAGGCCGCAGAGGCCGGCGCCAGCGTCATCATCCACGAAATGCGGCCGCAGAAGCTGACCGAAGCCCACCTGACCGGTGGCTTTGCCGAGCTCGTGTGCTCCAATTCCTTCCGCTCGGACGACCATGAGCACAACGCCGTCGGGTTGCTGCATGAGGAAATGCGGCGCTGCGGCTCGCTGATCATGCGCATGGCCGATGCCCACAAGCTGCCTGCCGGCGGCGCGCTCGCGGTGGACCGCGTGGCGTTCTCGGACGCCGTGACGGCGGCGGTCCGCGCGCATCCGAACGTGACGGTCGAGTTCGGCGAGATCGCCGGGCTGCCGCCGGCGGAGTGGGACAACGTGATCGTCGCCACCGGCCCCCTCACCTCACAGCCGCTCGCCACCGCCATCCAGGGCCTGACGGGCGAAGCGGAGCTCGCCTTCTTCGACGCGATCGCCCCGATCGTCCATGCCGAGTCGATCAACATGGACATCGCCTGGGCGCAGTCACGTTATGACAAGGCAGGCCCGGGCGGCACCGGCGCCGACTATCTCAACTGCCCGATGGACGAGGCGCAGTACAACCGCTTCGTCGATGCACTGCTGACGGGCGAGAAGCATGTCTACCACCAGTGGGAGAACGTGCCCTATTTCGACGGCTGCCTGCCGGTCGAAGTGATGGCCGAGCGCGGCCGCGACACGCTGCGCTGGGGGCCGTTGAAGCCGGTGGGGCTGACCAACCCGCGCAACCCCACGGTCAAGCCCCATGCGATCGTCCAGCTCCGGCAGGACAATGCGCTGGGCACGCTGTGGAACATGGTGGGGTTCCAGACCAAGCTCAAATATCGCGGCCAGGCGGAGATCTTCCGCCTGATCCCGGCGCTCGAGAACGCGCAATTCGCGCGGCTGGGAGGGCTGCACCACAACACATTCCTCAACTCGCCCAAGGTGCTGGACCGCCAGCTTCGCCTCAAGGCGCAGCCGCGCCTGCGCTTTGCCGGGCAGATCACCGGGGTCGAGGGCTACATCGAAAGCGCCGCGATCGGACTGGTCGCCGGCCGCATGGCCGCGGCACAGACCCGCGGCGAGCAGGTGGAGGCGCCGGTGACGACGACGGCGCTGGGGGCGCTGTTCGACCACATCCTGGGCGGCCATCTCGCCGCCGAAGGCGAGCCAGGACCGCGCTCGTTCCAGCCCATGAACGTCAATTTCGGGCTGCTGCCACCGGTGACGGTGACCAAGCCGGAAGGCCACGAGGGGCGCTGGCGCGGCCCGGAGAAGGCCATGGCCAAGAAGAAGGCCATGAGCGTAAGGGCACTGAACGATATCGCTGCCTGGGCTTAGGCGCGCCGCAATTTCCACCAGCCCAGCGCCGCGATCTTCTGCCAGTCGGCGAGGTCCGGTTGCGGGGTGAAAGGGGCGTCGAGGTCGAGGCGCTTGAGCTGGCCGTGCAGCAGGGCCGTCGGCGCGAAGACGGCGCGCACCTTGCGGGGCAGCACGGCAGTTGCAGCGTCTGCCTTGCGCAGGTGCTCGAGCGCCAGCTCGGCGAAACGCGTCAGCGCGACGCTCAGGTTCTCGCTTTGCGTGCCGGCGCGGATGTCGGCCTCCGCCACGCCGCAGGTGGCGAACACGTCGCGTGGCAGCACGATCCGGCCCTTGCTGGCGTTGTAGCCGAACGCGCGCAGGTGACCGATGAGCGCGTGGGCGACACCCAGATGGCCCGCCGCATCGCCCGGCTCGACCGGGCCGCGGTTGAGGACCATGGCGCCGAGTTGGTACAGCGCCGACGCCGTCTCGCCGGCGTAACCCTCAAATGTCGGCATGTCGGGCATCGGATCGTCGTAGAGATCGAAGCGGCGGGCCTCGATCATCCGGATCAGCGCGGGCACCGGCAGGCTGTATTCGGCGACGGTGTCGAGCAGTGCATCGGCCAGGGGATTGGCGCGAACGGCGCCGTGGCCCTCGCCCGCCAGCGCATCGTGCCACCATTGCAGGCGAATCTCGCCGGCCGCCGCTTCCCGGGCGCGGTCGCGCACCGAGGCGATGTCGGCGTTGAACGCATAGAGCGCCGTGATGGCGGCGCGTTCGGCGTCGGGCAGCACCAGCGTCGCCAGATAGCGGTCGCGATCATTGGCGCGAAGCTGCTCGGCCGCGAACGCCGCGCTCTCGGACTTCATTTGATCGTATCGACCGCGATGAGCGCGGCGCCAACAGCACGGCTCTCGCCGAGCAGGATGTTGTAGGTGCGCACGGCACCGCCCGTGGCGATCGCTTCGACGATGATGCCGCGCTCGCGCAGCGCGGCACGCACGGGCTTGGGGAAGCCGGCAATGTCCTTGCCCAGTCCGATGAGCAGAACATCGATCTGGTCGGCGGCGTCGAACGCCGGCTGCAGGCTCTCGAGCGTGATCTCGGCCGGCGCGGTGACATCCCATTTGTGCATGCCCGTGGGCAGGCACAGGAGCGAGCCGCGATGGCTCATCTGCGCGAAGCGAAAGCCGCCATTGCCGTAGCCATCGATGCCGGCCTGGTAGGGATAGAAGCCTTGGCCGGGTTCAGCCATGAAGAGGGATCCTGTCCAGCACTGGCCTGCTCCACCAGGCTTTGCCTGGCTCGCCTCCCCCGCCGCGCCGGAGAGGCTTTCCAGACTGCGGGCCGCGGCGAGTCACACTAGACCGCGGCACCGTCGGCGCGCTTTTCCTTGGTCGGCTTGGCGTCGGCAGCCGGTGCATCGCTGCGGGCCTTGAGGCCGAAATAGATCAGGATGGGCCCGCCGATGAACACCGACGAGTACATGCCGAAGATCGATCCGAAGGTCATGGCGATGGTGAAACCGCGAATAGCCTCACCGCCGAAGAACACCAGCGGGAACAGCGCCAGAAGGATGGTGAACTGCGTGAGCGACGTTCGCACGATCGTCTGGTTGATCGACAGGTCGATCAGCTCGGGCAGCGACATCTTCTTATACTTGCGCAAATTCTCGCGTATTCGGTCGGAGATGACGACCGTCTCGTTGAGACTGAGGCCGACAAGTGTCAGCACCGCCGCGATGGAGGTGATGTTGAACTCGAGCCCCACGAACGAGTAGAGGCCGATGGTCATGATCACGTCGTGCGCCGTCGTGGTGATGGCGGCGAGCGCGAACTGCCACTCGAAGCGGAACCAGACATAGATGAGGATGGCGCCCATCGCGATGAGCACGGCGATGGTGCCCTTGGTGGTGAGCTCGCCCGAAACCGTGCCGCTGACGGCCTCGGTCTTGCGCACCTCGTAGTCGATGGTGGCGAGCGTCTCGGTGACCTTCTTGACCGCGGCCTGCTGCTCGGGGTCGCCGCCCGGCTGGAGCTGAATGCGCACGAGGAAGTCCGAGGCCGGACCGAACTGCTGCACCTGCACTTCGCCCAGGCCGAGCTCGTCGAGCGCTTCGCGGATGACGCCCGCATCCGGCGTGCCGGTGCCCGCGTATTGCACTTCAATGGCCGAGCCGCCGATGAAGTCGATGCCCAGGTTGAAGCCCTTGGTGAAGGCCGAGCCGATGGCGCCGAGCGAAATCAGGATCGAGAAGATGATCGCAAAGCGCGAGATCTTCATGAACGGGATCTTGGTGCCATCCGGGATGAAGCGGAACACCTGGATCTTGAGGGTCTTGGGACGACGCAGCCGGTACCACCAGCCCACGAAATAGAGCGTCACCGTGTAGGAGGTGAACAATGAGGTCAGGATGCCCAGCCCGAGCGTGACGGCAAAGCCCTGCACCGGGCCGGAGCCCAGGAAATACAGAACAATGGCTGCGATGAGCTGCGTCAAATGCGAGTCGATGATGGTGCCCCAGGCGCGCTGGAAGCCCGCGTCGATCGAGGCGAGGATGGATTTTCCCGCCTTCATCTCTTCGCGTATTCGCTCGTAGATGAGGACGTTGGCGTCGACCGCCATGCCGATGGTCAGCACGATACCGGCGATGCCCGGCAACGTCAGCGTCGAGCCGAGCAACGACAGCGACGCGATGATCAGCAGGATGTTGAGGACGAGCGATATGTCGGCGAACAGGCCGAACAGGCCGTAGGCGATCACCATGAAGGTGACGACGAGGATCGCCGCAACAATGCCTGAGGTGACGCCGGCGCGGATCGAGTCCGCGCCGAGGCTGGCGCCGACCGAGCGCTCTTCCACGACGTCGAGTGTCGCCGGCAGCGCGCCGGCGCGGAGCAGGACGGCGAGGTCGTTGGCGGTCTGCGGCGTGAAGGTGCCGGTGATCTGGGCCGAGCCGCCGGGGATCGGACCCTGGATGGTCGGCGCCGTGATGACCTGATTGTCGAGCACAATCGCAAAGCGCTTGCCGACATTCTTGGCGGTGATGTCGGCGAAGATGATGGCGCCGCGTGTATCGAGCGTGAAGCTGACGACCGAACGGCTGGTCTGCTGGTCGAAGGCGGGCTGCGCGTTGACGAGATTCTCGCCGCCGAACTCGACGTTCTCGTTCAGCAGTTCGTTGTAGTCGCCCTCGGCGCTCGGGACGAGCATGTAGCCGGCGGGAACGCCCTGCGCCTCGGCCTGCGCCGCCGACATCGTCGGATGGACCAGGTGGAAGGTCAGGCGCGCCGTGGTGGAGATCAGTTCCTTGAGGCGCGCGGAATTGTCGTAGCCGGGCACCTGGACGAGGACGCGGTCCTGCCCCTGGCGCTGGATGATGGGTTCGGTGGTGCCCACTTCGTCAACGCGCTTGCGGATGACTTCCATCGACTGCGCGATGAGCGCCGACATGCGCTCGGTAATGCCGTTGGGCGTGAGCTTGACGGTGAGCTTCCCGTCGGCAGCCTCGCCGAACTCGAGTTCGGGCGTGCCGCCGATACCGGCCGTGCCGCCGATATTGTTCTGCAGCGTCTGCAGCGCGGTGCGAGCCGCTTCCTTCGTGCTCGGATCGGTCAGCTCGATGACGATGCCGTCGGCTTCGGTCGTGATGATGTTGCCGATGCCGTTCTGGCCGGCGAGGAGCTGGCGCGCGTCGCGGCGCAGCTCCTTGAGGCGCTCGGTGGTGATCGAGTCGCGGTTGACCTGGAGCAGCAGGTAGGAGCCGCCCTGCAGGTCGAGACCGAGCGTCATGCCGTCATGCGGCAGGAAGCTCGGCCAGTTCGCGGTTGTCTCTTTCGAGAAGAAGTTCGGGATGGCCAGGAAGATACCCAGCACCGTGACGATGAGGATGATCGCAGTGCGGATGGGCGTGAACTGATGCAGCATATAAAGGTATCGTCCCTGGCGTGCCGGGTTAGCTCGCCTTGTTGTCGTTCACCGGGTTCGCCTTGGAGCGAACGTCGGAAACCATCGAACGCACGATCTTGACGCGGGTGCCCTGCGCGATCTCGACTTCGAGGTCTTCGCCGTCGACCGCCTTGGTCACCTTGCCGATGATGCCGCCGGTGGTCACGACGGTGTCACCACGCGAGATCGACGAAAGCATGGCCTGCTGGGCCTTCATGCGCTTCTGCTGCGGGCGGAAGATCAGGAGCCAGAAGATCACCACAAGAAGCAGGATCGGGGCGAACTGGATCAGCAGGTCGGTTGCGCCCATCGAGGGGGCGGCTGGGGTGGATGTGTCCTGCGCCAGAGCAGAGGTCACGAACATGTAGGTCTCCTTGTCGAATGGACTGTCGGCTTGTCAAAACGCCGCGGTTGAGGTGCCAAAGGCTGCGTTTCCGGCAATGGAGCAATCCACCCGGCCAAAAGCGGGCGGACTATATAGCCGCCTCCTTGGCTTGCAAAGCGGTTCAGAACCCTGCAAACGGCCTTTTCGACGCAGGAAATAGTCCGGACATGACCGACCCGACCCTCACCCAGATCGCCGCTTCGCTGCAGCGCATCGCCGACCGGCTGGACGCCATGGCGCCGGCACAAGCCGCCGCCGGGCCGTTATTGACCGAGGCGGACGCCTATCACTGGGACGCGGCTGCCGACCGGCTGATGCCGGTCCCCAAGGTGTCGCGGGTGCCGTTCGGGCTGCTCAAGGGCATCGACAGCGTGCGCGACACGCTGCTCGCCAATACCCTGCAGTTCGCTAAGGGCTTCGCCGCCAATAACGCGCTGCTGTGGGGCGCGCGCGGCATGGGCAAGTCATCGCTGGTCAAGGCGGTGCATGCCGAGGTTTCGGGGCATGTCGAGGGGCGGCTGATCCTCATCGAGATCGCGCGCGAGGACATCGAGACCCTGCCCCGGCTGATGCGCATGATCGCCCGGCAGGACGCCCGCTTCATCGTGTTCTGCGACGATCTCAGCTTCGACAAGGACGAGACGAGCTACAAATCGCTCAAGACCATTCTCGATGGCGGGCTCGAGGGGCGTCCGGAGAACGCGCTGTTCTACGCCACCTCGAACCGGCGCCACATGATGCCTCGCGACATGATCGACAATGAGCGGGCGACCGCGATCAATCCGGGCGAGGCGATCGAGGAGAAGGTGTCGCTGTCGGACCGCTTCGGCCTGTGGCTGGGCTTCCACAATTGCGACCAGCCGACCTTCCTCGCCATGATCCGCGGCTATTGCGACGCCTACAGCCTCGAGATTTCCGATGCCGACCTCAATGCGCGAGCGATCGAATGGGCGCAGACGCGCGGCGCGCGCTCGGGCCGCGTGGCGATCCAGTTCGTACGGAACCTTGCCGGCGAGATGGGCAAGACGGTCTGAGAGCGAGTAGCCAATAGGGAAACGAAAGAGCCCGCCGATGGCGGGCCCCTGTTCGATATTGGCTATTCGCTGGGCGTCAGCCGGCCAGCAGCGGCACCGGGTCGACCGGGGTGGCGCCCTTGCGCAGCTCGAAATGGAGCTGCGGACGGCTGACGGAGCCGGTCATGCCGGCCTGGCCGATGCTGTCGCCGCGGGTGACGCTGTCGCCCTTGCTGACGCCGACCGCCTTGAGGTGGGCATAGGCGGACACGTAGCCATTGGCGTGCCGGATGAGAACGAGGTTGCCATAGCCCTCGACGCCCGAGCCGACATAGATCACCTGGCCGTTCTCGGCGGCGCGGACCGCAGTCCCCTCGGGCGCTTCGATATTGATGCCGGTGCCCTTGGACGCGATGAAGTCGGTGATAACCTTGCCCGAAATCGGCCAGCGGAACTTGTCGGCGCCCGACATCACCGGTTCGACGATCGCGGGTTTGGTCGGGACGGGCTCGGCCTTGCTGGTCTCGGGGTCGACGAGGGCCGGGTCCTTGATCGCAGCGGTCTTGTCGGGCACGGCCGGAGCCGGGGTCGATTTCTGCGGGGCGACGAGGGCCATGGCCGGCGCAGGCGCCGTCTTGCTGCCGGTCAGCGTGTTCTCGACCGGCGCGATGGAGGCGACCTGCGTGGCGGCGGGAGCTGCCTTGCCGGTGAGGCCCGGAATGATGACCTTCTGGCCCACGAAAATCTTGTCTGGCGAGCCCATGCCATTGGCCTGCACGATCGCCTGCGCGGTCACGTTGTAACGGCGCGCGATGGTGTAGAGCGACTCTCCACTCTCGATGACGTGGATGTAGGCGTTGTCCGGAACGACCGACAGGTTCGGCGAGGACGTGGCCAGCGGGGCCGACTGGGTCGGAGCCGAGACCGAAACGAGAGAAGGCTGGGCTGGCATGGTTTCACTTCCTGTGAGGGGCGGCAGGGCAGAACTCGAAACAACTCCCACCGGCGCGCTGCCAGTGACGAGACCGCCACCGGAGCCGCCGCCGATATCAGCCGGCGGGACAAAGGGACCCGAGGCGACCTCCGTGCGGTCGCCGATCGGTTTGAGTGCGGGCGGCATGGACTGCGCACCGCCCGAGGATGCCCCCGGGGAAATGGAACCGGTGACGTCGCCGCCACCCAGCCCCAGACCGAGAGAGGAGCAGCCCGCAAGCGCGGTCGACCCCACAAGCAGGCCGGCAACGGCAGCGATCCTCAGCGCCTTACCAGCAACGCGATTACTCATCAGTCCAACTCGTCACGCAGTACAAGATGGGCTGACGATAGGCATTTTAGGTAAAGACGAGTTTAAGCCGATTGCGATTTGCGCGATTCAGCCGTGCCCGGATTCAGACGTGATTAGGGTTAAGGGCGGAGCCCGCAGCGAATAGCCAATACCGAGCAGGGAAACCAGTTTCCCGCCGCCGGGTGCCCGTCCTATTCGCAACTCGTCATTGGCTATTCGCTAGATCGCGATCTTTCCGTCGATCTCGGCCGCGCGGGCCACGTCGCTGCCCTGGAGGTTCATGGGCGTGACCGTGATGGCGTTGCCGTGAAGGAGCTGGAAAAAGTCGTTGGCCGGGTCGAAGGGCGACGGCGTCTCGGGGATGGCGATGAAGAATTTCCCCGGATTGTCGGACGGATAGTACCGCATCGGCGATCGGGTGAAGCGCTGCGTGGGAACGACGCGCACGCCGGTGACCTCGGCGGGCGGGCAGAACGGGAAATTGACGTTGTACCAGGCGCCCTGCCCCGCGTGGCGGCGAATGCCGTCAACCACTTTGGCCGCGAACTGGCGGGAAACCGACCAGTCGATGGCAAGGCCTGCCTCGTAGTCGACGCCCTGGCTCATGGCGATGCCGAGCGCCCCCTGGAATGCGCCCTCGCGCGCGCCGGCGGCGGTGCCTGAGCAGTTGACGATGTCGCCGATGTTCTGGCCGTTGTTGACGCCCGACAGGACCAGGTCGGCGGGACGATCCTTGAGCAGGAACGTCATTCCAGCAACGACACAGTCGGCTGGCGAGCCATGCGGCACGGCAAAGACGCGGAAACGCCGTTCCACCAGCTCCAGCTCGCGGCCGAAGGTGAAACGGTGCGCCGCACCGGACTGGTTGCCGTCGGGCGCGACGATCCACACGTCGTCGCTCAGCTCGCGCGCGATCTCCTCCATGACGGCGATACCCGGCGCGTCGACGCCGTCGTCATTGGTGATGAGGATGCGCAGGCTCATTTGGAGATGACTTTGAGCCCGCCCATGTAAGGCTGCAGCGCCTCGGGGACCGCGATCGAGCCGTCTTCCTGCTGGTAGTTCTCGATGACGGCAATCAGCGTGCGGCCGACGGCCAGGGCCGAGCCGTTGAGCGTGTGGACGTGGCGGACCTTGCCGTCCTTGTCGCGATAGCGCGCATCCATGCGGCGGGCCTGGAAGTCGCCGCAGACCGAGCACGACGAAATCTCGCGATAGGTGTCCTGGCCGGGCAGCCAGACCTCGATGTCGTAGGTCTTCTGCGCGCCAAAACCCATGTCGCCGGTCGACAGCGTCATCACGCGATAGTGGAGGCCGAGCTTCCGCAGGACGGACTCGGCGCTCGCCAGCATGCGCTCATGCTCGTCCGCCGACTGCTCGGGCGTCGTGATCGAAACGAGCTCGACCTTGTTGAATTGATGCTGCCGCAGCATGCCGCGCGTATCGCGCCCCGCCGAGCCGGCTTCCGAGCGGAAGCACGGGGTGAGCGCGGTGAAGCGCAGCGGCAGGTCTTCCTCGCGCTGGATGGACTCGCGCACGAGGTTGGTCAGCGGCACTTCGGCGGTGGGGATGAGGCCCAGCCGGCCGTCGCCGCGCTGCACGAAGAAGAGGTCTTCCTCGAACTTCGGAAGCTGGTTGGTACCGAACAGTGGCTCGTCGCGCACCAGCAATGGCGGCTGCACTTCGGTGTAGCCGTGCTCGGTCGTGTGCAGGTCGATCATGAACTGGCCGAGCGCGCGTTCCATGCGCGCCAGCCCCGACTTCAGCACGGTGAAGCGGGCGCCCGAGATCTTGGCGGCAGCTTCGAAATCCATCATGCCCAGCGCTTCGCCGGTCTCGAAATGCTCCTTCGGCTTGAAGCTGAACGACGGCTTGGCTGGACGCGATTTGCCGGCGGTCGCGGCGTTGCCGTTGGGACCGTAATACTCGACATTGTCGGCTTCGTCCGCACCGGCCGGGACGTCGTCCTTGGGCAGGTTCGGCATGATGAGCAGCGCCTGGCGCAGCTTTTCGTCGGCGGCGCGGCGCTCATCCTCGCCCTGCTGGATGACGTCCTTGAGGTGGGCGACCTGCGCCAGCAGCTCGCTGGCCCGGGTTTCGTCCTTCTGCGCCTTGGCCTGGCCGATCTGCTTGGAGAAGGCATTGCGGGCCGCCTGGGCCTCCTCGAGCCGCGTGGTGACGGCCTTGCGGGCATCGTCCAGCGCGATCAGCTCGGAGGCGGAAAAGGGCACGTTCTTGCGATGTGCGAGCGCGGTGTCGACGGCCGCGGCATTGGCCCTGATCCAGTTGATATCGAGCATGACGGAGTCCCTTGGAGAGAAGGGCTGTCTTTTGCTCGGAAGGGCCGCGGTAATCAAGCCCGACGCGCCCGTCAGGTGCCGACCGTCTCCGCTGCTTCGGCCGCGAGCTTCTTGGCGCGCTGTCTTTCGACCCACTTCACCGACAGGATCGAGAGCTCGTAGAGCGCGTACATCGGCAGCGCGAGACCGATCTGGCTGATCGGGTCGGGCGGCGTCAGGAGCGCGGCGAGCGCGAGGATGATGACGATGGCGTAGCGGCGGCCCTTGGCGAGATGGCCGGTGTTGACGAGCTCGATCCGGGCAAGCAGCGTGAGGACGACCGGCAACTGGAAGCAGACGCCAAAGGCGAAGATCAGGGTCATGATGAAGCCCAGATACTCGCTGACGCGGGTCTGCAGCTCGATCTGCACCTGGCCCTCGCCGAGCTGCTGCATGCCGAGGAAGAAATGCAGCGCCATCGGACCGACGACGAAATAGACCATCGCCGCGCCAATGACGAAGAAGATCGGCGTGGCGATCAGGTACGGGATAAAGGCGTTCCGTTCCTTCTTGTAGAGACCCGGCGCGACGAACAGGTAGATCTGGGTCGCGATGAACGGAAAGCCGATGAACAACGCGCCGAACAGCGCCACGTTCATGTTGGTGAAGAACTGCTCCTGCGGCGAGGTCGTGATCATCTGCACGTTCTGGACGCCGCCCGCGGCCCACACGAAAGGCAGCGTGAGGAGGTTGTAGATGGGCTGCGCGAAGGCAAAGCAGGCCACGAAGATGACCGCAATCGCGATGACCGAATAGATCAGCCGCTTGCGCAGCTCGATCAGGTGATCGAGCAGCGGGGCTTCCGAGCCCTTGAGCTCGTCTTCCTCGGTTTCAGGCTTGGGCAGTTGCTTGGTCTCGGCCATCTCAGGCGTCCGACTTCGGCTTGGGGGCGCGCGGCTTGCGCGGCTTGGCCGTCTTGATCGGCGGTACGCCGTCGAGCAGATCAGTCGCCGCGGACGGCGCTTCGGCGACCTCGGTGGTCTTGGCCTTGCGCGGAGCCCGCGGCTTCTTGACCGGCGGCACCGTCGCCTCGGGTGGCGCCGGGCTTTCGACGGATGCGCTGGACGCGGCGGGAGTCGCGGACCCGGCCTGCTCGGCGCGGTACTTTTCCTGCGCTTCCTTGGTGAACGGCGTGTAGGGCTGTGGCGCGGGTCCGGTCGAGGGCGAGGTCATCCCCACCTTCTCGTGAATCTCGGCAACAACGCTCTCCGCCTTGGGATCCTTCGGCTTGATGGCGCCGGAGGGTTCCACCCCGCCACCCGCCAGAGGCTTATTGAATTCCTTGCGGATCTCCGTCGCCGTCTGCTTGAGCGGCTCGGTGATCGAGCGGCGCAGATCGGTGATCTGGTCGAGGCCGCTCGCCTTATTGATCTCGCGCTGAAATTCGCTGCCCATGCGGCGAATGCTCGAGACGAACTTGCCCATGCGATTCATGAGGACGGGCAAGTCCTTGGGGCCGATGACGATCAGCGCCACGACGCCAACCACCAGCATCTCCGTCCAGCCGAGTCCGAACATTAGTCGTCCTTAGTTGAGCGGCAGCGCCGCTCAGGCGTCCTTGGCCTTTTCCGTTTCGCGCGGCGCCTCGGCCTGCGTCGAAGCGGTCACCTGCGGAGCGGGCTTGTCTTCGTCCTTCATGCCCTTCTGGAAGGCTTTGATGCCCTGGGCCATTTCACCCATCATGCCGGAGATCTTGCCGCGCCCGAACAACAGGATCACGACGACGGCGACGATGATAATGCCCCAAAGTCCGGGACCGTGCATGACCTCACTCCTCTACGGCAGGCACTAAAGTGGCCACAGAAATAGGTTCAATCGGCCCTAAACACAAGGACGCGGTTGGGGTTGAGCATCAGGAATACGTCATTGCCGGGCACGAAATGCGGGTCCGAGCGCTGGCGCAGTTCGAGGGGCCGGTCGAGGCCGTCCACCTGCACTTCGCAGAGGTCGATGCCGATGGCGTCGCGCTTGGAAACGATGCGGCCCGGCACGCCGCCGCCGGATTTGGCCATTTCCAGGACACCGACCGGCCGGATGGCGACGACGACGCGCGTGCCCTCGGCATAGCCCGGCGCGGGAACCGCGCCCAGCGGCGTTGCGGCGACTCCCGAACGCACGGTTGCGGCAATTTCGCCCAGGGGGGAAAAGAAGCGCGCCGCATTGAGGTCGATGGGCGTCCGGTAGATTTCGGCCGCCGTGTCGATCTGCGCGATCCGGCCGTGCCGGAGCAGCGCCACGCGGTCGCCCAGCAGCATCGCCTCCTCCGGGTCGTGCGTGACGATGATGGTGGTGGCGTTGGTTTCGCGCAGCACCGCAAGGGTTTCGTTGCGCACGCTCTCGCGCATCCGGGCGTCGAGGCTCGAAAACGGCTCGTCCAGCATCAGGATGCCGGGACGCGGCGCGATCGAGCGCGCCAGAGCCAGTCGCTGCTGCTGCCCGCCGGACAGCATGTGCGGATAGTCAGCCTCGCGGTCGCCGAGTCCGACGCGGCGCAGGGCCTGCCGGGCCTGCGCAAGCGCCGCCTTGCGCCCCAGCCGCTTGAGCCCGAACATGACATTGCCCAACAGCGTCAGATGCGGAAACAGGGCGAAATCCTGGAACATCAGCCCGACGCCGCGACGGTCGGGCGCCGCGTGGACGCCCGAACCCGAGACGACCTGGTTGTTGATGCGAATGACGCCCGAATTTATCGGCTGGATGCCTGCGGCGGCGCGCAGGATCGTCGATTTGCCCGATCCGGATTCGCCGAGAAGGCAGACGATCTCGCCCGGCGTCAGGGCCAGCGAAAAGCGGTCGAGGACGGTGCGGCCGCCCAGGCGGACCTCCACATCCTCAAAGCTGAGGGCGGCGGCGAACGAAACGCCGGCGGTGCCGCGCGGGCCCCAGTCGGCGAAGTCGGCCGCCTGGCCGTCCTCGCTCATTGCTCTTCGTCCTGGCCCTCTATGTCGTCGGGGTCGAGCGGGTCCTCGTCCTCGCGCAGCGGACCGTCGAAGGGCAGCGGAATCTGCATGTTGGGCGGCAGGCGATTGCTCAGCAGGCCGGCGCCCTTGAGTTCCTCGAGGCCCGGCAGGTCGGCCAGCGATTCGAGGCCGAAATGGTCGAGGAACGCTTCGGTTGTGCCGTAGGTGACCGGTCGGCCGGGCGTGCGGCGACGCCCGCGCATCCGAATCCAACCCGCTTCCATCAGCAGGTCGAGCGTTCCCTTGCCGGTCGCGACACCGCGCACTTCCTCCACTTCCGCGCGGGTCGCGGGCTGGTGGTAGGCGATGATGGCGAGCGTCTCGAGCGCGGCGCGGCTCAGCGGCTTATTGTCGGTCTGCTCGCGAACCAGCAGGAAGTTGAGGTCGACGGCGGTGCGGAACGCCCATTTGTCGGCGCGCCGGACGAGGTGGATGCCGCGCGGGGCATATTGCCGCTGCAACTCCAGCAGCAGCGGCTCGGCGTCGATCGCCTCCCCCAGATGCGGCGCGAGTTCCGCGGCGCCCAGCGGTTCGGCGGATGCGAACAGCAGCGCTTCGAGGATGCGGAGCTGGCGGTTGGCAAGTTCCGGATGCTCGGAGGCCGAAATCTCGACCTCGCCCGCGTCGGCCCCGGTAAGCTCCTCGGGCGGGTTGGCTTCGTCCTCGCCCGGCTCGGACGCGGCCTGCTGCTCCGTCTCGGCGGCCTCGGCCGCGATAGCATCGACCTCCGGGGTCTCGGGTGCGGGCGTCTCGGCCTCCGGCGTATCGGAGCCGGGGATGTTGGTTTCGTCGGGCATCAGTTACCGGTCTGGGGGCCGTCGGTCTTCCGGCGGCGCATGAGAAGCGGCCCGAAGGCCAGGGATTGCTGGATTTCTATTTCCCCCTGCCGCACCAGTTCAAGGCTGGAGGCAAAGGTGGACGCCATCGCCGTGAGCCTCTCTTCGGGCTTGGTGAGGTATTCCGACAGGTATGCATCGAGCGGCACCCAGTCGAAACTCTCGCCGATCAGCCGGTTGAGGATCTCGCGCGCGTCCTGCAGCGACCAGACGTGGCGCTCGAACGGCACGTAGTCGTTCGGAATGCCGCGCTCGCGCTGGATCGCGTAGGCCTTGAGCAGGTCGAACAGCGATGCTTCCCAGAGCGCATTCTTGCGCACCGTGATGGGCTCGGGCGCGCCGCGGGCAAACACCTGGCGGCCGAGGAGCGGCCTGCCGGTGAGCTGCATGGCGGCGCGACGCATGGCTTCGAGACGCTTCAGCCGGAACTGCAGCAGCGCCGCCATCATCTCGCCGGTGGGTTCGTCGTCGCTGGCGGTCTGCGGCACCATCAGCCGGCTCTTGAGGTAAGCCAGCCATGCCGCCATCACGAGGTAGTCGGCGGCGATCTCGATACGCTTCTCGCGCACGGTCTCGATGAAGCCCAGATACTGCTCGGCCAGGGCCAGGACCGAAATCTGCGAGAGGTCGACCTTCTGGCGGCGCGCGAGGTCGAGCAGCAGGTCGAGCGGGCCTTCGTAGCCGCCCACATCGACATACATCACCTCGTCGTCGGGAGGTGGTGCGGGCTCGAGCCACTCGGCGGATGGATCGACCATGAAAACTGCCACAACCAAAGGAAACGCGGGGCATAACGCCCCGCGGTCGAGCTTTTACACGAAGTCACCCCCGCGGAAGGGGGAATCTCGGCCACCGAGGTCCCGGCTCACAGAAAAGCGCGGGAAACGGGCGGGATCAGCCGCCCGTGACGATGCAGTCGCCGCCATTGGCCTTGATGCTGGCGCACACGCTCTGGGCGTCGCCGAGCGAGGCGGCCGGCAGCTTGACGCGGTACCAGGTGCCTTTCTGGCCCAGATCGGCGGACTGAACGACGAGCTGGTTGCCGCCGAACAAGCTGCCGTAGCGATTGTTCAGTGCCCGCAGGGAAGCGTCGGCGTCAGCCTGTGTGGGGCTCGAGGAGAGCTGCACATAGGCCGCGGCATTGCCGCTGCTGGCTGGTGGCGCAGCCGGCGTCTCGGTCGCGGCGACCTCGATCGAATTGCCCAGCAAATCGATCTGGCCATTGGGCGTCTGCGCGCCGGTGAGACTGCCGGAGGCCGGCGTCTCCTCGGCAAAGGCAGTGGCAGTGGTACCGCGAACCGGGAAGGCCATCGGCGTCGGAGCCACGCCTCCGGCGTTGGCAACCGGCGCGATGGCGCCCTCGGCGGTCTGTGCCGGGGCCAGCAGGTCGGCCGTGAGCGGCGCCAGGGCGGTGTTCTCGGTGGCCGGGTCGGTCATCGCGACGGACGTCGTGTCGCCGAGGAGGTTGGGCGTGTCGCTGCTCGGCATCTCCGGGACATTCGGCCGGTCGACCGGCAGCGCCTCGGCTCCGGCCACGGCGTCGTCGCCCGAAACGATGGTGCCGTCCGGTCGGACGGTGACGGTGCGCACCTTGCGGTTGGCAAGACCGCCTTCGGTGTCCTCGGCGGCCGCGACACTCGTGACATCGCGCGTGACGGGCGTGCTGGCGGTTTCGTCGGTTGAAACGAGCTGCTCTGCGCTCGGCTCGACCGAGGTGCCGGCCATCTGCTCGAGCACCGGCGAGCGGGCGACTTCGGTTTCGTCAGCCGTCGGCGTCGACGGCACTTCCTTGACCGGCGTCACGTCGGCGGTGAGTTGCGGAGCGTTGTCGCCGGTAGCGACCGCGTTGGTACGGCCCATATTGAGGACCCAATAGAGCCCGAGGCCGGCAGCCAGCAGAAGCGTGCCGGCGACGGCCATGCCCACATACTGGCGGACGCCGCCCGAAGCGAAGGACGACCGGGCGGGCTTTACCTTGAGCCGGCGATAGGGGCTCTCGTCGCCCACGGTCGGCTCGATATGGTCGACCTGCGCGCCGGTCGCGGCGGCAGCGGCGAGGATGGCGTCCTCGGCACTCGACTGACCATCGTCCTTGAGGCCGGAACGGCGCGGTGCGAACTGCGCATTGAGCGGCGGCACGACCGGCGCGGCAGCCGGCTGCGCAGCGCGCGGCGGAGGTGCTGTAGAAGCTGTATCGGGATCGCCGTCACCATCGACGTCGAGATCGGGCTCGAACGCGACCTGTGGCTCGACCTTCTGCTGCACGGCCTGGACCTTGACCGGACCGGGCGGCGAAAGCTCGACGCGCACCGCTTCGCCGATCAGGCTCTCGATCTCCGACATCGGATCGGAATCGTCGAACACCGGCTTCGGCGGCTCGGGGGCGCGCTGGACGGGCGTGTGGAGGGGCTGGCCCGGCTGCGGCTTGATGTTGAGACCGACGCCCGGCGAGATCGCAAAGCGGTCGGTTTCCGGCGCGCGCGGTGCGACGCTGACTGGCTTGAGCGGGATCGGCTGGCCGCCGGCGGGACGTGCGACCGCTGCGCCAACAGGCGCGATCGTCGACCGGGGCGCGGCCTGCTGCGGGGCAACCGGCGTGCGCATGACGGGCGCCGCGGCTACCGGCGCGGGCCTTGCCGGCTGCGGCGCGTGTGCGGGCTCATCGCCCTCGTCAGCGTCGATGTCCGCCCCCATCTCGGCGGCAATCAGGTCGGCGATCGGGTCGATGTCTTCCGCGTCCTCGGTCGGGCGCGGCGGCGAGGCCGACGCCGGAGGGTTGCGGCCAAAGCCGAAATCGAAGGCGAAATCACTGTCGGCGCTCGGGGCCGCCGGCGGCGCGACGGGGACCGGCGCGGGCTGCGGAGCCGGTGTGGGTGTCGCGCCCACGCTCAGGGCGGGCCCCAGGCCAAAGGAGCGGTTCTCGCTCACCGGCTTGAGGTCGGAGGGAACGCGGATAGGCGCAGGCGCCGGCTTGGGACCGGGCGTCGGCCCCAGGCTGGGCTCGACGCGGGTCGACGGATTCTGCGCGGCGAGGCGCTCAGTGAGCGACGACAGCGGTTCCTGCTTGATGGGGGCGGCCGCAGCGGGCTTGGCGCCGAAATCGAACTTGCTGACGGGGGCGCTGGTCGAAACCGGCGCCGGATTGTCCATGCCCGGAATCCGGATGGCGCCGGTGACGGGCGCGCGCGGAGCAGGAGCGGACGGGGCAGCGGGAGCGGCCGCTGCCGGACGCGGCTGGTCCATGCCTGGAATCCGGATAGGCGTCGCCGGGGCGGGCGACGGCGCAGAGGTCGCGAGGGGATCGAGCGGCGCAGGTCGCGCAATCGCCGCGACGGGAGGCTTGTCCCCCCCGGGCGATGCAGCCATCAGCTTTGCCAGTTCGGCGATAAGGTCGTCGGATTTATCGGCCGGATCAGACATCTGCTGCGGTCTCGCTGGCGGCATTGACTAGGCTCACGATGGTGTTGCTACCCCTGCCCGGCCCCCGCCAGGACGATGCTGAGGCACCACACCAATGCGCCCGAATTATGAAAGCTCCTGTGGAGCGGACACTCCCAACACCGTGAGGCCGTTGACCAAAACCTGCCGAACGGCACCCACGAGCGCGAGTCGCGCCAATGTCAGTTTCAAGTCTTCAGGGTTAACAAAGCGTAACGTCTTGTCGTCCTTGCCCTTGGCCCAGAAGGCATGGAAGGCCGCGGCAAGCTCATAGAGGTAGAATGCGATGCGGTGCGGCTCATGCGCAAGCGCGGCCGCCGTGACCGTCCGCGGCCACTGCGCGACGACCTTGATCAGCTCGATATCGGCCGGGCTGACGAGCAGCTCGAGCGGCGCGGCCGCCAGATGCTCGGCGTTGAGATTGAGCGCCGGAAGCTCCGACTCGGCAGTGCGGAACACCGAGCAGGTCCGGGCATGCGCGTACTGCACATAGAACACCGGATTGTCGCGCGTGTGCTCCTTGACCAGCGCGAAGTCGAAATCCATCGCCTGCTCGTTCCGCCGGTAGAGCAGCATGAATCGCGTAGCGTCGCGGCCGACTTCCTCGACGACGTCGGACAGCAGCACCAGATCGCCGCTCCGCTTGCTCATCTTGAACGGCTCGCCGTTCTTGAGCAGCCGGACGAGCTGCATGATCTTGACGTCCATGTCGGCTTCGCCGCCCGAGACGGCCTTCACCGCCGCCTGCAGCCGCTTGACGTAGCCCGAGTGGTCGGCGCCCAGCACGTTGATCATGTGCTTGAAGCCGCGCAGGTATTTGTTGCGGTGGTAGGCGATGTCGGCGGCGAAATAGGTGTAGCTGCCGTCGGATTTGACGAGCGCGCGGTCGGTATCGTCGCCGAAGTCCTTGGCCCGGAACAGCGTCTGCTCGCGGTCCTCCCACTCATCGTCGTGCGAGATGCCCTTGGGCCGCTCGAGCGTGCCCTGGTAGATCAGGCCCTCGTCGCGCAGCCATTGCAGCGTCAGGTCGATGTCGCCGCCCTGCCCGTGCAGCGTCCGCTCGGAGAAGAAGACGTCGTGCTTGACGCCCAGATTGGCGAGGTCGGCCCGCACCAGATCCATCATGGCGGCAAGCACGCGCTCCTTGACGAGCGGCAGCCATTCGGCCTCGTGCCTGGACAGCAGCGACTCGCCGAATTCGGCGGCAAGCGCGGCGCCGACAGGCTTGAGATAGTCGCCCGGATAGAGCCCCTTGGGGATGTCGATCACCGCGCCGAGCGCTTCCCGGTAGCGCAGGAAGGCGGACTGGGCGAGGACGTCCACCTGCCCGCCCGCGTCGTTGATGTAGTATTCGCGCGTAACGTCATAACCGACATAGGCGAGCAGCGAGGCCAGCGCGTCGCCGAACACAGCGCCCCGCGTATGGCCCACATGCATGGGGCCGGTCGGATTGGCCGAGACGTACTCGACATTGACCTTCTCGCTCCTGCCCAGGTCCGACCGCCCATACTCGGCGCCGAGCGTGTCGACCGACTTGAGGATGCGATGCCAGACCGGCTCATCGAGCCTGAAATTGAGGAAGCCGGGGCCGGCAACCTCGACCGAGGTTACGTCGGGGTCCGACTTGAAGTGCTCGGCGAGCGCCACCGCCACGTCGCGCGGATTCTTGCCCAGCGGCTTGGCGACAACCATCGCGGCGTTGGACGACAGGTCGCCATGACCGGGGTCGCGCGGCGGCTCCACCACGGCTCGCGCGATCAGCTCGGCGAACGCCTCGGGGTAGAGTGTCTTGAGCGCTGCCGCGACCCGTGCGGCGAAATCGGCGAAGATATCCATGATGGTTCCGGTGGTAGGGGTGGGAGCCCCCTACTCCACCGGCCCTTTGCCGTCAAACAGGCGGGCATGCTCGGCCTCGGCATAAGGGTCGGTCATGCCGGCGACGAAATCGGCAATGACGCGGGCGCGAGCGGCATCGGTGCCGGCGGCGCGCGCCGCTTCGGCCCAGCGCCTGGGCATGTCGGCGGACTCGAAATAACGATCGAAAAGCTCGGCAACTAGGTGCTGGCTGCGCCGCACCGGCGCCATCACCGCCTCGGAGCGATAGACCTTCTCGAACATGAAGGCCTTGAGGCCGCGCTCGGCTTCGGCGGTGGCATCGGAGAAGTGGATCAGAGTGCGACCGGCATGACGGACATCGTCGGACGTCCGCGGCGCGGCGGCGGCGATCTCGAATTCGGACGTGGCGATGACGTCCTCGATGGCCCGGGTGATCAGCCGGCGCTGTACCTCATGCGCCTGCCGGCTGCGTTCGATATCGGGATGAGCATCGAGGACTTCGCGGACGATGGGGCCGACCAGCGGCACGTCCACCAGATCGTCGAAGGCGATCAGCCCGGCGCGCAGCGCATCGTCGATGTCGTGCGCATTATAGGCGATGTCGTCGGCAATTGCGGCAGCCTGCGCCTCGAGGCTGGCGTAGGAGGCAAGCATCAGGTCGGCGCTGGCGGGAATGTCGTTGATGCCGAAGGGTAGCCAGGTTTCGAGGTACCGCCCGACAGGGCGATCCTCGTCGTCCACCAGCGGTCCGTTGTGCTTGAGGATGCCCTCGAGTGCCTCCCAGGTGAGGTTTAGCCCGTCATGGGCGGCGTAGCGGTTCTCGAGCCGCGTGACGACGCGGATCGCCTGCATGTTGTGATCGAAGCCGCCGAACCCGGCCATCTTCTCGTGCAGCACGCGCTCCCCGGCGTGGCCGAACGGCGTATGGCCGAGGTCGTGCGCAAGTGCGACGGCTTCCGCCAGATCCTCGTTGAGGCGCAGCGCCCGGGCGATGGAGCGGGCCATCTGGCTGACTTCGAGGGTGTGCGTCAGCCGGGTCCGGAAGTGCTGCCCCTCATGGTGCAGGAACACCTGCGTCTTGTATTGCAGGCGGCGAAAGGCCGTCGAATGGATGATGCGGTCGCGGTCGCGCTGGAATTCGGAGCGCGTCGGGCTGTCCGACGTCGAGAACAAGCGCCCGCGGCTTTGTGCCGGATCGGAGGCATAGCTGGCCTGCTCGCTCATTGAACCCTTTCCATCGGCAATCAACGATATTAAGTTGAGTGCATGACAGACGCCGCTCTAGCACCAAATTCCGTCATCCTCACCGACCGCGCCGCGAAAAAGATCGGCCGCGTGCTGGCCAAGCAGCCGGAAGGCACGGTGCTGCGCATTGCCGTGGCGGGCGGCGGGTGCTCAGGCTTCCAGTACGAGTACAAGATCGTCCAGGAACAGCCGGCATCGGACGACCTCGTCCTCACCAAGGACGATGCGACGGTGCTGATCGACTCGCTCAGCCTCGAGTTCCTCGGCGGCGCCGAGATCGACTATGTCGACGACCTGATCGGCCAGAGCTTCCAGATCAAGAACCCCAACGCCGTCGCGGGCTGCGGCTGCGGTACGAGTTTCTCGGTCGCAGTCTAGGGTTTGAGACAAGCGCGTCGGGCGCGCATTGATAATCAGCCATCACCGCCCTAGCCTTCCGGGAAAACGAGGGGGAAGCGATGGGCCTCAAGAAACGCGTGGACGCGGTGATCGATGCGGCGCTGGGCAGCCGGATCGTGGGCTGCGTGGTGCTCATCGAGGAAGCGGGCCAGCGCGTCTATGCGCGGAGCGCCGGTTACGCCGACCGTGAGGCCGGCATCCCGGTGGCCGAGAACACGATCTTCCGCCTCGCCTCGGTGACCAAGCCGATCGTCGCGCTCACGACGCTCAGGATGATCGACAAGGGGTTGCTGTCGCTGGACGACAAGGTGGCCGACTACCTGCCCTATTTCACCCCCAGGGCGCCGGACGGCTCGACACCCGACATCCTGATCCGGCACCTCCTGACCCACACCTCGGGCATCACCTATGACCGCCCGCCCAACGTGTCGTCCGGCTCGGACCCGCGCGACCTGATCCCGTTGCAGGAGAATCTGCGGCGCTTCGCGTCCTTCCCGCTGTCGTTCAAGCCCGGCGAGAAATGGGCCTATGGCATGAACATCGACGTACTGGGCGGCGTGCTCGAAATGGTGGGCGACGGCGCCCGCCTTGGCGAAGTGATCGCGCTGCACACGACCGGGCCGCTGTCGATGCGCGACACCCGCTTCAACGTCACCGACAGGACACGCATCTCGACGCCCTATGCCGACGGCACGCCCGAACCGATCCGCATGGCCGAGCCGCAGGGCGTGCCCAATGACGACGGCGGCATGGACTATTATTCGCCCCAGCGCATCTTCCACCCCACCGCGCCGCAGTTGGGTGGCTCGGGGATGGCCGGCACGGCGGGTGACCTCATGAAGCTGTTCGAGGCGCTGCGGACCGATTTCCTCACGCCCGAGACGCAGCAGATGGCCTACACGGCACAGACGGAACTGCCGCTCGATCCACCGGGCCGCAATTTCAGCTTTATCGGCGCCGTGGTGACGGACGCGGCGCGGTCCGGGTGGCCGAAGGACGGTCTGCTCGAATGGGGCGGGGTGTGGGGCAATCACTGGTTCATCGACCCGGCGACCCAGACCAATGTGGTGGTCTACACCAACACCATGCGCGAAGGCTGCAACGGACCATTCCGCGACCAGATGCGGGATGCCGTATTCGGCTGAGATTCTTGCCCCGCCTGCCTGACCGATCCCGACAAGGCTCGCTCGGGACGGCGCCGGATGGTAAGAGTCGCGGATGCGTATCGTCACCTGGAACATCAACGGCGTAAAAGCCCGCATGGGCGCGATGATGAAATGGCTTGAGGACGTCAAGCCGGACATCGTGTGCCTGCAGGAGATCAAGGTCGTCGACGAGGAGTTCCCGCGCCTCGAGATCGAGGCGATGGGCTACAACGTCGAGACGTTCGGCCAAAAGAGCTGGAACGGCGTTGCAATCCTCAGCAAGAACCGCTTCGACGAGGTGACGCGCGGCCTGCCGGGCGACGACGGCGACGAGCAGTCGCGCCTGATCGAAGGCGTGTTCTCGACCGAGAGCGGGGCGATCCGCGTGTGCTGCATCTACCTGCCCAACGGCAACCCGGTGAAGACCGACAAGTTCACGTACAAGCTGAGCTGGATGGATCGCCTCATCACCTATGTCGAGGGGCGGCTGGCGCTCGAAGAGCCGTTCGTCCTGCTGGGCGATTTCAACATCATTCCGGCGGCGATCGATGCGACCTTCCCGGACAAATGGGTGGGCGATGCCGCCTACCGGCCCGAGAGCGCCGAGCGCTGGCGGGCGTTGCTCAATATGGGGCTGGTCGACGCGCAGCGCGCCGTGAGCGACGAGCCCAACCACACCTTCTGGGACTTCAAGACGTTCGGCTGGGATCGCCAGGACGGCATCCGCATCGACCATCTGCTGCTCTCGCCGCAGGCCGCCGACCGCCTGCAGGACGTTTTCGTCCATCGCGAAGTCCGCGGCTGGGACAAGCCGAGCGACCACGTGCCGGTCGAGGGCACGTTCCTGTTCTAATGCGCCTGCCCCATGAGCGTCGCCACGAGCTTGCCGATACGGCGCTCGCGGACTGTGGCGGTGCTTGATGCCTCGATGTCGCGCACATGCTTCTGTCGGAGACCGAAGGGCAGCCGCTCGAACGCCGCCAGCGCGCCCGCGCCGTGCTTGAGGGCGATCGCGAGATCGGGAGGCAGGTCGACGGTCCTTGGGGCACCATCCAGCTCGACATCGATCTCGACCATCTCGCCTTCGGCGATGCCTGCCGACGCGCGGTTCGCCGCGCTGATGCCGATGAGCTGCTGGCCGCGCATGGCCGCTACGCGGCTGCGCCAGGAATGACCGTTGATCGTGATGGTGACGGGCGGCCGCGCCTCGCCACCGAGCGCTTTCATGACGGCCGCGGGAACTTCGACGGCCGTCACATTGCCCGATGGAATGACACGGGCCTTGAACTTCATGGCCGCGTCAGAGCCCGCCGAACTGCGTGCCGAGGGAATCCGCGAGCTCGACCGCCTGCTTGCGCTGCTCCGGGTCGGCGACCGACATGGCGGCATTGAGCAGGTCGTCGATCCAGCTCGAATCGGCGGTGCCGACGGCGCGGCGGCTGGCGACGGTGAGCCACATCAGGCCCTCGACCGGATTGGCTTCGAGGTTGCCATCGCCATTGAACAGGATGTTGCCGAGCTTCGCCTGCGCGCCGGCATGGCCCTTGCGGGCCGCGAGCGAGAGCCAGCGGGCGCTCTGGATCGGATTGTCGCCGAGCTCGGCCGAGTCGAGGTAGAGCTCGCCCACCTTGAACTGCGCATCGGCGTCGCCGAAGTAGCTGGCCGCATGCAGGATCAGCTTGGTGGCGTAATCGTCGTCCTGCGGGATGCCGGCTTCGGGGACGCCGGCCTTGTAGTATTCGCCCATCTTGACGAAGGAGTGCGCGACGATGTCGGCTTCGATGCCCTTGGGGGCGGTGTCGGCGTGCTGGTCGGCGATCTGCGCGAAATAGCCGAAGGCCTTGGCCTTGTCCTGCTCGACGCCCTCGCCGCTCTCGTACATGAGGCCGAGCTGCCACTGCGCCATCGGATCGCCGGCGGCCGCGGCGGCTTCCAGCGCCGCGAGCTGATCGGCCATCGAAATGCCGCCGCCGGCGCCATCGAGGGCGCTGGCCATGGCCTGCGCCGCATCGACCGCCGACTGGGCGTGGACGGGTGCGGCACCTACCAGCGCCGAACCCAGGATCATGACGGAAAGAGCCCCCAGAGCTCTAAATGTCCGCATACTGCTCCTTCTCGCCCTTTGCGCCCGGGTTGGTCAGCGCGCCAAAGCGCGCCGGTCCCACAAGCTGGGCATACTTCCAGATGGCGCCCGAACCGTACTCGGTCTCGCGCGGTGCCCAGTCCTTTTTGCGGCGGGCGAATTCTTCTTCGGTGACGTCGATGGAAATCTCGCCCGTCGTCGCGTCGAGCGTGATGATGTCGCCATCGCGAACCTGTGCGATCGGGCCGCCAATGGCCGCTTCCGGGCCGACATGGCCGACGCAGAAGCCGCGCGTTGCACCCGAGAATCGGCCGTCGGTGATGAGCGCAACCTTGTCGCCCATGCCCTGGCCATAAAGCGCGGCGGTGGTCGAGAGCATTTCGCGCATGCCGGGGCCGCCCTTGGGGCCCTCATAGCGGATGACGAGAACGTCGCCTTCCTTGTACTGGCGCTTGTCGACGCAGGCGAAGCACTCTTCCTCGTTGTCGAAGACGCGGGCCGGACCGACGAAGCGCTGGTTCTTCATGCCCGCGACTTTGACGATGGCGCCGTCGGGCGCGAGATTGCCGCGGAGCGAGACGACGCCGCCGGTGGGCGAGATCGGGTTCGACGTCGCGCGGATCACGTCCTGCTGGTCGTTCCACTTCACCTTGGCGAGGTTCTCGGCCACGGTCCTGCCGGTGACGGTCATGCAGTCGCCGTGCAGGAAGCCCCCCTCGAGCAGCGCCTTCATCACCAGCGGGATGCCGCCGGCCTCGAACAGGTCCTTGGCGACGTATTTTCCGCCCGGCTTGAGGTCGCCGATATAGGGCGTGCGACGGAAGATCTCGCCGACGTCGAACAGGTCGAAGTCGATGCCCGCCTCATGCGCCATCGCCGGCAGATGCAGCGCGGCATTGGTGGAGCCGCCGGTGGCGGCAACGGTCATGGCGGCGTTCTCGAACGCCTTGCGGGTGACGATCTGGCGCGGACGAAGCTGCTGCTTGAGCAGTTCCATCACCTGCTCGCCGGCGGCGGCGCACAGCGCATCGCGGATTTCGTAGGGCGCAGGGGCGCCGCAGCTGTAAGGGAGCGCGAGGCCGATGGCCTCGGCGACCATGGCCATGGTGTTGGCGGTGTACTGGCCGCCGCACGACCCGGCGGACGGGCACGCGACACGTTCGAGCTCGTCGAGCGTCTCGTCGTCCATCTTGCCCACGGAATGGAGGCCAACCGCTTCGAACAGATCCTGCACGACAACGTCGCGGCCACGGAAGCGACCCGGCAGGATCGAACCGCCATAGATGAAGATCGACGGCACGTTGAGGCGGATCATCGCCATCATCATGCCGGGCAGAGATTTGTCGCAGCCGGCCATCGCGACCAGCGCGTCGTAGGAATGGCCGCGCATGGTGAGCTCGACCGAGTCGGCGATCACATCGCGCGACGCCAGCGAGGACTTCATGCCGGCATGGCCCATGGCGATGCCGTCGGTCACGGTGATGGTGGTGAACTCGCGCGGCGTACCGCGGGCGGCGGCGACGCCCTTTTTGACCGACTGCGCCTGACGGGCGAGCGAAATGTTGCACGGAGCCGCCTCGTTCCACGCCGTCGCAACACCCACCAGCGGCTGGTGAATCTGCTCGGTCGTCAGACCCATGGCGTAGAGATATGAACGGTGCGGCGCCCGCTCCGGCCCTTCGGTCACATGCCGGCTCGGCAGCCGCGATTTATCGACGTAGTTGCTGTCCATCTTCCCACTCTCCCTGAACCGCCCACTCTTTAGAGCGCTTCCAAACAGAAGCGCTTTAGGGCGCAGCGCAGCCAGGGTGCAAGGTCGGATCAGGCCAGTCTGGTACGCCCCTCAAACTGAGACGCTGCCCCAGAAAAACATGCCCGCCCTTCGCCTTCGGTCGTCACCTTTGTTTGGGGAGAGATTGTGGCGTGGCGGGTGATCAAATGGTTGCCTGAACGGCAGATGAATGGGATTCAGAATGGCTGTTGCAGGAAAGGCACAGCCGGGGCGGTCAGAGCCACTTCACCCGGCGCATGAGGACGAACAGCGCGGCACCGATGAGGGCCAGGGAACCGGCGACGATCCAGAAGGCGTAAGGGCTGTCGGCATAGGGAATGCCGGCGACGTTCATGCCCAGGACGCCGGAAATCACGGTGAGCGGCATGAGGATGACCGTGACTGCAGTGAGCAGCAGCATTGTCTTGTTCATCTGCTCGGCGCGGGTATCGAGAATCTGTTCGTGCACGAGCACGGCACGCTCGGAGAGCGCCTGCAATTCATCGCCCAGGCGGGCCGAGCGCGACGAGGCCTCGCGCAGCCGGACGCGGTCGCGCGGCGTAAAGAAGCTCAGATCCTCGATTTCCAGCGTGTTGAGTACGTCGCGCTGCGGCCAGATCAGGCGGCGGAAGCTGATGAGATTGCGCCGCAGATGCGCGAGTTTGGCGCGCACGTCGTGGCGGCGATCGAGCATCAGCCCTTCCTCGATGGAGTCGAGATTGTCGCCCAGCCGCTCGATCAGCGGCTCGAGCCGGTCGGCGGCGCGGAGGCCGAGCCGGGCAACGAGGTCGGCCGGCGACAGCGGCGCGTGGTGGCTCGCCTGCCATTGCGCCACGCCAAGAAACTCCGGGATGTTGAGCTCGGACGAGACGATCACCTTGCCCTTTTCGAGCCAGAGGCTGAGGAGCTGTCGGCCGACATCCTCGGGCGAAGCGTTGGGGCGCGGCACACGCAGCATCACCATCGCCTTGTCTTCCATCACCACGCAGCGCGTGCGGGTGGAGGGAACGGAGATCATGTCCGAGATGAAATCGCCCAGCTCCTCGCGCAGCCAGACCTTGAAGTCGGGCGAGCGGGCGTTGCCGGAGATGAGGACGAAGCCCTTCTGCGGCACGCTGTAGGGCTGAGTTTCCTCCTCGTCGGTAAGCTTGCGCACCCCGCCGCGGCCATCGAAGATGAGAACGCTCATCCAGTCCTTGACCGGTGGGCGCTCACGTCTGTCGATGGCGTCACCCATCTCAACTCAGCCTGGCCAGCGCGGCCAGGAGGCGGTCGCGGCGCTCCACCGCTTCGGCGCGGCGCGTATGCTGCTCTTCGATGACTTCGGGCTTGGCCTTGGCGACGAACTGCTCATTGCCCAGCTTCTTGTCGATCTTTTCGATCTCGACTTCTTCCTTGGCCACCTCGCGCTTGAGGCGCACCCGCTCGGCGTCGATATCGATGATGCCGGCGAGCGGCAGGGCGAAGGTCGCCTCGCCGAGCACGATCTGTGCCGAGCCCGACGGCACGTCGCTGCCATAGTCCACCTTCTCGAGGCGGGCCATGCGGATCAGCGCCTGGAGTTGGCTCTCGACGCGGGTGCCGGTCTCCTGCCCTGCTCCCACGATCACCAGCGGAATCTTGGCGCCTGCGGGCACATTCATTTCCGTGCGCACCGAGCGGATGCCGGACACGGCAGCGATCAGCCACTCCATCTCGGCGTCGGCCTGCTTGTCCTCGTAGCCGAGCAGCATCGGCCACTCGGAAACGATCAACTGCCTGTCTCGCGCCGGACCGGCCTTGCCGGTCTCGCCCCAGAGTTCCTCGGTGACGAACGGCATGAAGGGATGGAGGAGCTTGAGGATCTGGTCGAGCACGAAGGCCGCGGTCGCCTGCGTTTCCTGCTTTTCGGCTTCCTGCTCGCCGGTGAGAACCGGCTTGGCCAGCTCGACATACCAGTCACAATAGGTGCCCCAGACGAAGTCGTAGGCCGCGTTCGCCGCTTCGTTGAACTTGTACTCTTCGATGTTGGTCTGGACCTCGGTGACGGCGCGCGCCGTGGCGCCAACCAGCCAGCGGTTGAGCGGCATGTTGATGCGCGCCGGATTGTAGTCGGCGCGGCGCACGCAGCCATTCATCTCGAGGAAGCGAGCGGCGTTCCAGAGTTTCGTGACGAAGTTGCGGTAGCCCTCGACGCGCGCGATCGCGAGCCGCATGTCGCGACCCTGCGCGGCCATCGCCGCCATGGTGAAGCGCGTCGCATCGGCGCCGTACTGGTCGATCAGCTTGAGCGGATCGATGACGTTGCCCTTGGTCTTGCTCATCTTCTGGCCATGCTCGTCGCGGACGAGCGCGTGGACGTAGACCGTGTGAAACGGCTCCTTGCCCATGAATTCGAGGCCCATCATCATCATCCGGGCGACCCAGAAGAAGATGATGTCGAAGCCGGTGACCAGCACATCCGTCGGGTAGTAGCGGGCAAGCTCGGGCGTCTGCGCCGGCCAGCCCAGCGTCGAGAACGGCCACAGCGCGGACGAGAACCAGGTGTCGAGCACGTCCTCGTCGCGATGCAGCGGCACCTTGTTGTCGCTGAGCTCGGCAAAGGGATCGGACGCCTTGCGGGTTGCCCACACGGTGGGGTTGGCCCGGTCGCGCTGGATCTGCTCGAACTCGGCAACGGCCTTCTGGAACGGGCTCGAGCCAATGCCGGTCTCATGCATCTCGACGGCGCGGCCGTAATAGGCGATCGCCTGCTTTTTGGCCTCATCCTCAGTCTCGGCGACGAAGGTCTTGAAGCCGGCGTCGAGCTTGCCGAATTCGGGATCGGTGTGGATGCGCGGGCCGTACCAGGCCGGAATCTGGTGGCCCCACCAGAGCTGCCGCGAGATGGTCCACGGCTTGATGTTTTCCATCCAGGCAAAATAGGTGTTCTGCCAGCTCTCGGGGACGAACTTCGTCCGCCCGGCGCGGACCGATTCGATCGCCGGCTTCGCCAGTTCCTCGGCGTTCACGAACCACTGGTCGGTGAGGAACGGCTCGATGATGACCTGCTTGGTCTTTTCATCGTGCGGCACCATGATCTTTTTGTCTTCGACCCACAGCACCGCCCCCAGCGCCTCGAGGTCGGCGAGCACCTTCTTGCGCGCCTCGAAGCGGTCGAGGCCACGATACTCCTTGGGCGCCGACGCATTGATGTGGGCGGACGGCGTGAAGATGTTGATGGGCTTGAGGTGGTGTCGCTGGCCGACCTCGAAGTCGTTGAAGTCGTGCGCCGGCGTGATCTTGACCGCGCCCGAGCCGAGCTCGGGATCGGCATATTCATCGGCAACGATCGGGATGCGCCGGCCGACGATGGGCAGGATCGCATACTTGCCGATCACGCCCTTGTAGCGCGGATCGTCCGGATGCACGGCCACCGCGACGTCGCCCAGCATCGTCTCGGGGCGGGTGGTGGCCACCACGATCGCCTCGGTCGAGTCCTCGATGGGGTAGCTCAGGTGCCACATCTTGCCGGCGACCTCGATGTTCTCGACCTCAAGGTCGGAGATCGCGGTCTCAAGACCGGGGTGCCAGTTCACCAGCCGCTTGGCGCGATAGATGAGTCCCTTGTTCCACAGCTCGATGAACACCTTGCGAACGGCGTCGCTGAGGCCTTCGTCCATGGTGAAGCGTTCGCGCGACCAGTCGGCCGACGCGCCCAGGCGCTTCAACTGATTGATGATGGTGCCGCCGCTTTCGGCCTTCCACTCCCACACGCGCTCGAGGAACTTCTCCCGGCCCATCTCGCGGCGACCGGGCTCCTGCCGCTCCATGAGCTGGCGCTCGACGATCATCTGCGTGGCGATGCCGGCGTGGTCGGTCCCCGGCTGCCACAGCACGTCCTTGCCGCGCATGCGGTTGTAGCGGACGAGCACGTCCTGAATGGTGTTGTTGAGCGCGTGCCCGATGTGGAGGGAGCCCGTGACATTGGGCGGCGGGATGACGATGGTGAAGGTCTCGGCGCCGGGTCGCGCCCCTGCCCCGGCCTTGAAGGCCTGGGCATCCAGCCACGCCTTGTAGATGCGGTCTTCGACCGCGCCGGGTTCGTAGGTTTTCTCGAGCATCGTCTGGTCCAGCGGCAACGGCCCGCGGGACTGGTGGTCGCCGGCGGGCGGAATTGGTTGTGGGTCTAAAGCAAAGGCCGAGGCCTCAAGTCAACTGGCGCGCCGGTGACCGGCTCACTTCACGCCGCGGGAAATCCTCGAGATTTCCTTTTCGACCATCCGTTCGACGAGGGCCGGAAGGTTCTCGTCCAGCCAGTCCTTGAGCATCGGACGCAGCATGTCGCGGATCATGGCCTCGACCGTCATGCTGCCGATGCCGGTACCGGCAAGGGAACCGAGACGGGACATGGCGCCCTGCACTGCCGCGTCGGTCGCTGGCGCAAGGAGCTGCTCCGCCATGTCCGAGGACAGCGTCGGATCGGGCATCGGCGCGGCCTGCGCCACCGAAGCGGCAGGGCGCGGAGCGGGCCGCGGCGCCTCGACCGGACGGGGCGCCGGCTGCTGGACACGGGCGATCGGGGGCGGAGCGGGCGTGGGCGCCGGCTCGGGGTCGGCCTCGAAGGCCACGTCCTCGGGGTCGATCAGTTCGGGCTCGCCCTGCAGGATGGCCGCCATGGGCTCGGGTTCGGGTTCCTCAATGTCCGACAGCATGGAGGCGAAATCCATCGCCACCGAGGGCGCCTCTGGTTCCGGGATCGCGGCTGGCGCGGGCGCTGGCTTGGCAGGAATCATCTGCGACGGAGAAAGCGCCAGCGGCTCTGGCGCCTGCCGCGCGGCTGGCGGCGGCATCACCGGGCGCGGCGCGGGAGCCGCGGCAGCCATCGGGGCGGGTTTGGCCGGAGAGGGCGCGGCAGACGCATCGTCGTCGGCAATGATCTGCCGAATGGACGACAGAATCTCATCCATCGACGGCTCTTTGGGCGCCGGCTTATTCATTAAGGCCTCATTCCAAACCGGACGAAGGGCGCCCTCACCGCAAAATGCGCTTGATTCGTCACGGAATACTTTAACCGCAGAACGCGATTTGCGCGAAGCGCGGGCGCGGCGCGCGGCCGCGTCTTCCCCAAGAAAGCTCAGGATTCCGAGCGACCCGGCGCCAGAACGGAAGTCCGGCGGCGACTAGGTCGTGGACTCATAAGTTCTGATCCAGAGCCTTGTTGCGGCGAGGTGGATAGCGGCTAGGAAGTTGGCAGCGGTCTTGAAGTATCGGGTTGCGATGCCTCTGAAGTGTTTGAGGCGGTTGAAG